>Ga0315297_10002118_pt1 | contig 12468 bp, 11 predicted proteins | sample YL17G15_0_MG_FD_203628 | JGI IMG/M metagenome (GOLD analysis project Ga0315297, IMG submission 203628) | Sediment microbial communities from Yellowstone Lake, YNP, Wyoming, USA - YL17G15_0 | ecosystem: Environmental > Aquatic > Freshwater > Lake > Sediment | place: USA: Wyoming | collected... | reverse complement strand
GATATTCCCCCCACCCCAATGACTGAATTAACCCCCTTCTTGAAAGACCTGCTCACTGCCCCCGGACTTTCCGGTTACGAGGACCCCGCCGCGGCCATCATTTCCGCCAGGTGGGCCCCGCTCGTCCACGAGATCAGCCGCGGTAAACTCGGTTCCCTGCATGGGCTGCGGCGCGGCAGCGCCAAAAGCCCGCGCCCATCCCTGATGGTGGCTGTTCACATGGATGCCATCGGACTCATGGTCACCGGCATTTCGGACGGCTTCTTGCGCCTCACCCAGGTTGGCGGGGTGGACCCGCGCGTGCTGCCCGGCGCACTGGTGACAGTATATGCCACTGGAAAGGGAGAACCCGTTCCCATTCCAGGTGTGGTTGTGCTGCCTCAACCCCAACTCCTGCCGGTCGAAATTGGATTAAATCCCGTTCCCCTGGAATATTTATTCCTGGATACCGGTCTTCCCCCGGGCAAGGTTGCCGACCTCGTTCACGTGGGTGATGTCATCTCTTATGCCCAGCCGCCTTTCGAACTGAGCGGCGGGACTATCGCCGGTCACACGCTGGATAACCGCGTTTCGGTCGCCGCGTTGACCCTTTGCCTGGAAGAATTGCAGTCCCGTCCACACGCCTGGGATGTGTGGGCGGTTGCCACCACGCAGGAGGAGATGGGCACCATAGGAGCCACCGGGTCCGCATTTGAACTGCACCCCAAGATTGCCATCGCGATGGATGTAACTCACGCCAAGGGTCCCGGTATCGCAGACTGGCAAACCTCTCCGCTCGGAAAGGGGCCGGTCCTGTGCATGGGTCCAAATATTCATCCCGCACTGCACAAGGCGGTGAAATCCGTGGCTGACAGGTTGGAAATCCCCTGCGGGCTTGAGTATGCCCCGCGTCACACCGGTACGGATGGCTTCGCCACCCAGGTGGTGGCTGAAGGTATCCCCACCCTCGTGCTGGACATTCCCCTGCGTTACATGCATACGCCGGTTGAAATGGTGGCTGTCAAGGATATCCAGCGCGCAGGGCGTTTGTTGGCGGAGTTCATCGCCGGGCTGGACCTGGACTTCATGGATAAGATTATCTGGGATGATTAGCATGCCGACCATCGGAAATACCCAACTCAAATTGCTCGAAAAACTTTGCAACGCCTGCGCGGTTTCTGGCGACGAGGGGGAGGTCCGCAAGATTGTTCTGAAAGAATTGAAAGCCGGCGCGTACGATGCCAAGGTGGATGCGCTGGGGAATGTGCTGGTAACCCGCACCGGGACCACGAAGAAGCGGCTGAAAGTAATGGCCTCCGCCCATATGGACGAAGTTGGCTTCATGCTGGTCGCGGATGACGGAGAGGGACTTTTCCGCTTTGAGACCGTCGGCGGGATCGATGTCCGCCAGCTGCCCGGAAAAGCGGTGCTGGTCGGCAGGGATCACCAGCCCGGAGTGATCGGTGCGCGTGCAATCCATCTGACCACCGCGGAGGAGCGCAAACAGAAAATTCCCCTGGATGCCCTGCGCATTGACCTAGGTCCGGGTGACACCAAGGTTAAGTTGGGTGACCGGGCAACGTTTGCCACTCGTTTCCAGCGCAACGGACCCGTGGTGATCGCCAAGGCACTCGACAACCGTTTGGGTGTCGTCAATCTGCTCGAATTGGTCAGGAATCCCCCCTCCAATATTGACCTGCTGGCAGCCTTCACTGTCCAGGAGGAGATTGGCGGGCGCGGGGCCAAGGTCGCCGCGTATGCCTTCGATCCCCAGCTTGCGCTTGTCCTGGATGCGACTCCCGCCAACGACTTGCCTTCCTGGGACGGCGAAGAGAACGCTTCTTACAATACCAGGTTGGGGGATGGTCCGGCGGTTTACATTGCCGACAGCGAGACCTTGTACGATCCGCGCCTCATCCGCCATTTCAGTGATACTGCCCGGGCAAGGGACATCAAGTTTCAATTCCGCCAGCCTGCTGGCGGCGGCACGGATGCGGGTGCCATCCACAGGGTTCGCGCCGGGATCCCCTGCATCGCCGTCTCTGTTCCGCACCGCTACAGTCATACCGCGGCCTCGATCGCCCTGGTGGAGGATTGGAAAAGAACATTCGCCCTGCTTCATGCTGCCCTGGGCAGCCTTCCTCCAGCGCTGTTATCTTCCGCGCGAGGCTGAGCATTCGCCCCAGGATTTGTGAGCTTGTCCCCCAATCCGGGATAATCCATCGGATCGGACGCAGGATTGCACGTCCTCATTTGTAATTATTAAAGGACCAGCCATGAAAAAACTTGTTCAAAAATTGACCGAAACATTCTCCCCCTCCGGTTATGAAGGCGCCATCTGCGAAGTCATCCGCCAGGAAATAAAACCCCTGGCTGACGACGTGCGCATTGACGCACTGGGTAACCTGGTCGCCCGGAAAAAGACCAAATCCAGGGACGGTTTAAAGATCATGCTTGCCGCTCACATGGACGAGATCGGCTTGATGGCAACCCACGTGGATGAAAATGGTTTCATCCGCTTTACCGGTATCGGTGGTATCCGTCCCGTGAACCTGGCTGGCGGGCGCGTCCGCTTCATGGATGGCACCCCCGGGGTGATCAACTCGGATCGCCTGACCGACCCGACCAAGGCGCCCACACTCGAGCAGTGCTATATTGATGTCGGCGCCTCCTCCAGGAAAGATTGCCCGTTAAAGGTGGGGGATGTTTGCGCATTCGATCGTCCATTTCTTGACCTGGGACACCGGATGATCGCCAAATCGATGGATGACCGCATCGGCTGCGCAGTGTTGATCGAGAGCATGCGTTCTTTGAAGTCCTCTCCCCATGACTTGTATTTCGTTTTTACCACGCAGGAGGAAGTTGGGTTACGTGGGGCCACCACGTCCGCCTTCGGTGTGGATCCGGACCTGGGTCTTTCTGTGGATGTGACCCTCACGGGTGATACACCAAGGAGTGCTAAGATGGAGGTCGCACTCGGGAAGGGTCCGGCGGTCAAGGTCAAGGATGGTGGCATGTTGTCAGACCCGCGGATTGTCGACTGGATGGTTAAAACAGCCGTGAAAGCTGGAATCTCCTTCCAACGCGAAGTCCTCGAGGGCGGCACCACGGACGCCCGGGTAATCCAGACGGCACACTCCGGGGTTCCAGCCGGCTGTCTGTCGGTGCCTACACGCTATGTGCACAGCCCTTCCGAAATGGTGGATACAACTGATGTACAGAATTCCATCAAACTCCTGGTTGCCCTGTTGAGTTCTCCAATTCATTTGTAAATGTTTCAGATGCAAATAACAAAAATGGCGCACGAAACGGGTGCGCCATTTTTGTTATTTAATTCCAGCCTTCACTTGTCGGATTTCTTTTTCTCTTCCTTTGGCTTCCTTGGCATTCCCCACAGGAAGATCGCCACGCCTAGACCAATGGCAAAGGCTCCCATCGCCCCAATTCCGGTGAAGACGCTCAGACCAATGATCAAGCCAGCCAGCCCGAGGAAGAGGCTGATCTGCCCCTGCCATGCCGTGATCTTCCTGAACAGGTCCACAATCAGCCAGCCCAGTCCCAGCCCCAGGACTGCCATGCCTGCAAAACGGAAGAACTCGGAGATCAACAGGATTATGTAATTGACAACATCGATCGGTTGCATATGTCTCTCCTTTTATTTTTTGAACGGATGGTTATGCCCAGGCCCAGATGAGCCACAGGCCGATCATGACCAGGCCGATTATAAACCGAAATATGGCTGCCCAGCCGCAGCCGATAAGCATTCCTCTCATCGAAACCAGGGCTTTCCCGGGTTCTTTAAGCCGCAGCCATTCGATCAGGAAAAGCACCAGCAGGGAAACGAGGATTCCCCCGATGATCGGGACCGGGATGAGAAAATTCCCCAGGATGGCCGATCCCATGGCAATTAATATCACCCACCATGGAGCGCCTTCCTTGTGCGCCTGGGCACCCATCAACAAGTTGTCCAGGATGGACCCGGATAACATCAATACCGTGATGAGGGCGAACATGGCCCAGCCGAGGATCCCAAACCCGGCTGCAATCCCGTATCCCAGCGCTGATACCCAGATGATCACCAACCCGGGCAGAATTGGGATGACCAACAGGCCCAGCGCCATCATTACCAAGGTAATTCCCCTGGCGACCTGTTCTATCTCGATGGTAGGACCGATTGGCATCATCCAAGCCCTGGCGTTCTAGGAACGGATGGTATCCACTCCGCCCATCCATGGAAGCAGGGCCTCCGGCACTTTTACGGATCCGTCAGCCTGCTGGTAATTTTCGAGCACCGCGATCAATGTGCGCGGCATGCCCAGTCCTGAACCATTCAGCGTGTGGACGAAACGTGTCTTCCCGCCATCGGCGGGACGATACTTGATGTTTCCTCGCCGTGCCTGGAAATCGGTATCATTCGAGACCGAGGATACTTCCAGCCATTCCTGCAGCCCCGGCGCCCAGACCTCGATGTCGTAGGTCATGGTCGCCCCGAATCCGATGTCTGCGGTGCAAAGCTGCTTGACCTGGTAGGTTAAACCCAAACCGGCACAGGTCGCCTCGGCGTCTTCCCGCATTTTCTCCAGCATGGCATCCGATTCTTCCGGCTTGCTGAAGATGTACATCTCCACCTTGTCGAACTGGTGACCGCGCTTGATGCCGCGCACGTCGCGGCCGGCACTCATTTTCTCGCGGCGAAAGCACGGGGTGTATGCCGTGTAGCGCAGGGGCAGCTGCTTCTCCTCCAAGATTTCGTCCATGTGCAGGCCGGTGATCGGCACTTCCGCGGTGGGAACCATCCACAGGTCCTCTTCGGCATCGTGATACAGGTTCTCGGCAAATTTGGGCAGTTGACCGGCTGCGTACAGCGTGGCGGCTTTAACCATGAATGGGGTGTACTGCTCGGTATAGCCCTGCCGGTTGTGCAGGTCGAGCATATAGGCGATTAACGCCCGCTGCAGGCGCGCTCCCAACCCTGTTAATACATAGAAGCGCGAGCCGGTGATCTTGACCCCGCGTTCAAAGTCCATGATGCCCAGTGCCGGTCCCAGGTCCCAGTGGATTTTAGGTTCAAAATCGAACTCGGTGAGCCCGCCTTCAGACCGCAAGACCACGTTCCCGCCTTCGTCCCTGCCATAGGGCGTTCGGGTGTCGGGGATGTTGGGAATGGTGTCGGTAACGGTCTTGAGCTCTTCTTCAACTTCAGCAACCGTCTTGTCCAGGGCAGCGATTTTATCCCCCACCACACGCATGGCATCGATCTTCTCCTGGCGTTCAGTCGCCGCCTTCATAAGACTGATCTGCCTGGAGACGGCATTGCGCTCGGCTTTCAAAGCCTCCACCTCGGTCAGCAGCAGGCGTCGACGGGCATCCAGTTCCATGATGCGGTCCACCGGCGCGGGGTCCATTTGCCGGTCCGCCAACGACTTGCGCACCAGGTCGGGTTGTTCACGGATAAGGTTGATATCCAGCATAAAGCACCTCCATGAAAAAGATTACGCCCCTCACTGTTGCAGGACGAAGGGGCGTCTCGTGGTGCCACCTGCTTTTATGCTCGGCAGCGCGGTAACGGGCGCTTTCCGGTTCTTTTACGGTTGCTGGCATGCAATCCTCAGCAACCCCTGCAAGAGCAATTCTCTCCTTGCGGGGAGACCGGAGTGGATTTCGCCGCGTTCCCATCTGCCTTTCACCGACCGGCAGTTCTCTGGGTGGGAGCCTGGGTTACTCGTCTCCGGGTGGGTCGTTAAATATTAGGCAGATTATACCAAAAACACCCACGCAATAAATTGTCATCCGCTACCGGGGACCTTTGAATTCCTCCACGGTCGCGTGACCAGGCTGGCTGATGCCTTCGCGCTTAAATACCTTCCAGGGCGTTAAAATTAATATCTTCATGTCCAGCCAGAAGGAACGATGGTCCACGTACCACACATCCATGCGGAATTTTTCATCCCAGTCAAGGATGTTGCGGCCGTGGATCTGCGCCCAGCCGGTGAGACCGGGCAGCACATCGTGCCGTCGCATCTGTTCGGGGGTATAACATTCCAGGTATTTCATCAGGAGTGGGCGCGGTCCAACCAGGCTCATTTCACCGCGCAGTACGTTCCAAAGCTGGGGAAGGTCATCCAGGCTTGTGGAACGCAGAAAGCGTCCGAAGGGGGTTAACCGCGCGGCATCCGGCAGCAGGTTGCCGTCTGGACCGCGGTGGTCATTCATGGTGCGGAATTTATAGGTGATGAACGGGCGACCCTTGTAACCCGGGCGCGGCTGAATGAACAGGATGGGGGTGCCCAGGAAAACCCAGACCAGCAGGCTGATGGTGAGCAGGAGCGGCAAAAAAACGACCAATCCCAACATGGTTGCCAGGAAGTCAAAAATCCGTTTCGAGACCGACATGATATCATTCTACCAAAAGATTGTGGTATATTTTGAACTGAGGCGAATTATGAATGAACGAATACTAATCATCGAAGATGATCCTGCCATCCTGAAGGTTCTCCAGCGGGGGCTGTCCTACGAAGGTTACCAGGTTGATATCGCCACCGACGGGCGCGGCGGTCTGAACCTGGCGCATGATAACCACCCGGATCTGGTCATCCTGGACTGGATGCTGCCCGGCATGGATGGGTTGGAAGTCTGCCGCCGCCTGCGCATGGGGGGCAGCCTTCCCATCCTGATGCTCACCGCCAAGGATACCGTGCAGGACCGTGTTCAGGGACTCGATGCCGGCGCCGATGATTACCTGGTCAAACCCTTCAACCTGGAGGAACTGCTTGCCCGCATGCGGGCATTGCTGCGGCGGACCCAAACCGAGCGCAACCAGGTCTACGAATTTGTCGACCTGACCATGGACAGTGTTTCCCGCCAGGTGACGCGCGGCAAACGCCTCATCCCTTTAACCGCCAAGGAGTACGAACTGCTCGAACTGTTCCTGCGCCACCCGCGCCAGGTATTAACCCGCGAGGTCATCTTCGATCGCGTGTGGGGCTACGATTTTGGCGGCGAAAGCAATGTGCTTGAAGTCTACATCCGCTACCTGCGGCAAAAACTTGAAATGGAAAATGAGTCGCGCTTGATTCACACTGTGCGCAGCGTGGGCTACGTCTTACGCGAGAACCCGTAATGTCCTTGCGTTTGCGCCTGACAATTTTATACTCGGCGATCACCGGGGGAATCCTGCTGCTTTTCGGCGTCCTGCTCTATTCATTGGTCAACGTCTTGCTGGTGACCCAGGTGGATACCACCTTGTTTCAGACCTCCAGCGACCTGCTGCTCGGCTGGCGCGTGGGTCCGGCGGGGGAACTCAGCCAGGAGACACTCCCCAAGCTCAACCTGACCTCCTTTGTTTACTATCAGATCTGGGATAACAACGGGCGGCTGCACTCCTCTTCTCCCGGGCTCGGACAGATCACCCAGCCATTTGACCCGCTGGCTTACCAACTAAAACGTTCCATATACCGCAATACCACCATCCAGAATGTGCCCCTGCGTGTCCTGAATGTGCCCCTGGAAGCGGGAGGACGTCCGATCGGGACCCTGCAGGTCGCCGCCAGCATGGCCATGGTGGATACCACCCGCCGATCCCTGGTGCAAACCATCGCCGTCATCGCGGCGGCAGCCATAATTTTCGCTGCAGCTTTATCCTGGTTTTTCATTGGTCAGGCTCTTTCACCGTTGGTGGATATCACCGGGAGTGCCCTGCGAATTTCGGGTGCCGATGACCTTTCCCAGCGCATCCCCCAGCGCGGTCCCCCGGACGATGAAATGGGTCACATGGTGACCGCCTTCAATGAGACCTTGCGACGGCTGGAGCAGCTTTTCATATCGCAGCAGAGATTCCTAGCGGATGTAAGTCATGAACTACGCACCCCCCTGACCGTGATCAAAGGCAATGCGGATCTGATGCGCCGCATGAAACAGGTGGACGAGGAATCCCTGGATAATATCGAAGATGAAGCCGACCGCCTCACGCGTCTTGTCGGGGATTTGCTGTTGGAAGCACAGGCCGAATCAGGAAAACTGCCCTTGCACTTCGCCCCGCTGGAATTGGACACGCTCCTGCTGGAAGTTTTCAAGGAAATGCGCATCCTGGCCCGCGAGAGGGTTCAAATAAAACTGCCGGAGATTGACCAGGTGGTGATCAACGGCGACCGCGACCGGTTGAAGCAGGTGCTGATCAACCTGATCGCCAACGCCATCAAATACACGCCCCAAGGTGGCGAGGTGTTCTTGAGCCTGGGGAAAGTGGGTGCCAATGCCCGGTTGATCGTGCGCGATACCGGTCTTGGTATTCCAGCCGAAGACCTGCCCCACATCTTCGAGCGCTTTTACCGCGCTGAAAAATCCCGCACACGTTCCAAGGTTGGCGGGTTTGGATTGGGACTTTCGATCGCCTACTGGATCGTCAATCATCACGGGGGAAGGATCGAAGTCGATTCAGCCGAAGGCAAGGGTACCACCTTCTGCATCTACATGCCCCTGCTGGATGCGGTGGAAGCGGCTCTTAAGGATTGATTCCCAACCGCATGTATGCCTGCCTGCACAGTGCAGCACCGTTCGCGGCAAGCCATTCCTGTAAGCGGTGGCTTCCATCTGCGCCGCTGGATGCATCAGCATAAATCCCACTGCCCCAATACGCGTAGCGCTGCGTTTGTGCTTTCCATTCTCCTTCAGGTCGTCCGATTACTCCTATCCCTCCGTTATAGCCCGCGAGTGCCAGGCGTGGGTCAGCATGGGCTGATTCCAGCGACCTCCTTAGATAATCCAGGCCTCGCAAGGCATTCGTATCCGGGTTGTACGGATCGTCGTATGAAGTGAAGTGGTATGGCATCACTTGAAACAATCCCATCGCCCCGGAGCGGGAAAGGGCGCGCGGATCACCGCAGGACTCGATTTGCATCACTGTGGCAACCAGGTTGGGGTCCAACCCGACAGCAGCAGCCCATTTCTGGATCCTGCCAGCCCAGTACTGTACTTCAAGTGTGAAAACAGGGGAGACGACCTGTTGCCCAGCGCGGGTCTGATTAACAAATGCCTGGTCCGGGTTTTCTGCTGATTTTGCAGGGTTTGTTGAACCGAGCATGAAAATCATTCCCAGTGCGCTGGCACAGACGACAGCCAGGGGAGGCATCAGATGCCTGGTTAAACAGCCCCCTCCATTGGAAGGGACTGCCTTTACGAAGATCGGGGTCGAATTTCGGGAAGACATATTATTATAATTATGTGAATGTTTGAAGATACCTCACGTCCCGCAGGTCTGACCGAAAAATTGGCATATGTTACGAGCGACCTGCGGGACGTTAATTACCCGGATGAATTAGGAATTGCGCGGGGTGTCAACATACTCCGCTTCGCGGGCGGGCTTGCCCTGCATTGCCAGGCTGGGATAGGTTGGCTCAGTCCGGGAATGATTGGACTCGCTCCGGGCTGCCTTGGTGGCAGGACGAAATGGAGAAATGACAGGGGAATGTGGTCGGGACGCCTCGGTACTGGCTGGCTTGAGGATCGTGGACCGCAGGGATGAACTGCGGACATCCGCCTGGCTGAACAATTTTCCGCCTTTTACCGAGAATGTGCCGATGATCAGTACGCGTATCAGCAGGACCATGAGCGCTACAAATACCGGCACCACCTTGGTCAGCGTGGTGGCACTGATCACTTCGCTGCTCAGGTTGGGATGACTGGCGATGGCAACCGCCACACCCCACCAGGTGAGGGTCGCGTTCATCGCCGCGGCCAATATCCAGGCTCCGAACAGGTACCAGACCTCGGTCCGTTCATCCCTTCCCTGTTCCGGGGTGAAGAGCCGGGCAATACCAGCGAAATCGATCCCGCAGAAAGCCAGCGCCAGGATGGTCGCCCAGCGTATGCCGGCAAATTTCAGGTCGCCGAGGACATCGTGCAGGGCAAACTGAGTGGTGCTGTAATTGAACATCTCAAAAGCCAGCAGGGCACCAATAATGATGACTCCCCAAGCCATCCCGCGGCGGATGCTGAAGCCTTTGAGCGTTGAGAGGATTCCACGACTGGTGCGAACGCTTGTGATCATGACGACCTCCTTTGTCGTAATAGAACGTTTGTACTAAATTGTTTGCGTAGTATAGAACATATGTACTATTTTGTCAAGTGTCAATTTCCAGAATATAATAAGAGAAACCGGTGTTTTCCCGCATCCTGCGCCTGGAGTCGCCATGGACACCTCCCTTCTTAGAAAACGCTATGAAGATCTCAAGCAGCAGATCAACTTCCACAACCATCGCTATCATGTCATGGACTCACCGGTCATCAGTGACATGGAGTACGACAGGCTGCTGCTTGAACTGCGCCAGGTTGAAACTGAGCATCCCGAATGGGTCACCCCCGACTCTCCCAGTCAGCGCGCCGGGGCCGTGCCCTCGGACAAGTTCGAAAAAGTCCGCCACCCGCGTCCCATCCTGTCCCTGGCGAATTCCTTCGGCGCGGGAGATGCCCGCGCCTGGTATGAGCGGATATGCAAACTGGATGACCGGGTCGGTAAGGCCAGATTTGTGGTCGAGCCAAAGATCGATGGATTAAGCGTGGTTCTTCACTACCGGGAGGGCATCTTCGTACAGGGCGCCACACGCGGCGACGGGGATGTGGGGGAGGATATTACCGCCAACCTGCGAACGGTGAAGTCGATCCCGTTGAAAATTCCGGTGGCGCAAGCGGGATGGGACGCCGGAGTGGATGGGCAGGGGAAGACCCCATCAGCTCTCCTTGATTCCAACTCCCCCTCAACTCCTCCTTCCATCCCTGGTTATTTGGTCGTAAGGGGGGAAGTATTTATCCCGGTCAAGGATTTTGAAAAACTGAATCAGCGCCTGGAAGAAAACGGGGAAAAAACATACCTGAATCCACGCAACACGGCTGCAGGATCATTGCGCCAGTTGGATCCGGCGATAACCGCCTCCCGGCCACTTACGCTCCTGGTTTATCAAATAGTCCATTGGGAAAACAGTCCTGGACCTTTGCAGGAACCCCGCAGCCAGTGGCAGCTGCTGGAATATCTCAGGACGCTTGGCTTCCCGGTCACAGGGGTGGCACAGCGTTTTGAAGATATGGAATCTGCCATAACATACACCCTCGCGTGGGACAAGCGGCGCGACGAACTGCCTTACGAAGCCGATGGCATGGTCATCAAGCTTGACGACCTGGATCTGGCTGATGAACTTGGTTTTGTGGGCAAGGATCCCCGCGGGGCAATCGCCTTCAAATTCCCGGCAAGGGAAGTGACCACCCGCCTGCTGGGGATCGATGTTGAAGTTGGCCGCACCGGCGTGCTTACTCCCAGGGCGGTGCTGGAGCCGGTGGAAATCAATGGCGTCATCGTCAGGAACGCAACGCTGCACAACTTCGATTACATCGCCGAGAAAGATATCCGTCCCGGTGACCGGGTGTTGGTTAAACGCGCCGGTGAGGTCATCCCTTATGTCATCGGTCCGGTCATTGACCTGCGCACCGGCACTGAAAAACCCTACACCCCGCCGGATTGCTGCCCGGCCTGCGGACAACCGGCTGAACATTTCGATGGAGAGGTGGCCTGGTATTGTGTCAATGCTGCCTGCCCCGCCCAACTGGTGCGCAATGTGGAGCACTTCGTCTCGCGCGGCTCCATGGATATCAACGGCTTGGGGATCAAGATCGTCGAAAAACTCATCGAGGCCGGCCTGGTCAAAGATGTGGCCGATTTATACACGCTTGACAGGCGGGATATCCTTGAAGCCCTCACCAAGAAAGACCGGAAGACCGGGTCTGCCCCGCCTGGTAAAATAGCGGACAACCTTCTTACGGCGATAGAAACATCCAAGCGGCAGCCTCTCCACAGGGTGATCACCGCACTTGGCATCCACGGCGTTGGCGAAGTTTCTGCCACAGATTTGTCCCGCCACTTTCCAGCGTTGGATCTGCTCTCCTCTGCTTCTGCGGATCAACTGCAGGGGGTGGATGGGATCGGTCCAAACATTGCCGAAGCCATCGTGGACTGGTTCAGCCGTCCGTACAATAAAAAGGTCCTGCAGAAACTTAAAGCAGCCGGCGTGTGGCCCACTTCACTGCCAGTCGTGAGCCGCGCGGCTTCCGGTCGGTTGTCGGGCATGATCTTTGTGGTCACCGGCACCCTGGCGGGCTTCACTCGCGAAGGCGTAAAGGAATTCATCGAACAAAATGGCGGAAAAGTGACCGACTCGATTAGCAAAAACACGAACTGCCTGGTTGCCGGCGAAGCGCCGGGATCGAAGGTGCAGAAGGCGCAAGCCCTTGGGGTTAAGATCATCGGAGAAGCAGAATTAAGGCAGATGTGTAAATAATGGTTAATTTAGAGTCACACCCCATGCTCAAGGAACAATCCTTTCATGCTTCCGCTGGAATTCAAGCACCCATCCTGAGGATGATTAACTGACCCATGCCAAGTGATACACAAGTAATTTACTCCATGATGCGCGTCGGGCGCATTCATCCCCCCAACAAGCAGGT
>Ga0315297_10002117_pt1 | contig 12469 bp, 7 predicted proteins | sample YL17G15_0_MG_FD_203628 | JGI IMG/M metagenome (GOLD analysis project Ga0315297, IMG submission 203628) | Sediment microbial communities from Yellowstone Lake, YNP, Wyoming, USA - YL17G15_0 | ecosystem: Environmental > Aquatic > Freshwater > Lake > Sediment | place: USA: Wyoming | collected... | reverse complement strand
GAATCCACCCGCTCGGCGATCGTGGCGATGCCCATGGCATTGCCGATCTGTGCGATTGCCTCGACCATGCTGCGGTCGATCGGGTCGTTGGCGACGTTGTGCACGAACTGCCCGTCGATCTTCAGGAAATCGACTGGCAGGTTCTTCAGGAACATGAACGATGACAGGCCGCTGCCGAAGTCATCGAGCGAGAAGCGGCAGCCGCGCGCGCGCAGTTCCCGGATGAAGTGGGTCGACGCCGCCAGGCTGGTCATCGCCGCGGTCTCGGTCAGTTCGAAGCAAAGCGCTCCCGGGCTCAAGTCGGCCGCCGTGATCTCGGCGATCACGAAGTCCAGGAAGTGCTCGTCGTTGATGGTCGTCGGCGAGACGTTGATCGCCAGCGTGAACGGCGCGCGCCGGCCCACATCGCTGCGCCTGTGCGCGAGGCTCGAGCAGGCCTGCTTCACGACCCAGCGATCGATGGCCGGCATGAGGTTGAAGCGCTCGGCGGCGGGGATGAATTCGGCGGGCTGGACCAGGTGGCCGGTCTCATCGCGCATGCGCAGCAGCAGTTCGAAGTGCCGCAACGGCTCGACACCCGGGCGAATCGGGACGATGGGCTGGCAAACCAGTACCAGGCGGTTTTCCTCGCGGGCCCGGTTGATGCGCGAGACCCACTGCATCTCGCGGTGGCGCTCAGGTGCGCGGCCCTGCTTGTAGGTCTGCACGCGGTTGCGACCCGACTCCTTGGCGGAATAGCAGGCCACGTCGGCCGCACTCATGACCGCCGCGGGCGTTTCGGCGAGACCGTTGACTTCGGCGAGGCCGATCGACACGCCGACGTTCATCACGCGGTCCTCCCAGACAAAGCGGAAATCGCGGATGGCCTGCCGCAGGTTCTCCGCGATGCGACTGGCCGTATCGAGATCGCAGTCGTGCAGCAGTACACCGAATTCGTCGCCGCCGAGTCTTGCCAGCGTGTCGGTCGTGCGGACTCGCGTCTGCAGGACGCTCGTGATCTGCTTCAGCAAGCGGTCGCCGGCCTGGTGACCGCACGTGTCGTTGACGACCTTGAACTGGTCGAGATCGAGGTACATCAAGACGTGGCTGGAGCGTTCGTCGGCACGGACTGTCAGCAGAACGTCGTTCAGCCGCTGCTCGAACTCGCGCCGGTTGATGAGTCCGGTGAGCGCGTCGTGCGTCGCCTGGTAGGTGAGCGCGCGCTGCAGCCTTCGCTCCTGGCTCACGTCGTGGAAGACCATGACCACGCCGATCAACCCGCCGCTGCGATCGCGGATGGGGGCCGCGGAGTGCTGGATCGAAATTTCCTGTCCGCGCCGGTTCACGAGCACCGAAGGCTCCGCGATCTCGACGACCCGGCCCTCCTGCAGGCAGCGCAAGATCGGGCTGTCGATCGGCTGGCGGCCGCTTTCGCTCAAGACCTGGAATACTTCGCTGACCGGCCGGCCGGCGGCGTCGCGGGTCTCCCACCCAGTCAGTGCCTCCGCCACCGGGTTCAGGTACTCGATGCGCCCGTCCGCGTCGGCAGTGATGACGGCATCGCCGATCGACTGCAGGGTGACCTGGGCCTTTTCCTTTTCCTCGTAGAGTTGCAGCTCCGCGCGCTTGCGCACGGTGATGTCCGCGAACGTGCCTTCGTAGCCGGCGATGCGGCCGTCTGCATCGCGCACGACGCGCGCGTTCTCGACGACGGTGATGAGGGTGCCGTCGCGCCGCCGCATCTGCGATTCGGCGTCACGCACGACGCCTTCACTGTCCAGCGACGCAACGCTCTGCTCGCGCTCGATCGGGTAGGCGAAGATCTCGCGCATCGAGGAGATGGCGAGGAGCTCCTCGGTGCTGTCATAGCCGAGCATCGCCACGAGGGCCGGATTGACAGATTGGAAGCGGCCGTCTGCGGTGGAGCGGTACACGCCTTCGATCACGTTCTCGAACAGGCCGCGGTATTGGGCTTCGCTGCGTCGCAGCGCCTCCTCGGAACGCCTGCGCTCGATCGCGATCGCCGCGAGGGCGGTGAGGCGGCTCATCAGTTCGAAGTCGCGTTTCAGCGGGCTGCGCGGCTGTCTGAAATACAGCGCAACCGTGCCAAGCATTCGGCCATCTGACGAGCGAATCGGCGTGGACCAGCACGCGCGCTGCCCCGCTGCCAGGGCTGCTGTGCGCAGATGTTCCCAAAGCGCGTCGCGAGAGATTTCGGCGACGATGACCTGGCGTTGCAGAAAAATGGCGGCGGCGCACGAGCCGTTGCGCGGGCCGACGTCGACGCGGTCGAGCGCGGTGATGTACGCGGCCGGCAGTCGGCGGCCGGCGGCATGTCGCAGGACGTTGGCCTCCGCATCAAAGATCGAAACCGTGCAGGTCGCATCGGGCGTAACTCGCTCCGCCGTCTCGGTGATCATTTCGAGCGTGACGCCGAGGTCGACGTTGCCCGTGATGCGCTCGAAGACGCGGCGTTCGCCGGCCGAGAGAAATTCGCTGCGCTTGCGCTCGGTGATGTCCGTGATGCTGCCACGGATCAGCCGCCGGCCGGAGGAGGGCAGTCGCACCAGGCGGACTTCGCAGGTGATATCGTGGCCGAGCGCGTCGCGGTGGATCCATTCGAAGCTCGGCGCCTCGCCGGCCAGGGCCCGATCGATGTTGCCGCGCGCCACGCCGAATGAAGGCGTGCCGTCCGCCTGCTCGGGTGGGCTGATCTTCTCCGGACCGATCGACAGCAACTCGTCACGCGTCATCTTGAAGAACCGGATCGCGTTGTCGTTGCACTCGACGAAGCGGCCGGCATCCACATCGAGGACGACGATCGCTTCGGGGGCGTTTTCGACCAGCGTGCGGTAACGGGCCTCGCTCTCCCGGATGGCGGCCTCGGCCAGCTTGCGGTCGGAAGTGTCACGCAGGCAGACGATGAAGACTTCGCGCTGGTCGAGCCTGACCTTGCTGACGCCGATCTCGGCGTCGAACAGCGCGCCGTTGCGATGCCGTCCCTTGGTCTCGCGCGGCGCGAGGTCCACCTGGGTGTTCTCGAGCGATTCGGCAAGTTCCTCGAGCGTCTCGGTGATACGCGGGCGCCGGGCCAGCGACGGAATGAGCATGTCCAGTTTGCGGCCGTGCACATCGGCTTCATCGAAGCCGAAGACACGCTCGCCGGTGGTATTCAGCGTTTCGATGCGGCCCGTCTCGTCCACCGTCAAGATTGCGTCCTTGACGTGGTCGAGGATCACCTGCAGCTGGGCGGCGGCGCTCTCGCGGACTTCGCGCGTAAAGGCGCTGGTCTCATCTGCCAGGAGGCGCATGGAGCGGACGACGCCGCGCCGCTCCTCGTCCCACTCGCCGTAAGCCCCGCTGATCAGCTGCAGGAGCTTGCGCAAATCGAGCGGACCGCCTTCCTCGCGGGAGTCCGCGAACTGCTGCTTCAACAGGGGGTGGAGGCTCATGGAGCGGCTGGTTTCAGCGGGGGCAGTTCAATGGCAACGAGAAATTTGGCGCGACCTGTTGTCTTGCGGGCCTGGTGGCGGCGATGGCGCGCCGCTCGGCCGCACGCACCCCATCCACGGGTCGGGTTCCGAACCAACGCAGAGGATGCCCGTTCCGGGTCGTCTTGTCGAAAAGCCGATTCATCCCTGTGGCACGAGCCTCCAAGGCCAGCAACGGTCAAGTACCCGGCGGATGGTAGGTCGGGGTGTCGACGAGCGGTGTGAATCGGGTCACATCCAGGGTCTCTGTACCTCTCCCGCTGCAGCGGGAAAGGTCGGGCAATGCCCGGGTGAGGGCTCCGGAAACCCTCACCCCCTCGCGACCTGACTTCCGCCGCATCGCCCGTGCCCTCTCCCGAGTTGCGGGAGAGGGTATCCGGTAAACTAGCGGCCATCTTCCGCTCCCGCACGGACGACCTTGGACAATCCGGACCACCTCCCAGCCTGCGCGCCGCTCATTGGCCGCGATGACCCGCCCCCGTTCGTGGTCCTGCGCGAGCACGGGGCCGCCCCCGCCCTGATCGTCTGTGATCACGCCAGCCGGGCGTTCCCGAAGGGCATGAACCGCCTCGGCCTGCCGGAGCTGCCGACCTGGCAGCACATCGCGTGGGACATCGGTGCGGGCGAGCTCGCTCGTGGCCTGTCGAGCGCCCTCGACGCACCTGCCGTCCTGGCCGGCTATTCCCGACTGATCGTCGACTGCAATCGTCGCCCGGACGACCCCGAGGCCTTCCGCAAGGAGAGCGACGGCTGGAGGATCCCCGGCAACCAGTCCCTGACCGAGTTCGATCGTCGGGTCCGGCTCGGCTGCCTGTTCGATCCTTACCACGAGTGCATTGCCGCGATGCTGGCCGGCTTCCGCGCGCGTAGCGTGGTGCCGCTCATCGTGTCCGTGCATACGTTCACGCCGGCGATGGCGGGACAGGACCGGCCATGGCACATCGGCGTGCTCTGGGACAAGGATGAGCCTAACGCTCGCCGCCTGATGCGGGGATTGTCCGCCATCGACGGCATCGTGCTCGGCGACAACCAGCCATACAGCGGCAAGCACCCGTCGGATTACACGATCGATCACCACGCGGAGCAGTCCGGGCTGCCGCACGTGTGCATGGAGGTGCGCCAGGATCAGATCGAATCGCCGGCGGGCATGGAGCGCTGGGTCCGGGTACTCTCAAGGCTCATTGGCGAGATGCTTGGTGATCCGGCCGTCCACCGCCTGCTGCACAGGGAGTCACCCGCATGGCGACACGCGAGCCACCGCTGACCCTCGGCGTCGAGGAGGAGTACCTGCTCGTCGATCGCGAGACCGGTGCGGTTGCGAGCGAACCGCCCGCCGAGTTGTTTGCCAACCTGCATGACCGGACGGCCGGGCGCGCCTTTCCGGAATTCCTGCGCTCGCAGGTTGAAGTCGCGACGCCGGTCTGCAGGACCGTAGCCGACGCTCGCAGAGAACTGACTGGCCTGCGGCGTGCCGTGATCGAGGAGGCGGCACGCTTCGGGCTTGCGCCGATCGCCGCATCGAGCCATCCGTTCTCGCTGAGTTCGACGCAGAAACGTACCGACAAGGAGCGTTACGTCGCGTTGCTGGAGGAAATGCAGGGCGTCGCGCGCCGCATGATGATCTGCGGGCTGCACGTGCACGTGGGCATCGAGGACGACGAACTGCGCATCGACCTGATGAACCAGCTCACGTATTTCCTGCCGCACCTGCTGGCCTTGTCCTGCAGCTCGCCGTTCTGGGAAGGCGAGCGCACCGGACTCATGTCGTTCCGCCTGATGGTGTTCAACGGCGTGCCGCGCACCGGCCTGCCGGAGCGCTTCGACAGCTGGGGCGAGTACCGACGACACACCGACACGCTGGTCGAGACGGGCGTGATCGTCGATACCTCGCGCATCTGGTGGGACCTGCGGCCGAGCTTGCGCTATCCCACGCTAGAGACGCGAATCATGGACTGCTGCACGACGCTCGAGGACGCCGTTCGCCTGGCGGCCCTCAACCAGTGCCTGCTGCGAATGCTCTATCGCCTGCGCCGGGGCAATCAGCGCTGGCGCAGCTACCCGAACCTGCTGGTTGGCGAGAATCGCTGGCGGGCGATGCGCTATTCGTACGATGCGGGGCTGCTCGACCTCGGCCGGCAGCAGATCGTGCCGTTCGCGGAACTGCTGGAAGAGATGATCGAGCTCGTGCGCGAGGATGCGGTCGAACTCGAGTGCTCGGCGGAGATCGAGGGTCTGCGCGAGACGTTCACGCGCGGCACGAGCGCGCATCGGCAGCTGAAGGTGTACGAGGCGGCGCTGCAGGCGGGGGCATCCGACGCAGTGGCCCTCAAGAGAGTCGTGGACTGGTTGATCGCGGAGACGGCGCGGATATGAGGCGTGACGAGGAGGCCCTCACCCCGACTGCGTCGACCCTCTCCCATGCGCGCACGGGAGAGGGTGCACTCACCTCACACGCTGCAGCGGGAGAGATCCGACCCAGTCGGCGCGAGGGCTCTCTCGACCGCCGGTTGGCGGTCGCCCCCATGATGGATTACACGGACCGCCACTGCCGCTACCTGCTGCGCCTCCTCAGCCCTCATGCATTGCTCTACACCGAAATGGTGACAGCCCAGGCGCTCGCGCACGGCGATGTCGAACGGTTGCTCGGTTTCGATCCGTTGGAGCACCCGGTCGCGCTGCAACTGGGCGGCTCCGATCCGCAGCTGCTGGCGCGTGCCGCGCGCATGGGCGAGGAGCGCGGCTACGACGAGATCAACCTCAACGTCGGTTGCCCGAGCGATCGGGTGCAGAGCGGCCGCTTCGGCGCGTGCCTGATGGCAGAACCCGAGGTGGTCGCGGACTGCATGCGCGCGATGAATGAAACGGTGAATGTCCCCGTCACCGTGAAATGCCGCATCGGCATCGACCAACTGGACGACTACGCGTTCTTCGAGCGCTTCGTGTCGGTCGTGCGTCAAGCGGGCGTGAATGTCTTCATCGTGCACGCGCGCAAGGCGTACCTGCAGGGGCTGAGTCCGAAGGAGAACCGGGAAGTGCCACCGCTGCACTACGACATCCCGGTCCGCCTGAAGCGTGAGCACCCGGACCTTACCGTCGTGCTGAATGGCGGCCTGAAGTCTGCGGCCCAGGTGCGCGAATGGTTGCCGCGGCTGGACGGAGTCATGCTCGGCCGGCAGGCCTACCAGGAGCCGTATCTGCTGGCCGAGCTGGATGCCGGGTTGCTGGCACCGGGCAGCAGGCTGCCGCGGCGCGAGGCCGTGATCGAAGCGTATGCCCAATACGTGGAACGCATGCTCATGCAGGATCATCGGCTGCAGGTGATGTTGCGGCACGTGCACGGTCTGTATGCAGGCCTGCCGAACGCGCGATCCTGGCGTCGCTACCTCAGCGAACAGGGGTATCGGCCGGGTGCCGGTGCGGAAGTATTGCGTACGTCGCTGCAAGTGTTCGAGCGGGCAGCCTGAATTCTTCACCTCTTCCGATTACTGGAGAGGTCGCCCGTCAGCCCGGGTGAGAGTGCTCCACCTCTCCCGCTTGCGGGAGAGGTCGCCCGCCGGGCGGGTGAGGGCATGGAAATCCCGGACCCTCACCCCAACTCTCTCCCCGTGGGTGCGGGGAGAGGGGGCAAGAGCGTCCTGTATACTCCTGCAACTGTCGTCGACCTGGTCAGGACTGGCCGGGCAATGGGGTATGTGTGTCGAGCACCGAGACGGAAGTTGCCGTCCTTTTCGCAGACGTGGTCGGGAGTACTCGATTGTACGAGTTGCTCGGGGATCACCGTGCGCGCGAAATGATCGTCGCCTGCATCGGGTTGATGCGCGAGGCAACCGAGCGCAACCGCGGCACCGTCATCAAGACGATCGGCGATGAGATCCTGGCAATTTTCCCGACGGCGAACGACGCGGTGAATGCCGCGGCGGAAATGCAGCATGACATCGGCGCGCACCCCGAGCTTGCCGTGCAGGGCCAGCACGTGGCGATCCGCATCGGTTGCCACTTCGGTCCGGTCGTGCTCGAGAACAAGGACATCTTCGGCGCGACCGTGCACACGGCGAACCGCATGACGAGCCAGGCCAAGGCCGGGCAGGTCATACTCTCGGGCGAGACTGCCAACCGGCTGTCCGCGGAGTGGCGCGCGGTTTCGCGCCGCGTGGACGTTACGTCCGTGCGTGGGCTGGCCGATGACCTGGAACTCTATGAAGTGCTCTGGCAGCAGGAAGACGCCACCAGCATGCTGCCCTCGATCGAGCTCGACGCGCGCAAGGGCCATCGGGCGCGCAAGGTGCGGCTGCGCTACCTCGGGCGCGAGTACGTGATCGACGACGCCAAGAAACTCTTCACGATGGGTCGCGCCGAAGAGAACGACATCGTCATCAAGGGCACCCTGATCTCGCGCCTGCATGCCAAGATCGAGGTCCTGCGCGACAAGTTCCTGCTGGTGGACCAGAGCACGAACGGTACCTTCGTCACCAACCAGGAAGGGCGCGAATCGTTCGTGCGGCGCGATTCGGTGCCGTTGCAGGGCAAGGGGTTCATCGGGCTGGGCAAGCTGCCCGAGGCGAACGCGCCCGACGCGATCCGCTACCAGCTCGAAGACTGATTTCACCTCTCCCGCAAACGGGAGAGGCGGGGAACTCAACCGAGCGCCTGCTTGACCTTCCGGCACTGCTCGCGCAGCGCGGGCGGCGAGCGCACGCCGAATTCCTCGAGGTACTTGCCGATATCGTCGATCTCGGCATGCCAGGCGGCGTGATCGAGGTCGAGCAACTGGTGCAGCGCGCCCTCGGGCAGGTCGAGCCCCTCGAGGTCGAGGTCCTCCTTGCGCGGCAGGTAGCCGATCGGCGTCTCCTGTGCGCCCGCGCGGCCTGCGCAGCGGTCGATGATCCAGGTCAGCACGCGCAGATTGTCGCCGAAGCCCGGCCACAGGAACCTGCCGTTCTTGTCCTGGCGGAACCAGTTGACGTGGAAGATCTTCGGCAGGTACTGGACGCGGCCTTCGAACGACAGCCAGTGCGACCAGTAGTCGGCGAAGTTGTAGCCGCAGAACGGCTTCATCGCCATCGAGTCACGACGCACCACGCCCACCTGGCCGACTGCGGCCGCAGTGGTCTCCGAGGCCATGCCCGCCCCGATCATGACGCCATGCGTCCAGTCGCGGGCTTCGTAAACGAGTGGCGCGACCTCGCGGCGGCGGCCGCCGAACAGGATCGCCGAGATCGGCACGCCGTCGGGGTGCTCCATCAGGTGGTTGTAAGCCGGGTTCTGCTTGGCCGACACGGTGAAGCGTGAGTTCGGGTGCGCGGCGGGGCCGTTCGCCTTGTCGTACGGGCGTCCCTGCCAATCCAGCGCCGGGGCGCCGGTGATGCGGCCTTCCCACCACGGCTGGTTGTCTGCCGTCATTGCGACGTTGGTGTAGATCGTGTCGTGGTGGATCATCTCGTAGGCGTTGCGATTGGTCTTCGGGCTGGTGCCCGGGACCACGCCGAAGAAGCCCGCTTCCGGATTGATCGCCCGCAGGCGACCGTCGGACCCGACGTGCAGCCAGGCGATGTCCTCGCCGATGGTCCACACCTTCCAGCCCGGCATCGTCGCGGGCGGGATCAGCATGCCGAGGTTCGTCTTGCCGCAAGCCGACGGGAACGCGGCTGCGATGTAGTGCACCTCGCCGCGGGGGTTCTCGATGCCGACGATCAGCATGTGCTCGGCGAGCCAGCCCTCGTCGCGCGCCTGCCAGCTGGCGATGCGCAGCGCATGGCATTTCTTGCCGAGCAGCGCGTTGCCGCCGTAACCCGAGCCGATACTCTTGATCGAGAGTTCCTCGGGGAAATGCATGATGTAGCGGCGATCCGGGTTCAGGTCGCCGATCGAATGCAGGCCCTTCACGAACTTGCCTTCGCGCTCGATGCGCTGCAGTGCGGTGGTGCCCATGCGCGTCATGATGCGCATATTGAGCACGACGTATGGACTGTCGGTGATCTCGACGCCACAGCGCGCGTATGGCGACCCGATCGGGCCCATGCAGTAGGGCACCACGTACATGGTGCGGCCCCGCATGGCGCCGGCGAACAGCGCGTCGATCTTGCCGTGGCCCTCCGCGGGCTCCATCCAGTTGTTGTTGGGACCCGCGTCGTTCTTGTCCGCCGTGCAGATGAAGGTCAGGTGCTCGACGCGCGCCACGTCCGACGGGTGTGAGCGGTGGAGGTAGCAGTTCGGGAAGGTGGCCGGATCGAGCTGGATCAGGTCGCCGCGCGCGAGCATCTGTGCGGTCAGTTCGTCGCGCTCGGTGTCAGTGCCCGTGCACCAGTGGATGCGCTGCGGCTGGGTCAGTTTCGCGGACTCGGCGACCCAGTCGCGGAGGGCGGTGTTGGTCGTGGTCATCAACCTGGTTTCCTTGCATCGTCGCTGGCGCAGGGCCGGTGCCGGAGCAGGATTTGTCGGCTCCGGCACGCCGATTATAGCGGCGCGCCGTAACCCTCGCGCTGCATCGCGACAAAAGTCTTGGTCGGAGCGGGAAACGGCAAAAAAAAGCGCCCTCCGAGGAGGGCGCAATCAGGGGGAGAACGGTAGGACGTCTATTTCTTCGTGTCGCGTCTGGGGACGATCAGGCAGCCTTGCGGGTGCGGGTGGTCGTCTTGCGGACGGCACGCTTGACTTTGCGGCGTGCCACCTTCACTTGCGGAATTTCCTGCTCAGCCGTCTCGACGACCTTCGCGTAGGTATGCGTCGCGACGATGCGCAGATCACGGCCGGCATCCTTGAAGATCGAGACCGCGCGGGTCGCGTCTTCGACGATGCGAGCGCGAGTCGCCGGCAGCATGTCGAACTGGTCTTTGACGAGGTCAACGATGCCATCGGCGCGGGTCGCGCGCTCGAGGCGCAGGGCCATGTCCGTCAGGGCCGACGTGATCATTTCCGACTGCAACTCGATCAGGTTCTGCACGGCGGTCTGCGAGACCGTCGTCACCTTGATGCCCGAACGGGCAAACAAGCGGACGGGGCTCTTGAGCGCCTTCAAGCTCTCGGCGGAGCCGCTCACGGCTTCGCGCACGGATACCGCGGACTCCTTGCGCATCTTCTGGACCTGTTCGGCCAGGGCCTGCGTCCTCTCGCTCACGATTTCTTGAATCTGGCCAATCATTGTCTGCTCCTGGTGTTCAGCTGCTGCAATGCAGCATTTGCTGCAGTGCACAATAACCCAGCTGGACTACACTGTCAAATCGGGGGAAATGCGGACCCACGAATGGCCGCCAACGCGGCCCGAATGGCGCTTGCCTCGTGCTGCGGCCTCCCGCACAGTCCGACCCCCATGCGATCTACCCCTGCAGGCAACAGGCGATTCACGTCGGCCCGTACCGGGAGCCTGCTGGTGGCGCTGGCGCTCGCGGGCGCGCCCGTCGCGAGCCAGGACAGGGCTTCCTCGGGAGAACAGAGCACTCCGGTCGCGACCGGCAGTGGACCGCTCGAGGCGACGATCGTCGCAGAGACCCTGCAGGTCGAGGAACAGGCGAACGGATCGACCGTCCGCACCTGGCTGCTTGCCACGCGTCTCAGCGCGGGCGACGAGGTGTACTACACGATCCGCGTGCGCAATCCGGGCAAGACCCCCGTGACCGACGTCGTCGTGACGAAACGGCTGCCATTCGGCATGCATTACAAGCGTGGCTCCGCCGTCGGACCGGCGTGCGAGGTGCAGTTCTCGGTCGATGGCGGCATCACGTTCGATCCTGTCGCACGCCTCGGCAGCGGCGTGGACGGTCAGTCGTCACGCAAGATGCAGGCGACCGACTACACGCACGTGCGCTGGACTCTCAGCCGGCCACTCGCACCGCGCGCCACCGCGCTGCTGCGGTTCCGCGCCACGTTCACCTGACCGCACGGCCATCGCTCGTGTCCGGAACGCTTGCTGAAATCTTCGGCCCCGACGGGCCGCTCGCCGCGGCGCTCGAGGGCTACACCGTGCGCGATCAGCAGGTCACGATGGCCGAGCACGTGGCCGCCGCGCTGGCGGGTCATGCGCAACTCATCGTCGAGGCCGGGACCGGCACCGGCAAGACGTTCGCGTACCTGGGGCCCGCGCTGCTTTCGGGGCGCCGCGTCATTGTCTCGACCGGCACCAAGGCGCTGCAGGACCAGTTGTTTCACCGTGACTTGCCCGCCATCTGCTCCGCGCTGGGACGGCCCGTCCGGGTCGCGTTGCTGAAAGGCCGCGCGAACTATCTCTGCCGCCACCGGCTCGACGTTGCCGAGCAGCAAGCCTATGCGCGCGGACTGCGACGCGAAGTCGCCACCGCGCTGCCGAAGGTCAAAGCCTGGTCTTACATCACCAAACGCGGCGACGTCGCGGAATTGCCGGGCTTCGGCGAGCAGGACGCCGTGTGGCCGTGGGTCACGTCGACCCGCGAAAACTGTCTCGGCACGGAATGCGCGAAATTCGACGAATGCTTCGTGCTGGCCGCGCGGCGCGAGGCCCAGGCGGCCGACATCGTCGTGGTCAATCACTACCTGCTGATGGCGGACCTCGTCCTCAAGGAGGAGGGTTTCGGCGATTTGCTGCCCGGCGTGGATGCGATCGTGATCGACGAGGCTCACCAACTGCCGGATGTCGCGGCGCAATTCCTCGGTTACAGCGTCAGTACGCGGCAGCTTTCCGGACTCGCCAGGGACCTGACGGGCGAGCTGTTGCTGTCACAGCAGATGGCCGGCCGCGTGGATGCGGCGATCGTCGCGCTCGACGAGCAGGTGGCTGCTGTTTTGAGCGCAACCGCCGGTGTCGAGGCGCGGGTCGAACATGCGCAATGGCCCGACCGCTTGCTCGAGGTCCTGAATGGTCTGGCGGGCCGGGCCGCGGAACTCGCCGATGCGCTCGGCCCGTTGGCGGCGAACGACGGCCAGGCGGCGTTTGCGCGCCTGCGGGAGCGGCTCGAGGAGTCGGCGCAGCGCCTGACGTCGCTGACGAGCGAGGAGATGCCGGGTGGCGTGCGCTGGGCGGAGACCACGCC
>Ga0315297_10002116_pt1 | contig 12474 bp, 16 predicted proteins | sample YL17G15_0_MG_FD_203628 | JGI IMG/M metagenome (GOLD analysis project Ga0315297, IMG submission 203628) | Sediment microbial communities from Yellowstone Lake, YNP, Wyoming, USA - YL17G15_0 | ecosystem: Environmental > Aquatic > Freshwater > Lake > Sediment | place: USA: Wyoming | collected... | reverse complement strand
CAAGGCCAACATCGGCATCACCGCGGGCCACATCGCCAAGGAGGGCGGCCCGGTCGGCATCGTGAGCCGGTCGGGAACGCTCACCTACCAGGCCCTGTACGAGCTCAAGCAGCACGACATCGGCGTGACCACCTGCGTCGGTATCGGCGGCGACCCGGTACCCGGGACGAGCTTCATCGACTGCCTCCAGGCGTTCGAGGCCGACCCGGAGACCAAGGCCGTGATGATGATCGGCGAGATCGGCGGCTCGGCCGAGGAAGAAGCGGCCGAGTACATCAAGGCCGAGATGACCAAGCCGGTCGTCTCCTACATCGCCGGCGTGACGGCCCCCCCGGGCAAGAAGATGGGCCACGCCGGGGCCATCGTCTCGGGCGGGAAGGGCACCGCGGCGGCGAAGATGGACGCCCTCCGCGACGCCGGCGTCAAGATCGGGCTGAACCCGACCGAGGCCGGCGAGCTCATGGTCGGCGTGGTCGCGAACCTGTAGACGCCCGGCCGCGAAGCACTCGCCACGGCCGCTCGGGGATGTCGTCGGGGCTTCGGCCTAGGCTGCGGGCGTGACGAGCGCACCGCCACCCGTACCCCCGCCCGGGATGCCGCCGCCGCCCGCAGCGCCGCAGTGGCCGGCGGCGTCTGCACCGCAGTGGTCGGCCGCGCCCGCACCGGTCGCGTACCAGAAGACGAATGGCCTCGCCGTCGCCGCGCTGGTGCTCGGGGTGTGCTTCTGCTTCGCGTTCACGGGCATCCTCGCCGTCGTGTTCGGGAACCTCGCGCTCGGCCAGATCGACCGGTCCCAGGGTGCCCAGAAGGGTCGGGGCCTGGCGATCGCGGGGATCGTGCTCGGCTGGATCGGGATCGCGCTGTTGGCGATCCCGGCCCTCGTCTGGCTCGGCTACGGGATCAGCAACCTGTAGGCAGCCGGCACCCGGTCGCGAACGCTTCAGGCCGAGTCGGCCTTCGCGGTCGCGAAGACCAGTACACCGCACACGATGGCCACCACGCCTCCCACGAGGCACACCCAGAGGGCGGGCCCGATGCTCGCGTCCCCCCCGAGGGTCTTGATGGTGTCGACGTCGTCCTTCACGTCGATGAGGTCGACGATCGCGACGAGGGCCCCGATGGCACCGAGTGCCGCGATCAGCCAGCCACCCCACCGCGGGATCACGCCGAGGCCGACGAGGATTGCGACGACGACGATCGCGAGTCCGAGCACCAAGGTGATCGGACCGTCGCCGTCGATGTAGTTCTTGCTCGACGACACGCTGCCGATGCTGGCCGTCGCGGCGTCGAGGAAGGATCCGACGATCAGGAGGAGCGCCCCTCCACACGCGATCCACGCCCACAGCGCGTTGCCGCGTCGCGCCGGCGCCTTGGGCGCGGGAGCCACGGGCGGACCGACGGCTGCGGCCGGTGCCGCGGCGGCTGGGACCGTGCCCGCGGCCGGCATCACCGGGGGTCACTGGACGTGACGTGGTTGTCGGCGCCCTGGTCGGTCCACTCGCCACCGTTCCAGTAGCGGAACTGGTGCCGCCCGGTGCGATCGGCGTTACCAGTTGGCCGGCTGCGTCGCTTCGGTCATCGTCGACTCCTCGGGACGAGCCACGGCCCCCGCACTGCTGCGGGGGCCGTGAACAGAGCTGTTCGCCGGATGGCGTCAGGCCGCGGGGGGTGCGGGCGGTGCCCCGGCACCTCCGCCGGTGAGCTCGTCCAGGTGGCCGCGCTCCTTCGCCACGAGGAACCCGCCGGCCGCAAGGCCCGCGGTCGAGAGCAACCCGACGTAGATCCCGATCTTGGTACCGCTGGTGTTGCCAAGCCACTTGATGAGCACGAACAGGAAGGCGATGCTGCCGCCGGCGAGGTAGAAGACTCCCCAGCCGACCTTGCCGATTCGCTCCGGCATCTCCACGCCCGCGACCTTGTCCGTGATGACGTGCGCGGCCATCACGACGCCGAGCAGGATCGCCACCACTGAGAGAAAGGCGCTCGGCGCCTGCCAGCCGTTGAAACTGAAGCTCCCTACGTCAATGGAGTTACCTCCGCCTACGTCGACGGATCCCCCCCCGCCGCCGTACCACTTGAAGAAGCTGAAGATGAGCAACACGATCCCCGACACGCTGATGACCATCTCGCCGGGGGTGAGCTTCTTGAGATCCATGCAGAGTTCCTCCGAACCGGGACACACGACCGGGGGCGCGTCCGCGGTCCGGGGCGCCGAGGCCAGCCCATCACGGATCTATGCCCAACGCAAGGACCCTCGGACGGCGCCGGGGAAGGGCCAACGTGCCAGGCCAACGTGCCAGGCCAACGTGCCAGGCCAACGTGCCAGGCCGACGTGTAGGTTCTGAGCCGTGCGGCGGCTCGGGATCCTGGCTTCGGGGAGCGGGACCATCCTCCAGGCGCTGCTCGATGCCGGTCTGCCCGTCGCCGTGGTCGTGGTCGATCGGCCGTGCGGCGCAACCGTTCGGGCCGCGGCGGCCTCGGTCCCGGTCGAGCAGGTCGAGCGGGAGTCCTTCGGCGCCGACTTCGACCGGACGGCGTACACCGAGCGGGTGGTCGACGTCCTGCAGCGCCACGAGGTCGATCTGGTAGCCATGGCCGGGTTCATGACGATCCTCGAGCAACCCATCCACGATGCCTACGGCGGTCGCATCACCAATACTCACCCCTCGTTGCTCCCGGCGTTCAAGGGCGCGCACGCGGTCGAGGACGCGCTCGCGGCCGGGGTCGAGGTCACCGGCTGTACCGTGCACTTCGCCACCCTCGCCGTCGATGAGGGACCGATCCTCGCCCAGGAGTCGGTGCCGGTGCTGACCGGCGACACCGCCGAGACGCTCCACGAGCGGATCAAGGAAGTGGAGCGGCGCCTGTACCCGCAGGTGCTCCGGAACCTCGTCGGGACCAACCTGAAGGCAATGTTGAAGGAGAAGGACGCGTGAGTCCGTCGAAGCATCGTGCCCTGGTGTCGGTCTTCGACAAGACCGGCCTCGCCGACTTCGCACGCGGCCTGCACGAGCTCGGGTTCGAATTGGTCTCGTCGGGCGGCACGGCCGCGACGATCGCGGATGCCGGGGTGCAGGTGACCCTGCTCTCGGACATGACCGGGGTGCCCGAGATGCTCGAGCACCGGGTCGTCACGCTCCACCCCAAGGTGCACGGCGGGATCCTCGCCGACCGCGGGAAGGCATCGCATCGGGCCGATCTCGACCGCCACGGCATCGAGCCGTTCGACCTCGTCGTGTCGAACCTGTACCCGTTCCTGGAACGACCCGAGATCGAGACGATCGACGTGGGCGGCCCCGCCATGACCCGCGCCGCGGCCAAGAACCACGCCTGGGTCGGGATCGTCACCTCACCCGAGCAGTACGGCCCGGTGCTCACCGAGCTGCGGGCCAACGACGGTTCGCTCACGGATGAGACCCGGCGGTCCCTCGCCCTCGAGGCGTTCGCCCGGACCGCGGCCTACGACGCTGCGATCGTGCGGTGGTTCCAGGGCGACGAGCTGCTCCCACAGCACCTCGTGGTCCCGCTGGAGCGGACCGACGAGGAGCTCCGCTACGGCGAGAACCCGCATCAACGCGCGGCCCGTTACCGCATCGCCGGCACGACGAGCTGGTGGGACGACGTACGTCAGCACGCCGGCCTCGCGCTCAGCTACCTCAACTACTACGACGCCGACGCGGCCTGGCGGCTCGTGCACGACCTCGTCATCGCCGGAGGAAGTGACGAGCCGGCGTGCGCGATCATCAAGCACGCAAACCCGTGTGGGGTCGCGGTGGCCGGCGATCTCGCGACCGCCTACCAGCGGGCCCTGGAGTGCGACGAGCGTTCCGCCTTCGGGGGGATCGTCACCGTGAACCGACCGCTCGACATGGCAACGGTCGAGCGCATGGTCGCCGGTCCGCAGGCCGACGTGGTGCTCGCCCCGTCGTACGAGCCCGGGGCGATCGATGCCCTCGTCGCGAAACGCAAGAACACCCGACTGCTCGAGGCTCCCGCCCCGGAACCGGTGACGCTCGACTACCGCCAGATCTCGGGCGGGTTCCTCGTGCAGCAGCCGCACCACTTCGCGGCGGTTCGGGAGGACTGGAAGGTGGTCACGAAGGTCGCGCCCACCGAGGAGCAGTGGCGCGACGCCGAGCTCGCCTGGCGGATCTGCGGCCACGTGAAGTCGAACGCGATCGTCCTCGTGAAGGACGGGCAGGCCATCGGCATCGGCGCGGGCCAGCAGAACCGGGTCGAGTCCGGCGAGATCGCGGCGAAGAAGGCCGACGGGAAGGCCAAGGGCGGCGCGTGCGCGAGCGATGCGTTCTATCCGTTCCCGGATGGCATCGAGGCGGCCGCGGCGTCGGGCGCGGCGGTGATCGTCCAACCGGGTGGCGCGATGCGGGACGAGCCGAACATCGAGCGCGCCGACGAGCTGGGCGTGGCGATGGTGTTCACCGGCGAACGACACTTCCTCCACTGATGCGACGGACGGTAGGTTGCCCATGACCGCGGAGCTGCTCGACGGGACCGCGTTCCTCGAGGCGACCAAGGCGCGCCTCGCGGAGCGGGTCGACGCGCTGCGTGCCCGAGGGGTGACCCCGGGTCTCGGGACGATCATTGTGGGCGACGACCCGAACAGCCATGCCTACGTACGGGGCAAGCGCGCCGCGTGCGAGGAGATCGGCATGACCCCGCACCATCGCGAGCTCGCCGACGACATCTCCGCGGCCCACCTCCACGCAGAGATCGCGGGGTTCAACGAGAACCCGGACGTCGACGGGTTCATCGTCCAGCTACCGCTCCCCGGGCAGCTCGAGGAAGAGGCCGCGCTGCTCGCGATCGACCCGGCCAAGGACGCCGACGGCCTACATCCCGTCAACCTCGGCCGGCTCGTGATGGGGGTACCGGCGCCCCGGCCGTGCACGCCGCTCGGCATCCAGGCGCTCCTGGCTGCCCACGGTGTCGCGATCGCAGGGAAGCATGTCGTGATCGTGGGGCGCGGCCTCACGATCGGACGACCGTTGGCGTTGTTGCTCGCGCTCAAGGAGCCGAATGCGAACGCGGCGGTGACCGTCGTGCACACCGGGGTGCGCGACCTGGGTTCCTACACCCGCCAGGCCGACATCCTGATCGCGGCGGCCGGTCGCCCGTCGATCATCACCCCCGACATGGTGAAGCCGGGCGCGGCCGTTGTCAGCGCGGGCATCACGATGGACGGCCGACGCGTCGTGCCCGATGTCGACGAGGCCGTGGGGGAGGTCGCGGGCTGGATCACGCCCCGTCTGGGTGGCGTGGGACCGACGACCATTGCCATGCTGCTCTCCAACGCGGTGGACGCCGCGCAGCGCCGAGCCGACCAGGAGGTGGCCCCGTGAGTGTTCCCCAGGCCGTTCCTGAGCCCGTCTCGGGCACCTGCCCGCTTTGCGACGCGCCGGCGCCCGCCGGGCTCGACCGCTGTGGGTCCTGTGGATACGCCCTCGCCGGGGTCGACGGCCGCCCGTCGGCGTTCTCCCGGGCCACGCTCCTGTGGACCTCGATCGGCTTCTTCGCCGTGTACCTCATTACCCTCGCGATCGTGCTCGCGACTCGATAGGAGCGGCGAGCGGCTCGCAGGATCGCGGCAGGTATTCTCCCGCCGAGCGAGCGCGACCAAGGCAGAAGGAGCTCCCCCCGAATGGCCGAGAAGATCACGCTGGTCGACGGTGACCTGCAGGTACCAGACAACCCGATCATCCCCTTCATCGAGGGTGACGGCACCGGCGTCGACATCTGGCCGGCGGCCCAGCTCGTGCTCGACGCCGCGGCCAAGGAGCACGGGAAGAGCATCGAGTGGGTCGAGGTGCTCGCCGGCCAGAAGGCCTTCGACCAGACCGGCGAATGGCTCCCCGAGGCGACCGTGCAGTCGTTCCGAGATCACCTCATCGGGATCAAGGGACCGCTCACCACGCCGATCGGCGGCGGCATCCGCAGCCTCAACGTCGCGCTCCGCCAGATCATGGACCTGTACGTGTGCCTGCGCCCGGTCCGCTGGTTCACGGGCGTGCCGTCACCGGTGAAGCACCCAGAGAAGGTCGACATGGTGATCTTCCGGGAGAACACCGAGGACATCTACGCCGGCCTCGAGGTCGAGGAGGGCACGCCGGAATCCAAGAAGATGATCGAGCTGCTCCACGATGCGTTCGGTTGGGAGATCAAGGCCGACTCCGGCATCGGCGTGAAGCCGGTGTCGGAGAGTGGTTCGAAGCGGCTCATCCGGGCCGCGATCCAGTACGCGGCGAAGCGCAACCGCAAGAGCGTCACGCTCGTCCACAAGGGCAACATCATGAAGTTCACCGAGGGTGCGTTCATGAACTGGGGCTACGAGGTGACGCGCGACGAGTTTGCCGACGTCGCCGTGGGCTGGGACGACTGCAACGGCGATCCGGGCGAGCGGATCCTCGTGAAGGACGCGATCGCCGACATCACGCTCCAGCAGGTACTCACGCGCCCCGACGAGTTCGACGTGATCGCGACGCTGAATCTCAACGGCGACTACCTGTCCGACGCGCTGGCCGCCCAGGTCGGTGGGATCGGGATCGCCCCCGGCGGCAACATCAACTATGTGACCGGCCACGGCGTGTTCGAGGCGACGCACGGCACGGCGCCGAAGTACGCAGGCCAGGACAAGGTCAACCCCGGCTCGGTGATCCTGTCCGGCGTGATGATGTTCGAGCATCTCGGCTGGCAGGATGCGGCTGACGGCATCGTGCGTGCCATCGAGGCCACCATCGCCGACAAGATCGTCACGTATGACTTCGCCCGTCTGATGGACGGCGCGACCGAGGTGAAGACGAGCGAGTTCGCGAGGGCGATCGTCGACCATATGTGAAGAGGCACCTGAGAACAGGCGCCTGTGAAGAGGCACCTGTGACCGAGTACGTGCCGGCCGGGAGGGACCGTGCTGCTCGCTGAGCTGAACGTGCGCCACACGCGCCTGCACATGCCGACGCGACGGGTCGCGCTCGGCGACGTCTACCTCCCCACGAGTGGCCCCGCCTACGGTGCGGTTCTCCTCGGGGCCGTGATGTCGGAGTTCGGGCCCACCCTCGACGAGGAGCAGCTGGATCTGCTGCCCCGGCTGCTCGACGATGCCCGGGCCGGACTCAGCGTCCCGCGGATCGCGCTGCGCTACCGCCTCCAGAACGACACGCACGGGCTCGACCGTTCGCGCCACCGGATCATGGGTGAGGCGGTCGACGGTCGGGTCGGTACCGCGAGCGACTACCGGGTCGTGCTCGAGCTCGACCATCACGGCCGTGCCGACCCGCAGGTGATCGGCACGGTGCTCGCGGCGACGGCGCTGCCGCCGTCGGCGCGGCTGGTCGCGCTGCGCTCGATCGACGAGGCGCTCCGGCGCCCGCGTCTCCCCGAGGGCATCACCGTGCGGCGTCTCCTCCAGGGGGCGCCCGATCTCCGTGAGTTCATCGCACCCGGAGCGGCGGGCGCGAGTGCCGGCACCCAGGACCTCTGGCGCGGCGTTCCTGCGGATCGGCGTTGGGCGATGGAGGTCCTCGGGCTCGGGGCCGAGATGAGCGTCGAACGGGACGATGTGCAGTCGAGGTTCCGTCGCCTGGTGCGTATGGCCCACCCCGACCACGGCGCCGCTCGTGACGGTGCGGCCGAGCGCCTGGCCCAGCTCAGCGAGGCCAGGGAGGTGCTCCTCGCGTCCACCGCGACGCGCCGGTCGTCCCGACGAGCTCGGACCGGGTAGTCCCGCTCCCCATCTCGTTTCGTCTCCGACTCGGTTTCGGCTCCGCCTTCTCCCGGCGGCACGCGCGCCGATAACCTCTCGCACCATGGCGAAACCAACGGCTCATGTCTCGGCAGTTCATGTCACGGTCACGGGTGCGGCAGGCCAGATCGGGTACGCGCTCGTGCATCGCATCGCGAGCGGGCAGCTCCTCGGTCCGGATCAGCCCGTGGTGCTCCGACTGCTCGAGATCGAGCCGGCCATGGCCTCGCTCGAAGGGGTGGTCATGGAGCTCGAGGACGGCGCGCACCCGCTGCTCGCGGGCATCGAGCCCACGAGCAGCCTCGAGCAGGCGTTCGACGGCACCTCGTGGGCGCTCCTCGTCGGCTCGATCCCGCGCAAGGCGGGGATGGAGCGGGGCGACCTGCTGTCGGTCAACGGCGGCATCTTCAAGCCTCAGGGGCAGGCGATCAACGCGCACGCAGCCGACGATGTTCGCGTGCTCGTGGTCGGGAACCCCTGCAACACCAACTGCCTCATCGCCCGGTCGAACGCGCCCGATGTCCCTGCCGACCGGTGGTTCGCGATGACCCGCCTCGACGAGAACCGGGCCAAGACCCAGCTCGCGCAGCGGGCGGGGGTGCCCGTCCGTGAGGTCACCAACCTCGCCATCTGGGGGAACCACTCCGCCACGCAGTTTCCCGACTACCAGAACGCCAAGATCGGCGGGAAGCCCGCGCCCGAGGTGATCGCCGACGACGCGTGGCTGCAGGGCGGCTTCCTCGAGACGGTGCAGAAGCGCGGTGCCGCAGTGATCGAGAAGCGCGGCGCCTCGTCGGCCGCGTCGGCCGCCCATGCTGCGATCGGCTCGGTGAACAGCGTCGTGGAGCAGACCCCGAAGGGGGATTGGCACTCTCTCGCGGTGGTGAGTCGGGGTGAGTACGGCACGCCGGAGGGTCTGCAGTTCGGGTTCCCCGTGCGGAGCGCCGGCACTTCGTGGGAGGTCGTCGAGGGACTCGAGCACGACGACTTCGCCAAGGAGAAGGTGCGTATCAGCACCGAGGAGCTCATCGACGAACGCCGTGAGGTCGAGTCCCTCGGCCTGATCTGAGCCACGGTGGCCGGTCTGCGCTGGTGGTGTCAGCCGACGCCCATCGGTGTGCTCGGCATCGTGGTCGGGTCGACGGGGGTGCAGCGCATCAGCCTCCCGGGATACGAGTTCCAACCACCGCCCGGCGCAGCCGAAGCCCGAGACGACCGACTCGCAACCCAGCTCGACGAGTACTTCGACGGGACTCGTCACGGCCTCGACGTCGACGCCGACCTCGCGGCGATCACCGGACCGTTCCACCGCACCGTGCTCGAGACGCTGCGGCGCGAGGTTCCGTGGGGTGAGACCGTCACGTACGGCGAGCTCGCCGGACTCTCCGGGCGCCCGCGCGCCGCACGCGCGGTCGGGACGGCGATGGCCTCGAACCCGGTGCCGTTGATCATCCCGTGTCACCGCGTCGTCGCTGCCGACGGGCTCGGCGGCTACGGCGGCGCCGACGGTCGCCCCGACCTCAAGCGTGCACTCCTCGCGCTCGAAGGGGTCCACGTCGGCTGAACGCCGGCGTGCTCAGCGCGTGATGGTGGCGGTGTCGAGCGTCTCGCCGGTTCGGGCTACGGCGGTGAGGGTGAGCGTCGACCCGGTGATCTCGAACCCCACGAAATGGTGCCGGGCTGCCGAGGCCTGCGTCGGAGGGACGCTCCCCGGGCACGTCCCGCGCGGGTGGGTCGCGGCGCCACCCCCGCCGGTCACCACGTACGTGACGTCGTTCGCCGACTTGAAACGCTCGTAGAGGTGCTCGTGACCGTTGACCACGAGCGCGACGCGGTGGGCTTCCAGGGTCGGCACCCAGGTGGAGTCGACCGCGGGCGTCGATCCGTGCGCCGTACCGCACGAGTACGCCGGCTGGTGGAACACCACGACGCGCAGTGCCGGCCCCGGAGCGGAAAGTTGGCTCTCCGGCCAGTTCTTCTGCGCGACGTCGGGGTGGTTGGCGTCGAGGAACAGCAGTTGGACGCCGGTCAGCGTCTTGGCGTACGGGAGGGCGGGCAGCCCGAGGTAGGCGAGTGGTCGGCGCCTGCGTTGCCGCCCAGGATGTCGTGGTTGCCGAGCGCGACCCACAGCGGCCGTGACGGGCCACGCAGACCGGCGTAGGGCGTGTCGAGTGCGGCCGCGAACAGCGATGGGTTGCCGTCCGGGTAGACGTCGTCGCCGGCCTCGACGAGTGCGTCGACCCGGTGCCCGGCCGACACCCACGTGCGCATCTGGTCGGCAACCTGGAGCTGGGTGGCGTTGCCCATGCCCGCGTCACCGAACGCGATGAAGCCGGAGTCGGGAGCGGGAGCGCGAGTGGTTGCGGTGGTCGTCGCGGTGGTCGTCGCGGTGGTCGTCGGAGTTGGTCTGCGGCGAGCAGGAGAAGGCGAACAGCGCCAGCGTGACGGCCGTGACGGTGGTAGCAGTGCCCCGGCGGCACCGGGTCGGGCGCATCAGCCCTTGGCGGTGCCCTCTTGGGTCTTGCCCTCTTCGACCCTCTTCTCCGGCGGTGGCGGGGTCGAGAGCCCGAGCTCGGTGCGCAGCTCGCTCAGCCGGGCCTGCGCCTCGGCGCTCGCCTGCGCCTGCTCGACCTCGAGCATCTTCGTGTCGACGGTCGCGCCGGTGAGGTCGCCGGTTGCCTGCGCCTTGGCGAGACGCTTCTCGATCTTGTCGCGCACCTGCTCGAAGGTCGGGACGTCGTCGCCGACGGTCTCGCTGAGCTGGGTCATCGCCTTGCTCATCTGCTCTTGCATCTTCGCCTGATCGAGCTGGCTCAGGAGCTTCTCGCGCTCGGCGAGCTTCTTCTGCAGTGCGGTCGAGTTCTGAGCGACCATCTGCTTGGCCTTCTCGGACTGCTGCGTGGCGTCGAGCAGCGTCTTCTTCAGATCATCGATCTGCTTCTCGAGGTTGATGAGCTTGTTGGCGAACGCTTCCGCGGCAGAGCTGAACGAGCTCGCCTTGTCGGCGTTGCCGGCCCGGGTCTCCTGGTCGGTGAGCAGGAGCGCCTGGCGAGCCGACGCGTTGGCCTTCTCGTACTCGTCCATGGCTCGGTCGAGCTTGAGCTGGGTCTGCTTTTGGTTGGCGATGACGTTGGCGGCTTGCTCGGTGAGCTTGCGGTGCTGCTCACGCGCCTCGGTGATCGCCTGCTCGAGCTGCACCTTCGGGTCGGCCGACTCCTCGAGCTTGAGCCCGAGCTTGGCCCCGAGGTACTTCCACCAACGCTTGATCGCTTTCCACATGGGAAACAGCCTACATTTTCGCTCATGGCGGCTGCGCCGCCGGGCCGCTCGGGCCACGGGTCACTGCGGCGCAGGATACCTGCGCCGCAGGCGTTCCCCTCAGGCGCCGGCCGCCTGCACGGTCCCGCCGCCGGCCTCCTTGGTACCGCCGGCCTCGTCGAGGGCGACCCGGAGCGTCTCGAGGTCGCTCACGAGGCTCTCGACGTCGCCGCCCAGCCCGCCGAGTTCGCCGACGTCCTCGGCCCGGATCGAGAGTTCCACGGCGCGGGCGACCGACTCGTCGAGGCGCGCATCGAGGAGCCGGAGCTTGTCCTGGGCGTCACTGGCGACCTTGACGAGCCGGTCGGCCGAGTCGGCCTGGGCCTGGAGCGCCTTGACGGTTGCCTCCTGGTCGGGGCCGGGGCTGAGCTTCACAGCCTCCTTGGCCGCCGCGAGCTGGCGCTGGGCTGCCGCGGGATCGAGGTTGCCGATCGCGTCGACGAGCGCGTTGCCGCGGCGTGCGACCCGCCAGCACTCCTGCACGCCGGCATCGATGCGCTCCCCGATCTCGACGAGGCGGTCGCGCAGCGGACCGGCGTTCGTGCTGCTCACCGCCTTGCGGTATCGGCGCTGCGCGTCGAGCGCCTCGCGTACGAAGCCACGCCACGGGTCGCTGAGCGTCATGGCATCGATGCGGTCGCCGCGCTTGCCCCGCGGCATGAGCGTGGCCACCCGCACGAGCCACGCGAGCGCGCCGACCCCGACGATCGCGAGGAACGGGAGCCCGGCCAGGATCGCCGCGGCCGCGCCGACGCCGGAGAGCACGATCGCGGAGGGCGCCATCAGCGCGTCGGCGGTCTTCTGGGTCTTCCACTGCTCGGGGAGCTTGTCGACGACACCCATGGCTAGAAGTTGCTCACGACCGCGTTGAACACGTTGACGATCGTCGCCGGGTCGACCGCGCTGTACGCCGCCGCGTTGGTGGCCTCGGCGATGCGCTTGAGGGTGGCTTCGTCGGCGTCGTTGCCGTACGCGATCGTGAAGATCCGCACCGGCCGCGTGGCCTCACCCTCGTTCTCGGTCCTGAGGAACTTCAACAGGTCGGCCAGGCTCTCGTTGCGCGGGTCCTCGTTGCGCCCGTCGGTGAGCAGCACCACCGCGTTGATGCGGGTCGGGTCGTATTCGTCGACCAGCTTCTGGTACGAGTCCTGCGCCGCGGTGTAGAGCGGTGTGCCCTGGGTCGGCTCCAGTCGCTCGATCTGGCTCTCGAGGTCGGGCTTGTTGGCCGAGATCGGCCCGATGGGTACGACATCCCGGTAGTCGGTCGGCTCGCGGTCGTTGAGGTCGGTGGAGAAGATGCGCAGGCCGACCTCGTCCTCGGGCTGGAACTGGCCGAGCGCGGCGACGGCCGCCTTCTTGGCGAGATCCAGCTTGGTGGCGCCGGAGCCCGGATCGGCTTC
>Ga0315297_10002110_pt1 | contig 12483 bp, 8 predicted proteins | sample YL17G15_0_MG_FD_203628 | JGI IMG/M metagenome (GOLD analysis project Ga0315297, IMG submission 203628) | Sediment microbial communities from Yellowstone Lake, YNP, Wyoming, USA - YL17G15_0 | ecosystem: Environmental > Aquatic > Freshwater > Lake > Sediment | place: USA: Wyoming | collected... | reverse complement strand
ACTCGAAGCTGTCGAAGACGAGGGTGCGGCCGGCCATACTGACCTCGAAGCTCTGGTCGTAGTTATTGCCGCAATGCGCGCATTTGCCCATGGGTGGCCTCCCTAGATTTGCCTGCAAGCGAACCGCCGCAAACGTCCTAAGTTCCATACTCTCCGTCATGCCCGGGCTTGTCCCGGGCATCCAATAGGGCTTTGCAAAATTATCGCCCCGGGAGTTCAGCTATTCACCATTGGATGGCCGGGACAAGCCCGGCCATGACGACTGTTGGCACCTAATGCGCGGCTTCCCAATTGTCGCCGGCGCGCGCATCCACCTTTAGCGGCACACGCAATTTCAGCACCGGCTCCGGCGCCGTCTCCATCACGCTCCGCGCCACCTCCATGGTCTTGTCGATTTCGGCCTCGTCCGCCTCGAACACCAGCTCATCGTGGACCTGGAGCAGCATGCGCGAGGAGAGCCCGGCTTCGGCAAGCGCGGCGGGGATGCGGATCATGGCGCGGCGGATGATGTCGGCGGCTGAGCCTTGAATCGGTGCGTTGATCGCGGCGCGCTCGAAGTTCCCACGCAAGGATGGATTCTTGGTGTTGATCTCGGGGTAATGCACTTTCCGCCCGAACAGCGTCTTGACGAAGCCGGTGCGGTGCGCCTCCGCCTTCATCGCCTCCATATAGTCGCGGATGCCGGGGAAGCGCTCGAAATAAGTGTTGATATAATTCGCCGCCTCGCCGCGCTCGATGCTGAGCTGGTTCGCAAGTCCGAACGCCGAGATGCCGTAGATAATGCCGAAATTGATCGCCTTGGCCTTGCGGCGGATATTCGGGTCCATGCCCTCGATCGGCACGCCGAACATCTCGGACGCGGTCATGGCGTGAATGTCGAGCCCGTCGGCGAAGGCTTGCCGCAATGTCGGCGTATCCGCCATATGCGCCAAGACACGGAGTTCGATCTGACTGTAATCCGCCGAGATTAGCTTCTTGCCCTTCTCCGCGATGAAGGCCTTGCGGATGGCGCGGCCCTCGGACGTGCGGATCGGGATGTTCTGCAAGTTCGGCTCGACCGACGAGAGCCGCCCGGTCGTGCTCGCCGCCAGCGCATAAGTGGTGTGCACGCGGCCAGTCTGCGGGTGGATGTAGGTCGGCAGCGCGTCGGTATAGGTGCTCTTGAGCTTCGCCAGCAGCCGCCAGTCGAGAACTTTTCGCGGCAGCTCGTGCCCTTGCGCCGCAAGCTCCTCGAGCACGCTCGCATCCGTGCCCCAGGCGCCGGTCTTGGTGCGCCTGCCGCCAGCCAAGCTCATCTTGTCGAACAAGATTTCGCCGAGCTGCTTCGGCGAGCCGATATTGAAATCCTCGCCGGCGAGTTCCCGGATTTCGTGCTCCAGTCTCGCCAACGTTTGCGCGAACGAGCCGGAGAGCCCGGCAAGCGTGGCGCGATCGACCTTGACCCCGGCCTGCTCCATTTCTGCGAGCACCGGCGCCAGCGGCCGCTCCAAGGTCTCGTAGACCGTGGTGACATGCTCGGCCGCCAGCCGCGGCTTCAGCACGAGCCAGAGCCGAAGCCCGATATCCGCCTCTTCGCCCGCATATTCGGCGGCGCGTTCGACCGGCACGCGATCGAAGCTCAGTGTCGCCTTGCCGCTTCCCATGACCTCTTTTTCGGTGAGGCAAGTGTGGCCGAGAAGATTATCCGCAAGCTGCTCGGGCGAATGCTCGGCGCGGCCGGCATCGAGCGCATAGGACATCAAGCAAGGATCGTCGATCGCGGTCAGCGCAATGCCGTAACGGGCGAGTGCCACCATGTCGAACTTCGTGTTCTGCACGATCTTCAACACGCTCTCGTCCTCGAGCAGCGGCTTCAAGGCATCGAGCGCCTGGCGCATCTTCATTTGCGCGATCTTCTCGCCGCCGAGGTCGAGTCCGTCGCCGGCGCGATGCGCCAACGGCACATAGGCCGCGTGTCCCGGCACGATGGCGAGCGCCACACCGACCAACTCGCCTTGCATCGGGTCGGCTGAGTTCAGCTTGGCCCTGAAGGCGAAATGGCCCTGGTAGCGCGCGGCATCGAGCAGGTCGGTGAGGCGGGAAAGCTCGGTCACCGTCTCGTAGCTCGACCGATTGAAGCCGAGACTGCCGAGCTTGCTCGCGAGCGTGGCCGCGAGCACCGCAGGTGAGCCTCCGTCTCCCTTTGCTATATCGACAATTGTGCGGGATGCAACGAACTCTCCCGCCGGCATCTTGCGCAATGGATGGTCGTAGGCGGACTCGCGCTTGCGTTGGTCTTTGGCCGGCGGAGCGGCGCCTTCCGGCATGGGCGTACCCAAATCCGTGGCGACGCGCCTGAGCAACGTGCTGAACTCCAGCCGCCGCATGAAGCTCGTGAGCATCTCGGGCTCGGGCTGGCGAACCCCGGTCGTTTCGAGCGGGACGTCCAGGGGAACGTTGCAATCGAGGATCACCAGGGTTCGCGACAGCCGCGCTTGGTCCGCGTATGTGATCAGGCTCTCGCGCCGCTTTTGCTGTTTGATCTCGCCGGCACGGGCGAGCAGCGTATCGAGATCGCCATATTCGTTGATCAGGAGTGCCGCGGTCTTCACCCCGATGCCCGGCACGCCCGGCACATTATCGGTGGAATCGCCCATCAAGGCCTGAACCTCGATCACCTTCGAGGGCGGCACGCCAAAGCGATCGAGCACCTCAGCCTCGCCGATCACCTTATTCTTCATGGTGTCGTACATGCGGATGCCGGGCCGCACGAGCTGCATCAAATCCTTGTCGGAGGACACGATGGTCACGTCGGCGCCGGCTTGGAGCGCTTGGCAGGCATAGGTGGCGATCAAATCGTCGGCCTCGTAACCCTCCATCTCGATGCAGGCGACGTTGAAGGCCTTCACCGCGTCGCGGATCAGCGGAAATTGCGGGATGAGGTCCTCGGGCAGGTCGGGGCGGTTCGCCTTATAGCCGGCGAACAAATCGTTGCGGAAGGTGCGCGCCGAGTAATCGAAGATCACCGCAAGATGGGTTGGAGGGCTGAGTTCGCCGGTCTCGCGCAAGAGCTTCCACAGCATGCCGCAGAAGCCGTGCACCGCGCCCACGGGCAATCCGTCGGACGGCCGGGTCAGAGGCGGCAGCGCGTGATAGGCGCGGAAAATATACCCCGAGCCGTCGACCAGATAGACGTGATCGCCGCGTGCCACCGGTCTGCTGGGGGTCTCTTCCTGGGTTTCAGCAATTGCCATGATGAGAGGAATATAGAGAGCGCAGAGCCATTGGGGGAGGGGCGAGACGCCTCATCCCCAGCACAATCGCTCTGGTGTCAGACCACGTTTTCGAGCTCGGCCAGGGCCTCGGCGCTGCCGGGGGCAAATCCCTTCTCGGGCCCGCCGAAGGTCTTCTCGATATAGTCCTTGAAATAATTGTCGAGGACCGGGAAGGCGCGTGCGAGCCTGGTGAAGTCCTTCTGCGAAATCCACAGCACGATGGAATCTTCGAGCGCCACGACGAGCCCGGTGCGAAGCGCGGATTTCAGCAGCACGCGCTCGCCGAAATGCTCGCCAGGCCCGAACAGCTTTTCGAAATGCTCGCCGGTCTTGGGATTGTCGATGGTGAGCTTCAGTGCGCCTTTGACCACGGTGTAGAAGCCGTCGATCAGCATGCCGGGCTCCAGCACCTTGTCGCCCTTGCGGTAGTGGATGTAGCGGCTGCCGGGCTGCTGCGATTCGATCAGCACGATATTCGGCGGCACGATCAGGTTCAGCATCCAATTCACCAGCACGCGAAGCTTGGTGGCGAAGCCGGGCAGGAACGAAAGATAGAATCCGCGCCAGAGCAGCCAGGCCAGCGTGCCGGAAAGTTTGACGCCGTAAACCTCGGCGACGGCCTTGCTCATGCCGAGCGATGCGAGCGAGCCTCGCGAAGTGTAGGCGAAAGGCTTGAGCGGTTTCCCTTTCGCCTGCGCGATGATGTTCTCGGCGAGCTGACGCCCTTCGCGCACCGCGAATTGCGCCGTCTGCGGCGCGTAATGCAAAGGGTCTTCGCCCGGGTGATCGACCAGCGGAATCTCCGCCGCATCGCCCACGGCCCAGACATGGTCGTGTCCTGCTACACGCATGAATTTATCGGTCTTGATGCGTCCCCAATGCATGTCGAGGCCGAGCGAGGTCACGAGCGGATTGGGGCCATTGCCGATCGTGGCGACGATGGTGCGGGTCGGAATGACGCTGCCGTCGGTCAATTCCACGGCCGTGCTCGTCGCCGCCTTGGTACCGACGCCGGTCTTGACCTCGATGCCGTGCATCTGCATGCGCTTCGTCGCGTAGTCGGCGAGATCGGCCGGGAAGGTCGGCAGGATGCGGTTGGCATATTCGACCAGATAAACGCGGACCTCGTCCTGCTTGATGTTGTGATAATATTTCAGCGCGCGGTGGATCAACTCGTTCAACTCGGCGACGGTCTCGACGCCGGTGAAGCCCGCGCCCGCGACGACGAAAGTCAGGAGCTGCTGCTTGACCTCCGTGTCGGTGGTCACGTCCGCCGACTCCAGGCAGCTGATGATGTGCGTCCGCAAGCGGTGCGCGTCGGCGAGATTCTTCATCGTCAGCGCGTGCTCGGTCAGCCCTGGAAAGCGCTTCAGGTCCACGCTCATGCCGAGCGCAATCACCAACTCGTCATAGGGAAGATCGATCGGGATGCGGCGGAAGCCCTGCACCACAGTCACCGTCTTCTTGTCGAAATCGATGCCTATCACTTCCGCCTGGCGCACTTGTGTGCGCCGGAGCAGCAGTCGCAACGGGGCGACCGCGTCGGCGGAATGGATGGTGGAGGCCGCGACCTCCGGCAGCAGCGGCTGGAACACGAAATAATTATTGGCGTTGATCAGCTCGACATCGAACAGGTCGCGCCCGTGACGTTCCAACTCCTTGGCGGCAAACACGCCGCCAAAGCCGCCGCCGATCACGATTACCTTCTTTTTGGCCATAATCCGCTCCGCATGCATGGTCCATACCTACGCCCTTGCCGACGACCGTCAAGTCGCGCCTTGGGCGCAAACGCGCCGCACCGGCGCCGTTACTGCGCGAAAATCATGTGTTCAAGATGCCGATATTCAGGCTGGAGCTGAAATAGCGTTTACCTATGGATTTGATAACGGGCGGAGCCCTGTGGCGTTGCTTAACAGTCGCCGTTTGACTACGTTCCCTGCCGAAGCACCCGTAGCTCAGTTGGATAGAGCGCTGCCCTCCGAAGGCAGAGGTCACAGGTTCGAATCCTGTCGGGTGCGCCAAACTCCGCCGAATCTACGATCTCCTGCGATCCGCTACGCCGGGCCACGCCGGAAGAAATTCGTTGTCGTAGGAGGGGCGATGTTCGGTGGCATTCGGCGTTCACATCAGTGCATTGCACTTCGGCGGCCGATGTCCTGATGGCAAACAAGCACCACTTCCAGACATTGGCACAATGTGCAGCCAGGGTCGCGACCCGACCCATGGGCGACTTTGCCATTGAATCAAAAGTCAGCGGCGAGCCGGTTGGAACAGCTCAACGAGATTTCCGGAAGGGTCTACCAACAGGATTTGCGATCCGCCGGGTCCCGTGACGATATCGTTGCGGAACTGTACTCCGGCAGCGCATAACCGAGTGACCTCGGCAGGCAAATCATCGACGATGAGGTGAATGCGATTCCAGCCACCAGGCCGCGGTTGTTCGCCATCAGGCATCGGTCGTCCCGCCGAGCTGGTCGGCCCGCTGAGCAATAGCCGCAACGATCCGCGCTTGATGTCCGCGAAAGCGGGCGCCTGGTTGGAGAGGACCGAAAAGCCTAGGTGTTTGGCGTACCATTCGATGGCAGCTTCGACGTCGTCGACCATGTAGCGCACATTGACAGTAGTTTCTGACATTCCTGCCTCACGGCGTTAGAGCCACCGAGTCAAGTTGAACGCTCCGCAGCCTTCTCCATCGGCCGCCAGCACGAACGCGACCATGAGGCAGAGCTGGACGACGGTTAACAGCAGGCTGGGAGAAAGCACGTCGGCGATGGTCGCGCCTGCGAACAGCGCCCACCAGCAGCCAAAGCAAATTGGTTGAGACAAACATTGCAGCGCCCCCAAAATCCATTTACGGCGTGGCTGACGCGACAAAGTCAATCCGCCGCATGAAGTAGGACAGAGTTATGAACATCTCCGTGCCCCCCGAATGGGCGCCGCAAAAATCCATCTGGACGGCGTGGCCCGCCGATCCGGACGAGTGGAATGGCGACCTCGACGCGCCTCGGCGCGACGTGGCGGCGCTGGTGCGCGCGCTCGCACACAGCAACACGGTCAAGATTCTGGTGAACGGCCGCGAGGCCGAGACCTCCGCCCGCGCGGCGCTCGGCGGTGACGTCGAGCTCGTGCAGGCAAAATACGGCGACATCTGGCTGCGCGACACCGGGCCGATCTTCGCGCGGACGAAAGCTGGATCGATGGCCCTCAGATTCAAGACCAATGGATGGGGCGGCAAGTTCGCTCTCCCCGACGACACGACAATCGGCGACGAGATAGCTGAACGCACTGGGGTTCCGATCCGCCACTTCGACTACGTGCTGGAAGGCGGCGCCATCGAGCAGGACGGCGAGGGCACCATCCTGACCACGCGGCAAACGCTGCTGAATGCCAACCGCAACGCCTGGACGAAAGAAGAGGCCGAAGCCGCGCTTCGCGATGCGTTCGGCGCCAAGAAAATCATCTGGATCGACGAGGGCCTGAAGAACGATCACACCGACGGCCATATCGATAATCTCGCCCGCTTCGTCGCGCCCGGCCGCGTCATCTGTCAGTCGCCGGCAGGCGCCGACGATCCAAATGTCGAAGTCTTCGAAGCCATCGCCGCATTGCTCGAAGCGGCGACAGACGCGTCGGGACGGAAACTCGAAGTCATCAGAGTCCCAGGGCCAGGCGCGCTGCGTGACGCGATGGGCAATATTGCACCCGCCTCGCACATGAATTTCGTTATCGCCAACGTCGTCGTCGTCGTGCCCGTCTACGGCACGCCGTCCGCTTCCGAGGCGCTCCAAACCTTGCAGAAGCTTTTTCCAACCCGCAAAGTGGTTGGCGTCCCCTCGCATGGCCTGCTTGGCTCGGGCGATGCGGGCGGCGGTTCGTTCCACTGCATCACGCGAGAGGAGCCTCTCTAGATGGCGAAGCGCATGATCAGTGTCGCCGCGCTGCAAGCGTCGTTCGGCAACGACATGACGACGAACATCGCCAAGATCGAGCTTCTGACCCGCGAGGCGGCGAAGCGCGGCGCTGAAGTCGTGCTGCCACCGGAGTTGTTCCAGGGCATCTACTTTCCGACGCGTCAGGACCCGAAATGGTTCGCGACCGCTTACCCCGTGAGCGAGCATCCTTGCGTGCTCGCGCTCTCGAAGCTCGCCAAGGAACTGAAGATTGTCATTCCCATCTCCTTCTTCGAGAAGGACGGCCCGCGCTATTACAACAGCGTCGCGATCGCCGACCCCGATGGCGCCATCCTCGGCATCTATCGCAAGAGCCACATTCCCGACGGGCCCGGCTATCAGGAGAAATATTATTTCCGGCCGGGCGACACCGGCTTCAAATCCTGGACCACGAAGCAGGGGCGGATCGGCGCCGGCATTTGTTGGGACCAATGGTACCCGGAGGCGGCGCGCGCCATGGTGCTGCAAGGCGCGGAAGTTTTGCTCTACCCGACGGCGATCGGCTCGGAGCCCTACGATGCGAACCTCGACACGTATGAGCGCTGGCAGCGCGTCATGCAAGGTCATGCCGTCGCCAATGCCGTGCCTGTCGTCGCCGCGAATCGCATCGGGCTGGAAGAGAACGACGGCGCAACGCAAAGCTATTACGGCCATTCCTTCATCGCCGACCATACCGGCGAGATTGTCGCGAGTTTCAGCGAAAGCGAGGAGGGCGCGCTGGTGCACCAATTCGATCTCGCCGAGATCGAAGCCTACCGCGCCGAATGGGGCTTCTTCCGCGACCGCAGGCCCGATCTGTACGGAAAGAACATTGTTTGAAGGGTGGCGTCCCTATTTCAGCCCCTTTACCGCCTCCAACACCTCCTCGACATGGCCCGGCACTTTCACCTTCCGCCAGACGCCGCGGATCGTGCCCTTGCCGTCGACCAGGAAGGTCGAGCGCTCGATGCCCATGTATGTCTTCCCGTACATGCTCTTCTCCGTCCACACGCCATAGGCCTCGCACGCTTTGCCGTCTTCGTCGGCGGCAAGCGGGAAGGGGAGCTTGAACTTCTTCTTGAATTTGTCGTGGCTCGCGACAGAGTCCCGCGAGACGCCAATCACCGCAGCCTTGACCTTGGAGAAATCGGGGAGGGAGTCGCGAAACGCGCACGCCTCCGCGGTGCAGCCCGGCGTGTCGTCCTTGGGATAGAAATAGAGCACGACAGGCTTGCCCTTGAAATCCGAGAGCGAAATCTCTCCGCCACCATCCGCGGGCAGCGTGAAGCCCGGCGCCTTGTCTCCGACCCCTAAGCTCATGACGCTCCCCCTTGAACTCTGCTCCGCACCCGCGGTCCTGCCTTTGTCGACCGCCTCCGCCGCCATGCGCAAAGTCATCGGCACCAATCCGATCGCGCACATGAACCAAGTCTGCCACATGCTCCAGGCGAAAGCCCCGATGGCGAGCACGGTCATGAAGCACGCCGCGCCGTAGGGTTGCGCAAGCAACGGGAGCAAGCCGATCCTGAGCGCGATCAGTGCGCCCGCGATCGCGGCAAGCAGCACGCCGATCGCGCCGATCTCATACCAGCTCTGGAGGAAGATATCGTGCGCATGCTGCCCGGTCGTGCGCTTGAAGACGAAACCCTCGGGCCAGTCCTCGGATCCTTTGAGCATCGCCTTTACCGCCGGGGTGGAATTGACCCCGATGCCGATCCATGGATGCTCGAGCGCGCGCTCGGCGGTGTATTGCCAGATGATGATGCGCGCCCGCGCGGAATTCGGCAGCCACGATGCGAGGTGGAGCTCCTGTTTGTAGGCGAGAAGATCGAGCGGGATCACCAGAGCGAAGCAAAGGCACCAAAGGATCGCGAGCGCTCGGGTGACGCCGCTCCGCCAGACCCATGCTAGCCCGAAGACAATGGCGGAAAGCACAAGCGCGACTTGCGAGGAATCGTGCTCCGAAAGTGCGATCGGAACCGCGAGCGCGGCTGCGAACAGGGCCGTCAGGACGATGCGTCGCGGAATGGCATCTAGCGCGCTCAAGATCAGCACGCCGGGCCAGAAGCCAAGTATGACGATTGCGGCATTCTGATTGAACTCCGAAAGGTTCAACCGCGTCACCTTGCCATTCACCACGCCCATGTGTTTCGCCGTCGCCGGCTTCAACGCGGCCACGAAATTCATGGCCCCGCGCGTCAGCACGCCGTCGGTCAAAATCTCCACCAGCAGATAGAGCGCTGCGCACAACGCGCCGGTCACAAAGGCGAGGGCGCCTCGCCGCAGCTCGCTCGCGCTCAAACAGGGAATGGCGCGCGCCGACGCGAAGACGACCAGAATCACGCCGAGAAAAATTCCGGCCTTGCCCAGCGCTTCGCCTTGATCGACGGCAAGAAGCGCATTCGCGAAAAGATAGGCCGACAGCGCGAGGCAGGCGGCAAGCGCCGCGTCGAGTTGGAGCAGGGCGCGTAAACCAATGCCGCGCCGGATCGCGGTCGCGATAAGGGCAATCGCGAGCAGGCCGAGAAAAAGCGGGCTGAGTCTTGGCGCAATGCCGACAATGACGGGCGTTAGGAAGAAAAGCGGTGGCAACGCCCTGTGGAGGCCCATGGTGCGTCGCCCTTTTCGCTCGATTGCGTCGTCCATAACCAATCCCGCCTTGTCGGCGGCGAGGGTATAGCCAAGCCGCGCGGCTACGCCAGCCCCCGCGACTATTCCGCGCTGCTCCCATGCTATAGAGCCTCGCCATGACCAAGCTCATTTATATCGGCGGCTACGGCCATAGCGGCAGCACGCTGCTCGAATATCTGCTCACGGGGTGTACGGAACTCGTCGCCTGTGGCGAGGTCGCGAGCGTCGTGCGCGACCGCCTGAAGAAGAAACATTGCACCTGCGGACGCCGGAGCGAGGCGTGCCCCATCTGGAGCCAGGTTCTCTCTTCCGGCGCACCGCTCACGGAGAAAACCCACGAGGCGCTCACGCTCGCGCTGCTGGCTCGTGCCGGAAAGCGCTTTGACCTCATGGTCGATTCAACCAAGACCGCGTTGGGCCACGCGCTTGCTCCGTTCAGGCTCCGTCGCGCGCTCGGGGAGGACTTCCTGCTCGTTCATTTGGTGCGCGATCCGAGAGCCGTCGCCTGGTCGGCGATCAAGAAGACGGAGCGGCGGAAGATGACAGTCAACCGGCGGCTTTATTGCGCCCGTGTCGCGCTCGCCTGGTCTGCCGCCAATCTCGCTTGCGAGCTGTTCGGCCTGTTTCATCCGAAACAATATCTCCGGCTCCGTTATGAGGATTTCGTCGCCGCGCCACGCGAGAAATTGGACAGAATTTTTCAACGAATGTTGCCTGGCGCGAAATTTCACGCTGCGACCTTGGGCGTCACCGATAACCGCCATCAGCTCTATGGCAATCGCATGCGTGGCAAGCCTCTCACCCTTGAGGACGTGAAGGAAGACCGCGCCTGGCAAACCGACATGCCCGCTTCTTATCGCCGCGTGGTCTCCCCGCTCAGCGCCATCTTGCGCGCTCGCTACGGCTACTCGTGACAAAGTTGAGCATTACCAAGATTTAACGCACCTGTTCGTGTAGGCTACTTAATCACGGGTGAGGGGCCAGCGTTCCCGCTTTTAAGTGTGTTTGGGAGCTTGAGCCATGAAGTGGGTTACGCGAGAAAGGCCGAAAATCGATCGAATTGCTTGCCCTTGGCTGATCACGCGATTCATCGATGAGAACCCCGAGTTTCTGTATGTACCGTCTGATCAAGTACGAGTCGTCGCAGAGACGACCGGCGCCATTCCCTATGACATTCCTGGCGTCGAGCTCAGTCATGTCGAGGAGCTCTGTTCCTTCGATGCATTTCTGAAGAAATATGACCTGACGGAGCCTGCGCTGGATCGCCTCGCCAAGATCGTGCGTGGCGCAGATACTTCACGGCACGATCTGGCGCCCGCCAAACGCCGATCGACCTCCACGGCCATCTGCTTCAGCTGGAGACTGCGGCCCTCAAGCGGCTTGAGGGACACGCAACCCAACACCGCGCCGTCCTTAACAGCACAGAAATGGGTGCGGAGCTTATCGTCCTCCAACTCCTCCTCGCTCAGTGTGAGGCCGAGAGGTTGGCGCAGCACAGCCTCGCGGAGCGCGAGAGCCTGGCCGATAGAGCGCAGAGCCAAGCGCCGCCTCAAGGACGAGAATGGCGTCCTGAGGGGGCATCTAGAGCATGATCCGGAAAAGTGGGGACCGGTTTTCCGAAAAGATCATGCGCGAACAAATACCTAGAGTGAGATCGCCGATCAATCCGGCATGATCTCACTCTAGGGGCGCTCCGCCAAGCGCTGGACCATGGCCCAGATCGCCTTAATCTGCGGCGCGTCCTTGCCGAGAAAATCGAGCCCGGTATAGCCCCACCAATCCCAGCAGCCTTGCGGGTTGACCGTGCTCGTTGTGGCTTGAGGGAAGAGCAGGACCAGCCGGTTGGTGTCGGCGAGCTCCGCGAAGCCGGATTGCTTGATCAGGGTGTCGCCGGCGACCTCGCGGGCCTGGTCGCAGCCATGGAGCACGATATGGACGCGGCATCCGGGCGCGCTGGCGCAAGCCTCAGGTACGTAGAGCATGCCCTCGCTCGCGAGCCCATCGCTGGAATTGGTAAAGGCGGACTGGTCGAACGTCAGAAAGCGCCCGGCGGGCTCATGCGACGGCGCGGCGAGAGGCCCATAGATCCACTCCAGGATCGCTTTCGCCTGGTCGTAATCGCAATCGTTAACGTAGGGCTCGCCGGTCAGAGCGCAGGCTTCGCCCGCATCTTCCGTCAGGAAGCCGTGCCCGCCTTCGCCCTCGACGAGCGCGATGTTCTGTTCTGGTACGCCCGCCTCCCGAAAGAAGTTCTTGGTGGCCTCGACGACCGGACGCAGCACCGTGCGATCCGCGTCACCGGAGTATAGATAGACCTTGTCGGCGGCGAGATCGGTCAATGGGTCGAGATCGCCGGCGGCAGCGAGCTCCTTGGCGCGGTCGGCGAGCGCCACAGGATCGGGCGACCCCCAATCCACTAACATGCAGCCATGCAACGCTTTTTGGGCGTTCTGTAGCACCGCTGTCGGCCAATAGGGGACGAGACGGCCGGCAGCGCTCTCGGCACAAGCGAAGGGACCGCCGGCGACGAGCCCGGCGCCGACGACGTCCTTGCCGTGCGCGAGCTGGATTTGCCCCGCCATGTAGGCGCCGGAGGACAGGCCGGAGACGGAGGTCGCCGCGATCGACGCGCCGAACGCGGGCAGCGCCTCGCTCGCTCGCGACGGTCC
>Ga0315297_10002107_pt1 | contig 12493 bp, 10 predicted proteins | sample YL17G15_0_MG_FD_203628 | JGI IMG/M metagenome (GOLD analysis project Ga0315297, IMG submission 203628) | Sediment microbial communities from Yellowstone Lake, YNP, Wyoming, USA - YL17G15_0 | ecosystem: Environmental > Aquatic > Freshwater > Lake > Sediment | place: USA: Wyoming | collected... | reverse complement strand
TTCAGCAAATATTACCGGCAGTTGGCGGCCGACCGGCCGGTGATGCTCGATTTCCGCTGCGTGCGCTTTCCGGGGTTGATCAGCGCCTTCACCGCGCCGAGCGGTGGGACGAGTGATTATGGACCGGAGATGCTGCACGCGGCCGCCAAGGGGGTTCCGTATGCCTGCTTCGTACGCCAGGATGTGCGGATCCCCTTTATGTCCATGCCGGATGCCATCCAGGCGCTCTGGCAGCTCACACAGGCTCCCCTGGCGGCCCTGCGGCACCAGGTTTTCAACGTGACCAGCTTCAGCCTGTCTGCGGAGGAGTTCCGACAGCGAGTGGTTGAGCACTTCCCTGAAGCGCAGATCACCTACCAGCCGGACTTAAAGCGCCAGGGGATCGTCGATAGCTGGCCGGCGGACCTGGATGATAGCGCGGCGCGGCGTGAATGGGGTTGGCAGCCCGATTACGATGTGGAGCGCTCCTTCAGTGAATATCTGGTGCCCAACATTCGCAAACGCTACCAGGGCTAAATGAGCTTCTATCCACAGAATACGCCCGGTCCAATCGTCTTGTTCGGCTCTGGGGAGACCAGCCCGAGCGGGCAGAAGGTTTTTGATGCGCTCTTCCGTCAACTGCCGCCAGATCCCCGGTGCGTCTTGCTCGAGACGGCTGCGGGTTTTGAGCTCAACTCGTACCAGGTAATCGGCCGGATCGGCGATTTCCTGCAAAGACATCTTCAAAACTATCACCCTCAGATCGAGATCATCCGGGCGCGCCAGCGCAATTTGCCGGAAAGCCCCGATAATCCCGCGATCGTGGCGCCGCTCCTGCAGGCAGATATGATCTTCATGGGGCCGGGGAGCCCAACCTACGCCGTGCGGCAGCTCAAAAACAGCCTGGCCTGGCAGATCCTGCTGGCGCGGCATGCCCTGGGAGCTGCGCTGGTCTTTGCCAGCGCAGGGGTGGTGGCGGTTGGCAGCTACGCCCTGCCGGTATATGAGATCTACAAAGCGGGTGAAGACCTGCATTGGAAGGATGGACTCGACCTTTTTGGGATCTATGGCCTCTCATTAGTGCTGATCCCACACTGGAATAACCGGGAAGGCGGCGCAGAGGTGGACACCAGCCGGTGTTTCATGGGCCGGGAGCGGTTCAACAGGCTGGCAAGGGAGCTTCCGCCCGGGCAAACCATCCTGGGCATCGATGAAAATACAGCGCTCTTGATGAATCCGCAGGCGGGGACTGGGCAGGTATTGGGTGCGGGGGAGGTGACCTGGATTCACGTGGGGCACTTACACCAGGGGACAAGGAACGCTGATTTCGCGTCTGCGGCTGGGCTGGATGAGGTGGTTCTGAGGCGGGGCGGGCATGTGCATCGCTACCGGACGGGCGAGACCTTTCCACTGAGCGAGTGCTGCCCGCTGCGTATGCCGGCGGCGGGTCAGGGCGTTCCATCCGAGGTATGGCAGCAGGCCCTGGAGGCGGCGCGGTTTGCGAGGAGGGAGGAAGTATCTGAGGAGGCTCCGCCTGAAGAGGTTTTGCGGCTGGTGGAGGAGCGCAATGAGGCGCGGAGGTGCAAGGATTGGGCCGCGGCGGATACGCTGAGGGAGAGGATGGCTGAAATGGGGTGGAGGGTGGAGGATGGGAAAGAGGGGGTAAAATTGAGGAGGAGATGAGAGGCCGTCCACGACCTGGAGGTTTCCAGCCCGCCGGGGTAAAGAGTGGAGGTGAGGATCAGGGGTTCTTCACTACGTTCAGAACGACAGGTGGTCGATGGGTATCAGGGAATCGGCCTCTAGGTTCGGAACGACAAAAGAGCAAGGATTGAGGAGGTTTGCATGCTTAGAGTTGGTTATATCGGTTTGGGCTTGATGGGCAAGTCGATCGCCCGCAATATCCTTAAGGCGGGTTTCCCGCTGGTGGTGCACAACCGCAGCCAGGCTGCGGTGGAGGAGCTGGTGAGCGAGGGGGCGCGGGCGGCTGCCTCTCCGGCGCAGGTGGCGGAGCAGGTGGATGTGGTGTTTACGAACCTGCCGGACACGCCGGATGTGGAAGCGGTGGCGATGGGTGCGGGAGGTATCCTGGAAGGGGCGAAGCCGGGCTTGATCTTTGTGGATAATTCGACGATCAAGCCGGCAACCGCAAGGCGCATCGCCGAGGTGCTGGGAGAGAAAGGCATGCTGTGCCTGGATGCCCCGGTCAGCGGGGGGGACGTCGGGGCGCGCCAGGGCACGCTGGCGATCATGGTGGGGGGACCGGCGGAGGCGCTTGAAAAGGTGAGGCCGGTCTTCCAGGCCATGGGCAAAACCGTCACCCACGTGGGCGAGGCGGGGGCGGGGCAGATTGCTAAGGCTGCCAACCAGATCATGGTGGCGGCGCAGATGGTGGCTATGGGAGAGCTGCTGATCTTCGCTCGCAAGGCCGGAGCTGATCCGCAGAAGGTGGTCGAGGCAATCCGAGGGGGGGCGGCGCAGTGCTGGACGCTGGATGTGAAGCCGCCGAGGCTCTTTGCGGGCAACCGCGCCCCGGGTTTCAAGGCCTATATGCAGGCTAAAGACCTGGGGATCGTCCTGGATACGGCGCGGCAGTATGGCATCCCCCTGCCTGCCGCGGCTACCCATGCCCAGTTGTTCCAGGCCATGCTGCAAATGGGCATGGCTGACCTGGATAACTCGGCGGTGATTGGGGTGATCGAGGCGCTGGCGGGAGCTGAGTTGTTAATAGAACGGGAAATTTAATGCTCACGAATTTCACGGATGGCACCGATTTCTAACACAAAAAGTCCATTCGGGTTGTTGAGCAGAAAAGGTGGATCCTGGCTATGCAGTCGTTTTGGGGCTCCATTCTTACACTTCCCACCCACCTGACCTGGCCAATTGTGAGGGATTACCTGCAAATTGCGCTGGGTGCGCTGCGCACGGCGCTGATCATCACCAATAATTCGATCCCGTGGTGCAAGAGATCCTGGAAATGAAACTTTTTGGGAATTGGTGCGTATATTGTTTTGAACAAACCGAACATACTGCCAGCCAGGCGGTTTTCTCTTCCGGCGGCTGGGCAAATGGGTAGTCAGGAGCTGCGATGTGATCAACATTGAGCCAGAATGGATTGCTCAGGCTCAAAGAGGTAATTCTGAGGCCTTTAGCAAGCTGGTGGAAACCTGCCAGTCGCCGGTTTATAACCTTTGCTACCGGATGTTGAACGATCCCTACGAGGCGGAAGATGCCGCGCAGGAGACTTTTCTGCGGGCTTTCAATAATCTCCGCCATTATGATGAGAGCCGGTCGTTTTCGACCTGGCTGTTATCGATTGCCGCACATTACTGCATCGACCAGATCCGCAAACGGCGGATGAACCTGCTGTCTCTGGATGATGCTGTTTACCTGGATCCTCCAGACACAGCCCCAGGCCCCGAAAAAGCCTTGAGCACCGGCGAAGAACAGAAAAGGGTGCGCCTGCTGCTGGAAAAACTTTCTCCTCAGGATCGGGCAGCGGTGATCATGTTGTATTGGTACGATCTTTCTTATGAGGAAATCGCCGAAGCACTCTCGATGTCGGTCAGCGCGGTCAAGAGCCGGCTGCACCGGGCCAGGCAGGTTATGGCCCAATCCTGGTCGGAACAGGAAGTCTTGGTGAAGACAGACAGGAGGCAAAATGACCATGCTCAATCACCAGCCTTTTAGGGATTGGCTGTTCTCTGAAGAATCGCTCAACCCACAAGATGCACTGCTATTCCAGGAGCATTTACGCACCTGTGAAGATTGCCAGCGCCAGCGCCTGGCCTGGAATGGGGCGCGGCATCTCTTCCAGAGCAGCGGGCAGGTGGATCCAGCGCCTGGTTTCATGAACCGCTGGCAGATGCGCCTGGCTGCCCAGCGGCTGCGGAAACAGCACAAGCTGGCCTGGACCTTTTTCTTTGCGGCAGCCGGGTTGGCCCTCCTGACCCTGGCTGTTCTGGGATGGCAGGTGATGGAGGCTTTTCGCGCCCCACAAAGCTTGCTGCTGATCCTTTTTCTGCGGCTGGCGGGATTTGTGACACTCTGGAACACGGTTGGCGATTACCTGAGTGTATTCCGCGCCATGGTGCCTGGCTTACCCGTGGTGGGATTGGTATTCTTTACCGGTTTTATCAGCATGATCAGCGTTCTGTGGTTAGCGACTTACAAACGGCTAATTTCTGTACGGAGGATTGTAGAATGAAAACGATGATGAAGCTCTTTTTGCCTTTTATCCTGGTGACCTTCCTGCTCCTGGCTCTGCCTGGGCAGGCCCTGGCAGCCCAGCTTGTGAAAGTGATCGTTGGAGGAACTTTTTCGTTGGAGTCAGGAGAGACATTAGATGAAGATTTGACCGTTGTGGGCGGTACCGTTGTGCTCGAGGAAGGCTCGACAGTCAATGGTAACATTATTGTGTTGGGTGGCAGCCTGGAAATCAACGGCGTTGTCAATGGGGATGTTGTCGCCACTGGTGGATATATCAAGCTGGGTGAGAGCGCCTTGGTGGAGGGAGATATCACTTCTGCTGGTGGTTACGTGGACCAGGATGCGGGCGCTCAGATCAACGGTGAGATCCAGTCTGAGCTGACGGGTCCTTTCCCGCTGGTACTGCCGGGGATAGCCAGGCTGCCAGCCTTGCAGTTTTCGGTTTCACCGATCTGGAATGGGTTGTGGTTCGTGGCGCAGGTGCTTATCCTGGCTGCCCTGGCTGTTTTGATCGCCATGTTCTTCCCGAAGCAGTTGGAGCGGGTTAATCGCACCATCGCAGCCCAGCCGCTGATTGCCGGAAGCATGGGGCTGCTGACTGGCTTCATCTTCCCCTTTGTGGTCTTGTTCCTGGTGATCACGATCTGCCTGATCCCGGTGGCCCTGGTGGGCGTGGTCTTGCTTGGCTTCCTGCTGCTCTTCGGCTGGGTGGCTTTTGGCCTGGAGGTTGGCCAACGGCTGGCAGTGTTGTTCAAGAAAGAATGGGCGGCGCCAATCTCGGCCGGCGTAGGAACCTTTGTGCTCACGCTGGTGATCGGCGGAGCGGGCAAGATCTGGTGCATCGGCTGGCTCTTCCCGACCGCGGTGGCACTGGTTGGGTTGGGCGCGGCGCTCCTGACCCGTTTCGGAGGGCGTGACTACCCAGAGCTGGTCGTCAGCCCAATCCTGGCTGCTCCTGCCTCTGGCGATCAGCAGCCGACCTCTGCCGATACCCAGGCCTCATCGAGGGTGGATCAGGGATCTTCCGAAGGTATATAGAAGCTGCGTAAGAAATAACCAAAAAACAGGCTGAACGGATGTATATTGAGATCCGTTCATCCTGTTTTTATACGGGTCTTTATTTCAGCCCCAGCGATCTCAACGTTTCCTCATCATCGCGCCAGTTCTTGCGCACCTTCACGCGCAGCTCCAGGAAAACCTTGCGTTCTACCAACCCCTCGATTTCATGGCGGGCAGCAGTGCCAATTTTTTTGAGCATAGACCCTTGTTTACCGATGACGATGGGCTTGTGCGTTTCCCGCTCGAGGAGGATGGTGGCGGCAATGTATACCATCTCATCGCTGCGTTCTGTATATTCTTCAATTCTCACTGCCAGGCCATGCGGCACTTCTTCACGCAGGTGAATCAGCGCCGCCTCGCGGATCAGGTCGGCTGCGATCTCACGTTCGTAAAGGTCTGTGACCTGCTCCTCAGGATAATACAAGGGGCCGGCCGGTAAGCGCTCGATGATGAGCTTTAATAGATCCTGGCAGCCATCCCCTCGCGTGGCAGAGACGAACACCTGCCTGGAATCCGGGAGGAGTGCCTGGAAACCGGCCTGGCGTTGGGCCATTAAATTGGGTGGGACCAGGTCTATTTTATTCTGGATCATGATTGTAGCTGCCTGCTGCTGGGAGGACAGCACGAGATCTGCCAGGAGTTGATCCTCTGGTGTGGGGTCCTGGCTGGTGTCAACGATCCACAGTACCAGGTCGGCCTCTTCCAGGGCTTCGCGGGCCTGCTGGTTCATGGCTTCGCCCAGCTTGTGGTGGGGCTGGTGCACACCGGGTGTGTCGATAAAGATCACCTGAGCAGCAGAGGATGTGAAAATCCCTAACTGGCGTCTGCGGGTGGTTTGGGGCCGCGGGGATACGGCGGCAATTTTTTGACCCAGGAGCAGATTGATCAGGGTGGACTTGCCCACATTCGGGCGGCCCATGACAGCCACGAAACCGGATTTAAACTCAGGTGAAGGGGAGGTATCCATCATAAAAGCCTTTCTAACATAAGTATATCTTAAACTTTCTTGCTTTTTTTATTGACCAAATTAGTTGGCAATGATATAATGTTCTTTCGTCGCGTATCAGCCAGGTTACTGTATTTGAAAATTAAGTACGTTTGTGAGTATATCTAAAAAAGCTTTGCGCAGTGAGTGATAAACCGCTCACGCCTTATCGCGTGTGCGGCTAGTTTTTTTTTGAGGGATCCGAAACCATTCTATTCTAAGCCAGGAGTGACTTTATGGCGTATGATTTCCCCAGCAAGTCTTATGCACGTATCCAGGTGCAGCTTTCCTTACCCAATCTGATTGAAGTTCAGCTTGAGTCGTTTGAGCGGCTGAAGAAAGAAGGACTTGCTGACCTTTTCCATGAGATTACCCCAATTGAATCGTATAACAAGGGGATGAAGTTATATTTCCCCAGCCAGACCAAGGAGTCGCAAGAGTGGGGGTTGACCTACTGGTTCGGCGAGCCGAAGCATTCTCAGGAAGAATGCGTTGAGCGCGACCTGACCTACGCCAGCCCTCTCTATGTTTCAGTCCTCTTGGCTGGGCCTGAAGTGGCCGAGCCGATCAAACAGGATATTTTCGTGGGCGATTTCCCGGAGATGACCGAAAAAGGCACCTTCATTATTAATGGTACAGAGCGTGTTGTTGTTTCCCAATTGATCCGTTCTCCGGGTGTTTATTTTGAAGCCCCGGTAGATCGTTCGACGGGTCGCCCCCTGGCGATTGCCAAGTTGATCCCAGATCGTGGGGCCTGGATGGAATTCGAAACGCGCAAAAGCGATTACCTGACGCTGCGTTTCAACCGCAAACGAACGGTGCCGATTAGCATCTTTTTGCGCGCCCTGGCCGCTGTGAACGATGGTTTGCCTGATTCACCCCTGAAGACCGGAACGGATGAAGAACTTCTGGAACTGTTTGGGGATATTGACAATAATCCCGACCGGATGTTTATTGCTTCAACCCTGGCTCAGGAGCCAAGCTGGGATTTGAGTAAAGGCTTGCAGATTTCCGAAGCGGCTTTGTTGGAATTCTTCAAGCGCATGCGTCCCGGCGACCCGGCTACCTTAGATAACGCGCGTGAGTTCCTGGAAGAGCAGTTATTTGACCAGCGCCATTATGATCTGGAGCGCGTTGGACGGTACAAGCTGAACCAGAAACTAGAGCTAAAAGAACGCATCCCGATTACCAACCGGACCATCTCTAAATGGGATATCATCCAACTGATCCGCCGCATGATCCAGATTAACAACGGCGTGAACCCCCCGGATGATATCGATCACCTGGGGAACCGCCGGGCCAAGACGGTGGGCGAGTTGATCCAAAATAAGCTGCGCATTGGCCTGCGGCGCATGGAAAGAGTTATCAAAGAGCGCATGTCGATCCGTGACCAGGATCAGCTTTCTCCAATTACACTGATCAATATCCGGCCTGTGGTGGCCGCCCTGCGCGAGTTTTTTGGTTCCAGCCAGCTTTCGCAATTCATGGATCAAACCAATCCGCTGGCAGAGCTGCGCCACAAGCGAACGCTCTCGGCTTTAGGCCCCGGCGGCCTACGGCGTGAACGGGCGGGCTTTGATGTGCGCGATGTTCACCATTCTCATTATGGGCGGATCTGCCCAATCGAGACGCCCGAAGGTCCGAATATTGGTTTGATCGGCCGCCTGGCTTCTTTTGCCCGCATCAATGAGTATGGTTTTATCGAAACCCCTTACCGCCGGGTCCGGAAGGCACTCGCTCCAAGCGATCCGCGATTGATCGGACGCGCCTTGCGGGAAAGGCTCAAGGACCCTGTGACCGGTGAGGTCTTGGTCCAGGAAGGCGAGCGGATTACCCCCGAGCTGGCAGCCATGATGACCAAGTTAAACCTGGCACAGGTGCTGCTGGTGCCGTTTGTCTCTGAGGAAACCGAGTATCTCTCCGCAGATGTCGAGGACCGCTTTGTGATTGCCCAGGCAAACACACCATTGAGCGAGGGATCAGAGTTCATCCGCAACACAGTTTCCTGCCGTTATCACTCGACCTTTGTGTTCCAGTATCCCGATTCGATTGATTACATGGACGTTGCCCCGCACCAGATCGTTGGGATCAGCGCGGCGCTGATCCCCTTCCTCGAACATGATGACGCTAACCGAGCGCTGATGGGTTCGAACATGCAAGCGCAGGCTGTTCCGCTGCTCAGACCAGATATCCCGCAGGTTTCAACCGGTATGGAGTATCACGCGGCCATGGATTCGGGGCAGGTGGTGATTGCCGAAGAAGATGGCGAGGTGGTGTCGGTGACCGGGAGCCGGATTGTCGTTCATACCGCGCAAGGGGACAAGGTGTACGGCCTGCGAAAATATCAGCGCTCCAACCAAAGCACCTGTATCGATCAGCGCCCGGCTGTTGTCAAGGGACAGCGGGTAAAGAAGAACGAGGTGATTGCTGACTCTTCCTCGACAGAGGGCGGGCACCTGGCCTTGGGGCAGAATGTGACCGTGGCATTCCTGTCTTGGGAGGGCGCTAACTTTGAGGATGCCATTGTGATCTCCGAGCGTCTGGTCCAGGAAGACCGGTTCACTTCAGTGCATATTGAAAAGTACGAAGTTGAGTCGCGCGATACCCGCCTGGGCCCCGAAGAGATCACCCGCGACATTCCCAACGTCGGCGAGGAAGCGATTAAGGATTTAGATGAGCGCGGTATTATCCGCATCGGCGCAGAGGTCAGCCCGAATGATATCCTGGTGGGTAAAATCTCACCCAAGGGTGAAAAAGAGCTGACACCCGAAGAGCGCCTGCTGCGGGCTATTTTTGGTGAAAAGTCTCGCGATGTGAAAGACACCTCGCTGCGTATGCCGCACGGCGAACGCGGTAAGGTAGTCGACGTGAAAGTGTTTACCCGCGAGGATAATGCCGATCTTTCGGCTGGGGTTGATATGATGGTGCGTGTGTCTGTAGCACAGCGCCGAAAAATCACGGCTGGCGATAAAATGGCCGGCCGGCATGGGAACAAAGGCGTTGTGTCACGTGTTGTCCCGGCGGAAGATATGCCTTACCTCGAAGATGGCAGCCCGGTGGATATTATCTTGAATCCCACGGGTGTTCCTGGGCGTATGAACCTGGGACAGGTGCTGGAGACTCATCTTGGATGGGCTGCCAGCCGGTTGGGTTTTCGGGCGATTACCCCCGTCTTCGATGGCGCAAACGAGGAAGAAATTGAAGCCGAGTTGGCACGCGCCTGGATGATGGATCAGGCCTGGAAGGAAGTTGGCCAGATAGCCTGGGCCTGGCTAATAGAGCAGGATTACGATACCACCGTTCTTCAGGATGATAATGAAGTGCGCAATTTGTACCTGGAAGCCTGGCTGGGTGAACGCGGCTATGATGCTTCCGAGCTGCCTCAAAACCCCGAATATGCCCGGCGATCTGTGCTGCGTGAATGGCTGCGGGATCACGGATATGAACCTGACCTAGCCCTGGCTTTTGCGAATATTGACCCGGCCGATACAAAAATTTTAGCCCGCGACCTGTACGCGGTTAATACCTGCCTGCGGATGTGGCTGCACCAGGAAGGGGAAGAAGTGGAAAACCTTTCTGACGAAGAGCTGCGCAAAAAAGCCGAGAATTTTTCGCTCAAGACGGGCAGGCCGCTCCCCATTCTGGGCAAGCAGATGCTGCGGGATGGCAAGACCGGGGAACCCTATGATCGTTCGGTCACCGTGGGTGTGATGACGATGCTAAAATTGCACCACCTGGTTGAAGATAAAGTCCATGCCCGCTCTACCGGCCCTTACAGCCTGGTCTCTCAGCAACCTTTGGGCGGCAAAGCCCAATTTGGTGGACAGCGCTTTGGCGAAATGGAAGTTTGGGCGTTAGAGGCTTATGGGGCAGCTTATACGCTTCAGGAAATGCTCACGGTTAAATCAGATGATGTTCAGGGACGTGTGAAGACCTACGAAGCGATTGTCAAAGGTGAACCGATCGAAGAACCCAGCATCCCGGCTTCTTTCCGGGTATTGGTGAAAGAGCTGCAAAGCCTGGGGCTGTCTGTAGAGGCAGTGACAGATACAGGTGAGGTGATTCGCTTTGGTAAAGACGAAGAGCGCGCCCGGCCGCCAAAGATGGCCACTGGTTTGTTGGGGTTTGGGGATGATTTCTAGAATCTTGTCACGAAGGTATTGACGGTCGCATGAGCGCATGGTAAAATCGCAAGTCGTTCTCTACTTTACAAAGGACAGTTTTTCTGTCCAAACATAGCAGCATGAAAAATAAGGCGAGGCCATCATGGAGTTTCGATGGCCTCCCTTAGTGAGACTAAACAAACGGATTTATTTTTGTTGGAGGCAAAGGTGCCCACGATCAATCAATTAGTCCGAAAAGGACGCCGCTCGAAGAAAGTAAAAAGTAAAGCTCCTGCTTTATTGTATACGTTAAACTCGAAAAAGCAACGCCGTACACGCCAGGCAAAAGGCGCTCCGCAGAAGCGGGGTGTATGCACCGTGGTGCGTACCATGACTCCCAAGAAACCGAACTCGGCTTTGCGCAAGATTGCCCGTGTGCGCCTGACGAATGGTATCGAAGTCACCGCCTATATCCCGGGAGAAGGTCATACCTTGCAGGAGCACTCCGTGGTATTGGTACGCGGTGGTAAAGTCAAGGATCTGCCCGGTGTTCGTTACCATATCGTCCGCGGTACCCTGGATACAACGGGTGTTAACGACCGTAAGCAGGGACGCTCAAAATATGGCTCTAAGCAGTCGAAATAAGCGGCTGGACTTTACTGGCACGGCTTAACCAACAAAAATAGTAACCAGCATTTTTTATGTATGGAGAAGTTGAATGTCTCGACGTAGTTTACCTGAAAAGCGTGATATTTCACCCGATGTGCGTTATCACAGCGTGAGCGTGCAGAACTTTATCAATCGGGTGATCAGGAGTGGTAAGAAAAGCACGGCAACCCGCGTGGTTTATGGCGCTTTCGAGCTGATAGAGGAGCGCGCAAAACGAAACCCGGTTGAAGTGTTCGACCTGGCGATCAAAAATGTTGCCCCAGTCCTTGAGGTCAAGCCCCGCCGGGTGGGCGGCGCTACCTATCAGGTCCCGATGGAAGTTCCATCTTACCGGCGTTTTGCTTTGGCTTCCCGCTGGATTTTGCAGGCAGCCAAGTCTCGCTCTGGCAAGACTTTCTCGGAAAAACTGGCTGGCGAGTTAATGGATGCCGCTAACAATGCTGGCTCAGCCATCCGCAAACGTGAAGAAGTGCACAAGATGGCTGAAGCCAACCGTGCTTTCTCTCATTACCGGATGTAAGCAGGTTTTGAAGGCATTCATAAATAGGTTTTGGAAGATTAAGCGTCAGGTTTGATTATGGCCCGCCAATTTCCGATGGATCGGTACCGAAATATAGGGATCATCGCCCATATCGATGCTGGGAAGACGACGACAACGGAGCGTATCCTGTTCTATACAGGCAAGACGCACCGGATCGGTTCGGTCGATGATGGTACCACCGTAACGGACTGGATGGTGCAGGAACGTGAGCGGGGGATTACGATTGTTTCGGCGGCAGTTTCGGCGGAATGGAAGGGCTATCAAGTTAATATTATTGATACGCCCGGTCACATCGACTTTACTGCAGAAGTTCAGCGTTCGCTGCGGGTTTTGGATGGTGGGATTGTCGTCTTTGACGCAGTGCAAGGCGTGGAACCGCAAAGCGAAACCGTTTGGCGCCAGGCGGACCGATATAATGTGCCGCGGATTTGTTTTGTGAACAAGATGGACCGCGTGGGCGCCTCTTATGAGCGCACCGTTGAAATGATTCGGCAGCGTTTGGGGCGTAATCCCGTCGCTATGCAGGTTCCCATTGGAATTGAAGCGAATTTCAAAGGCGCGGTGGATTTATTGACCGAACGCTCTGTGATCTGGGAAGACGACCTGGGAAAAGAGCCGCGTGATATGGATATCCCGGCAGATATGCGCGCCGAGATTGAAGCTGCCCGCGCCCGGATGATCGAGCAGATCGCTGAAACGGATGATGAACTGACGCTTAAGTATCTGGAAGGGGCAGAGATCACCGAAGAAGAGCTGAAAAAGGCTTTGCGTGCTGCGGTGATAGCTGGTAAAGCTACCCCGGTCTTTTGCGGCAGCTCGTTGCGCAATAAGGGCGTTCAACCCTTATTGGATGCTGCGGTGGATTATTTACCTTCGCCGATGGATATTCCTGCTGTGGTGGGTCTGCATCCGTCGACTGGCGCTGAACTCGTGCGCGAAGCCCAGGAT
>Ga0315297_10002105_pt1 | contig 12495 bp, 13 predicted proteins | sample YL17G15_0_MG_FD_203628 | JGI IMG/M metagenome (GOLD analysis project Ga0315297, IMG submission 203628) | Sediment microbial communities from Yellowstone Lake, YNP, Wyoming, USA - YL17G15_0 | ecosystem: Environmental > Aquatic > Freshwater > Lake > Sediment | place: USA: Wyoming | collected... | reverse complement strand
GTCCCCGAGATCTGCGCCCATGTCGCTCACTCGCCGTCCGCCTCGGGTGTCGCGTCGTCGGGCGTGGTGGCCTCGGCCACGGGCGCCTCGTCGACCGGTGCTTCCTCTGCCGACGGCGCCTCGGCCGCAGGGCTTTCGGCGGCTGGCGCCGCGGCCGCCTCGGGCGACGGGTTCTTCTTCGTCTTGGTGGTGACACCGCGTCCGGTCGAGAACCCACGCCGGTTGAGCTTGGTCACGATCGGACCACTCTTCTCGGCCTCGAACGTCGCCCAGACTCCGGAGATGGTCAGCAGCTTCTGCACCGACTCGCTCGGCTGGGCGCCCTTGCGCAGCCAGTCGAGGGCACGGTCGCCGTTGATGTCGATCTTCGACGGCTCGTTGCGGGGGCCGTAGTGGCCGATGGTCTCGATGATTCGGCCGTCGCGCGGGCTGCGCGAGTCGGCGACGACGACACGGTACGAGGGCTGCTTGCGCTTGCCCACCCGCATCAGGCGGATCTTCACGGACACGTCGGTTGGTTCCTCTCGCAGAAGAGCAGTCGAAGGAACGCCACCATCGAAGCGAGATGGCGTCGAATCACGATGGTGCCACGTGGCACGAGGACCCAGGCTAGCGGCCGGAGCCGCCCGGGCGCGAGCCCTGGTCAGGAAGATCGGGCACGAAGATCAGTCAGGAACCGGGGAGACCGGGCAGACCACCGAGCGCACCCGGGTCCATCCCCGGCGGGAGCTGCATGCGGCCTCGCTTGCCCTTCTTGGCTTGCTTGCCCATCGACTTCATCATCTGCTGGATCATCTTGAACTGCTTGAGCAGCGCGTTGACCTGCTGGGTGCTGGTGCCGCTGCCCTGGGCGATGCGGAGCCGCCGTGAGCCGTTGATCTTCGACGGGTCGCGTCGCTCCTCGGGGGTCATCGAGCAGATGATCGCCTCGACCCGGACGAGCTCCCCGTCGTCGATCTCGGCCTGGCGCAGCTCCTTGGGCATCCCCGGGAGCATCCCGACGATGCTCGACAGCGGCCCCATCTTCTTCATCTGGCGCATCTGCTCGAGGAAGTCCTCGAGCGTGAACTGACCCTTGGCAAGGCGCTCCTGGGCCTTGGCCGCCTCCTGAGCGTCGAACGCGGTCTCGGCCTTCTCGATGAGCGTCAGGACGTCGCCCATGCCGAGGATGCGACTCGCCATCCGGTCGGGGTGAAAGGCCTCGAAGTCTTCGAGCTTCTCCCCCACCCCGGCGAACAGGATCGGGAGGCCGGTGACCTCCTTGACCGAGAGCGCGGCCCCGCCGCGTGCATCGCCGTCGAGCTTGGTGAGCACCACGCCCGTCAGCGGTACGGCATCGCCGAACGTCTCGGCAACCGCGACCGCTTCCTGCCCGGTCATCGCGTCGACGACCAGGAGCGCATCGTCGGGCTTCACCGCGTCGCAGACGCGGGCGAGCTCGTCCATCATCTCCTCATCGACCTGGAGCCGACCCGCGGTGTCGATGATCACGACGTTGCGGCCGAGTCGCTCCGCTTCGCGCACACCCGCGCGCGCGACGGCCACCGGATCGGTCGCTTCCGAGAACACCGGGATGCCGACGCGATCGCCGAGGATTCGGAGTTGCTCCACCGCCGCGGGTCGCTGCAGGTCCGCGGCCACGAGCAGGATGCGCTTGCCCTGATCGTGTTCCAACAGCCGCGCCAGCTTCGCCGCCGCGGTCGTCTTGCCCGAACCCTGGAGGCCGGCGAGCACGATGACCGTGGGCGGCTTCGACGCGACCCTGAGCTTGCCCGTCGCGCCACCCAGCGTCGCGACGAGCTCCTCCTGGACGATCTTGATGACCTGCTGTGCCGGACCGAGGCTCTGGGCGACCTCGGCACCGGTCGCGCGCTCCTTGATCCGGGCGATGAAGCTCTTCACCACCCGGACGTTGACGTCGGCTTCGAGCAGGGCGAGCCGGATCTCACGCGCGACTTCATCGACGTCGGACGGTGTGAGCTTCCCCCGGGTGCGAAGCCGGCGGAAGATCCCGTCGAAACGATCGGACAGTGCGTCGAACACGGGACGCTCTACCCCACCAACGCGGCAGAGAACTCCGCCGGGTCGAACTCGAGGAGGTCGTCCGCGGTCTCGCCGACACCGATGAGCTTCACGGGGAGCCCGAGCTCACACTCGATCGAGAGCACGACCCCTCCCTTCGCGCTGCCGTCGAGCTTGGTGAGCACCACGCCCGTCACGCCTACGGCTTCGGCGAACTGCCGGGCCTGGGCCAGCCCGTTCTGGCCGGTGGTCGCGTCGAGCACGAGCAGCACCTCACGAAGTGTGCCCGGAGTGCGCTCGACGACCCGGCCGATCTTCTTGAGCTCCTCCATGAGGTTGACCTTCGTGTGGAGGCGCCCGGCGGTGTCGACGAGCACGAGATCGATGCCACGGGCGCCGGCCGCCTGCACCGCATCGAACGCGACGGCGCCCGGGTCGCCGCCTTCCTGGCCCCGGATCACCTCGACGCCGATGCGAGCGCCCCACTGGTCGAGCTGATCGGCCGCGGCCGCTCGGAACGTGTCGGCCGCGGCGAAGAGCACCGAGTGGCCCCGTGCGAGCTCGCGCGTCGCGAGCTTCGCCGCGGTCGTCGTCTTGCCCGCGCCGTTCACCCCTACGAGGATCCACGCGTTGGGCCGACCGGCGTCCAGTCGAAGGGTCCGGTCGACCTGGTCGTCGAGCTGGCTGGTGATCTCGGCCTGCAACAACGCGGGCAGGCCGTCGGCCTCCGAGAGACCTTCGGCCCGAGCTCGGGCGCGCACACCGTCGAGCAAGCGGGTCGTGGTCGGTACGCCGACGTCGGCGAGCAGCAGCGTCTCCTCGAGCTCGTCCCAGGCGTCGTCATCGAGCTGGCGGGCCTTGAGTCGTCCGCGCATCCCCGAGAACGGGGCCCGGCTCTTCCCGAGCCGGTCGCGCAGGCGTCGTCGCCCAAGACCGTCGGCGTCGGCATCGGGTGGCGTTGTCTCGCTCGACGCAGACGCAGCAACGGTGGCGGCGCCGGGGACCGATCCCGCGTGCTCCGGGTCCTGCGGCTCGGTCTGGCGGCGACGGCGTTCGCGACGGCTCAGCATGCGGGGCAGCGCGATCAGGAGCGCGGCGAGCGCAAAGATCGCGACGAGGAGGATCGTCTCGGTGGTGTCCACACGAAACGCCGAGGCTACTGGTCGCTGCTCTCGCCGGACCCGTCGGGCCCACCGTCGGGCCGACCGTCGGGCAGTGGTGCGACCGGCGGCGGGAGTGCCCCTCCGACCTCGTAGGTGATGCGCTGCTGCTGGACCGGCAGGTTCACCCCTGCGGCGTCGAACGCGGTCTTGATCCGGGCCCGGAGTTCGCGCGAGACGTTCCACTGCTCGAGCGGCACGGTCTTGACGACGAGCCGGAGCAAGATCCCGCCGACGCCGATGTCTTCGACGCCCCAGACCTCGGGCTGGTCGAGGATCCGGTCGTGCCACGCCGGGTCGTGCCACATCGCATCGGCCGTCGACTGGATCACCTCGGTGGCGGTCGTGATGTCGGTGTCGGGGGCCACCGCGATGTCGAGCAGGGCGCGCGACCACTGCTGGGACTTGTTGCCGATCCGCGTCACCTGCCCGTTCGGGACCCACCACACCACGCCCTCGACGTCACGCAGGCGGGTCACGCGCAGGCTCACCCACTCGACCGTTCCACTCGCCTCCCCCATGTCGATCACGTCACCGACGCCGTACTGGTCCTCGAGCAGGATGAACAGCCCGGCGAGGAAGTCGCGCACGATCTGCTGGGCGCCGAGCCCGAGCACAATGCCGGCGACGCCGGCTCCCGCGAGCAGCGGCGCCAGGTCGATGCCGATCTCGCCGAGGATGATCAACACCGCGATCGACCAGATCGCGACGGTGACGATGTTGCGCAGCACCGAGGCGAGCGTGTCGACGCGCTGCGCGCGCCGGCGTTTCTCGATGTCGCTGGGTTGTGGCATCGACCCGCGATCCCGGAACGCGGAGCTCCGCGGCTGCTCGCGCACCCCACGAGCGATCTTCGTGACGACGCGGCGGCTGATCCGCACACCGATCCACGCCAGGAACAGGACCAGGGCGATGAGCAACGGCCGGGCAACCGCGTCAGCGACCTCAGCGGCGCCCTGACTGCCCGACAGGCGGAACACGGTGCGACAGAGCCACCCCTGACTCGAGTTCGGACCGCACGCGGCGACCTGCTGCGGATCGATCGCCATCACGGCACCGGCATCGGCGGTACTTCAGGTGGGACGCGGGTCACGACGCGACGACGTCGGCGACACGCTGGCTGATCACGCGGGTGGAGCCACCCGGCGGCATCGTCACCCCGTACAGCACGTCGCCGGCCTCCATGGTGCGCTTCTGATGCGTGACGATCAACAGCTGCGCCTCGTCGCGAAACTCATGCACGAGATCGAGGAAGCGATGCAGGTTGACGTCGTCGAGCGCGGCCTCGACCTCGTCGAGGAGATAGAAGGGTGACGGGCGGGCCCGGAACACCGAGAACAGGAACGCCAGCGCGGTGAGGGACCGCTCACCGCCCGACAGCAGTGAGAGCCGACGCACGTTCTTGCCCGACGGACGCGCATCGATCTCGATCCCGGTCTCGAGCATGTCGTCGGGATCGATGAGCGAGAGCTTGCCGGCGCCGCCGGGGAACAGCGTCGTGAAGAGGCGCTCGAAGTGCTCGGCGACATCCTGGAAGGCCTGGCCGAACACCGAGACGATCTCGCCGTCGACCGCGCGGACGACGCGGTTCAGCTCCCGGCGAGTGGAACGGACGTCGTCGAGCTGCCCCTGGAGGAACTCGGCGCGCTCCTGCAACGTCCGGTGCTCCTCGAGCGCCAACGGGTTGATCGGGCCCATCAGCCGGAGATCCCGCTCGAGCTCGCGGGCGCGACCGGCCAGCGTCGTGCCCTCGGGCACCGGGGGCGCCGGCGCATCGAGTGCGACGGACGGTTCCGCGTCGAACTCGGCTCGCAAGCCCTCGACCGACGCCTCGAGCTTCATCCGCGACTCGGCGTCGTGGATCTCCGCGCGCGACGAGAGCTCGCGCACCTCGAGGAGACCCTTTTCGAGCTCGGCTCGCTCGGCTCGCAGCTCGTCGAGCTGCTCGGCCGATGCACGGGCGGCTTCGGTCTCGCGTCGCCGACGGTCCCGCAGCCGATCATGGAGCGCGTCGACAGCCCGGCGGTGATCGGCGAGACGCCCACCCAATGCCGCGTACACCGTCTGGCGCTCGAGGATCCGGTGGCGCTGCTCCTCCGCCACGTGTTGGGTCTGCGGGTCGCGGGCGGCCAGGCGGGTCTCGACCTGGTCGAGGCGGGCCGCGAGGATCGCCCGTCGCTCGTCGCTGGCGGCTCGCCGCACCTCGGCATCTCGGGCTGCGCCCAACGCGGCCCGGGCGGTCTCGACCGTGCGCTCCGCCTCGGCCCGGGTGACCTCTGCGCGCGTGGCGCGCTCTTGCGCCTCGTCGAGCGCGGCCTGCGTAACCGCGGCGTCGTGCGCACCGCCGACGTGCCAGGGACCGTCACCACCGAGCCGATCGCCCTCGGCCGTCACGGCGACGATGTCAGGATGCGCGATGACGAGATCGAGTGCGATACGCCAGTCGGCGACGAGCACCGAACGTGCAAGCAGGCGGGTCAGGGCATCGTCGAGGCCGGGCACCCTGGCGCGCACCACTTCCGACAGCGGTCGCGCCCCCGGCGGGATCGAGAGTCCGGGGAACGGCATCGTCCGCGCGGGATTGACGACCAGCACGAGCGCCTGCGCGTCACCCCGGCGCAGTCGCTCGACCGCGAGCCGCGCCGCGTCGTCGCCGCTCACCACCACGGCGCGCACGGCCTCGCCGAGCGCGGAGGCAACGGCGGCCTCGGCGCCGGGTTCGATCTCGAGGTGGTCGACGAGCGGCCCGATCACACCGTCGATGCCCTCGAGCTCGCCGGCGGCCGCGTCGGCCCGGGCGAGCCGGAGCTGCGCTTCGAGCGCGTCGGCCCGCGCCCGGGCTCGTGCCGCGTCACCTTCGGCACCGCGCCAACGCTCTTCGGCGGCGTGCATCGCGACTGCGGCCGTCTCGGCCGCAAGCAGTGCATCGGTGCCCGGAAGCGTGAGTCCTTCGGTCTCGATGTCGAGCGTCGCGAGGTCGTTGCGCAGTGCGACCGCGTCGGCGACGAGGGTCTCGACCACCCCTTCGTCGGCGGCGGCCGTCAGCTCGCGCTCGAGGCCGCGGCGCTTCTCGTCGAGCAGCGCCGTGAGCCCCCGGCCGCGTTCACGGAGCGCTTCGGCCCGAACCATCCAGTCGGCGAGTCCTTCATCGCCGAGCGCCGTCAGGGAGTGTTCGGCGTCGATGACCGAGTCGTCGAGTCGGCGCAGCCGTGCGCGCAAGTCGCCATCGCGGGCATCGAGATCGGTGCGTTCGTCGCGCAGGCGTTCGAGGCGCGTCTGCAGCCCGGCGATCTGATGCCCGGCGAGATAGAGCCTGATCCCCCGCAACTCGGCGACCACCGCACCGTGGCGTGACGCGGCGTCGGCCTGCCGCTGCAGCGGCGCGAGCTGGCGACGGACCTCACGGAGCAAGTCGTTGAGGCGGAGGAGGTTGCCCTCGGTCGCGACGAGCCGGCGCTCGGCGCGCTCCTTGCGCTTGCGGTACTTGAGCACGCCGGCGGCCTCTTCGACGATCGCACGACGCTGCGCGGCCGACGCGTTGAGGATCGTGTCGAGCTGACCCTGACCGACGATCACGTGCTGCTCGCGACCGATGCCGGAGTCCGAGAGCAGATCCTGGATGTCGAGGAGGCGACACGGGACCGCGTTGAGCTGGTACTCGGATTCGCCGGTGCGGAACAACGTCCGCGTGATCGTCACTTCGGAGAAGTCGATTGGCAGCAAGCCCGCGCTGTTGTCGATCGTGAGCGAGACCTCGGCGCGCCCGAGCGCCTGGCGCTGCGCAGTACCCGCGAAGATGACGTCGTCCATCTTCGCGCCGCGCAGCGAGCGCGCGCCCTGGGCTCCGAGGACCCACGCGACCGCGTCGACCAGGTTGGACTTCCCGGAACCGTTCGGGCCGACGACCACCGTCACGCCCGGCTCGAAGTCGAGCGACGTCTTCTCGGCGAACGACTTGAAGCCCTTGATCGTGAGCGACTTCAGGAACAAGCGGGTGGCTCCTCAGCCTGCTTCGGGCGCCCCGGACGGATGCCGCTGCATCGGATCGTAGCGACGAGTCCGCCCGGGGCCGCGGAGGTCGCGTCGTCCCAGGTCAGCGGGCTGGAATCACCGACCGTCAGCGGACGCGGAACTCGGTCCTGCCCGAGGTCGGCTCGTCGAGCGGGATCTCGTCACGGACCTCGACCGAGGTGACCCGGGCCCGGGTCGGCCCGTCGTGGCACCACGCGGCCACGCGTGCGACCGCATCGGGATCACCTTCCAACACCGCCTCGACCCGGCCGTCGGCGAGGTTCTGCACCCACCCCCCGACGCCGGCGGCCCGCGCCTGGCTCGCGCAGCCGTCGCGGAACCACACGTTCTGCACGCGACCCGACACCCAGAGGTGTCGCCGGACCCTCAGACCTGACACGCGGGACACGAGAACGTGGACCGACCGCCCACCTTCTCCCGCACGATGACCTGGCGGCAACGACGACAGGTCTCGCCTTCGCGCGCGTACACCTTGTGGTGATGCTGGTACTCGCCCGGCTTGCCGAACAGGTCGACGTACTGCTCATCGGCCAGCGACGAGCCGCGGTACTTCACCGCGTCCTGAAGCACCTCGACCATCGATCGGTACAGCCGGCGAACTTCCTGCGCGGACAGCGAGTCGCTCATACGGTCCCAACGCAACCCGGCGCCCCAGAGGATCTCGTCGCTATAGATGTTGCCGATCCCGGCCATGAACTTCTGATCCATCAGCAGCGGCTTGAGCTTCGCGTGCTTCTGGGTGATCAACCCCCAGAACTGCTCCCAGGAGACCGCGTGCTCGAGCGGGTCGATCCCCAGGTGCGACAGCTCGCGGACCTTCGAGAGCGCATCGGTCTCGGTCACGAACATTTCGCCGAACGTACGCGGATCGACGAACCGAAGCTGGCCGCCCTGCTGGAACGTGATCACCACGTGCAGATGCTTCGGACGGGTCTCGCGGGCGGTCTTGGCGCGCAGGAGCTGGCCCGACATCCCGAGGTGGATCACGAGCACTTCGCTCCCCTCGAGACCGAGCAAGAGATACTTGCCGCGCCGCGTGACCGACGTGATCTTCTTGCCTTCGAGATGACTGATGAACTGCTTGCGATTGTGATGCCGTCGCACCGCGCGCATGCCGTCGACCTCCACCGCCTTGATACGGCGTCCGACCACATCGCGCTCGAGGTCGCGTCGCAGCACCTCGACTTCCGGCAGCTCAGGCATTCGAGTCCCCTCCATCGGCGCCGACCCGTGCGGGCATCGGCGCTCGTTCGTCGTCGGACACGTCCGGCACCAGTCGCTGCCACGCGGCACGAGCCGCAGCCTGCTCGGCGTGCTTCTTCGAACGCCCGTCACCCTCGCCGCGAACGACGCCCGCGATGCTCACCTTCGCGAAGAACCGCTTCGAGTGGTCCGGGCCCTCGGCTCGCACCTGGTATCGGGGCAGCTGGTCGAACTCGCGAGCCGCGAGCTCCTGGAGGCGGGTCTTGTAGTCGTCGCCACCGGGTCCGGCCGCACCATCTCTGATGCGATCACCCAGGAGCCGCAGCACGAGTGCATCGGCCGCGTCCCAGCCGCCGTCGAGGTAGACGGCGGCGATGACGGCTTCCATCGCGTCGGCCAGGATCGACGGCTTCGACCGTCCACCGGACGCGTCCTCACCCTTGCCGAGCACCAACGCGGCTCCGACCTCGTGTTCGGACGCGACCTCGGCGAGCACCTCGGCGTTCACGACTGACGCTCGGATCTTCGCGAGCTCACCTTCCGGGAGGTCGGGATACGCGTGGAACACGTGGACCGTGACCGACAGGCCCAGCACCGCGTCGCCGAGGAACTCCATGCGCTCGTTCGACTCGACCTCGGGGTGCTCGGCGCAGAACGAGCGATGCACGAGCGCGTGCTCCAGGTGGCCTTCGTCGGTGAACTCGTGTTCGAGGGCTGCCTCGAGGCGGGCGAGCGCCTCAACCCCCATCAGGTTGTCCCGCCCGCCGCGGCCAGTCGGGCAACGAGGTAATCGACGGCTTCACGGACCGTGTACAGGTCGGCAAGGTCCTCGTCATCGACGCTGAACCCGACCGTGCGCTCCCCGAGCTCGGCTTCGAGAACCTCGATGAGCTCGATGAGCGCCAGCGAGTCGGCGTCGAGGTCGTCGCGAAAGCGCGCATCGCGGGTGATGGCAGCCTCGTCGATCTCGAGGATCTCGGCGAGCCGCTCTCGCAGCAGCGCGAACACCTCGTCGGGGCCGAGCGGTTGCTGCTCGACATGGGTCTCAGCCGGCACCGGTCACCGCCTTGCGGACGCGGTCGACCATGTCGCGTCGGGCACAGTCGTCGGCGATCTTGATCGCGTTGGTGATCGCGCGCGCCGAGGACGAGCCGTGAGAGATCACCGTGATGCCCTTGATGCCCAACAGCACCGCACCGCCGACGACGTCGGGACTGAAGTCGTTCGCGGCCTCGAGCAACGGGCCCATCACGATCTTCGACGCCTCACGCCCTTCCGGGGTCTGCTCGAATACCCCGAACACGACCGACGAGATCGCCCGCAGCGCGCCTTCGAGCGACTTGAGCGCGACGTTGCCGGTGAATCCGTCGGTGACGACGACGTCGACGACGTCGTGGTGCATGAAGTCGCGACCTTCGACGTTGCCCACGAATCCGGGGACACTCGCCAGGAGCGGGAACGCCGCCTTCCGGAGCTCGTCGCCCTTCCCGGCCTCTTCCCCGTTCGAGAGCAACCCGATGCGGGGTTCGGCGATGTCCCAGCGCGACTGTGCGTACTCCCGGCCCATGAGCGCGTACTGCACGAGCCGCTCGGGCGCCGGGTCGACCACCGCGCCACCGTCGACGAGGAGCTGCGGATGGTGACCGGGCACCGGGATCGGAACGGCGATGGCCGGACTCGGCACACCCTTGAAGCGCCCCAATCGGAGCACCGCGCCCGTCGTGACGGCCCCGGTGTTGCCGGCGCTGACCATCGCGTCGGCGCGGCCGTCGCGCACCATCTCGAACGCCCGCACGATCGATGAGTCCTTCATCTGACGAACGGCAGACAGCGGCTCGTCGTCCATCGCGATGACCTGGCTCGCGTCAACGAGCTCGACCCCAGCGGGCGTCTCACCGTTCGGCAGCAGGGGCGTGATCTCGTCGCGTCGACCCACGAGCAGGACGTGCACGTCGAACTCGCGCGCGGCCTGAAGCGCACCGGCGACGATCTCGCCCGGTGCGCTGTCGCCGCCCATCGCGTCCACTGCGATGTTTCGACGCTGTCCCGAATCGCCGTTGGCGCGGCCGTCGGTCATGAGATCGACTCAGTTGACCTCGACGGCCTGGCGGCCCTTGTACCAACCGCAGTTCGGGCACACGACGTGCGGCAGCTTCGCGCTCCCGCAGTTCGGGCAGTCCGAACGCGACGGCGGCTCGAGTCGCCGGTTCGCCGAGCGTCGGCTGTGGGTTCGGGATCGTGGGGTCTTGCGCTTCGGGACTGCCATCGGTGGCTCCTGGGTTTCGAGATCAATCGGGTCGGGGACGTGCTGATGATCGGCGGGCTGGTCAGAGGTGTGATCAGTGGTGTGGTCAGAGGTCGAGCTCGGAGAGCGCGGCCCAGCGGGGGTCGCGCGGCGTTCGGGTCGCGGCTTCGGGCTCGGCCGTGGGTGCGCCCGACCGCGAGATGCCGGCGGACACCGCGACAGGCTCGCAGGGCGCTTCGCAATGTGGTGCGAGCGGCAGGTCGAGCAGCAGCGCGTCGCGTACCAGCTGCTCCACGTCGATCTCGGCACCTTCGATCGGGTACGTCTCACCCTCGACCGGGTCGGCCTCGAACAGCTCGTTCACGCTGACCTGCATCGGCTGCTCGAGATCACGAAGGCAGATGCTGCACTCGGCGCGCCAGGTGGCCTCCACCGTTCCGCGGGCGACGATGCCGTCGGGAATGCGCTCGAGCACGAGCGCGCCGCGGACGGGAGTGGCGATGCGAGCCGAGGTGCCGGCGAGGTCATCGAGGTCGTCGAGGGCAAGGTCGAGCGCGATCTCTCGGCGAGCGCCCTGGTGGCCCAGGAGGTCGGTGACATCGATGCGGAGTCCGGACATGGTGATGGCGCCGGAGCCCGCGGACAGCGGCGGAAGGCCCGGATGGCTCCGCGCGCCCCGCGGACGGGCAGCAGGTCAGGATAGCGCGACCGGCCCCAGAGCCTGATTTTCCGCCGTTTTTCGCCCTTGCGGGCGCTACTCGTGGTCCTGGTCGAAGAAGTCGGGCTCGGCACCCGGCGCGTCCGCATCGGCGGTGGCGCCCCCGAGCGCGTCGACGTCAGGCTGGAGGCGGTCGCGGCCCCGGCGCACGGCTTCCAGCGTCTTCTCGAGCGTCTCCTCGAACGTCAGGAGGCGGGCGTCGATGAAGTCCTCCGCCTCGTGGGTCAGGCGCCGGGCATCGGCTTCGGCGTCGGCGATGACCTGTTCGGCGGTCCGACGGGCCTCGCGGGCGATCTCGGTGCGCTCCACCATCCGCTCGGCCTGCGTGCGCGCCGCGTCGACGATCACCCCTGCATCACGGCGAGCCTCGGCGAGGAACTCGTCGCGCTCCTTGAGCAGCCAACGAGCGCGACGGAGCTCCTCGGGCATGTTCGCGAGCGCGTCCTCGACGATCGCCAGCGCCTCGTCCCGGTTGACGAGCACCGATGCCGACATCGGCAACATCCGAGCCTGTTCGATCAGCTCGCGCAGGTCGAACAGCAGGTCCTCGAGCGCGCGGGCCTCGTGCTCGCTCATGCGCCCTCGCTGCTCATGTCGCCTCGGGCGCGTCCCCGTAGCGCTCGGCAAGCCGCGCGGCGACCATCGGCGGCACCATGCTCGAGACGTCGCCGCCGAAACGCGCGACCTCACGCACGAGGCTCGACGAAAGGAAGGAGTGCTGTGGGCTCGTGGAGATGAAGAACGTGTCGATCCCCGACAGTCGCTGGTTCATCTGCGCCATCTGGAGCTCGTAATCGAAGTCGGAGATCGCGCGCAGCCCCTTGACGATCGACGCGGCACCATGCTCCTTCGCGAACTCCACGAGCAGACCCTTGAAGAACTCGATGCGAAGGTTCGGGATGTGCGCGGTGACCTCGTGGAGCATCGACTGTCGCTCCTCCAACGTGAACAGCGACTGCGACTTCTGTGGGTTGCGGATGACCGCGACGATGACCTGATCAAAGTGACGTGCCGTTCGCTCGATGATGTCGAGGTGTCCGAGCGTCACCGGGTCGAAGGAGCCGGGACACAGCGCGGTGGCCATTTCGCGGTGCTCCTCTTGTCGGGCGGGATCT
>Ga0315297_10002104_pt1 | contig 12496 bp, 5 predicted proteins | sample YL17G15_0_MG_FD_203628 | JGI IMG/M metagenome (GOLD analysis project Ga0315297, IMG submission 203628) | Sediment microbial communities from Yellowstone Lake, YNP, Wyoming, USA - YL17G15_0 | ecosystem: Environmental > Aquatic > Freshwater > Lake > Sediment | place: USA: Wyoming | collected... | reverse complement strand
TGATCTTGCGGGCGTCGGCCAGCGCCGCCCGGGCCTGGTGGGCCACCCCGCGGAGGAAAAACTCGAGCCACCCCGGCCAAGCGCCTTTCTGGCTCACCCCCAGGAGTTTCTGGTAATAATCATCTTTAAACTTGTCGAAGAACTCCGAGAGATAGAGGATCGGCTGTCCCAGGAGGCCCTTTTCCCGGAGGAAAAAGGTGACCAGCAGTCTCCCGATCCGGCCGTTGCCGTCGGTAAAGGGATGAACCACCTCGAACTGGTAATGGACCAGGGCGCACTGGATTAAAAGCGGCTCCACCGGCTTGGATTTGAGATACTGGTCCAGCGCGTCCAGCACCGGTTTGAGCTCCTCCACCGGGGGGGGGACAAAGGTGGCTTCGTAGAGCGACCGCCCCGGGGGGCCGATCCAGTTCTGCCGGCGCCGGACCTCTCCCGGCAGGTCATCCTCCCCCTTGAGCCCTTTAAAAAGTATTCCGTGGATCTCGCAGAGCAACGGGATGGAAAGCGGCAATTCCTTCAACCGCTCCAGGCCATAGTCGATGGCCCGCACATAGTTCTGAACCTCCTGGACATCGGAACGCGTGGATTCCTCCGCCCCTGAGGCCTCAAAGAAAAACAGATCGCTGAGGGAGGCCTGCGTCCCCTCGATCCGCGAGCTGGAGACCGCCTCCCGGCGGACGTAGGGTGAAATCAGGATATTGGGGTTGGGGAGCAGACTCCCCGCCCCGGAAAGTTCGCCCAGCGCCCGCTCCGCCTCGGAAATAAGTTGGACAACGGCGCCATCATATTCTATCGGGGGAGGCAGGGTATTGGGGACATACGCCCAGTATCCCTGCCGGGTCTGGATAGTTTTGCCGGAAGGCGAATTGTTAAAATCCTGGGGATTCATATAAATCAGTCTGAAGTCTTAAGTTCCAAGTTCAAAGTTCAGGGTTCAAGGTTAAGTTTATCAACTTGGAACGTTGAAACTCTGGATTACTTTTGTTTTCTTTGCTTTCCAACCTTTTAACCGTGAACTGTGAACTTTGAACCTGCTTATATATAAGGAAGCGTCCTTATTTCTACATCCTTCAATAAGGATTCCCCCTATTGAATGATTATATCATATCCTGAAATAACGGGAAGGGTCAAAAATTATAACTAAGGAGGTCAAGGCTTGGACTGAAAGCCTGACCTTCATCTTTGAAATCAGTGGGATTGTTCAGCAACCCCACCCGGCCCGGCGGCAACGATGCCAAGGATCTGGCTTCGCCCCAGATATAAAAATACCCGATGACCACTGCCACCCCGACGGCGACTCCCCCGCTCCCGATGATGATATATCCGGAAGGCGAAGTAACCGAGAAACTCCAAGACGCCCGCGCCGGGGTGGGAGCTAAAGCGATTCCCAGGGCCAAAACGATTCCGGCTAGAAAAACCTCGGATCTTTTCAGAAGTGATTTTTTCATTGGCATCTGCCTCTTTTCGAAAAGACTTCCGTGGATACTGAAATCATCTTAGCGAATTTCATGAAAAAAGCGAAGATGTGCCAGAGAATAGAATTCTTGATTCAGGTCTTTGCCTTGCTGTTTGCGACAATTTCCTCCACCTTTTTCCGGAACTTCAAATCCTTCTCCACCCTCCTCTTCATGTTGCTCACGCACCGGCTCACCCCGGTATATCCCAGGCCGAATCTCTCCCCAATTTCCTTCAATCTCAATCCCAACACCCGCCGGGATAAAAACATTGCCACCCACCGCGCCTCGCTCGGCCGATACGTACGCCTCACCAACTCTCCCGCCTCCACCCCATAATGCTTCCCCACCCCCTCCAATAACCTCTCCAACCCCATCACCGTTGGATGCTTCTGCCTCTCCGGGATCTCCCGATCGTCTTTCCTCTTTTTTATATGCTTCTTCGCCCCCTCTAAAAAATCCTCGCCTCCCAAATATATCTGCCCTTTCAAAGCGCTCCAGGGATTCTCCTCTTTTCCGATCCCATCCTCCACACACATCCAGAAGAACTTTGACAAACCGCCTGCGATCGTCGTCATCAACAACAATATTCCTCCGCTCGTTGCCCCGAGCGGTCACATGGTACACCGCGCCTTCGTAACTAATCCTCAATGGTCTGGCCATAATGCCATCCTACTGATACCAAACACCAAAGTAAAGACCTGACCCTAAAGGCTTTTTCCATTTAGGTAAATATATTCCCTTGTAACATTGCCTGAACCATCCGCCTCGGCAATCAAATTGCTGAACTGGTCGTAGATGGAATAGGTGGTCACGCCGTAGGTGGTTTTCTTCAACCGGTAGCCCATTGCGTCGCAGGAATAATCGGCAGTTTGCTGGCCGCCGACGCAACACAATATTAATAATGTTCCTTTTTTCTATCTTCGATTATATCTGCTAAATTATAGCCAATTACCGAAAATATAATCACAACGAAAGGAATACCGAATAATAAGTAAACAAAAGATATTGAAATATTTGCATCTATATAATTGATTGTTTTATCAAATATGAATCCCACCATAAAACCAATAATCAATCCTAAGATATTAAATAACAAAGCAAATAAAGATTTATAAACGCTCCATGAATTTCTAAAATAATACTTATCCATTATCATTATTATAAAAATATTAGAAAGAGGCAAAATAAAAATAATAAATTTGGAAGGTAATTCTTCCCTTCCACCTAAATCAAAAAGGTACATATCTATCAACCAACAAATGAAGAAAATAGAGATTGAAAAAAAGAATCCTACAATAATTTCAATAAATATTTTTTTAATTGTTATTTTAGACATTGTTGTTTTTTAAGATCCTTTAAAAATTTTCTGAGATAATTTTCGGAAGCGATTTCTGCACTTAAATAATTAGTAGGATTTTCCGATTGGTAATCATAATTAGGCATTAAATCCAAATATCCAGGTACATGCTCGATAGAATAATAGTCAGTTAAATAATGAGAGTAATAATCTTGCAAAGTGTGTAAACCTTTTCCTAACTCAATCATTGCTTGATCATGATTTTCAGAAAGCTCATATTGAAGCGCTTTTTGAATTTGATTATTAATATTATTCTCCGCATTAACTTGGGTATTTGGTTCATAATGAAGATCTGGGCGGAAATAATTTAAACCTTTATCAACAGAGATATCACCTTTGATTATATTCTGAATATCGTCGTAATAAAAACCGTTGTCTCCCAACATGATATTTGCCCGGTATGTTAGATTTGTATGTCCTTCACTTGTCCACAAACCTAATGGGTCAGTGTATCTAATAGGATTGTTTACATAAACATATAAATTCTGCCTCATAACCGGATCAGGGGTTAGATACCTCCCCAGCTTCGGGCTGTAGTAGCGGTGGTAGTTGTAATGGAGGCCAGTTTCAGCGTCGTAGTATTGGCCGGGGAATCTAAGGTTTTGGCTGATTACATTGGGTTCCATTGTCAGCGGTTCTTCGCCGAAAGGACCATATTGCCAGCTCCAAACCACGTTTTGGTTCTGATCCGTCAGCTTGATGGGAGTTCCGAGGTGATCCACATGGTAGTAGTATATCTGCTCCGTTTCATTCTGACCTTTGGCCTCGCGGGGCAGTACAAAGAAGCCAAGCACGCCTGCGGCTACCAAGAAGCCGAGTAAAAGAATAAAGGATTTCTTGGAACTGCGGGTAAATTTAAAGAAGATTACGAAAAGAAATGGAGACAAGATAAATACATACCCTAAAATCCCCTCTTTCGGGTTCCAGGCGAAGATTGTCCCGCATCCCCGGCTGACTTGCCCTGAAATGGTGGGAGGGGGGGCCGAGGAAGGCAAAGGCAGATCAATAAAGGCCAGAGGCCGGCTATTCAAATAAATATATTCCTTCGTTATATTTCCGCTTGCATCAGACTCCGCGATTAAATTGCTGAACTGATCATAAATAGAATAGGTAGTCACGCCGTAAGCGGTCTTCTTCACTCGACGACTCATTGCATCGTAGGAATATTCCCCCATGGGCTGGCTATTGACTAAAGCCTTCGCCATCCGGTTCTGTGAATCGTATTCGTAGGAAATATTATCAGCGGTGATGATGTTCCCATTCCCATCATAGGCGTAGGTCGTCCCGCTCCTCATCACCTCGGCGATTTTGATTTTCATCGCCAGCTTGACGAACTGTTTGACCTGTCCCAGCTCATCCTTGGTTACCAAAGAGGCAGGATTGTCCCCGGACAAGGTTAAAAGCCCTTGGACCAGCCCGGCCAGGCTTTCTTTTTTCATCCAGGTTCTGAACATCAAAGGAACATTGAGCCCGCTCTCGTACATGACCTCCCGCACCTTACCCACGAACTCGCCGGCGGTGACCTGAGGTGGGGGCGGGGGAGGGGGACACGGTTTTCCATGTTCAGGCTTATAGAAACGCCCAGACGGGAGCCTGCAGAGAGGCTCCCCTACATTTGAAGACCCAGACTTAAAAGAGGGAGAAGAAAGCTTAAGGGCATAAAGTTTGATCTCGATCAGCATTTTGAGATATTTGAGCTGAATTTTAACGTCCTCGGGAATCTTTCCTTTCCAATGTTCGCAGTGGTCACCGATTTGCTTATCGAAATCCCCGAGTTTTTCTTCCGAGCAATCATCGAAATTATCGGGAAGGCTGAGCGGGCGATAGGAAGGATCGGGCCTATGGGAAAAATCAGGTGGCTGGGTGGTTTGGTGGCTGGAAAACCCCCCAATGACCCCCTCACCCCGCCCTCTCCCACGAAGGGGAGAGGGAATAATATTATGATTTGCGGACCAAAATGGGAGCCGACGGGAAAGGTTAGGTGCTTGGGTGGTCAGATTGTTAGAAACCCCTGATAAACCGCTCGAAACCTGCGAGGCCAAACCTTGAAGCCCGGCTACGAACGCGCCTTCGGTCACTGACTCAAGCCGGTCAGTTCCAGGATAATAGCCATACACATAACCAGTCTCGTCCACGTTGACCCCGATCCGGTTGCCCGACAGGTCATAACCAAAATCCAGATCCCCATAATAGCTGCCTTCCGCGGAAATCAGGCGATTTAAAGGATCATAACCAAACTGATCGGTTTGCGCAGTATTCCCTTGATTCAAATCTTCAAAGGAATCGTATTGATCAAAACCGATAATATTATCCACCGGATCATAACTATAGAATCGTGCCGCCGTTACCTGGGCCAACTCTTCACCAGCAAAGGCCCCCACCACAAAAAACCAGGGGTTATAACGGGCGTTGAACCACATCACATATTCCAATCCATTCCCATAAACAAAATGCGTGGCCTTTCCGGAAAGAAGATTGCCGTCATAGGTAAAATTACTGGCTAAGGTAGTGGAACTGCCATTTAAAGTGGCGTTTACCCCCGAAACCAGACCCGAGTCGTACTGATAATCCACTACCCGGCCGGAGGGGTAAGTAATGGAAGTAAGGTTACCGTTGGCATCGTAAGAATAGCTAAGAGCAAAGGGCAAAGAGCCAAGGATTTTATTTTCGTTGGTCAGATTGCCGCGCTGGTCGTATTCATAGCTGGAAGAACCGGATGGGTCCGTGACGGTGGAAAGGCGGCCTTTTTCATTCGCTCCTTGATCGTAAACATAGGAAACTTGAGATCCTTCGCTGTCGCTCAGGATGACAATACGATTCATTGGATCATATTGGTATTGGAACGCCTTTCCGTTGGCGTCGAATTTGGCGATCAGATTACCTGCCTCGTCATATTGGAAACGGGTCGTACCGGAATCGGGGGATTCAATTTTCAACAATCTGCCCATATCATCGTACAGGTAATTAGTCGGGAGTAAGGGATCGGGAGCGCGGAATTGGGAAACCTGGATGAGATTGTCGTGGGAATCGTACTGGTAAGACGCTAGAACGCTGAGAGGCTGGCCGGCTGGGAGGCTGGAAACCTGGACGAGGCGGTTTAAGGCGTCGTATTCGTAAGTAGTGGCGTTGCCGATATCATCCGTCATGGAGGTCCGGTTGCCGTTGGCGTCATAGGCAAACTCGGTATAATAATCACAATAGGAAAAAGGATCTTGGTAATAATTCGGATTACATATATGAATCAAACGATTATTCGCATCAAAATGACGAACATTCATTCCGTCATATAGCTGGTTACCGAAAGCATAACCATAATTCACGCTCTGGGTTCCTTGAATGATTCTCATTAAATAATGGGTATAGTCTTGGTATTGATAATCGATGGATTCACCGTTCGGAAAAGTCACCTGCCTGATCGAGCCCAGGCCGTCCAGGGCATATTGCGTCACCAGGTCTTCTCCCGAAGGCCCCGCCTCCTTCTGGGTGTTGGAAGTCAAGCGGCCCCGTAAATCATATCCGTTCAGAGTCACCCGCCCGTTGCTATCGGTGATTTTAGTAGGATTTCCATAGAGATCGTAATTCTCATACCGGGTAACCCCACCGGTGGAATCGGTCACGGTTTTTAAACGGCCTCGATTATACCCCTGGTCCGGGGTGTCAGGGTAATACTCAAATGCGGTTATGTCAGTTACATCCGTCCGGGGACCATCAATCTTTAACAATTTTCCTTCATTAATAATGCCATATTCTGGTGGGTAGGCGGGGGCCGCGATTTTCACCCCGATCTGGTCGAAAAGGCTCAAGGGCCCGAAACTACCGTCTCCATTCCCGGTGAAAGTCATTAGCCAGTTGTAAGCCTGGGCCATGATGTCCAGGATTCCATCGCCGTTGAAATCATAAGCGCAGGCGTAACCACTCCCGGGCTGGTTTTCGCTATAGTATTCCGCCCCGGGGTTGGTATCGTAGCCTAAATATGGGTAATAAGTGCCGCAAGGAATTCCCGAAAGGGTCAAATTCCCCGCCCCATCCCCCAGGAAAAGATAGGCCTGCCCAGGATCAATATCGTCATTCTGCCCCGCCAAGACGTCCAGGTGACCATCGCCGTTGAAATCCCCCACTACCGTCGCCTGGATGTCGGTATAAAAACTCGTTCCCGGGCAATTCCCGTATACCATCGGGACCCATGCACCAGTGGGGAAATTCCCGCTTCCATCTCCGAACAAGAGGTACATCATTCCCTGATAATAAGAAACTATCAGGTCCAGTTTCTTATCCTCGTTGAAATCCCCGGCCGCCATCCCCGTGATGCTGCTGCCTGTGTATGGAAGGGCAATGGAGGTGGAAGCTTGAAAAACCAAATTCCCCTGGTTGATCAAAAGAATCAGAGGCCCCACCGATTGGGCCTTGATCGCGAGATCATCCCGGCCGTCGCCGTTGAAATCTCCCGGCACCATCACCGTGCCGTTATACCAATAAGGGTAAAGGGATAACCCGGAAGCGATGAGGACGGGAGAGGAAAATAAATTCAGCCCCTGGTTAACCAGGAGATAGACGTTTTCCTGATCGTGCACGGCGATATCCAAATCGCCGTCCTGGTCAAAATCGGCGATCGCGGGGTAGGGGTATTCATCGGGGGGAATGAGGTCTATTTTTCCCACCCAGGTGCGGGGACCTAACCCACCGCCCGCGAAAATCTCGTATATATAAACGTTTCCGGCACCATCTGTCGCTGCGAGAAACGGCAGGGAAGAGGAGAGAAAATTCTGCTCGTATTCGTAGGTGGTTACATACGTATACGGAACCGCCTGCCCGGATTCGTCGTAGGTAAAGCCTTTTTCGATCAGACGGTGAAGCTTCTGGGTAGGATGTTGATTGAATTGGCTTGGATTATTTGTGACATAAGGGTCGGTGGCTGTTTCCAGAGGATCATAGTCATAAATGGTGATTTTATTCGACTCGGTCCCGCCTATAACGCTGGCATTGATTATGTATAGCGGGGTGTTTAAAACCGGATGATAGGCATAAAAGGTCTCATTCCCCAAGGCATCAATAATTTTTCCAGGGTTGCCCCTCTCATCATAATTTTGATAATGGGTTTCATTCCCGTTTTTATCGGTAAATTTCGTCCGATTGAGATTGTTTTCTGAAGAATCCCATTCCGAGTCGTTGCTTCCTCCGCAGCCGCAATCGCCTTCGATTGAGGTCGAAACCCCCAAATCAGGATCGTAGTAAACCGAATGCTGCTTTATCGTTCCTATCGCTTCGTTCCATTCAACAATCTCGGTGTAACTTTGATCCGGATGGTAGAAGAAATCCATCGTTCTTCCCCACGCATTCGAAGTCAAACGCTTTACTCGACTCGATTCATCATATAAAATATACAAGGTGGTTAAATTTTCCCCGCTTGAACCCAATTCACCGATATACAAAAGGTTATGAGGATTATTGGAATAAGGATCATAAGAATATTGAGTAATCGTTCCATTCTGATGATTAACTTCCGTTAAGTAATTGTCTCCATAATATGAATACGCGGCGAGCGTTTCCCCGCTAGCAGTTGTAATGTAAGATATTTTTCCATTCTCGTCATAATAGTGAAGGATTAACTCGGGACCTTCGGATGAGGTTATTCGGTCAAGACGGCCTTGAGGATAATAGGTAAACGTCAAATTGCCCCCGGCAGGGCTTGTAATTTTGTCCAGCCTCCCTAAATTGTTGTCGAAGAAATAATTTTTCCCTTGGGGATTGGTGAGGCGAAAAGCTCCTCCCACGAGAGACAATTGGTAATTCAATCCCCGAGGCGGTATATATCCGCCCGAACCGTCCGGGGTAAAATACAGAGTTTTACCGTCTTCCCTGGTTACGAGAACCCGTCCATCGGAAATATTGTTTACAATTATGTTATAGCTGTGAGTCCAACCGTATCCAACTGGACCATCGTAATTCTTCTGGGAATTGTAGATTCGATAGAAATCAAGATCCACATTCTCAGTTTGAATTCGAAAATCCCTCTGTGGATTCGTGTGAAAATTTCCCGAAATAACGTCAACCGGATCCCCCCCGGAACTTAAAGCGCACCTATCTTTATCCCTTTCACCATTATCTTTCTCGTTTTCGAGTGGTTGGCAATTATCATCAATTGTACCGTTGCAATCATCGTCTATACCGTTGCAAATTTCGGTTGAAGGTAACCCCGTCACGGCGTTACATTTTATTCCTTCTACGCCGGCGCAATAAGTAGACCCTACCGCATTACAAGCACCAACTCCGTTGGTACAAGGTTGGCCAAGGTTCTGAATATTATCATCAACAACGCCATTACAATTATTGTCTTTTCCATCGCATATTTCTTGAGATGAAGTATGTATTGAAGGATCAAAATCATTACAATCATCGATACATCCTTTGAAACCATCGCCATCAAAATCGAAATAAACGGTATCGCCACATTTTGATCCCGGAGGAATACAGTAAAAGCCAGCATCCGTTCCATCGTAATATGAAGCACGAATGCCTTCAGTAAGAATCAAATCACGATATGCAATTAATCCAGGTAGCAAACTTGTCCTTGCGTTATCTATGCATCCATTATCATAAGGGTAATTATTCTTACACTCAGGATCATCAGGAGGAGAAGGGCAATCAAAATAATCACGAATATACATTCTAAAATATGGACCCGAATCCCAATGTTGATCACTGCAAGTACGGGTATCATTATACTCATTAAGGGCCATAGCTCCGGCTATAAATTGGAAATACGAAGACCAAATAACATCTTCCAAACATTCTATAGTTATGTACCCACTAGGAGGATTAAAGATGGAAGAGCTAACAGAGCACCAAGTTTCATCCGAATAATAATTGATTACTGGTGAACAATTTATCGACAAAGCTGATGGAATATTTATAAAACAATTATACAATATTAATGAAAAAGAAATTAATAAAATATTTGGGATTTTCCTGGGATGTTTTAAAATGTTCATTATTACAATCTCCTTTTTTAAATCAAATGGATAAATGTCGTACAATTTTTTATTTTGGGAAAATAGCTGATATATCAATTTTCTGTAAATGAGTAGCGTATCAGGATAAATTTTCTGGTGAAAGAAGGCCCAAAAAGATTTTTCCAAAGAACTTTTTCCGGTTCCATCCCTTTCCCCCCTGAAGTTAGACGGATTTTATGAACTGAATGTTATTAACTTATACCGGATAGTATGAAATGTCAAGAAAAACTTTTACTCGATTAATAAATACGATTTTTCAAATATACCCTTTGAAATTCCCCCCGTTGGGGTTATCCTGATCAATATGAAAGTCGGGAGGAGAAAGGGCGAATGCCTGCTCGCGGGGAAAACCGTCGCGGGGATACCGGCCCTGATCCTGGAAAACGACTACATTTTTCTCACGCTCATCCCCGAGGCCGGGGGCAAGATCCAGGAATTGATCTTCAAACCCACCGGGAACGATTTCGCCTGGCACAGCCCCGTCACCCCGCTGCGAATACCGGAATACGGCTCGGAATTCGCCCCCTACGACTCCGGCGGGTTCGATGAAATGCTTCCCACGGTGGGCGAGTGCGACTGGCGGGGCGCCCGCCTGCCCGATCACGGCGAAGCCTGGCAGCTTCCCGCCCGCGTGACGGAGGAGGTTTCCGAACCGGAACGGGTCGGGGTCAAAACCGAATGGATCCTGAAAGCCTCTCCTTTTCTTATGGAACGCACGATCAGTTTGAGCGGGGGTGAATCCCGGGTCCGATTCGACTACCGGATCAAAAACCAGGGCCACAAACCCTGGGAGTTCATCTGGGCCCTGCACGCGAGCGTCGCCCCGGGGGGAAAGGTCCGGAAAGGCACCCGGCTCTTCCTGCCCCGCGCCACCCGCCTGAATGTCTGGTGGTCGAAAGACGAGCGCCTGGGCCGCCAGGGCAACTGGCTGAACTGGCCGAAGGAACTGGACAAGCGGGAGAAAAAGGTCGACCTCAGCACCCTGGAAGGGGAAGCTGGTTTCGCGGAGAAACTCTTTACCGAGGAATTGAAGGAAGGCTGGGTGGCCGCCCTCGAACCTGAAACCCGCGAAGCGATCGGCTTCAGCTTTTCCCCGGAGGAACTGCCCTACGCCGGGATCTGGCTGAACCAGGGGGGCTGGCGCGGTTACTGCCAATTGGGCCTGGAGGCCACCAGCACGATGGGGGACAACCTGGAACAAGCGGTAAAAAAATATCAGAAGAGATACGCCCGGCTCAACCCGGGGCAGTCGGCCTCCTTCGGTCTCTGGGTCAGCCTGGGCCAGGGGATGGACAGCATCGGCTCGATCACCCCGGCCGGCACCTTTATCGAACCGGGCCTGAAGCTCAAGGCCGGTTACATCAAGGGCGCCCTGGTGGCGCCTTTCCGGGGAACCCTGGAAATCATCGAGCAATCCCAGCCCGACGACATCCTGTTCCGCGAGTTTTTGATCCCCTATAAAAAATGCGAGATTTCGCTCCTGGGGAGCACCCGCAAAAATTACAGCATTATCTTGAAACACTGGCAGGGAGACCTGGTTGACTCCATCAGCCTCAAGCAAGCTCAAAGGTGAAAGGTCCAAGGGAATTTACGATTGACGAATGACGATTGTCGAATGAAAATCAAAATAATCAACAACTGAAATGATAAACCTTAAATATATAAATTTACGATTGACGAATGACGACTTGTCCCGAGGCGGATTTTACCGAGGGATTGTCGAATGAAAATCAAACCAATTGTCAATCTGCAATCTACAATCGTCAATTGACATGACAAACAAACCTGACAGCTTATCCCCGCGTCTCCGCCTGATTTTTTTCATCGGGATCGGCGTGGCCCTCCTGTTGACGGTCTATTACCTCCGCACCGTCCTGGGCCCGTTCTTTCTCGCCCTGGTGATCGCCTATGTCCTCGACCCCGTGGTGACCAAGATGGAGGCCAGGCGCGTTCCCAGGTCTCTGGCCACCCTGCTCATCCTGCTCCCCTTCCTGGCCCTTGTCGCCCTGGCTCTCTGGTTTCTCATCCCTTTCCTCTTCCGTGAAATCGCCGGCCTCATCCAGAACTTTCCCAACTACGTGGAAAGCGTCCGGCGCCTCGTCATCTCCTGGACCCATCTCGAGGCCGATACCAGCGCTCAGGAGCTCCTCCAGACCGGGATGAATTACCTCCGGGAGAAAATGCAGATCGACACCACCCGGGTGGTCCAGCCCCTGTCGGGGCTCCTGCTCGGGCTTCTTTCCAACACCGTCGCCCTCATCACCTGGGCCTTCGGCCTTTTCATCGTTCCGGTTTTCTCCTATTACCTCCTCCAGGATATGGACCGGATCAAGATCCAGGCGGTTTCCTACTTCCCCCCCGATTACCGAAAGAGCTGGGTGGAATTCCTCGGCGAGATCGATACGGTCCTCTCCGGTTTCATCCGGGGCCAGCTCACGGTCTGCACCATCCTGGCCGTCCTCTACAGCCTGGGGTACTTCATCATCGGGATAGATTACGCCCTCCTAGTCGGGATTTTCGCAGGCTACGCCTTTATCATCCCCTACATCGGTTCGATCACCGGCGCGGCCCTGGCCCTAGTTCTCTCCCTGATCACCTTCGGTTTTGATTACCACCTGGCCCTGGTGGCGGGCTGGCTTGTCTTGGTCCAGATCGCGGAGAGTTACTACCTC
>Ga0315297_10002101_pt1 | contig 12498 bp, 11 predicted proteins | sample YL17G15_0_MG_FD_203628 | JGI IMG/M metagenome (GOLD analysis project Ga0315297, IMG submission 203628) | Sediment microbial communities from Yellowstone Lake, YNP, Wyoming, USA - YL17G15_0 | ecosystem: Environmental > Aquatic > Freshwater > Lake > Sediment | place: USA: Wyoming | collected... | reverse complement strand
GAGCCGGTGGGGGAGTGGCGACCGCACTGGTGTCGTTGGCGCGGGTGATGGGCTTTCGGGTGTGGGTGACGTCGCGAGATGAGGCAAAGCGATCGCGTGCCGTCGAACTAGGCGCGCACGATGCCTTCGAGTCGGGCGCACGGTTGCCCGAACGCGTTGATGCGGTGATGGAAACCGTGGGTGAAGCGACGTGGAGTCACTCGTTGAAGGCACTCAAACCGGGAGGTCGGATCGTTGTGTCGGGCGCAACGAGCGGATCCAACCCCTCGGCGGACTTGAGTCGAGTCTTCTTCCTCCAGTTGTCGGTCATCGGATCGACGATGGGCACTCGTGAGGAACTCGAAGCGCTCATCGAGTTGTGCGATGCGACCGGAGTGCGCCCGCTCATCGATCATGTACTTCCGATGACGGCAGCGGCGGAGGCGCTCGACGCCCTGGCTCATGGCGATGTCTTCGGGAAGATCGTGCTCACCGGCTGACTCGCGTCCGTAGGTCGCCGAGTCAGGTCTCGTCGGTCTCGTCGTCGTCGAGACGAGCCAGCCAGGTGGCGAGCCGTTCGACCGGTGTTTCGAAGTCGGGGTTGAGGTCGACGAAGTCGCGCAGGCGTTCGGCGACCCAATAGAGAGTCACGAGTTCGTCCCCGCGTCGAGCCTCCAGCTCCTCGATACCGCGATCGGTGAAGTACATCGTGATCTAGCCCAACGCCTCGGCGACGAGTGTGGCTTGTTCGTTCTCGTGCACCTTGTGCGAGCCCACCGACGGTGCGGCGAGCGCGGGACCCGACACGCGACGCAACGTGCGACCGCCGAAGCGCTCGATCAGATGATCGTTGAGGTTGAGCGCAATGAATGGCCAAGCACCTTGATTTGCAGGCTCTTCCTGGACCCATACGAACTCTGCGTCGCGCGGGAAACCTGACAACACTGAAGTTACCTCTTCGACCGGTAACGGGTAGAGGCGTTCGATTCGTACGACGGCTACGTCGCTACGTTGCGCGGCCGCGCGTCCGGCAAGCAGGTCGTACGCCACCTTCCCGGAACAGAGCAACACTCGGCGTACGGAGGAGGGCTCGATCGCGTCATCGCCGAGAACGGGACGGAAGGTGCCGGATGTGAAGTCCTCGCGCCTGCTGACCGCCGCCTTGAGTCGCAGCATCGACTTGGGTGTCATCACGATCAGTGGCTTGTGATGCGGGCCCAATGCGTGCCAGCGCAACAGATGGAAGTACGAGGCCGGAGTCGACGGCATCGCGACGGCCATGTTGCCCTGTGCGCACAGCGTCAGGAATCGCTCCAGGCGCGCGGAAGAGTGATCCGGCCCCTGGCCTTCGTAGCCGTGCGGCAGAAGGAGTGTCACTCCGGAGAGTTGACCCCACTTCTGCTCGCCCGACGAGATGAACTCGTCGATGATCGTTTGCGCGCCGTTGGCGAAGTCACCGAACTGCGCCTCCCACATCACGAGCGCGTCCGGACGTGCCACGGAGTAGCCGTACTCGAACCCCATCGCGGCGTACTCACTCAGCAGCGAGTCGTACGCGAAGAAGGTTCCTTGGCCTTCGCCCAGGTGGGACAGCGGGGTGTACTCCTCGCCGGTCTCGCGGTTGACAAACACCGCGTGGCGCTGCCCGAACGTGCCGCGCCGACTGTCTTGCCCGGCCAACCGGATGGTGCGACCGTCGAGCAGCAACGAACCCAGGGCCAGCGTTTCGCCCATACCCCAGTCGATTGTCCCGTCTTCGACCATCTTCGCGCGACGCTGCAACTGAGGTGCTAAGCGGTTGTGGACGGTGAAGGTCGCGGGCAATGAGATCTGCGAGTCGACGATCCGCTTGACCGTCTCCTCGCTGATGGCCGTTGTCACCGTCGCCGGGAACGGCGCCCCGACGATTGTCGCCACAGGCTCGCTCGGCTGGGCGAGCACCTCGCGAGTCTCCGTGAAGACCTTCTCGAGTGCGTCGGAGTAGTGCTTGAGCGCCTGCTCCGCCTCTTCGACCGTGATGTCGCCGCGACCGATGAGTGCCTCGGTATACAGCTTGCGCGCTGACCGCTTCTTGTCGATGAGTTCGTACATCAACGGCTGGGTCAACGACGGGTCATCGGCTTCGTTGTGACCGCGCCGGCGGTAGCAGAGCATGTCGATGACGACGTCCTTGTTGAACTCCTGGCGGAACTCGAAGGCCAACGCAGCAATCCGCACGACTGCTTCGGGGTCGTCACCGTTGACGTGGAAGATCGGTGCTTGAACCATGCGCGCAGCATCGGTGCAGTAGACGCTGGATCGACTCGCTTCGGGGGCAGTCGTGAAACCAACCTGGTTGTTGACCACAACATGGATGGTCCCGCCTGTTCGGTAGCCGCGCAGTTGCGAGAGGTTCAGCGTCTCGCTGACGACACCCTGGCCTGCGAATGCGGCATCGCCGTGCATGAGGATTGGTAGAACCGAGAAGGTCATCCGCTTGTCGAGTTCGTCTTGTTTCGCTCGCACGATTCCTTCGAGTACCGGGTTGACCGCCTCCAAGTGGGAGGGATTCGCTGCGAGGTAGACCTTGCACTCCGCACCCGAGTCCGCGGTGAAGATGCCTTCGGTGCCGAGGTGGTACTTGACGTCACCTGAACCTTGGACAGAACCCTCGACTTCGTAGTTGCCCTCGAACTCGCGGAAGATCTGCGTGTACGACTTGCCGGCGATGTTGGCGAGCACGTTGAGTCGACCGCGGTGTGGCATTCCGATGCAGACCTCGTCGAGACCCGCTTCGGCCGCATCACTCAGGATCGCGTCCAGCAGCGGGATGACGGACTCGCCCCCTTCGAGGGAGAATCTCTTCTGGCCGACGTACTTCGTCTGCAAGAACGCCTCGAACGCCTCTGCCGCATTGAGTTTGCGGAGGATTCGCAACTGCTCGACAGCATCGATCTTGGTTTGCGGGACCTCCACCCGCTCTTGGATCCATTGACGCTGCTCGGGGTCTTGGATGTGCATGTACTCCACACCGATTGTTCGGCAATACGCCCCTCGCAACACTCCGAGGATGTCGCGTAACTTCATGAACGGCTTGCCACCGAAACCGCCGGTCGCGAACTCACGATCGAGGTCCCACAGGGTCAGCCCGTGGGAAGTGACGTCGAGGTCGACATGGCGACGCTGGGAGTACTCGAGCGGATTCGTGTCGGCCATCAGGTGACCGCGTACTCGGAAGGCGTGGATCAATTCGTGCACGCGTGCGGTCTTGTCGATGTCGTCGTCGTGCGATGTCGCGATGTCGGCGGCCCAACGGATCGGCTCGTACGGAATGCGCAACGACCGGAAGATGTCGTCGTAGAAGTCGTGGTCACCGAGCAGAAGGGCGTGGATGTAGCGGAGGAAGTCGCCGGACTGGGCGCCCTGGATGATGCGGTGGTCGTAGGTCGACGTGAGGGTCAGGATCTTGCTGATCGCGTGTCTGTCAATAGTTTCCTGGGCGGCCCCCTGCCATTCGGCGGGGTAGTCCATCGCGCCGACGCCGACGATCGTTCCCTGTCCTTGCATGAGCCGCGGGACGGAATGGACCGTCCCGATGGTGCCGGGATTGGTCAGGCTGATCGTTGTGCCGGCGAAGTCGTCGACCGTCAACTTGCCGTTGCGCGCCTTGCGCACGAGGTCCTCGTAGGTCGCCCAGAACGTCGCGAAATCCATCGACTCGGCACCCCTGATGCTGGGGACGAGGAGTTGGCGGGTGCCGTCAGGCTTGGCGAGGTCGATCGCGAGTCCCAGGCCGATCGCGTTGTGCTTGGTGATTGCCGGCTTGCCGTCGACCTCGGTGTAGGCGGCGTTCATCTCTGGCATGGCCAGCAGCGCGCGCACGACCGCGTAGCCGATGAGATGGGTGAAGGAAACCTTGCCGCCGCGCGAGCGCGCTAGGTGGTTGTTGATCACGATGCGCTGGTCGACGAGGAGCTTTGCGGGTACGGCTCGAACGCTCGTCGCCGTCGGGACGGCCAGGCTCGCCTCCATGTTCGAGACCACGCGGGCGGCCGGGCCCTTCAGGGGCGTGGTCGCCGCGGGCGTACTGACCGTGGCAGGCGGTGACACGGCCTCGGGCGCAGGGGTCTCCGGAACCTGGACGGCCGGGCTGGGAGCCGCAGCCGCTGGCGAGGCGAGCTCGGCAGTGGAGTTCTCAGGTGTCGATGGGCTGACCAACGGAGTGCTGACCGCCGGCGGGCCGATGGCGGCCCGGACGGCACCGTGGTCGGTGGGCTCGTAGTCCTCGAAGAAGTCCCACCAGGCGGGATCTACGGACGACTTGTCCTGAAGGAACTGTTGGTAGAGCTCGTCCACGAGCCATTCATTCGGTCCGAAGGCGGCCAATCGATCCTGCGGCTCCGTGGTCACCAGGCGACCCTTTCGGCGGTTTTGGGCGAAAAGCAGTTTTCGGGGAAGACCGAAACGCGCAAACACTCGCGCGCGAGACGTCAAGAGTATCCGGCAGCCCGGGGCCGGTCATGCTCAGGTGATGTCTGTTCGCAGAGTCGTCCAAGCCGCGATCACGGCGAAGGCGATGCCGTATCCCAGCAGCAGCAGAGCCGCGGACCAGACCGGCAGGTAGTCGCTCTCGGTAAAGTTGCCGACGCCTTGATTCTGCAAGATCGAGTTGGCCGCCCCTCCTGGCAACCATCGACCGACCTTCGGGAGAAGGGCCACGATCAACGGCTCCAGGATGAACATGTAGACGACCGCGACCATGATCGCCAGCGGTTGGATCCGGATCAGGGCGCCGAGAGCGACACCGATCACCGCATAGATCGTGTACGCGAGGACTGCTCCACCGCTGATCGCCGCGATGGTCGAACTGGAAACACCGGCGTGATCTCTGGTTGCCAGTAGCAAGGACGCAAGCCCGACTGTGATGACGACGCAAAGAACGCCGATCGCAGCTCCCGCGAAGGCCAGGGTGATCATCTTTGCGGCAAGGACCCTGCGCCGGATCGGATCTGCGAGGAACGTCGACGTGATAGTCATGTGTCGATACTCGGACGTCATCGCGATGATTCCGATTGTCAGCACCAAGACGGTCGCAGACCCGGCTGCCGCATAGACGCTGCGCGCAACCTCCGGCACCGTCAGACCGGGGGTCCCGTTCGAGCCAGACGCGAAGACGGTTCCGAGAACTTGAAGCAGGATCAAAGCCACGACGCCCGCGACCAAGCCGTACGTCGTCCGCACTGTTCTGAGCTTCAGGGCTTCCGAACGAATTCCGCTGATCATGGCGCCGCCGGAGGAGAAGTCAGGGCCAGGAAGATCTGCTCGAGGTCCGCATGTTCGTCCCTGAGCTCGTGCAGCTCGATGGCACGAGAATGTGCCGAATGTCCCACTTGCTCGGTGGTGAGTCCGATAACGGAAAGGCCACCGTCCACGACCTGGGCGGCGGCGCTGAACTCGTCGCGAAGAACGGCTGCAAGCCGCTCTGGTTCGGGGGTTCTCACGATTACCGCTGCCGTGCGCGAGGCGGTGAGTTCCTCGAGTGGACATGCTCGCACGAGGTGGCCCTGGGTGATGATGATGACGTCGTCGACCGTTTGCTCGACCTCGCTCAGCACGTGTGAAGAGACCAACACGGTGCGACCTTCGGCAGCAAGGGATCGAAGAAACCCACGCAGCCAGGCGATTCCGCCCGGGTCCAAGCCGTTTGCGGGCTCGTCGAGCAGTACGACGCCGGGATCGCCCAGCAACGTCGCGGCCAGCTGCAATCGTTGACGCATCCCCATCGAATACCCACCGACACGACGATCGGCGTCGTCGGTGAGGCCAACCTGTTTCAGTGTTTCGTCGACGCGCTTGTAGTCGATGCGGGCGGCTGAGGCGACTATCTTCAAGTGATTGCGTGCGGTGCGACCCGGGTGAAAGCCCGTTGCCTCCAGCGCTGCGCCGACAAGGGTGGTGGGGTTCGGCAAGTTCGCATACGGCTGGCCACCGATGGTGGCGGTACCGGCAGTCGGTCGGACCAGACCCAGCAGGCATCGCAGGGTCGTGGTCTTTCCGGATCCGTTTGGTCCGAGGAACCCGGTCACGCGGCCCGGCATTACCTTGAATGACAGGTCGTTGACGGCGTGCACATCGCCGAAGTGTTTCGACAGTCCATGAACTTCGATCGGCGTTCCAAGGCTCATCGGGTGATCTTGTCACGGTCGAGGAGGCCCGCTACCGGTCCCTGAGCCGATAGACGAGTTTGAGTCCGCTCCAGGTTGCGTCGATCGCGCACACCTTCACGTCGACCAATCCGGCGGCCAGTGCTTCATTGCGTATGACGTTCTCGTCGATATCGGTGGTGTGTCCGCTGGCCTTCTTCGGCCACGCGATCCAGAGTGCTCCGCTCGTGCCGATGCGACTGATGTCTCGGTTGAGGGTGCTGAGGTATTCCCGCGTCGAGGTGCGGAAGGCCACGATCACGTCGTACGGAACAGTGGCCACATTGCGAGCGGCCCGGCGATGAATCGTGACGTGTTCCGGGAGTGGGACCAGCAGCTTGCTCTCGAAGTCCGTGGGGGCGCGATCGATCAGGACTCGAGTGCCGGCCTTGACCCCCAACTTCGTGGGGAGCGGCGTCCCCGAGTACCCGGTCGCGTGCCCACGTGGCTGGGGACTCATCGGGACACCGTACGGGTGGGTGGGCGGGGTGTAGACGGTCTTGCGCAGGCTGATCCGATTCGAACCTGATACCGACGTCCTTCTGCGCAATGTGCCTAAGATCCCGGCAAATCGTTGATGTACCTGCCCAAGAGTGGTTCCGTAATTGTCCAGTTGTGCTGGGAAGCCGGAATGGAGTGAGGGCGATGTTCGAGGACGGCCAGCTCTACGCCCCGGTCGTGACGACCGACGATGGCCAGGTCGTCGTGCAACTGACCGCCGACCATCCCGGCATCAACGATCCCGAGTACCGCGCCAGGCGCAACCAGATCGCCTCGTTGGCACTTGAGTGGCGACCGGGCCAGCCGATCCCTCGCGCCGGCTACACCGATGAAGAACATGAGGTCTGGCGGATTGTCTCGGCGGAGCTCAAGAGCAAGCACGAGCGGTTGGCCTGCCGGCCCGCTCGCGAAGGCGGCGAGGTATTGCACCTGCCGACCGACCGCATCCCACAACTCGACGAAGTGAGTGAGGCCCTACGCCCGCTCACTGGATTCACCTATCTGCCCGCCGCCGGGCTCGTTCCGTTGCGCGAGTTCTACGGCGCGTTGGCCGACCGGATGTTCTGGTCGACCCAGTACATCCGGCATCACTCAGTACCTCTCTATACCCCAGAGCCCGACGTCATCCACGAAGTCATCGGTCACGCGACGACGCTCGCGTCGCCGAAGTTCGCGCGCATCTACATGGCTGCCGGTGAAGCAGCCCGCCGAGTCGAATCGAAGGACGCGCTGGAGTTCGTGTCGAAGGTCTTCTGGTTCTCGCTGGAATTCGGGGTAGTACGCGAGCCGGACGGATGGAAGGCGTACGGCGCAGGCTTGCTCTCGTCGTACGGCGAGATCGAGGAGTTCGTGCACGCCGACATCAGGCCGTTGGATCTTGCCCGCATGGGCGTTCAGACGTACGACATCACGCACTACCAGCCGATCCTCTTCGGGGCGAAGTCATGGGACGAAATCGAGGACGTGATCGGCGGATTCTTCGACACTGTCACCGATGACGTGGTCGCGGCCCTGGCACCGACGGCCCTGACGCACGCCCCCTAGCACCACGCCCCCACCACCTCCCGGACCACTCTCGCGATGAAGGTGCCCCAGGATGCTCTAGAGGCAGTCCGGGCGCCCCAGTGACTCGTACGTTCTTGACTAATCTGTCGTGATGCGTGATCTCTCCCGCGGTTGGGCGACCGACCTCGCTGTATTCGAGCTCACCGGTTCGACCGTCGAGGACCGTGGTGACCACCTCGTTGTCCGTACCCCCGGAAACCCGTTCTTCCACTGGGGTCACTGCATCTTCGTGACCGACGAGAACACGGTCGATGACGCACAGGGGTGGATCGACACGTTCGACCGCGTCTTCCCTGAAGCAACTTGGATCGCCATCGGTCTGGTCCGGATGCCTGTCGACGCACCTGCCTGGACCGACCTGCGGCTCGAGCTGGAGTTGGATGACGTGCTCACCACCAGAACGTTGCCGCGGCAGCCACCGCTGCCGCAGGGGTATACCGTGCGTCGACTGACGGGCGAGGACTGGGAGCAGTCGGTAGCACGGGCCGTCGCCGAGAACGACCGCACAGGTACGGAGGATCGGGACACGCACGAGCAGTTCATGCGAGCACGGACGAAGTCTCAGCGTGAGTTGTCCGAGCGGGACGTCGGCGCCTTCTTCGGGGCGTTCACTGATGACGTGCTCGTCGCCGGGCTCGGGATCGTCCGCTGCGGGAAGACGGCTCGCTACCAGAGCGTCGGCACCGACGAGGAACACCGCCGTCGTGGGCTGGCCTCACACCTGCTCGGGATCGCTGCGAGATGGGCGGCCGACCGTAGCTGCGACGAGTGGGTCATCGTGACGGAGGCCAGCAACGCTGCCGGACGTGTCTACCGACGCGTGGGCTTCGAGCCGGATACCGGCAACGCCCAGGCGTACCGCCGACCGCCGGGCGGACCGAGCGTCACCATCTAGTGCGAAGGCAGCTAGGGCATCGGTGTCGACCAGCGTTCCGGGTACGAGGTGAGCGCCCACTTCGTCTGCGGCTGTGGCGATTCGGCCTCGCAAGATGCCATCCGAGATGACAACGGAGATCGCTTGGATCGGAAGATCGCACCCCCTCGCCACCAGGGCGGCGTGACTCTCGAACACGGATGGTTCGGCGTCGACGAAAGCCGCCGCCACGTGAAACTCGCTGGACGCCGCTATCTCTTGCGCCGCAATGGCGAGTGTGGCCAGGGCCTCTGGGTCCCGTGATCCCGCGCCGATGAGCAGCACCCCGGTGGAGCTGGTGGCTGCGACCCCGGAGTTGCGGAGGAGTTCCTCGATCGCTTTCGCGAAGCCGGGATCGATCGCAAGCGGTCGCGACAACGTGACTGCGCATTCGTGGGCACGTTCGGCGATGAGGGCCATGGCGAGCGGCACGTCAACGTGTGAGTGGAAGCCAGTGGTGAGCAACAGCGGTACGACGATCGCCTCGCGTACGCCGTTGTCCAGCAACGAAGCTGCGGCGTCCTCAGGCGTGGGCGTGTTGTGGTCGAGAAACGCGCAGAGCACACGTTCGTTGGTTCCTCGGGTGGCGGCGATGTCGCGAACACGAACTGCCAACCGCTCAACACCGCGGGCATGCCGCGGATCGGGCGATCCGTGCGCAAGCAGGACGACTGCGAGGTCAGCTGCGCTCATCGTTGTTCGCCGGGCAATCCGTCGCGACTGCGTGATTGAGGTAGCGCATGAACGACATCACCAACAACGATCACCGCGGGCGATGCGACGTCCTTCGACCTGGCTCGATCGGCGATATCGGCCAGCGTCCCGATAGTCGTCCGTTGATGCTCGGTCCAGCCGGACTCGATGATGGCGACGGGTGTCGTCGGGGCACGGCCCGCCGCAACCAGCACGTCGGCAGACTCGCGCAAGAGCCGTACTCCCATGAGAAGCACCAACGTCGTGGTGGCCGGCAGTCCGCGCACGGTCGATGAAATCGCGTCGATGCCGTCGTGGGCGGAGATCACCGCGAAGGATGACGCGACCCCGCGGTGCGTGACCGGGATTCCTGCAGATGCAGGAACGGACACTGCACTCGTCACACCGGGAACGACGTCGACGGGGACGCCCGCCCGTCGGCAGGCGATGACTTCTTCGCCGCCTCGACCCAGCACGAAGGGGTCGCCGCCCTTGAGCCGGACGACGTCCCGGCCGAGCAGCGCGTGGTCGACGATCAACTCGTTGATCTCCTCCTGCGTCATCGTGTGATGCCCAGGTGTCTTGCCGACGTCGACGACGATCACGTCGTCGGCGAGCTGTTCGAGCAGTTGAGTGGGTGCGAGCCGATCCACGACAACAACATCAGCAGTTGCGAGCAATCGGCGACCCCGTGTCGTGATGAGGTCCGGATGCCCGGGTCCGCCTCCGACGAGGTGCACGGTGCCGACGAACGAGCGATCCGAAGCGTCGGTCGGACGAGTGCGGCGTATCGGCAACTCTCCGTTGTCCAACAATGCGGCGATCGCATCACGCACGGCGCGCGCCCGCCCCGGATCGGCATCGCCCGAGACCGCCACGATCACACCATCGGACGTCCGGGCGGTCGCGGGAGTCCACGCGCTCGAGGCGCGAGCATCATCGGCGCGTACGCACCAGATTCGGGCCCACTCGCACGCGGAAGCGACTTCGGCGTCAGTCTCCGGATCTCCGGTTGCCGTGTGTACGAGCCACATACCCGTGACATCTCCGTCGACATACTCGCGGGGGTGCCAGCGAATCCGACCGCAAGTGACCAAGACGGTGATCTCCTCGCACAACCACGGCGAGACGACTTCGACGATCGCGTCTGAATCGACCAGTCCTCGTACACGTCGAGCCGCGACCGGTCCACCACCGACCACGAGGCATCGACGGTTGGTGACATCGAGAAGCAGCGGGTACGTCGGTGTCGAGGCGTCGCTCACAGCAGACCCCCGGCCACCGGCAGGCCGCGACGCCGACGTAGTTGCCGCCGTACGCGTGCGAACCCGAGGCGGTCGATGACCAGTCCGACTATGAGGATCGCGATGACCACCGAGAGAACCTTGTCGACCCGATCCTCCCTCTTGGCCACGCCGAGGAACGCGCCGATGCCGGTGCCCAGGATGAGTTCGGCCGCGATCAAGGAACGGAATGCGAACGCCCAGCCGTGCTGGAGCCCGTCCACGATCCCGGGCAGGGCCGCGGGGACGACGACTCGGCGCATCATCACGCGACCGTGCGCGCCGAGAGTCTGCGCGGCGCGGATCACCAACGGCGGAATCGTGTGTACGGCGTCGCGCGTACCGATGGCGATCGACGGGATCGCGCCCAGCACGGTCACCGCGATCACCGACGAGACGTTCGTCCCTCCAACCAGAACGGCCAACGGGATCCACACCGCCGAGGGCAACGACTGCAGACCCACGAGGTACGGCGAGAGACCCCGGTCGGCCAGCGAGCTGTAGCCCAGCCACAACCCGACGAGGACCCCGGCGATCGCACTTCCGGTGAAGCCGATGCCCATGAGAGCCAGGGTGCGGCCGACGTCGGAGACGAGTTGACCGTTGAACGTGAGTTCGAAGAGAGTCCGGAACGTGTCGATCGGTCCGGTCAACGATGTCCCTGGTCGAGACGCCAACAACTGCCACCCGATCAGACCGATTGCCGCGGTGACCAGCGGTGGCAGCAACACCGTCACGATGCGAGATAGGCGACCAGGACCGACAACGACCTGTGTACCGGCCACCACCCGAGCGCCCGCTGACTCGGTTGATCCGACGGTGGTCATCAGCCGACCTGACTGGGCAGGGGCGGGGCTTCGTCACGGGGGGTGGCGTCGAAGACCTCGCCGTCCAGAGCGATGCCGTCGCGCAGGTAGGCGCCGACGACCCGGGCCAAGGCCACGACCTCGGGATCTTCGAGCAGTCGGGTCCGAGGAAGTGGCACGTTGACGACCGCACGCATGCGACCCGGGTTGGCTGCCATCACGGCGACCCGGTCGCCGAGCACCACGGCTTCGCGCACGTTGTGGGTCACGAACACGATCGTCTTGCCGGTGTCCTGCCACAGCTGCTGGACCTCGGCGTGCAAGTGGTCTCGCGTCTGCGCATCGAGGGCGGCGAACGGTTCATCCATCAGCAGGACCTCGGGATCCAGCGAAAGCGCGCGCGCCAGCGCGACTCGTTGCTTCATGCCCCCGGACAACTCGTGGATGCGAGAGTTGGCCACATCGGGCAGATGCACCCGCTCCAGCCACTCGCGCGCGACGCGCTCACTCGTCGCATGATCGTTTCCGGCGAGTCGAAGCCCGAACTCCACGTTCTCGATGACGCTGAGCCAGGGGAAGAGCGCGTGCTCCTGGAAGACCACCATGCGTCGTCGGGTCGGCCCGTCGATCGGGACGCCGTGGGCCAGAACCTCACCGGCGTCGGGACGCTGGTGACCGGCGAGGATGTCCAGCAACGTCGACTTGCCGCACCCGGACGGGCCCACGACGCAGAGGAACTCGCCGCACTCGACGTCGAGGTTCACGGAGTCCAGCGCATGTCCGCGCCCGGTACGCCCCGAGTAGTAGCGACTCACGTCGTGCACGTGCAGGGCGATGTCGGCACGTGTATGCCGATCGCCCGCGTGCGGTTGGTGCTCCATGGCGGGATGCGGGTGCGGGTGGGAACTCACGCGGCACCAACTCGGGCCGATTCGGCGAGTCCCGCGGCAAGGGTCGCGCCGTCGGCACCGTCGATGACAAGAAACGAGCCGGTACGCCGAATGTGGTTGTAGTCGTCGACAGCGACTGGCTCGGCGAGACGAATATTAATGCGTCCGATTTCATTGAGTGCCAGG
>Ga0315297_10002100_pt1 | contig 12499 bp, 7 predicted proteins | sample YL17G15_0_MG_FD_203628 | JGI IMG/M metagenome (GOLD analysis project Ga0315297, IMG submission 203628) | Sediment microbial communities from Yellowstone Lake, YNP, Wyoming, USA - YL17G15_0 | ecosystem: Environmental > Aquatic > Freshwater > Lake > Sediment | place: USA: Wyoming | collected... | reverse complement strand
ACCGTGCCGAGAAACACCAGGTGATCGGCTCGAACCGGATCGGCCTCGCCCGCGGCCTTCAGGGTTTCGCGATCGGCGGCCACGGCCGCGCCGCCGCCGAGAAGCAAGCCGGCGAGGTGCACGTAGATGACCGCGGTGGAAATCACCTTGCTGTCGCTGTAGAGGCGCGACCAGCCCTCCGACGCATGAATCAGGAACTCGGGTGCAGGCACGGCTAGTCTCCCCCAAACAGCATGATCAGGTAACCGACGGTCGCGATGCCCATCGAGGTGAGCGCCACCGTGCGGTGCGTGCTCCGCCGGCTCGTGTAATCCGTGTACGGCCCCTCCGAATCGGGTACGAGCAGTCCCGTGGCCAGGAAGCCCACGTCGGCGGCCATCATCAGGATCCCGTGTGTCATGCGAAGTCGGCGATGATTGGTGTCCTTGCGGCCCTCCCAGAGGTTCCATGCGCCGGTCACCGTATTGATGCCGAAGAGCACGCCCGTGGTGGCGGCAAGGCCGCCGTGGAGGCCTTTCTTCGAGTCGGACTCGCCGGGGTGGTTGTAGAGATCCTGACCGACCACGTAGTTCGCCACGAAGAGCGGCAGCGTGGCGAAACTCGCGATTTTGTGGATCTTCGCCCGCACCTTGTAGGCCTCGCTGTACTCCACGGGCACGGGCCGGCGGACAGGCGCGGCCTGGCTCCCCGTGTCAGCGAGGCGAAGCTGCCCGGCCTCGGGGACCGCCGATGCGGCCGGAAACGTGACCGACCAGGGGCTGACTCGGACTGCGGCTGCCGAGCAGGGCTGCGGCCAGGCTGGGAAGGCGGCGTCGGTGCCAGCGAAGGCGTGTGGGGCGGACAGGCCGGCTACCACCAGCGCCGCGGCGATCATCGTGACAGCGCGCATGTGCGTCCTCCAGGACAGAACAAGGAAGGGCAAACCTCAGGGGCCACAGCACGAGATCGGCCGCGGGGCAGGCTGACCACGTTTGTACCACAGGCCACACCATTCGCGATGGACAATCGGTGCGGCACGGACGGTCGCACGCTCGGCTATTCCCACGGCCGCGCTCAGCCGATACCCTGACACGGATGACTACGCCACTCTCCCGCTCGGCGTTTCTCGTGTGGGCCGCTGTTGCGGTGCTCGCAGCGGCGTGCGCCGGCGGTCAGCCGCGGGTTCGCGTGCTGCCGCCGGTGCTGCCGCCCGCCGAAGAGGCGGCCGTGCCATCCGCGCCGCCTGGTCTGCGGCCTACCGCTGGCGAGTCGGGCGGGCTGGCGATCGCCCGCACGGCAGAAACCCTGCTCGGCGCGCCCTATCGCGAGGGCGGTTCGCTGCCCGACGGGTTCGATTGCAGCGGGCTGGTGACCTACGTGTTCGCGCGCCTTGGGTTTGCCGTACCGCGCGATGTGCGGCGCCAGGCCGCGATCGGCGTGCCGGTCGCGCTCGCCGATATCCGGCCGGGTGACCTGCTCTTCTTCGCGACCACCGGCTCCGGTCCGACACACGTGGCCATCGCGATCGATGGCAGCCGGTTCATCCACGCGCCGAAGAGCGGCGCCGTGGTGCGCGTCGAATCGCTCGCGTTGAGCTACTGGGCGAGGCGGTTCCTCGAAGCGCGCCGGATCCCGCCGGCCTGAGGCCGGGAACGCACGTGGAGGCCGGGTCTTCAGACCCGGCCCCGGGCGCGGCTGCAGGGTCATCCACGCGCCGAAGAGCGGCGCTGTCGTGAGGACTGATCCTCCAGGCCCCGCGCCGAGTACGCGGTGAACTCACGTTCGGCGAGGTCGGCTTCCGTGTACAGGCGCTGGCGGGTCCGCTCGGGGAGCGGGACAATGTGCGCCACGCGCGGGGCGCGAGGCTGCTTGGCCAGGCGCTCGCGGTAGCGCTGCGGGAACGCCGGGTAATCGCGGAAGGTCGTGCCGGCGACGCCGCCCCACCGGCGGACCAGCCCGTCGAGATTCAGCGAGAGGAACTCGTACACCGCCGGATCGGGCTTGCTGGCGAGATACTCGCGCACGATGCGCTGGACGTCCCGGAAGAACTGCGGCGTGTGGGTCTGCGCCGAGGGCCGGCCGTCGCCCGTCGCGCTTTGCCGGATGCCGCCCTCGTGCGGGTCCACGTGGTAGAGCTCGTGGACGATCGTGTCGAGCTTCGCCAGCCACTCCTTGCCGCGCTCGTACACGTGTTCCTTGTGCGTGTCCTTCAGCGTCTGGTCGCAGAAGCGCGGCAGCGCGATCGAGATCAGGTGCGAGATGCGGTGCGGGCCGATCCGGACTTCCGGCGAACGGGTGATGAACCATTCGGACCGGCGCGTCGGCACGCCGGTGCGCCGGTCTCGCCAGTAGTAGTGCGCCGGCTCGCTGTCGGGCACCATCAGCGACTGGCAGGTCGCATACGCGCCGTGGGTGCTGGTGCGGCCGAGGCGCGCGAAGACGAGCACTTCCCGGACGTCGATGTGGGACAGCGCCGGCACGCGGGACACGACGTCAGCCATGAGCAGGCGGACATGGTCGGTGTAGTTGATCATGAAGCGCACACGCCCCCGGAACGGCCGACCCGAGGCCGCCAGGAGCGTTGCAGAGAATGTCGGCGCGGGACGGGTCGGGCATTAGCCCGCCCCCCGCGCCGGCCACCGCAGCGTGAGGCTCGACATGCCTCGAAGTGCCTCGAATTGCGGTGGAAGCGGAACGGCCAGCTGTGTTATTCTCGGTTCGGTAACCCGTAGTCAACCTATATCGGTCGCCCGGCTGCCCCCCCTGGCCGCAGGCCTCGCGCAGGTGTCGGCGGATGATCGCGACACCTGGAGGTGGCTGTGTACCGGACGACTGAGTGGGGTCATGCGGTCGCGATCGCTGCGGTTGCGACGCTGGCCGTGGTCGCAGCGACCGCGTGCGGCCGATCGTCGACCGAAAGCGGCGCGCGCGGCGGTTCACCCTCCGGTAACAGCCAGGCGGCGCCGGCATCAACGACCACATCGCCCCCGCCAGGGCCGGCCTCCGCTCCCGCCACGCTCGCGCAGCCCGGTCCGACAGCGGCGCCCGCCGCCACAAACACGTCCTCGCTCGGGCCTGCTGGACTGACGCAGTCCCCGGCGCCGGCGGACCTGCCACAGGCGTCGGCGATCGGCCCGATGGCGGTGGCCACGAAGGCCATCGAGCTCCGCGTCGAAGGGGTCGAGACGGCCGCCCAGATCGGCGGACGCCAGGCCCGGCCAGGCTACGAGTTCGTCATTGTCGATACGTCGTGGAAGAACATCATCCCGCTCACGGCCGTTGACCCGAAGAAGGCTGCGGACGGTTCCTACGGCGCGGGTGGGGTCGGCTTTGGAAGCCCAGGCGGCGCCGGAAGCACCCAGGCCGCGCCGGGCGACATCAGGATGGAGCCCACCAAGTACATTGTGCCCGCGCTGAATCGGCACGTCTGGCTGCTCACCGACGAGCGCTTCGCCGACACCTTCGATGTCGCCGCGCAAACGGCCACGCCCGGGCACATGCCGACCGACGTGTTCGCCATCGCGAAGTTCGAGGAGACGCTCCGGGGCAAGTTCGTGTTCGAGGCGCCGGCAGGAGCCCAGTACCGGGCGCTCCAGTTCTACGACACCAAGTACGGGCACGCCCTCGTGACGCTGAAGGGCACCCGGCCGGCGACGCCGCCCGTCGCGCTCGGCGCCCCGCGTCAGAACGACGTGCTCCAGCTCGCGGTCACTGAAGCGGCCTTCGGCCCGACCGCCCGCCCGGCGCCGCCTGGCTTGCGCTACTACACGGTGGGACTGCGCGGCGTCAGCCGGTCTCCCACCGACATCGTGGATGTCCAGTTCAACAAGTACGTGTTCCTCCAGACCGATCAGGCGTGCGTCGCGCAGCCGGAACACAACCCGCCGGGCCTGGCGCGTCCCTTTGCCGACATCGGCTCGTTTCTGCCGACGAGCCCGAACGAGGGCCAGCTGACCTTCCTCGTTCCCGAAGACACGAAGAACGTGAGGCTGCTCGTGCTGCCGGTCAGCCTTGGCGCAATCGACCTTCCCCTCAACAGCGATGTCGCGCCCGCGTGGCCGACGCCGGCCCATACCATCCAGGACGGATCGACGATGCGCGTGCACGTGCTGCCACCGCCGGCGCGGCCCGCGACGCTGCCGGCGCCGGCCGGCGGCCGAGAGCAGGTGCTGCTCGACGTGGTCGTCGAGAACCTCAAGCCGACGCAGGGCATCGAGTTCCAGGGCATGCAGCAGCTTCGCCTCGTGGATCCGTCGGGGACGTTCACCGCCCCGTCCGCGTTGTCCGCACAGGTGCCCTGCCGCCTCGATCGCACCGGTGTGATTCCGGCGGGTCATGCCCGGCGATTCACGCTGGTCTACGACGTACTCGCCGGCCAAGCCTGGCGCCTCCAATACCGGGGGTTCGAGAAGACCGAGGAATTCATCGATCTGAAGTGACGCGACGGTTGCCCGGAAGGAAGACATGAAGAAGTTGCTGCTCCCGCTGGCGGTGAGCGTGTTGGCCGCGATGGCGGTGCCGGCTGTGATGCGGGCGGTCCCGGGCGCGGGGTCACCAACCCCGCAGGCCGCACAGGCGCCCGCACAATCCGTGGCCGCGACGGTCGCGGCCAAACCGTGGGACCACGATCTCGCGTCGGCTGAGGCGGGCGGACGCATCGCGTTCGTCACGAGCGAGACGAGCCAACCGGATTGGTCGGCCGTCAACCTCATCTCGAGCAGGTCGCTCGGCGGGTGGATGGCCAGCGGCCCCGGCGTCCCGCAGGACATCGTGGTGTCCTTCGCCGGGCGGGAGGCTGCCCTCGTTGGAACGGTTATTGTCAACCCGGCGTCCCGCCTCCCCGGGAAGTCGAGCTGGGTGAAGAACGTCGAGGTCTGGACCTCGACCGAGAGCCCGACCAGCGGATTCAGCCAGGTCGCGTCGGCGGCGCTGCTCGGAGAGAACACTGAGCAGCCGATCGTGTTCGCGCCGGTCGAAGCGCGGTTCGTGAAGCTGCGCATCCTCTCGACCCAGGTCGAGAAGAGCACCGCGAACTGCGGGCGGCTGAAGGTGATCGAGGCGCAGCGGTCTGGGTACACATCGATCGTGGATCGGATCCCGGCCCTGGCCGCCGTGTTGAATGGCGTCGTGCCGGCCGCGCCTGAAAGCGCCGCAGGCCCGAAGCCGCCGCCCGGTGGCCTCACAGCGTGCTCTGCGGCCCCGCCGCCGCTCCAGCCGTCGGGTCCGGAGAGCCGCCGTGTGCTGGTGGTCGCGCCCAGGAGCGCCTACTATGCGCCGCTGCGCTACCGGGACGAGCGGAACTTCGGCAACGTGGACTCGTCCATCTACAGCCGGCTGGAATTCACATACGTGCCGCCGCAAGGCGCCGACCCGGCGCAGCTCCTGCCTGTTCAGCAGTTCGACACCGTGGTCCTGGCGCAGATCTGCGACATCAAGACCAGCGTGTCGGCCGCGTTCAAGCAGGCGCTGATGGCCTGGGTGGCCGACGGTCACAAGCTGATCATCCAGGATTCCGACAAGTGCGGTTCGCGGCAGACTCCCGACTACAGCTTCCTGCCGTACCCCTTTGCCAGCAGCAACCCCGGCGCGTTGGGGAAGAAGGGCGAGGTCTACATCCTCGAAAGCAACACCATCGCCAGCGACAGGTCCGGCGAGCCGAGTTTCCTCGACACGGATGCGTGGGTCCTCGGCCTGCGCGGCAACTACAACGAGCTGGGCGACGCGAACACGATCGTCAAGTACGACTCGCGCTGGTGCGGGCACATGTTCGGCACCAACACCCTGAACAAGAGCGGGTTCATGGAGGCGTACGCGAAGTACGGGCGAGGCCTGATCATCTACGACGGCTTCGACCTCGACCAGCGGGAGACGCCGGCGTACCGCCAGCTGGTCACGCGCGAACTGGTCCAGGGATTCAACCCCGACAACCTGCCCTGCTCGCAGCCGGTCGCCGATTTCGTCATCTCGACCCAGGAGTCCATGAAGTCGCAGTACATGGCCGCGGGCCGGACGTACACCTATCCCCTGAAGCTGTTCTCGAACGGCGGGTACAAGGGGCGCGTGACACTCGAAACGATCCCGGCGTCGGCCGACCCGACGGTGACCTACACGCTGGAGCCAGCCACGATCGATCTGACCGATTTCGGCAAGGCGACGCTGAGCGTCACCACAACGGCCCGGGCGCCGGTGACGACGCGCCGGTTCACCGTCCGCGGCACGGACGCCGCGGGGAAGTCCAACATCCTCTGCCTGGACCTGACCGAGCGCAGGTCCGGGAGCATCCTGGTGCTGAGCGGCCTCCAGCACAGCCGGAAACCGACAAAGAACCTGGAGATCATTCTCGACGCCTCGGGATCGATGAAGGCGCTGCTCGGCAAGAAGACGCGATGGGCCACGGCCCTCGACGTGCTCGCGGACGTGGTGGCGAAGCTCCCGTCCGATTTCTCCGTCGGCCTGCGCGCCTACGGGCACCGCGAGCCGTCGCGGTCGCCGCGGACGTGCACCGACAGCCAGCTGGTCGTCGCGGTGACGAAGCTCAATCGCGACGCCGTGCTGGCCGCCGCCAAAAAGCTGGCGCCGCGCGGCGAGACGCCCCTCGTCTATTCCATCCTGCAGACGCCGACGGACCTCCGGGGCGTGGGCGGCGGCACGGTGATTCTCATCACCGACGGCGAGGAGAGCTGCGGCGGCGACCTGAAGGCGGCTGCGCAGAAGCTCAAGGCGAGCGGCCTCGACCTGACGCTCAACATCGTCGGCTTCACGCTCAAGAGCGCGCCGGCCCAGGCGCAGCTAGGCAGCCTGGCCGAGTCCACCGGCGGGCGCTTCTACGCCGCGCAGAGCGGCGAGGCGCTGGCGCGGGCCGTGCTCCTCGCGGCCGTGGACAAGCTGCCCTACCGGATTCTCGACGCGTCGGGGCACGAGGTCGCGAAGGGCGAAGCCGGCTCCGGGAAACTGCACGAACTGCCGGCGGGCGAGTACACGCTCGTCGTCTCGGCGGGTGAGGAGGAACTGCGCACGCCGATCCGGCTGGGGGCCACTCAGGATCTCCAATTCACCGTCGTGATCAAGGGTGATCGGCTGGCGATCGACAAGTAGGTGAAAGGGCACCGTGACTGCACAACCGACCCCGTTTGATCCCGCCGGTCCCTCCTCGTCTGCCGCCGGCCGGCTCGCCTGGACGGCCCTGGCTGTCATCGCCCACGTCGTGCTCGTGAGCGCTGCGATCGAGACCGTCCGCAGCCAGGCGCCGGCGCGATGGTGGGTCCTGGCCTCGGTAGGCGCGTACCTCTCGGGCCTCGTCGCCATGTGGCGCGCGGCGCCGGGCGTGTGGAAGCGTGCCACACCAGCGGTGCTCGCGACCACAGGCAGCGGAGTGTTCCTGGCGCTGCTGGCTGTCACGGCCTGGCTGCCCGGCGGCAGCGTCGCGGGCCTCCGCGTGTTCGGCTTGTCAACGTCGACCCTGCTGGCCGGGGTGTCAGCTGTCGCGGTAGGGTTTGCGGGAGTGTCTCTCCTTCGACTGCGTCTGCTTCCACCGTGGGCCCGGTACGCGCTCGGCGTGCTGGCGGCGTATGGGGTGCTGTCCTTCGCGCTCGGCATCGCGAACGCGACGCCGTACGCGTCGCTCTTCCACGGCGGCAGTTTCTGGACGCGCGTGCCCCGCTGGCTGCAGGGGGCGTTCGTGGGCGGGTTGGTAATGGTGCCTCTCGCTATCGCTGCGCACCTTTTCGTCGTGATGAGAAACGCGCGCATCAGCGGGTTCACGGCATGGCTCGTGTTTCAGCCGACCGCGCTCCTGCTCGCGCTGACGATGGCGCTGTCTGGCTATACTGGTCTGCCGGCAGCGCGCTCGGCGTCAACGACGGCGATAGCAGGCAGTGCTGACAACGCGCCGCTGCCTGCCGTCCCCTTGGCCAGCCTCTCGCCGGAACAGAAGCGGCAGATCTACGACGCCAAAGTCGCTGACCTGCGGGACCAGGTGGCCCGGAACCAGGAGTTTGTCGATCACTTCCCAAAGGAACTGGTCGACGTCGCGACGCTGGCCCGTACCCTTGCCGCACCCGAGTCCGCGTTTGCATACGTCCGCGACCGGATCGCCTTCGAGCCCTATCCGGGCGTCATGAAAGGCGCCGCCGGTACGCTCGTCTCGCGCGGAGGCAACTCGATCGACCGATCGCTCCTTCTCGCCGCTCTCCTGGCGCGGAACGGAGTGACGGCGAAGATCGCGCACGGACCGATGCCGAGGGCACGGGCGGCGGCGCTCCTGCAGCAGATCAGAAGTACGCCTGACGCCGTCGAACAGATCGCGCGAATGCTTCCGCGGCCCCTGCCAGCGGCCAGGGTGGACGCACGCCAGCAGCAGGCGATGACGTCGCTCCAGTCGGAGGCAGACGCGCGCGGCCGCACCCATCGCGCCGCGGCCGAAGCGAGCGTCGGAGTGGTGAGAGCATCGCTTCAGAAGGCCGGTCTTCCGATCGGTCAGGACCGGGAAGATGCGCAATTGACGGTCCTCCAGGACCATTTCTGGGTCCAGGCTTCGATCGGCGGGCAGACGGTCGATCTCGATCCGAGTTTCGGTACCGCCGACATGAACCAGAGGTTCGCAGAGCCGGTCGAGATCCACGATCCTGCGGGGCTGCCGGCCGCTCTCTACCAGCGCGTCGGTATCCGCGCGGTCGCCGATTTCCTCGACAACGGGACCATCACGAGCCGGGAGCTCGTCAAGACCGACGCGAGGGCCATCGATCTTCTTGGCGAGAACATCAGAGTGACGGTTGAGCCGCAGTCGCTGTCCCGCGGCCAGAACGATTTTGCGGTGACCGTCACGATGGGGCGTGCCGCGCCGGTTGCGCGCGCGTTCCAGCTGCGATCGGCCGGCACGCCGCCGACAGCGAGCGGGGCCGGTGGCCTCTTCGGCGCGTTCGGCGGCGGCGCCCCGCCACCCGAAAAGTCAGCGAATTCCACCGTCCAGAACCCGAATGCTGCAGTGCTCGTTCGCCTGGCGATCGAGCTGACCACCAGCGCGCCCATCCTGGGCGAAGCGCGGTACCGGCGCGTGGTTATGGATCGCCTCCAGGGGGATCGACAGACCCTTCGGTTGCAGGTCGGAATGGAGGACGACGACAGCGTCCGGACGCTCCTCTGCCAGGTCTGGGATGGAGCGATTTCGGTCGGCGCCAGCCACCCGCTGCAGATGTTCATGCACCAGCTGCAGACGCTCAAAGCGCAGCAGACCATGACAGAGCGGGCCCTCGCCGGAGTGTATCTCGGCCAGCCGGTTGCCCCCGAGCATCTCGCGCCGCCGCAACTCCCGACGCAGCTCGTCGAGTTCTTCTTCTACAGCAGCCTCACGCACCATCTGATCGCGATCGCGGACGCGCCTCGAGTCCGGCAGTACCAGATGAGACCGCGGCTGGCATTCTTCCGCCACGGCGTGGTCGTGCACGACTGGTCCAAGCCGGGCGTGTCCCGACGATTCCAGGACAGCATCGATCTAATCAACCTGCCTTACGGCTTTGTGGGCGGGCGTGACGAAACGGGGCTGCTGGCCCTGAAGATCGGCGTGGCGGAAACGGTGCTCGAGCGCGCCTTCGCCAGCCAGCTGGCGGACTTCAACACCGTGCCGCTCGTCGCGGCTGCCGGGGACCAGAAGATCGCCGTGCTGGCGGCCAGCCCTGGCCAGGCGTCCATGGTTGAGCAACTCCCGGTCCCGGAAGCGATCCGAGGAGTGCTGCGCGACGAACTGGCTCGGGGGCGTACGCTGGTGCTCCCGGCCGGCCTCGTCGCGCTGAACCAGGTTCGCACATTCGGCTGGTGGAGCATCGACCCGGAATCCGGCGTGCCCCTGGGTCAGATGGAGCTGGGCGCCGGGCAAGCCGTGACCGAGAACGCGACGCTCACGAAGAAGGTGATCACGATAGGCCACACGTTCGCGAAGTTCTACGGCGGCCTGCTGGGGTGTTTCTTCGTCGAGGCGGCGGATCAGCTCGTGCCACCCGACGGTCCCTATCAGGTGACGCCTACATTTTCGCCGTCACGGGGACATTATCTGCCCGGGCTGCCGACGATCGAAGGTGGCAAAGGCCTCGCCGCCTGCATTGAGGAACGAGTCTGCGAGGCGGTAGTCGAACTCGCCTTCCTCGCGGCCGAGACCGCCTCGTGGGGCGAGAAGACGCACATTCAGGAGCACATCGTCGATCTGCTCGGCCTGGTAGGCCCCGCGGCGGTCAGCAACGGGCTGCATGGATGCACGGAGTAGGGCGTTGCCGCCCGACGCGTGCCGCGATAGCGCGAATGTTCCGTTCGCGGTCTGCATGAGCGGGCGTGGCATGGTGGTCAGGGTCAGCCGACCTGCGGCCGAGCGCAGACCGTCCCACGCCGTCTCCGAACCGGCCGCGACAGGACCTTACGGCGAGTATGCAGTCTCTCGGCCATGGCGCCTCGAAAGACATGGAGAGCGCTGGCACGAGGACCGTGATGATGGTAATCCCGGGCCCAGTCGAGCGGACCGGAACGGAACGTCGGAGTGGCCGGATGACGAGCCCGGGTGAGGCGCGACGCACTCCTCGAATTGCGGTGGAAGCGGAACGGCCGGCTGTGTTATTCTTTGCTTGGTAACCCGTAGTCAATCTATATCGATCGCCCGGCTGCCCCCCTTGGCCGCAGGCCTCGTCCAGGTGTAGGCGGGTGTTCGCGACACCACGAGGTGGCCATGTGCCGGACGACTTGGTGGGGTCATGCGGTCGCGATCGCGCTGATTGCGACGCTGGCTGTGGTCGCCGCGACCGCGTGCGGCCGATCGTCGACCGAAAGCGGCGCGCCCGGCGCTACCCCGGCCACCTCGGGACAGGCATCGCCACACCCCAGCTCATCATCGACACCCGGTCCGCCCACCGCGGCCAGACCTGTGGCAGCGGCCGCCTCGACTACCCCGCCAGCAGCTTCTACGCCGCCGTCCGCGTCCATGCCGGCGCCATCGTCCGCGCCGCAGGCCAGGGCAATCGGCCCAATGGCGGTGGCCACCCAGGCTATCGAGTTGCGCGTGGAGGGCGTGCGGACCGCCGCCGAGCTCGGCGGCCGGCACGCGCGCCCCGGCTACGAGTTCGTGATCGTGGACACGTCGTGGAAGAACATCATCCCGCTCGTGGCCATGGACAAGAATGCGCGCGACCCGAACGGAGTCGGCGGCCTCGGCGGGTTCGGCAACAACCGGCGCCCCTCGAAGGACCCGGCCGATCTGACGATGGAGCCGACGCCGTACGTCGTGCCGATGCTCAGAAAGCAGATGTGGCTGCTGTCGGACGAGCGATACGCGGATACGGTCGATGTCGAGGCGCTGAACGCGGTGCCCGATCACCTGTCGGAAGACGGCTTCGCGGTCGCGAAGCTCAATGACATCGTTCGCGGCACGGTCGTGTTCGAGGCGCCCGCGAACGCGAAGTATCGGGCCTTTCAGTTCTATGACAACGACCACGGCCACGCGCTGATTACGTTGTCGGGCAGCAAGCCGGCGGCGCCGGCCACGCTCGGACCGGCGCAGCAGAACGAACTCCTGCGGCTCGGCGTGAGCGAGGCCGGTTTCGGTCCCGTCGGCCGCGAAGCGCCGGCCGGCCTGCGGTACTACACGATCGGTCTGCGCGGCGTCAGCCGTTCGCCCAGAGACATCATTGACCTGCCCTTCGCGCAATCCGTATTCCTGCAGAACGACCACGGGTGCGTGTCGCAGCCCGAGCACGACGTCACGGAACTGTCGCGTCCGTTCGGTGACGTCGGCGTGTTCCCGCCAACGGGCCAGAACGAGGGACAAGTGGCGTTTCTCGTCCCGGACGACACCAAAAACGTACGGGTGCTCGTCGCGCCGTCGCTCGGGGGCGGCATCGTGCTGCCGGCTGGTGCGGCCTTCACGCCATCGTGGCCGACGCCGCTCCACACGATTGAGGATGGATCGACGATGCGCGTGCTGGTCCTGCCGACACCGTCGCGACCGGGCTCGCTTCCCGCGGCACCAGCCGGACGTGAATACGTGCTGCTGGACGTCGTCATTGAAAACCTCAAGGCGAACAACGGGATCGAGTTCCAGGGCACACAGCAGTTGCGGCTCGTGAACCCGGCCGGCGGGTTCATCCAGGCGTCGCCGCTCTCGAGCCAGCTCCCCTGCCGGCTTGACGAGGCGGGCGTCATCCCCGGCGGCCATGCGCGGCGGTTCGTGCTGGTCTACGACGTGCCGGCGGGCATGCCGCTGAAGTTGCACTTCCGCGGATTCGAAAAAGACGAAGCGATCGTGGAGATCAGGAAATGAAATACCGCGCGCTGATCACGGGCGCAGGGCTCGCGGCCGTCGCCGCCACGGTCATCGCGACGGCGCAAGCCCCCCCGCCCGCGCCGGCCCAGGCTCCGGCTGGCCAGGTCGACATGGCCTCCATTGCGCTGGGCGGCCGGATTGAATCGACGACGTCCGTCAATGTGGCCTCCAATTGGGTCGCGTCGAACGTGATCGCGAAGACCCGGTATCTGGGATGGAGCG
>Ga0315297_10002096_pt1 | contig 12511 bp, 11 predicted proteins | sample YL17G15_0_MG_FD_203628 | JGI IMG/M metagenome (GOLD analysis project Ga0315297, IMG submission 203628) | Sediment microbial communities from Yellowstone Lake, YNP, Wyoming, USA - YL17G15_0 | ecosystem: Environmental > Aquatic > Freshwater > Lake > Sediment | place: USA: Wyoming | collected... | reverse complement strand
CGCCGGCGTCAGCATCACGATGATCGCCCTCGTCATGTAAAGGAACCCCAGGGCCGTTTTCTCTCGGGCCGACCGAAATCCCTTGACATTTGCCGGACGCCGTGATGTGCTATATTATTCCTATAGAATATAGGTATCATAGATTATAAAACGGCAAGGAGATCATGATGAGAAAAACCGTTTCCCTTCTTATGATCCTGGCGCTCTGCGGGATCCTGACCGCCGCCGCCCAGCCCCAGTCTAAAACCGTCCACTATAAACAACTCCAGCAGTGCCTGCCCAAGATCGACCTCCCCGGCTTCACCAAAGGCAAGCCGCAGGGCGAAACGTCGTCTATCCTGGGCATGTCCACATCCGAGGCCTCGCTCGCGTACGAGAAGGTCGTCAACGAAAACACGACCCAGACGATCAGTGTGAAAATCTCGGACATGGCCGGCGTCCCGATGGCTGGCCTCGGGATGTCCATGCTGGGCCTGACCGAATTTTCGAATGAGACTGAAAACGGCTACGAAAAATCCGTGAAGATCCAGGGTTTTCCGGGCACGGAGAAGGTCCAGAAGGGCGAGGATTCGTCCGCCGAGATCAATCTCGTTGTGGCCAACCGGTTCATGGTGACGCTCAACGCCAGCGGAACGAGCGACATTGCCCTCTTGCAAAAACTCTTGGATAACATGAGCTTGGCCGATCTAGCCAAACTGGCAAAATAGAATAGAATCAATCGAGGGCGCGGATGATGATCCCGCCGCCGACGACTGTGTCGTCATCATAGAAAACGACCGCCTGTCCCGGCGTAACAGCTCGCTGAAGCTTCTCAAATTCCACGAGGACCGTTCCTGAATCTTGGGGAACGATTTTGGCCCTGGACTCGGCCTGCTTGGACCTGATCTTCGCCCGGATGGCCTTCGGCTCTTCCAGCTTTTCGATTGAAATCCAATTCACGTCCGAAGCTTCGAGCCGGCTCGCGTAAAGATCTTCATTTTTCCCTGCGACGATCGTATTCCTTTCGGCGTCCACCTCGATCACATATAAAGGATGAGGCGCGGCGATGCCCATCCCCCGCCTTTGCCCGACCGTGAAATGGACGATCCCGTTATGCTCCCCGATCGTCTTGCCGCCCAAGTCGACGATGGGCCCCGGCCGGAAAACTTCGGGAACGCGCTCCTTGAGAAACCGGGGATAATCCTGGTCCGGAATAAAGCAAATTTCCTGGCTCTCCGGCTTGCGGGCGACGGGCAGCTCGTATCTGGCGGCCAGCCGGCGGATCTCGTTCTTCGTCCATCCGCCGAGAGGAAACAGAGTGCCTGAAAGCTCATCCTGGGTCAAGGGGTAAAGGAAATAAGACTGGTCCTTTGCCGCGTCGAGGGCCTTCTTTAAGAGCCAGCGGTTTGACCCCGTATCAAACGCCGTCCTCGCGTAGTGCCCTGTCGCCACAAAATCCGCCCCAAGCCTCTTCGCCCGATCGAGAAGCAGGCCGAACTTGATGAACTGGTTGCAGCGGATGCAGGGATTGGGCGTCCGGCCAAGTCCGTACTCCCGGCAGAAGTCGGCGACGACGCTCTCTTCGAACTCACGCCGGAAATCGACGATATAATGAGGGATGCCGAGGACCTTCGCCACCCGGCTGGCGTCTTCCTGAGCCTTCCATCCGCAGCAGCTCTGCAGATTCTCGGACAGGCAGACTTCTTTCGGCAGGGAGAAGAGGTTCATGGTGATGCCAATGACGTCGAACCCTTCCTCTTTGAGGAGGGCTGCAGCGACCGAGGAATCCACGCCGCCGCTCATGGCCGCAGCGACGAGACCCTTCGGGCCTTTGGATTTATTTGTCATGCCGTCCTATGCGATAAGCTATCCGAAGAGAAAGATTTTACCATCATCTTCCTTCAGACGCGATTTCCCGGATGTTCGAGACCGTTTCCATCAGCGCCTGTTCCGTCACATTCGGAGAGATGGCGACCAGCCTCAAGACGGTCTTGCCGGCGAGCCTGGTGATCGAGATCGAACGCCTCCCTTCGGACATGATCCTATCATGGATCCTTTGTTGCAGCTCATCCAAGCAGCCTTCCGGAAAACCTGGGGCGATAAGACGAAAACACAGGATCCCCGTATCCGGCTCATGGCCCAGCTCGATATCGCCTTCCCCTTTGAGTCTTTCGCTCAGGGCCCGAATGGCCGCGACCGGCGCCCGCAGCCTTTCGCTGACTTTTTTCAGGCCCTGATAGCGGAGTGAGGCGACCAAGGGAAGGGCCGACAGGGGCCTGGTGGAAGGCGGCGACTTGAGTCCCGGATTAGGCATGGGATCGTCTTTCCGGTTGAAGTATTCCCCATAGATCGCCATTCGGGCGAATTCATTTCGATCGCGGACAAATAGCAGAGAATTGGGAATGGGGATGCCTAATTGCTTATGGGGATCCCAGGACACAGAATCAGCGAGCTCCAGGCCGGCAAAGAGGGAGCGGCATTCGGGGACAAGGCTGTAGGCCAATCCGTAAGCGCCGTCCACGTGAAGCCAGGCGCCGAGATCCCTGCTTATTTCGACGACCGGATGGATCGGATCTACGGAGCCGGTCGATGTCGTGCCGGCCGTGAGGCTGAAGCAAAAAATATCCTTCATTTTTCTCAGGCCTTCCAGAGTGTCCCTCAGCCGACCGACATCCAGACGAAAATTTCTGTCAACAGGAGCAAGAATAAGACTCTCTTCGCCGAGCCCCAGCATCCGCACGGCATGGCGGAGGGAAAAATGCGCCTGGCCGGACGTAACGACGGCCAGTTGTCCCGGATCAGCAAAGCCTTTGAGGCCTTTTTCAGCCAGGTCAAAGCCGTGTTTTTCGGCATGTCGGTGGAGCGCCATATAGAGCGCCTGCTGGTTGCCATAAGTGCCGCAATACATGAATGTGGCATCGGCACTCGGAGACAGACCAAAGAGCCGGCACAAGGCCCGGCAGCAGAGCTCTTCGAGCATCGCCCCGCCGGGAGAGACCTGCCAGTTGGTGACTCCCTGATTATATTTTAAGGCGATCTTCGCCCCGAATTCGGCTCCTTGTTCGGGGAAAGAATTGAAAAAAGACTGAAAGGCGGGAAGATCGTATGTGACCAAATAAGGGACAAGAGAGCGGTCGATGAGCCTGGATAATTCATCAAGGGAAAGCCCTTTCTCTTGAAATTCAAGGAGGGTTTCGAGGTCTGCGGAGATTTTTTCCGGTGATGCCCCTGAAAAGATATGGTTCGTCTCTTTGTTACTCATGAAAGGCCGCCTCTCCATGACCCATAGCCCGGATGATATCTTCTCTTTTTACTGGTAGAAACGCCGTATTTGACCAAGCCCGAGGCGATGATCAAGGCGCAGGCCACACCATCGAGCACCGGGACCCCGATCTTTTTTTGGATGCGTTTGTCCAGTCCCGCTAACCCCGCACAGCCCAGGACGATGACCTCGGCCCTATCCTCTTCTACGGCCTCCCGCGCCGCGTGGACGTATCGTTCCTCTTCGCTTGTATTTTTCTTGTTTCGAGCAGGGATCTTTATCGAGGCCAATAAATCCTGAAGATGGTATTTTCTGACGAGCTCCTCTTTATGGGGAACGGCATGTTCATCCGTCGAAAGGATGGAAAAGCGGTGTCCCAGCATGGAGGCCAATTTTATCGAAGCCTCGCCGATGCCGACCACCGGCTTCCGACTGATCTCTTTCAGGACATCGAGCTGAGGGTCGCAATGGCAGGCGACGATGAAGGCGTCAAATTTTTCATGATTTTCCCGGACGAGACGGATCATGCCCGGAGCGGCCTTGATCTGGTCCTCATATGTCTCGATGAATTTCGGCGCGCCGGGCGTCGGCCGGCAGATGACTTCAAATTCTCCGCGGGAAAAATTTTCCGCGGCTTTTTGGATAGCTGCGGTCATTTTCCTGTCGCAGTTAGGATTGATGATGAATATTTTCATGTCCGTTCACCTCCAACGATCGGCTCTCCGCGGCAAGCCTGCGAGCAAGGGGCAGATCCGCCGATCGTCCCATCATGTTTTCCAGGGAAGTTTTCGGAAAATATACCGGCCTCTTCCCTTCTCCGCCACGCAGCGGCCTTCGTCAATGATGAGGTCTCCCCTCGAAAAAACCTTTTTTATCCTGCCCGTGATCTCTATGTCTTCATAGGCCGACCAGTCCGCAGCCATATGGAGGGTTCGCCGGCCCATGGTCCATTTTTCTACCGGGTCGAAAAGGACGATGTCGGCGTCGGCGCCCGGGGTCAGGCTTCCCTTCCGCGGGGCAAGCCCGAAGAAATAAGCAGGGGCGCTCGCGACCAACTCGACGAACCTGGCCAGCGAAAGCCTCCCCTTCGCCACGCCTTCGGAGTAAAGAAGAGAGAGCCGGACTTCGATGCCCGGGATGCCGTTGGGACATTTGTCGAAACGTCCGGCGCCGAGACACTTGGCCTCCCACGAATACGCGGCATCATCGGAAGTCACCATGGACATAAGCCCCTGTTGGAGCGCGGCCCAAAGGCAGTCCTGGGCCTCTCGGCTCCGCAGGGGCGGCGAACAGATCCATTTGATGCCGTCTTCGCGCTCCAGCATGTCCTCGCTGAAGACGAGATAGTGGGTGCAGGTTTCGGCAAAGACATCCAACCCTTCGGCCCTGGCGGCCCTGAGGAGCTCCACCCCTTCAGCCGTGGTCATATGGACGATGAACAGCCGGCCGTTCGTTTCCCGGGCCGTTTGGATACACTTCTGGATGGCGACGTTCTCTGTTTCGGGCGGACGGCTTCTGGCGTGATAGATGGGTTTCGTCAAGCCGGCGCTGATGAAACGCGGAACGTTCTTTTCTATCGTTTCATTATCCTCAGCATGAACCATGAGCATTCCGTTGGATTCGCGGAGTTTTTCCAAGACCTTCTTCAATCCGTCCAGGTCCACCATCAGCCCTTCTTCCCGGTATGTCATATATCCTTTGATCGTGGGAGCTCCCCGTTCGATGAGAAGAGGAATTTCGTTCAGATTCTCGGGCGAGGGCCGGGTGATGACCGGATGGACGCCCCAATCGACCAGAGCCAAGCCCTCGGCTTCTTCTCTTTTTCTTTCGAGCGTGTCCGACAAAGAGCCCGTCGCGGTTTGATTGGAAAAATCGACGATGGCGGTCACACCGCCGAAGGCCGCGGCCAGGGTGCCCGTGTAATAGTCATGGACGCTGACCGCGCTCATGAAAGAGTCGTTGAAATGGACGTGGGTGTCGACTGCGCCCGGCAGGACCAGAAGACCCGCGGCATTGATGACCACATCAGCCGCGCGGCTGGACAGATCGCCAAGAGCCGAGATTCGTTCGCCTTCGATAAGAACGTCCTGCCGGGAGACGGTCTGTCCGACAACGGCTGTCCCTCTTTTTATGAGGGTCTTTTTCTCTCCGGCCAACTTTGATCCTAAAATTATAAGGCTTTCTCCATCTCTTTGACGGAATCGGCGAAGATCTCGACCCCAGTTCTCGCCAGCTCATTTGTCAGGACCAAGGGAGGAATGAACCGGGCGACGTTGAAGTCATGGCCGCCTATCTCGATCATGAGACCTTTTTGATGGCAAAGCTTCCGCACTTGGGCGGCCATCTCGGGCGCAGGCTCTTTCGTCTCTTTGTCCTTGACGAATTCAATCCCCAGCATCAGGCCTTTCCCTCTGGCCTCGCCGATCGTTTTCGAGTCCTTTTCGAGCTCCTTGAGCAGAGAGAGCATCTCGACGCCAAGAAGACGGGCATGTTCGGCCAGGCCGTTTTGCCTCATGAATCGGATGGCGGCCGCCCCCGCTGCGTAGGCCGCCACGTTGCCCCGGAACGTTCCGATATGTTTTCCCTGCGGGAGCGTGTTCAATGCTTCTTTGAAAGCGATGCAGGAGATCGGAAGGCCGATCCCTCCAAGAGCCTTGCTCATGGTAACGATATCGGGAACGATCCCGGCATGCTCGAAGGCGAACATCTTTCCCGTCCGGCAAAAGCCCGCTTGGATCTCATCGACGATCATGATCACATGGTGTTTGTCGCAGATCTCCCTGATCTCCTGAAGGTACGCCTCGGGCGGAACGATGGTTCCGCCTTCTCCTTGGATGGCCTCGATGATGATGGCTGCGGGTTTGGCGATCCCGGAGTGGGGGTCCGAGAGCTTGTGGTCGAGATATCGGGCGCAAAAAACATCGCAGGTTTCAGGCGCTTTGTCGAACGCGCAGCGGTAGCAATAAGCATAGGGAACGAAGTGGACCTCGGGCAGGAGGGGGAGGAATTCTTCTTTAAAGGGGGCGCCGCTCGAGAGAGAAAGCGCAGCGGCAGTCATTCCGTGATAAGAGCCTTCAAAAGCGACGAGGGGATATCTTTTGGTGTTATACTTGGCGAGCTTCAGGGCGCTCTCGACGGCATCGGAGCCAGTCGGCCCCCCAAAATAGAGCCGGCTCAGCTCTTTCGGGAGAAGGGAGAGCAGCGACTCGACCAGGGATTTTCGGCTTGGGTTTGGAAAGTCGAGCGCATGGGAGAGTTCGGCGAGCTGGTCCTGGGCCGCTTTCAGGATTTCGGGGTTGGCATGGCCCACGTTCATGACGCCGGCGCCGCCGAAGAAATCGATGTAGAGATTTCCATCCATGTCCTCGACCGTGGCTCCCCTGGCCCGACGGAGGGCCATGGGCATTCCCTTCGGATAGGAGACCGCGGAACCTTCGTGGGCAGACTGGAATCTGAGGAGGTCTCGGGACGCGGGACCCGGCGGAGAAACTTTGATCAAGGGAGCCTCAGGGAAGGAAAGATCCCGGAAATCCATCATGAACCTCCTCGAGAGAATTGTCTCTTCCAGCCTATTTTTAGCTTTTTTCTCCGCTTTGTCCACAAGAAAAGTTTATAAATCCGGGGTTTGACCCCATTTGTCATAACCTTTTTTTTATGATAAAATTTATGAGACTTTTTTCCTAAGGAGATCACATGTCCGGACATTCTAAATGGGCTTCTATTAAGCATAAAAAGGCCGCCGCGGACTCGAAGCGCGGCAAAATCTTCACCAAGATCATTCGCGAAATCGCCGTAGCCGCGCGCGCGGCCGGGGGCGACGCCGATATGAATCCCCGCCTGCGGAAAGCCGTCCAGGACGCCAAGGCCGTCAACATGCCGGCCGACAACATTAAGCGGGCCATCCAGAAAGGCACGGGCCAGCTTGAAGGCTCTCATTACGAGGAAGTCATTTACGAAGGTTACGGGCCCGGCGGCTTCGCCGTTTACATCACCGCCCTTTCCGACAACAAGAATCGCACGGTCTCGGAGATCCGCCATATCTTCACCAAGAACGGTGGCCAGATCGGCACGTCCGGGTGCGTCGCCTTTCGGTTCAAGCGCGGGGGGTACATCGACATCGATAAGGAAAAGGTCGAGGAAGAAAAGCTTGTGGATATCGCCCTGAACGCCGGCGCCGCGGACATCAAGGATGACGGCGACACATGGGAAGTCATCACCACGCCCGAAAAGTACGAGGCCGTTCTTGAGGCCGTCAAGGCGGCCGGCGTCGAGGTCGCGGATTCTAATGTCGGCTACATCCCGCAGGACTATATTAAGCTCGAGGGCAAACAGGCCCAGCAGGCCTTGAAGCTCGTCGAAGAGCTCGAAGACCACGACGACGTCCAGACCGCGGCCGCCAACTTCGACATCGACGAAAAAGAAATCGCCCAGTACGAAACCGCCTAAAGCCGGCACCGATGCGGGTTCTCGGGATCGACCCCAGCAGCCAGTCCACAGGATACGGCATCCTCGAATTCAATGAAAACCAATACCGGGTGCTGGACTACGGCACGATCAAGCCGTCGCGCCGGTCGCCGCTTCATAAAAAACTCCTCGACATCAAGGCCGGCGTGGACCGATTAATCACTCAACACGCGCCCGAAGAAGTCGCTATCGAAAATCCCTTCTACGCCCAAAACGTCAAGACGGCCATCACGCTGGGACAAGTGCGGGGGGCGGTGCTCGTCGCCGTCGCCGGGCATGAGTGTCCGTTGTTCGAGTATTCTCCTCTCGAAATCAAAAAAGCCGTGACGGGTTATGGCCAGGCCGACAAGAACCAGGTCCAAACGATGATCCAGACGCTGCTGAATATCGAAGGCGGCAAAATGGAGGAAGACGCCTCGGACGCCCTGGCCTGCGCCTTCTGCCATCTGAACACTCGGTTGTATCAAAAGAACATCGAAGAATCAAAAATTTAAATCCTGAGCATCTTCGGGATGACAAAGATCCCCGGCTGATCTCATAGAGGAAGTTATCGACCAGCGTAATGGGGAAGACTGCTCCGCCGTGGGTTTAGATTCAGACTCCCCATCTCCCCTGCTCTCTTCCCGATCTCGATTTCCATCGTATTGACGCGGACATGGCGGTCAGCCTTTCAAGTGAAAAATAAATTTTTTGATTTCCTTCCTGTCCCATATAGGAATGCCGCGGTCCATTTCATTTGATAGCCGAACGCATCCCCTTGATCGTATCGCCCAGTTCTCTGCGCAGCAGGTCGAAGTCCCAGCCGACACTGATCATCTTGTACCCCGCGTCCACCTTGGCCTTGATATCTCCAGGACCGGCATCCGTGGCGGCAACGACGCCCCGGGCAAGGCACATCTTCAGAATGCGCGCCGTATCCGCATCCGGAAGGTGGACGGGCTGAACCGCGGATAGGCCGGGGGTTTCCACGATCTCCTTCGCCTTTCGCGCGCCCGTTTCAGTCTCGATCATGGCCACCAGCATCAGCTCGCCTTTGGGATTGAGCGGCCAGATATCTCGTTTTTCACGGGGTATGTTCAGGCCTTCGAGGGCAGAGGTCTCTGCATTTCGAATGGCGGAAATAGCCCTTTCCACATCAGCCCGGCTCTCGACGAATGGGATCCAAACGCCCATCGCCGGACCGACTTTGAGCGATTCTGCAATCTCGTAGCGCGGATCCCAAGTGCCGCGGTTGGCCAGCTTCACCAGCACCACGGGCGCTGGCCGGGGTTCGGCCCTAAAGCGATTGCTGAAATCCTGAATCTCCAGCAGGAACCGGTGTAACGCGCTGAAATCATAAATGTCGTGTTCCACGTCGGCCACGATGAAATCTGCGTCACTGGTCGCCAGGACTTTGCTAATCCGGGGCGCTGCGAGCGCGCCGGTCCACACGCCGATCGCCGGCTTCCCCGCTTCGAGCAGCGCGATAAGCCGGTTAGCGCGCTCCTCCGCCGCCGGAAGTTGACGGAAGAGACCCATAACAATTAATAAAATCAATAGGCCGACGAACGTCCGAGCAAATGTCCTCATTTTAAGAACTCCTTCGATAAGAATTTTTTCCGCCCATCGCTTAATCCCCCTTCTTCATAAAATCCATGCCGCCCATTGCCCCCAAAATATATCGCCCGCTGAAGAGAGATGTCAAGAAAGGAAAGGACTGTCACAGGAGAAGGCGTTCTAAAAAAGACCACCTGCCGATCCGGGTTTCGCTTCAATAAAACAGCGCGTTGAACAGCAGTTTGAAGGTGCCGTAGGGCTGGGCGCGGTTCTGAACGCCGAATCCCAGTAGGACGACCTTCCCTTTGTCCAGCATGAATGACGCTGCGGCAACTTTTTTGCGCAGGAATTTCTCGCCCTTGAGATAGCCGCTGATAAGGAGCGTGTCGTCAGGGTAGGAGGCGATGATCTCGCCGCCCTTCCCCGCCCCGCTGTCCGGGTAGAACTGGAAGGCCGGGCTGTTGTTGAACATTCCCGCGCCCCGCTCCGGCATGCCGTAGGCGACAGGGTGCTTCGGGTTGAAAGCCAGACGCAGAACAGAACCCGGGCAGATGAATTCCGGCGCCCCGCCGCCCTGGGCCGACCGGACGCCCCTCAGCGCGTCGCCGGCCGGAAGGCTCAGCTTCTCGATGGCGAACTGGCAGCCCGAATTGAGCGCGACCAATGTCCCACCCTCGCGGACGAACGTCTCGATGTTGAGAACGCCGGCATCCCCGATGCCTCCGACATATTGGGGGGGCATGGTCCCCGGCGCATAGCCGCTGACGATGGCGTCGGCGGACATCGCGGGGATGACGAGCACGTCGTATTTATTCCGGAGCGAGCCGGCTCTCATTTCGGCGTTCTCGACATTGATGTAGGGGAACTCGTACTGCTCCAGGATCCACCGCGTCCACCCCTCGTCCGCGCTCGCCCGCCAGGCCTTGTAGAGGGCGATCCGCGGCGATTTGATCCGGGACGCCGAAGCGGGCGGATCTCCCACCCCGATTTCAAGGGACAGGTCCTTTGCCAAGCCGGCCATGAACTCGCGGCCGATGTTTGAGCTGCGAACGATGAACGTCCCGGCCGGCCAGGACTTCCCGCCCGCGGAGAACGCATCTTTTGCCCGCATCACCTCGCCGCCTTTTTTCAGGATCCGGTTGAGAGCAGTGTAACTGTTATTCGTTTTTGGCGAAATCAAATAGGAGCCGCCTGATCTCTCCGCGACCGCTCCCGGAAGTTCGGTCTTCCGGATCTCGATCAGGGACGCTTTGAGCGGCGTATCCACTCTCATGACTTTGACGCCCATCTGGTAAGGCAGAGACCAGCCGGCCAGATCGTAGGGCGGCAGGTATGCGTCCCGGAAATTCTGGGGCGAGACAATCCCCTGCCACAGGTCGGGATACTTCGTCAGGTCGGGATACAGCATCTCTTCAAAAACGGCTTTGACGAACAGGGCGAACGGCTGGCTCATGGGGATGACCCACGTCCCGGCCGGATACGAAACGCCGTCCGCGAGGAATGCCTTCTCCGCTTGAAAGACCTTGATTCCCTGCATCAGCATCCTTTCGATCAAGAGCGCCGCCGTCGGGCCGTCCCATTGCTCGCGGGGAATGATCCAAGCGTAGGGCGGCTCCTTGGCGAAGCGCGCCACAATATCCTTTCCCATCTTGTATTTCCCGTAGAGGAACTCCTCACGATAGAGGGCCGCGATGTGTAAGACGGCTTTCGAGCCCGTCAGGCAGTATTCCACAGCGTCCCGCAGGCGCCACCAGCCGCCCTTCCATGGGCTGGGATAGAACACGGACGGCGTCAGGTCGCGGTAATCCTCCGGAAAATCGCGGATCGTGTAGAAGCGGGGCGTGGCATAGGAATAGAGGGCCGTCTCGGTCATGATGGAGATAATGTGGAAGAAATCACCGAACGAGTCCTCGTACCCAGGATAGATGAAGTCGAATTGGAAACGGGAAATGGCGCCGTCCTTGCCCTCGCGGTCAAAGGCGTAGCCCATGGCGCTGCCGATGAGATTCTTGCCCCGGATGAACAGCGGGTGGAGGTTGGGATTGGTCGGCTCGGCGGCCGGCGGGATCCAGATTCGGGCCGGGAAGGGCGCGGTCTGGTGATGATCGTAGAGGACGACCGGGCTCCAGACGCCGTTGAGCAGCCGGGTGATGTTCTGCGTCTCGATGAGGTTGTTGATGTAGGAGTCGCGGTTGTCGTCGTGGCCGGCGTACCGGTTGTAGAGGTACGGCATGGGGGCGGTCTCAAAGGGCGTGCCGACGTTTTTGCGATACCAGTCGGCAATCATTTCCATCCCGTCCGGATTGGCGAATACGAGGATGAGGATCGTGTTGTCCCGGACGAGCTTCGTATCGGCGGCGTCGTCCGTGACGAGGTCGTAAGCGAGCTGGAGGGCATGCTGGGCGGGCGCGCATTCCGAAGCGTGGATGCCCACATCGATCCAGACCACGGCCTTCCCCTCGGCCGCGAGCTGGCGGGCCTGGCCGTCGGTCAGGCCCTCAACCAGGGCCAGCTTCCGGGAGATCTCGCGGTAGCGGTCGAGGCTTTTCATAGTCTCATCGGAAGCGATGACGGCGTAGATCATGGGCCGTCCCATGCCCGTCTTCCCCATCTCAAAGACTTTGAGCCTCGGCGATTCCTTTTCCAAGAGGCGGAGATACCCCACGGCCTGGTCGTAGGTCGCCAGGTGATAGTCCGCGCCCACGCTGAATCCGAGGAATTTTTCGGGCGGTGTGATATCCGCGAACGCCGTGGCCGCGAAGATAAACAAAAATGCGCAGGCCGCGATTCCGGCAGCCGTTTTCGACCTTGTCTTCAACTCTGACATCAACTCTCTCCTTTCCTCTTTCCGCAGACGAAAGCCAAACGCAGAGCGAGCGAAGCGGCCCAACCGCAAGCGCGGATCAGCCCGCGTCTCTATGATTATAGCGGCATAACATGCCCGCCGCGCCTTCCGCGGCGAAGGCCTTCGCCGCAGCTGCGCCGATGCTATGCGGATTGTTGACGCCGGTTATCAGGGCGACCTTGTTTATCAATCCCGTGTCAATCATATTGTCTCCGTGCTCGCCTTGTCATTCACGCTCAGACTTTCAGCCTATCCGTGCCTGCGACAAACGAGCTGACTATTAATCTGAATTATTCATGAATTACGTTGTATCTCCAAGTCGTGAATTTGCAGACGGGCGCCGAATTCAGGGACATGACCCAAATTCTCCGGAATTTGGGATCGTGTCCCCCTCGTCTTGAATTCGGCGCCATCTGCGAATTCTC
>Ga0315297_10002095_pt1 | contig 12511 bp, 9 predicted proteins | sample YL17G15_0_MG_FD_203628 | JGI IMG/M metagenome (GOLD analysis project Ga0315297, IMG submission 203628) | Sediment microbial communities from Yellowstone Lake, YNP, Wyoming, USA - YL17G15_0 | ecosystem: Environmental > Aquatic > Freshwater > Lake > Sediment | place: USA: Wyoming | collected... | reverse complement strand
CGGGACTCGGGACTCGGGGCTAGTCTGACAGACGACGCTGGCGCCTGCCCTGGATCCCGGCTTCCGCCGGGATGACGAGGGGAGAGCGCCGGGATGACGCTCGGGACTCGGGGCTCGGGACTCGGGACTCGGGACTCGGGGGCTGGCCAGTCAGTAGCCCGTAGCCAGTGGGGCGGAACGGCGTTCGGCGCACGGGCATTCCTACTGACTACTGGCTACTGACTACTGACTACGGCCTAGTTCTTTGACTTCCCTAGCCCCCAGCGCCTTTCTGTCCGATACCTACGACGAGCGCCCGTGGCGGGTGGGGGAGCGTGTCTCTATGTCGATCAGAATGAAGTTGTTTATTTTGATACTGTTACAGGAACTGCGCGAGAGGCTCGCGCGCGTGAAGGACACGGGATGACACCACGGGACCCGAACGACGTGCCGGCGCCTCTCGATCCGGACAACCCCGAATCGGCCATGCGCGACGCGCGCCAGCGATTCATCGCGGCCTTTCCGTCGCGCTCCGACTCGATCGGTCTCATGCTCTCCGTCGTAGCGACCATGGGCAGCCGCGGCCCGGTCTTGCAGTTGCGGCAGATCGTCCACCGCACGTCCGGCCTGGCCGGCATGCTGGGCTTTCCGAATGTGTCGGTCCACGCGCGCGAGATCGAGGAACTGCTCGATGGTGTGGATCGCGGCGATTTCGATGCGAGCCGCGCCAACCTGACGTTCGACGCGCTCGAGCAGGCCTTTACCGACGACCTCCGGCATCCGCCCACGTGGGTGGGCCCGGACCCTGGCGCCGGCGGCAATCGCCGCATCATGGTGGTGGAAGACGACGAGGATCAGCGCGAGGTCGTGTGCATCAACCTGCGCGCGGCGGGATACCTCCCCGTCCCGGTCCATACCGGCGACATGGCGCTGGAGGCGGCCCGCGAGCAGAAACCCGATCTCATCCTGCTCGACGCGAAGCTGCCGGGCATGGACGGCTACACCGTGTGCCGTCTCCTGAAGGCGGATCCCGTGCTGGCGTCGACGCCGGTCCTTTTCATGACGGTCCGCTCCGGCCTCGACGATCGCCTGGTCGGCCTGACGCTCGGCGCCGACGACTACCTGGTCAAGCCGGTGGACATGCCCGAGTTGATGGCGCGCATCCAGATCCTCCTTGCGCGGCGTGTTCCGGTACCTGGGAGGCCACAAGGAGTGGGGCCAGATGAAGCGAAAGGGATTCGAATCAACCCGTGAAACTCCTGCTCGCTGAAGACGAACCGGATGTCCAGCTGATCGCGCGGCTGTCGCTGAAGAAAGCCGGCTTCACCGTGGTGACGGTCGGCAACGGCCGCGAGGTGCTCGAGCGCGTCGGAGCCGAACAGCCCGACGCCATCCTGCTCGACTGGATGATGCCCGACATGGACGGCTTCGAGACGTGCAAGCGGCTCAAGGCCGACCCGGCGACGGCGCACATTCCCGTGATCTTCCTCACCGCCCGGGTGCAGGAAACCGAGGTGGCCCGGGCGCTGGCGCTCGGCGCGATCGGCTGCATCGGCAAGCCCTTTGACGCCCTCAACCTGGGCAAGCAGGTGATGGCCTTGCTGGCGACATAAGTGAGTATCCGCTCGCGTATCTTCACCGTGGTCGGTGTCGTCATCGCCGCGGCCTTCGTGCAGACGCTGGTCGTCCTGCAGATCGAGGGCCGGCGGGGCGGCACCGCTGCGGCCGTGGACCGCGCGCTCTGGCGGTACGAGAACCAGTCGCATCTGGGCCGGCTCGTCGTCGAGCTCGAGAGCGTGCAGCGGTCCAGCCTGGCGACGGGCTCGGCAGCGCAGCGCGCCGAGTTCGAGCGCCTGTGGGATCTCTACGAGCGGACGGTCACGCTGCTGCCCCAGTACATCGACGAGCCCGACGCGAAGCGCGATCTGGCCTCACTCGACGGGCTGATTCGCGAGTGGCACCTCTTCGCGTCGCCGGCGTCCGCTTCCACGTCCGGGCCGGGGCTCTCGCCGCGGGGCGGAGCGGGCGCCGGGGCCGCGCGACCACTCGACGAGGCCGGCGACCCGCGCATGCGGCGCATCCGCAGCGAGCTGGACCGGTTCGAGACCCGCGAGCGCAACCGCCTCACGGAGCAGCGCACCGCGGCCAACAGCCAGGCGCTGCAGTCCACGCTGCTCACCCTCGGCATCCCCGCGGTGGTCATCGTGCTGCTGCTGCTGCTCGTGGCGTTCGTGGCGCGCATCCTGCTGGATCCGCTGGCCGCCGTGGCCAACTCGGCGCGCCAGATTTCGGGCGGCAATTTCGACGTGTCGCTGCCGCCCGCCTCGCGCGACGAAATCGGCGCCCTGGTGCACGCGTTCCGGGACATGACCACCGCCGTGCAGCGCCGCCAGCGCGAGGTGACGGAGGCGTTGGCGCGGGAGCGCGAGCAATCGGAGATCTCCGCCGCGCTGCGCACGAAGGCGGAGCACGAGCATCAGCGGCTCCTGGCGACCATCGAGACCGTGCCGGTCGCGCTCGTGATTGTCGATGCGGCGACCGGGCGGATCGCGCTCCAGAACAAGGCCGCCGGCCTGCTGGTCGGGCGCGAGCCCGAGGGCGGCGCCGAGCGCGAGGCCTACTGGAACGCCTTCCGCGTGACAACGCGCGACGGGGCGCCGCTGTCGGTGCGCGAATGGGGAGCCGAGCGCCTCAGGCAGGGCGCGGTGAGTGTCGGCGAGGAGCTCGTCGTGCACCATCCCGACGGCCGCGAGATCCCCATCCTCGTGAGCGCCGCTCCCCTGCGCGGCAATGACGGGACGATCGCCGGAGGGGTGGTCGCATTCCAGGACATCACGAGCCTGTACGAGGTCGATCGCCTCAAGAGCGAGTTCGTGTCGATCGTGTCGCACGAGCTGCGCACGCCGCTCACGTCCATCAAGGGCGCGCTGCAGCTGCTGCTGGACGAGGCGTCCGGGGCCGACCCCGATCACGCGATGCTGATGCAGGTGGCGCTCTCGAACACCGACCGCCTCGTGCGCATCATCAACGACATCCTCGATATCTCGAAAATCGAGGCCGGCAAGCTCGAGCTGAACGCGCGGCCGCACACGGTGGCCGAGGTGGTGAAGCTGTCGCTGCAAAACGTGGAGCAGATCGCCCGCGGGTCGCTGATCACGCCCTCCTCCAGCATCGAGAGCGGTGTGCCGGCCGTGCACGTGGATCTCGATCGCACCATCCAGGTGGTGGTGAACCTGCTGTCGAACGCCCTGAAGTTCGCGCCGCCGCGATCGGACGTGACGCTCTCGGCACGCCGGCACGGCGACGACTTCGTCGCCTTTGACGTGACCGACCACGGCAGGGGCATCCCGCCCGAAAAGATCGGCCTGCTGTTCCAGAAGTTCCAGCAACTCGACGGCGCCAGCACCCGTAAGGCGCGCGGCACGGGTCTCGGCCTGGCCATCGTGAAGGCGCTGGTCGAAATGCAGGGCGGCCGCGTTACCGTCGACAGCGTGGTCGGCCGCGGGTCCACGTTCACGGTGACGGTGCCGGTGGCAGGAAGAGTAGTCAGTAGTCAGTAGTCAGTAGCCAGTAGCCCGTAGCCAGTAGCCAGTAGCCAGTAGCCAGTAGGACAGCATCCGGTGTGTTTGCCTTTCTACTGAATACTGACTACTGCCTACTTCTACATTCAGATCCCGTAGGTCCTTCGCCCTTCGGCTCGCGAGCCCAGAGGCTCGCTCAGGACTCGGACCGCGTCAAATCCCGTACGTCCGTCGCCCTTCGGCTCGCGAGCCCAGAGGCTCGCTCAGGACTCGGACCGCGTCAAATACCGTAGGTCCTTCGCAGCAGGCGCGCGATGCGCATCGTCAGATCGATCGGCAGGAACGGCTTGGCCATGTAGTCGTCGGTGCCGATGAGGTACCCCTTCGTGCGGCTGTTCTGGTCCGCGCTGGCGGTCAGCATCAGGATGGGCACGAAGGCGGTTCGCACGTTCCCGCGCAGGTGGCGGCACGTTTCGAAACCGTCCATCCTCGGCATCATCACGTCGAGCACCACCAGGTCCGGCGTCGCGGCGGCGGCCTTCTCGAGGGCATCGACGCCGTCTTCGGCCTGCACCACATCGACCGGGACCGGCAGTTTGCGCAGCGTCGCGCTCACGATCATCCGAATATCCGCATCGTCATCGACCACCAGCACGCGCAGGCGTCGTTGGCTCGCCGGGGCGGTGGGGTCAGACTCGACCGCTACAGGCCCGCCCGCGGTGGGGCCGCCTGCGGTGGGGTCAGACTCGACCGCTACAGTTACGGCTCCGGTCGAGTCTGACCCCACTGTTTCTGACCGCGTCACGACGGCCCCGGCGGCGGTCGAGTCTGACCCCACCGCCTCGAAGTCGATCATCGGCGCGAACGGCATGTCTTCAACCCGCGCCGCACTCTCTCTGTGTCTCTCCCGGTCGGTTTGCTCTCCCAGTTCTTCGGCCAGCGGCTGCACCAACGCGTTGGTGTTGCAGTACGGGCACAGCTTCCACTCGAGCCTCAGGGCCTGCCCGCAGCTCGAGCATGTGTTCTTGAGGCTGTGCCTGCAGTACGGGCATGTCGAGAAATCGGCCTCTATGAGCGCCTTGCAGTTCGGGCACGGTACTTCGGTTTCGTCCACCTGGACGACGCGCAGGACCTCGTCGGGCGACGTCAGTCCCGCCTTGATTTTCTGGAGCGCGTCCTCGCGCAACAGCACCATCCCCGCCTGCCTCGCCGCGTAGCGGAGGTCGGCCTCGCTCCCGCGGTCGTTGATGAGCCGGCGCATGGCGTTGGTGGGCCTGAAGATCTCGTAGACCCCCACCCTCCCTGAGAACCCGGTGCCGCCGCACGAAGTGCAGCCGTGCCCGCGGAACACGGGCGTGTTGTCGGCGACCAGGCCCACGCGGCTCCGCACGCCGGCCTCGGGCTCGTACTCCTCCCGGCATTCAGCGCACACCCGTCTCACCAGCCGCTGCGCAATCACCATCGTCAGCGATGTCGAGAGGATGGTGGGATCCACGCCCAGGTCGAGCATGCGCCCGATGGCGTTGATCGCACTGTTCGTGTGAAGGGTACTCAGCACCATGTGGCCCGTCATGGAGGCCTGGAACGCGATCTCGGCGGTCTCTCGGTCGCGCATCTCGCCGACCAGGATCACGTCCGGGTCCTGGCGCAGGATCGACCGCAGCGCGCTGGCAAACGTCAGGCCCGCCTTGGGGTTGATCTGCACCTGGTTGATGCCGGCCAGCTGATACTCGATCGGGTCCTCGACCGTGACGATGTTGACTTCGGGCTTGTGGTGCTTGGCGAGGAGCGCATACAAGGTGGTGGTCTTGCCCGAGCCCGTGGGCCCGGTCACCAGGATCATGCCCTGCGGTTGCTGGACGGCCGTCTCGAGTATGGCCATCTGCTCCTGCGAAAGGCCGAGCGTGGCGATGTCCGGCGCCGACACCCCGCCGAGCACGCGCAGCACCATCTTTTCGCCGAAGTGCGTGGGCAGCGTCGAGATGCGCAGGTCGATGGAACGCCCCTGGAACAGCACGTTGACGCGGCCGTCCTGCGGCAGCCGCCGCTCGGCGATGTCGAGCTTCGCCAGGATCTTCAGGCGCGACACCACCGGGCCGTGCAGCCATTTCGGGACGCGCGTGTAATCGCGCAGGACGCCGTCCACACGCAGGCGCACCTGGAGGTCGTGCAACGCCGGTTCGATGTGTACGTCGCTGGCGTTTGACTTGATGGCGTCGTAGATGATGAGGTTGCACATCTTCACGACCGGCGCCACTTCCGCCGCCACCAGCGAGTCCGCCACGTCGAGGCCGATGTCGTTCAGATCCTCGGAGAGGATCTGGATGTCGGGCGCTTCCGGCACTTTGGCCAGGAACGCCGCGATGCGGTCCTCGGCCCCGTAGCGTTCGTCAATGCCGTCGAGCACCTCCGTGTGTGTCGCGACCACCGGGCGGATCGACAGGGCCGACGCGAACTCGACGTCCTGGATGGCGCGGTAGTCGATCGGGTTGACCATGGCCAGCACGAGGACACGGCCCTCGATGGCCAGCGGCAGGCAGAGGTGCTTGCGCGCCAGGCGCTCGGGGACCTTGCGCAACGCATCTTCGTCCAGCAGGAAGGTGGCGACGCGCGCCCGCGGCACCTTCATCCGCTCCGTGAAGAGGTTGGCCAGTTCCTCCTCGGGGATACGTTCCTCCCGGACGAGGATGTCGACGAAGGATCCGGCGTCTCTGGCCACGCGGTCCTGCACGCGGCGTATCTGGGCCTCGGTCGCTAGGCCGGATTGACGAAGCAGAGATTCGAGCTGTTTGGACATGGTCGTAGCCAGTGCCACCGAAAGAGGTCACCCCGGCGTCCGCGGCGCAGGACGCCCCGGAGGATTATCGGCACCAAACGACAGGAAAACAAGGGCCCGTGAGCGGCACGGGTCTTGATAGGGAATAGTGCAGGCCGCGTCGAATCAACGGGGTGGGTCAACCACAGGCAGGCGCTGGCATCACTACCCCGCCAGGCAGGGCGATTCGGCGCGGCTCCTCTCTTTTCGACACCAACCACGCCGCACCTTTACCGCATACGTCATTCCGGCGGAAGCCGGAATCCAGGCATGCGATCCATCGATCGTCATTCCGGCGGAAGCCGGAATCCAGGCATGCGATCCATCGATGGTCATTCCGGCGGAAGCCGGAATCCAGGCACCGACGACCTGGCGGTTGTCCTGGGCCCCGGCGTTCGCCGGGGTGACGATTGAGATTCCTACGCCGTGACTTTGAGCACCACGACCGTCCGGTCGTCGTTCTGCTCGGCGTCGCCGCAAAACTCGTACACCGCCGCGAAGATGGCGTTGGTGATCTCCTTCGCCGTCAGGGCCCGGTTGCGCTCGATCACGCCGATCAGCCGCTCCGTGCCGAACTCCCCGCTCGTGGCGTTCATCGCCTCGGAGATGCCGTCCGAGAAGAAGACGAACACATCGCCCACCCCCAGCGCCATTGTCAGTTCGTCGTAGGTGATGCCCGGAAACGACCCGAGCGGCACACCCGGCGAATGCACCTGTCCGCAGCCCTCGGCCGAACAATGGATGGGATACGGCAATCCGCTGTTCGCCAGCGTCACGTTCCGGCGCTTGAAGTCGAAGTGCGCGTAGCAGAGCGTGCAGTAATAGGCGTCGAGCTGGCGGTCGTGCAGGATGCGGTTCATCGACTCCAGGATGTCGGCCGGACCGGTGCGCACCTTGGTGTAGCGCCGGCGGTAGGTGCGCGACCGCACCAGCTCTCCCGCGAAGGCGCTGTACAGCGCGGCCGGCACGCCCTTGCCCGAAACGTCGCCGACCGCCACGGTCAGCGTGTTGGGTTCGAGGGCAAGAAAGTCGTAGAAGTCGCCGCCCAGCTCGCGCGCCGGCTCGAGGCGCATGGCCACGTCCACGCCCTTGAGTCGTTTCGGCAGCTCCGTCGGCAGCAGCGCCCGCTGCACGCGCTCCGCGAAGCTCACTTCCTTCGCCAGACGCTCCTTGTTCTGCCGCAACTCTTCGTAGAGGCGCGCGTTGTCGATGGCCACCGCCGCGCTGGCCGCCAGCGGCGTCAGCAGCTCGAGGTGCTCCTTGGTGAAGGCCGCCAGCTCCGGGCTTTCGAGGTCGAACACCCCCACGCAGCGGTCCTTGACGAGCAGCGGCACCACCAGCTCCGACCGCGCGTCCTCCACCACCTTGATGTAGCGCGCGTCCTTCGACACGTCGTCCACGATCACCGGCAGCTTGTGGAGCGCCGCGTAGCCGACCAGGCCTTCGCCGATCTTCACCGTCTTCGCGGGAATCCGTTCGTCGTAATTGACCGCGTGGCGCATGCGGACCTCGCCCGCGCCCTCGTCCACCAGGAGGATCCCGAAGGTGCGGTAGTCGATCAGGCGCTTGATGCGGTGCGCGATGCGCGTCAGCAGTGCGTCGAGGTCGAGGATGCCCGCAAACTCCCGGCTGATTTCGGCGAGGGCTTCGATCGTGTCCGAGTAGCGCCGCTCCGATTCGAACAGGCGCGCGTTTTCGATGGCAATCGCCACCGCCACCGCGAAATTGCGCAGCGTCTCGACCTCGGCCGGCGTGAACTCGCCCAGGTTGCGGCTGAGCAGGTTCAGGGCGCCGATCGTGCGTCCCTTGCGCCGCAGCGGCACCACCAGTTCGGCGCGGGTGCCCGGCACCGCCTCGATGTAGTGCGGGTCCGCGGCCACGTCGTTCGCCAGCAGCGGCCGCCCGGCCAGCACCGCCGTGCCCACCAGGCCCTCTCCGGGCTTCAGACGCATGGCCGTGGCCCCGACGGGATAGCCCTCGGCATAGGCGATCCGGAGGTCGCCGTGGCGCTCGTCGAGCAGGTAGACCGCGAAGGCGTGGAAATCGGTGATGCGGGAGATCAGGCCGGGCAGTTTCCGGTAGAGCTCTTCCAGGTCGAGCACCGATGCCACTTCGCGGCCCAGCGCGAAGAGGGTGGTCAGGAGCTGACGGTCGCTCTTGCCCATGCCCGGCAGGTCGCCGTCGCCGGGCGTCATCACGTCGAAATCGATCGGCTTCGTCACGGGAGCATTATACTGAATGGAACTGACGCACTCGGGGTTCGGGGTTCGGGATTCGGGGTTGCCCGAGTCCCGAGTCCCGGATCCCGAGTCCCGGCGCTCTTGGGTTACCCGATGGACCAACTGCCGTTCGATCAGACCGTCATCCAGCGCATCCTGCCGCACCGTTATCCGTTCCTGCTCGTGGACCGCATCACCGAGTTCGAGACCGACAAGCGCATCGTCGGCATCAAGAATGTCTCGATCAATGAGCAGATCCTGGCGCGCGAACCCGGCCAGACGCCCACCCTGCCGCCGACGCTCCTGACCGAGGCTGTGGCCCAGGTTGGCGCGATCCTGATCCTGGCGAAGCCCGAGAACAAGGACAAGCTCATCTTCTTCATGGGCATCGAGCGCGTGCGCTTCAGGAGGCCCGTGTATGCCGGCGACCAGGTAGTGATTACGGCCACCGTGAAGCGCCTGCGCTCGAAGATGGGATGGCTGCAGGGCGTCGCGACCGTGAACGGCGAGGTGTGCGCCGAGGGCACCATGACGTTTGCGCTCGGCCCGCGGGATGAGCAGAAGATTTCTGTCAGGGACTAGCGTGGGCATGACGTCCATGACCCACCTCCCCTCGATCCGTACGCTGACCGCCGACGTGTCCGGGTGGATGTTCTGTCTTCGCGCCGGTCAGGAACTGCGGGCCGGAAAGGCGGGCGAGTTCACGGCGTCTCACTCGCGTTTCGGCCGGGTGCTCTACAAAGGCTGACTCCGCGTACAATGGCTCGCTATGACCGTTTGTCCTGCGTGCGGTTCCAACCGCGTCTTCCGGTCGAAATCGCGGAGTGCCTTCGAGCGCTTTCGCCGGCAATTCACGATCAAGCGGCCGTACCGGTGTCATAGCTGCGACTGGCGCGGGTGGGCCGCCGACGGCGCGCAGGCGGTGTCGCCCGAGGACGTGATCGACGCCGCCACCCCGCCGCCCGATTTGAGCGCCATCGACGCGGCGCTGGAAGAATCGCGGAAGAAGCCCGACGGGTGACAGTCGCGCGCCCGCCAGGTCTTCAGACCCGGCGCAGCCGAAGGCTGTTCGCCAGCACCGACACCGACGAGAACGACATCGCCGCGGCGGCGATCATCGGGCTGAGTTGCCATCCGGTCCAGGGGTAGAGCGCGCCGGCGGCCAGCGGGATGCCCAGCGCGTTGTAGAAGAAGGCCCAGAAGAGATTCTGCCGGATCACGCGCAGCGTCCGGCGCGAGAGCAGGATCGCCTCGGCAACGCCGTTCAGGTCGGCCCGCATCAGGGCGATGTCGGCCGCCTCCAGCGCCACGTCGGTACCAGAGCCCATGGCGATGCCCACGTCGGCCTGCGCGAGGGCCGGCGCGTCGTTGATGCCGTCGCCTGCCATGGCCACGACGTGGCCCTGCGCCTGAAGCGCCTTCACTTCGTCGCGCTTGCGCGCCGGCAGCACGCCGGCGACGACGCGCGAGATCTCGCCGTGCGGCGCTACTTGCGCCGCGATCGCCCGGGCGGTGGCCTCGTTGTCGCCCGTCAGCATCACCACCTGCAACCCCATGTCGTGAAGCCGCGCGATGGCTGCGCGCGCTTCCGGCCGGGGAGTATCTGCAAGCGCGATCAGTCCATCCAGCGTTGGCGCGATGGCCGTGCCATCCGCCAAGGCGGTCGCTGTCCTGTCGTCGCCCGCGGCGGCGGACGCCACGTACATGATCGTGCGGCCCTGCGAGGCCAGGCGTGCGCGCTCGGACGCCATGGGCGCGACGTCCACACGGCACTCCGTCATCAGCGCCTCGTTGCCGATAGTAACCGCGCGATCGCCAACGGTGGCGCGCACGCCGCGGCCCGGCAGCGCCTCGAACGCCGACGGCGCTGTCAGCGGCACACCGCGCGCCTTCGCCGCGCGCACGATGGCCTGCGCGAGCGGGTGCTCCGAGTCGCGCTCCGCCGACGCCGCGAGGGCGAGCAGCGCGGCTTGTGCCTGGATTCCGGCTTCCGCCGGAATGACGGGCCTTTCGTCACCCGCGCGCTCTGATTCGTCACCCCGGCGCGCTTCGTCGTCACCCCGGCCCGCTTCGTCGTCACCCCGGCCCGCTTCGTCGTCACCCCGGCGAAAGCCGGGGCCCAGGACAACCGCCAGGTCGTCGGTGCCTGGATTCCGGCTTTCGCCGGAATGACGGTCGATGGATCGCGTGCCTGGATTCCGGCTTTCGCCGGAATGACGGTCGATGGATCGCATGCCTGGATTCCGGCTTCCGCCGGAATGACGAAGAGTGTTCGTGTCCGCCCGAGTCCCGAATCCCGAGCCTGCCCTGAGCCCCTCGGCCCATGCTCGGGGCTCCCTGAGCATCGTCGAAGGGAGCGAGCCCAGCCCGGCGTCGCGAGTCGAAGGGTCCCCAGCCCCCATCGGAACGCACTCCGTCAACTCCGGCATCCCGAGCGTGATCGTCCCCGTCTTGTCGAGCACGACCATCGTCACCGCGCCCGCGCGCTCGAGGATGTCGCCGCCGCGAATCAGCACCCCCTTCTCTGCGCCCCGGCCCGTGCCGACCAGGATCGCCGTGGGCGTGGCGAGGCCCATCGCGCACGGGCACGCGATGATGAGCACCGCCACCGCGCTGACCATCGCCATCGCGAGGCGCGACTCCGCGGGCGTCAACGCGAACCACGCGACGAACGTGACGATCGCGATGCCGATCACCGCCGGTGTGAAGTAGGCCGAGATCACGTCGGCCATGCGCGCGATGGGCGCGCGCCGGCTCTGCGCCTCGCGCACCAGCCGGACGATCTGCTGCAGCGCGGTCTCGGCGCCGATGCGTGTCGCCCGGAACCTGAACGCGCCCGTCGCGTTCATCGTCGCGCCGAACACGGTGGCGCCGGCGCCCTTCTCCACCGGCATCGACTCGCCCGTCAGCATCGACTCGTCGATCGTGGACGCGCCCTCGATCACCTCGCCATCCACCGGCACCCGCTCGCCCGGGCGCACGATCACGATGTCGCCGCGCAGCACGTCGCGCGTGGGCACCTCACGCTCGATCCCCTCGCGGATGATGTGCGCCGTGCGAGGCTGGAGGCCGATCAGGCGCTTGATGGCTTCAGACGTGCGGCCCCTCGCGCGCGCTTCGAGCAGCTTCCCGAGCAGCACGAGGACGATGATGACCACCGCCGTTTCGAAGTAGACCGGCGCGGGAGCGTGGCCTGCAGCGACGTGCGGGTCCGGGGACACCGCCTGCGGAGCAATGGTGGCGGCGAGCGAATAGAGGTACGCCGCGCCCGTGCCGACGGCGATGAGCGTGTTCATGTCCGCCGTCAGGTGGCGCACCGCTTTCCACGCGCCGCGGTAGAACTGCCAACCCGAGAAGAACAGCACCGGAGTGGCGAGGGCGAACTGCACCCAGTTGACGCCCTGGAAGTGCACGTGCGCCATGCCGAGGACGACCACCGGAATGGCCAGCGCTACGCCCAGCGTGAACCTGAAACGCAGCGCGCGATATTCCGCCTCGCGCACCTGCTGCTCGACGTCCTCGATCTCGTCGCCGTCAAGATCGTAGGCGGAGGCCTTGTCTTCCGCCTCCCCGTGACGCGCTGGCGGACCGCCGTAACCTTGGTGAAGGCGGTCAGACCCGGCGTGGCGGGTGGCCCCGGGCCATATCTCCCCCGTCATGTGGCCTCCGGGGCGCACGATGACGTCGTACCCGACGTCGCGTATGGCCTCGACGATGGCGGGAACCGTCAGGACCGACGGATCGAAGGTCACCGTGGCGCGATTGGTCGCGTAATTGACGCCGGCATCGGCGATCCCGGGCAGTTTCTTCAGCGCGCGCTCGATGTTCGCCGCGCACGCCGCGCAGGTCATTCCCACGACAGGAAGCGACACCGCCTCGGGAGACTCCGCCATGTCTCCATTGTAGATCCCGAACGAGGCTGCGGACGACCGCGGCGGCGGGAGTCAGGAGCAAGTCAGTAGCCAGTAGCCAGTAGC
>Ga0315297_10002094_pt1 | contig 12517 bp, 13 predicted proteins | sample YL17G15_0_MG_FD_203628 | JGI IMG/M metagenome (GOLD analysis project Ga0315297, IMG submission 203628) | Sediment microbial communities from Yellowstone Lake, YNP, Wyoming, USA - YL17G15_0 | ecosystem: Environmental > Aquatic > Freshwater > Lake > Sediment | place: USA: Wyoming | collected... | reverse complement strand
TGCAGGCGGTTTACGTCCCCGCCGATGACTATTCGGATCCGGCGCCTGTCGCCACCTTTACTCACCTGGACGCAACCATCGCCTTGGAGCGCTCGATCGTAGATAAGGGTATTTATCCGGCGGTAGATCCCCTGGCCTCCACCTCCCGTATCCTGGATCCACGCATCGTAGGGGATGAACATTACACCACCGCCCGCGAGGTACAGCGCGTTTTGCAGCGCTATAAAGACTTGCAAGATATCATCGCTATCCTGGGTGTGGACGAGCTGAGCGAAGACGATAAGCTGATCGTCTCGCGCGCCCGTAAGATCGAGCGTTTCTTCTCCCAGCCGTTCCATGTCGCCCAGCAGTTCACCGGTCGCGAGGGTCGCTACGTGCCGCTGCGCGAGACTGTGCGCGGTTTCCGCGAGATCCTCGATGGCAAGCATGATGACTTGCCTGAAGGCGCCTTCATGATGATCGGTACGATCGACGAGGCGCTTGATCAGGCTGAGCATATGGCAAAAGCGGCTTAAGATGAATCCTGCATACGGTATGAGAGAGGCGTTCGATGTCCATCCGCTGTGAAATTGTATCCCAGGATCGCATGGTGTTCGAAGGCCCGGCTGACATCGTAATCGTGCCCGGAGAAATGGGTCAAATGGGCGTCTTGCCCAATCATGCCCCGCTGCTCTCGACCTTGAAATATGGCATCCTCACCGTCCGTTACCAGGGGCAAGAGGAGTACTTCACCGTCGCAGGCGGGATCGTGGAAGTACAACCTGAGATCATCACCGTTCTGGCCGACGCGGCGGAAAATGTCCGCGAGATCGATGTGGCCCGCGCAGATGCCGCCCGGCGCCGCGCGGAGCAGCACATCGCCAAAGGTCCGCCGCCCGATACCGACACCTACCTGGCGATGGAAGCCGCGCTCAAGCGCTCCAATTTACGCCTGGAAGCTGCTCGAAGATTCGGTCATGGGCAAACGCGCTATCATCTGCCCGGTGTGGACACTTCTGAAGATCATGGAGTTAAAAAATAATCATGGCTCTCTTTTCCCGTGAATTGGGAATTGACCTTGGCACCTTCTTCCTGAGGGTCGTTGAAGGGAACCAGCTTGTGCTTCAGGAGCCTACCGTCGCCGCCATCGTTATCGACGAGCAGAAGATGGTCGCCTGGGGGCAGGAAGCCCAGGATATGCTCGGCAAGGTGCCGGATTCCCTGGAAGTTATCCGTCCTCTAAGGAACGGCGTGATCGCCGATTATGAGGTGACCGAATACATGCTGGCTGCCTTGCTAAAAAAACTGGCCGGGCCGCTGCGCATATTCGGTCCGCGCCTGATGGTCACTGTGCCGCATGGCATCACCAGCGTCGAGAGCCGCGCCGTCCACGAAGCCTCGTTGCAAGCCGGTAGCCGGGAAGCTTACCTGATCCAGCAGCCGCTGGCGGCTGCCCTGGGCGTTGACTTGCCGATTGGCACGCCCTCCGGCAATATGTTGATCTGTTTGGGGGGCGGGGCAACCCAGGCAGCCGTAATAGCCATGTATGGCATCGTTTCGGCAGAGACTTTGCGCGCTGGTGGTATGGCTCTGGACGAGGCGATTGTGGGCTATGTACGCAAGAAATATGGTCTCATCATCGGTCAGCTCACCGCCGAGCAAGTAAAAATCCGCATTGGCGCTGCCATTCCGCAGGATGAAGAGCAATCGATTGAGATCCAGGGGCAAGATCAGGTCAGCGGTCTGCCGCGACCGGCTACCCTGACCACCGGCGAAGTGGTCGAGGCTTTGCGCGATGCTTTAGGCGATATCGTCAACACCGCCCGGCGTGTGCTGGAGAAAACCCCGCCCGAGCTGGTCTCGGATATCATCGATCGTGGCGTGGCAATCACCGGCGGCGGGGCGTTGCTGCGTGGCATCGACAAGTTGATGACCAAAGAGTTGGGCGTGCCGGCTTACCGCGTGGATAACCCCACTACCTGCACTGCCGAGGGTGCCGCCCGTGCCCTGGCCATGTATCCGATCATCCGGCGCAACCTCCCTAATGTCTAAAACCCCCTTTAACCGGAATAAATAAGCCCCGTCGAGTCGCCGGTTCAAAAAACAACTCGCCGAGGCTGATTTTATCTGTCTCCCCTAATCTCTGGGCTACCAGGTGCCTGATCCCTATTCTAGATAATACGTCATCCTCTGCAGATGGATAGACGGATCGATATATTGCACCAGCACGCCCTGGGGGACGTTGATGCTGATGGGCGCGTAATTCAAGATCCCTCGGATGCCGGCTTCCACCAGTTTGTTGGTTACATCCTGGGCGATCGAGGTGGGCACCGCAATCATTGCCAGCTTGATCCCGTTCTCCCGGATCTTCTCGCCCATATGCGCATAGTCTTGGACTGTGAACTCGCCGACTCTTGAGCCGATCACTTCTGGATCGTTGTCAAAGATAAAGCGTACGTTGAAGCCGCGGTTATTGAAGCCTTTATAGCGGGCAATGGCGCTGCCGATACCGCCTGCGCCTACCACAACCATATCCCAGTCGTGGTTGACATGCAGAATTATTTGGAGTTGTTCGCTAAGGAAGGGGATATGATAACCGGTGCCCTGTTTCCCGAATTCGCCGAATTGCGAAAGATCTTTGCGGATTTGGGCCGCTGAGATGCCCAGCCGCTCGGCCAGCTCCTGTGACGAAGTCACCTGGCGGCCCTCACGCATCATGCGCTGCAATGAACGCAAATATTGCGGCAGCCGTGCCACAACAATATCTGGGATTTGTTGTTTCTGCATGCAAACCTCCTCTGGGATATGTTTGAATTTACCACAAAATTCCCAATTGTGCAATTCCCCACAATAAAGCTACAATATCAGCTCTTGCTTTGTTACTTAATCCTGCAAATCCAACTCCGCATGGGGTGGCATTTCGCACATCTGCCGCGCGCGGCGCATCACCTCTTCCTGTAGGGTGCGTCGCCGACACACCGTTTTTTATTCACTGCTTTCCTGGCCTAACCTATCTCTTTCGACATCAATTGCTAAAGCCTTTTCCGTCTGCCCTCCCATTTTATAGGCCCGGCCTAACAATAAATATAGATCACGCAAATCCACCTCGACTGCCGCCTCTGGCAGCGGCGCCTCCCGCACGAACTGGCGGGCGTGCTCAAAATGAACGATGGCCTCACTCACCGCCGAGAGGCGCAGCGCTTCGCGCCCGGCAGTCAGGCTGTGGCGGAAAGTGGCCTGGGCCAGTCCGGCAGCCTGCGCATGGTGAGCCAGCACCGCGGCAGAGACTCCCGCCGCTTCGAGGATTTCCAGCGCCCGCCGGTGAAAAAGCCTCCGCCGCGCATCCCCGGCTTCGGTATACACCACATCCCGCAGCATGTCGTTGGCTAGGATGTACGCGCTGGCAGCGCCCGGCTGCACCGCTTCCAGCAAGAGCCGCCCGCTGATCAGTTCATCCAGGGCGGGTAAGCCCAGATCTTCGGTCACATTGCAGATGGCGCACAGGCGCTCGAACGTGATTCGCTGCTCGAGCACGGCTCCGGCCGCCAGCAAACAGAATGCATTTGGGCTGAGCCGGTTCAAGCGCGAGCGGATCACAACCCGCACGCTAGACGGGACGCGTACCGCTTGCCCGAGGTCGTGTTCGGCGTCTATTGCAAAGCTCCATTGACCCACCGCCCGTCGTTTTGGATGCAGCACTTGCCGTTCGAGCAAATCTTTCAAGGTCTCCATCAAGTAAAACGGCTGTCCGTGTGTTTCGAAGTACACCCACTGGGCGAAGTCGGCCGCCGGCGGTGCCAGGATAGACTGCACCATATGCACCGTCTCGACTTCACCTAATGGCTCCAGTTCGAGATGATACGGCGTTAGCTCACGCGCTACATTCGCCAGCCATTGGATTAAGCCCTGTGGGCCGCCCGCTTGCTGGGGTTGGGCCACCGGGTGCAAAGCTTCTGAGCGCAGGCTGACCAAAAGCAAGACCCGCCTCGCGCCATCTCGCCAGCGCCGGATGGCATACTGCAAGAAGTCCAATGTCGCACTATCCGTCCACTGCAGATCGTCCACGAATAGCACCAGCGGCGCCCGTTTGGCCAGGGCCAGCGTGATTTGGACCAGGGGTTCGAAGAGCTGCTCCTGGCTCACGTCAGCCTCCAGATCAGGGCGCACCTTTTGTGTAGGGGGCAGATCCGGATTCCGTTGGCGCAATTCCGGCAGCAGTTGGCTCAACGGGGACAACCACACCTCATCCAGTAAATCTTTGGGCGAGTTTTCGTGTTCGAGCCGCAGTCTAAGCGCCTCAACCAGTGGCTGAAATGGCATGTGGCTGCCACTCTCAAAGGTGCTTCCTTGCAACATCTCAGCTCCCTGCGCATCGGCCCAGGCTAAAAATTCCCTGGCCAGGCGGGTTTTACCAATCCCGGCCTCACCGCGCAGCACTACGAGCTGGGGCTGTCCCGCAGCAGCGCGTTCATAGCACTTCTCGAGCGCTTGACGCTCACCGGTACGTCCGGCAAACAGTTTTTCCAGATAAGCAACCGCTGTATCTGCCCGGTGTGGCAGGGGCGTGGAAGGATGGCTGGAGAGTTGAGCGCGGATGAGCGCCGCCAGCGCTGCCGTATCCGGTTCTGGCTCTACACCCAATTCCGCCGCTAACATAGCGCGACAGGCTTCATAGGTCTCCAGTGCTTGCCCGCGTTCGCCGGCCGCGAAATGAGCCCGCATCTTGCGGCGATACGCCACTTCGTTGAGCGCATCTAAAGCAATCCAGCGCGAGGCAGTCTCTGTGGTGCTGGCAAACTCTCCGCTGGCAAATTGGATTTCGGACAGCCGGTCGAGGATCAGGCCCAGGCGACGATTCCAGACTTCGCGTTGATTTGTCTCCCAATTATCGAAGTCGGGTGCATCACTGAGCGAAAATCCAGCCAAAAAATCGCCGCGCTGGCAGGCGGCGGCTGATTGCAGCAACGGCAGGCTGGCAGAGCCCTCCGGCAGCGACCGGCTCGAGCGGTCAGCGCGTGCCAGCATGTAAGCCTGTTCTATTGTATGCAGGTCAAGGTCGATGTCAGCCTCTGGATTCAGTCCCAGCGCATCGTGTGTGATGTAGAGATAGGAGGTCTGGGCCAGGCCGCTTGCCTGGCGCAGCGCTGTTTGCAGGTGGTCGAGCGTGTTGCGCAGGCTGGCGTGGCTGCGCTCGGCGCTTGATTCCGGCCATAGCAAAGCAGCCAGGTGCTCGCGCGGCTGCGAGCCAGCCTCGATGGCCAGGTAGACCAACAGCGCCTGCGTCTTGCGCGTCGAAAAGGTCACCAGGTTTTCACCCAGGCGTACTTCTGGCGCTCCGAGCGTAAAGATGCGCAATGGTAGCATTGGATCCGCCATCTATTGGCTCCTTGTGACGCTATTGAGACTCTAAGTAATTATACTAAAAATGAGTATTGAAAGGAGTTAGCAAATGGATTTGATCAATTTCATTGTATGGCTCACGGCTGGGGCTGTGATCGGCTGGTTTGCCAACTGGATGGTTAGGGTGCAACACGCGCGACGAGCAGGCAAACCTTCACCCTTCGAAGATGACAGCTCTGAGGAGAGCTAAACCTGGTTGTTTTCTAATGGTTTTAACAAAAAGATCAAGAGGCCTATGATGTCTGGTATTGTTCTGACATTCCCCATTCTGGCTGGTAAAGTGGAAGCCTGGCGGCGGTTTTGCCAGGATTTGTCCGGCTCTCGGCGCAAGACGTACGAAGCCTCCCGCCAGCGGCTGGGCATCACCCGCGAACGGTTGGCATTGGTGGAAACCGCTTTTGGGTCGGCGGCTGTGAACACCTTTGAAGCACCCGATGTGGATGAGGCGCTGGGTCAGATCATCGCTTCGCTTCTCCCGTTTGACATCTGGTATCGGGAGCGCTTGCAGGAGCTGCACGGTGTCAATCTGGCCGGGTACGAGCAGTTCTCGCAACCCATGCCGACTCCGCACAACCAGGAACTGCTCTTTGAGTGGACCTTGAATTCCACTAACCCCTAGAAGAGCTAACTTATTTATATACTGATCCTCCAATACGCCATGTCGAGGATCAACTTTGACACCACCCGTCGATCCAGATTGGGTTTGTGTCGAGCAGGAGAAGCGCTTTAAAAACCGGCGCACTTCTTCGCTATCCCGAGCGCCGGCGTAAATTGGGACAGCTTAGATGAATTCGGCTTTGTCACTTGGTCTAGCTTGTACCTAAGTGATCTGAAAGAGTAGAGCAAGCATGACACTCCAAACACCTTCGCAACCGTATGACTGGACTTTCCGGCGAGTCGTCTGGGCGACTCTCGTCCTGGTTTTTGTCGTTCTTGGCTGCTGGCTGCTTTATCGGTTTTACCAGGTCGTTTTCATCTTATTTATCGCCATTGTGATGGGCACGGTGATCAGGCCAGCTGTAGCCTGGCTGAATCGGCGCGGGCTCCCCCAGATAGCAGGGGTCATTCTCATTTATTTCCTGCTCCTCGCCCTAATCATCGGTTTTGCCTTCTTGTTGTTTCCGTTGATTGTCGAGCAAGGTGCAACGATATCTGCCGCAGTGCCGGGTTACTACCAAAGCCTGCGGGCAGGCATGGCAAATTATCCTAATCAATTGATTGTGCGATTAAGTGAGTTTCTCCCAGCTACACTCCCGGTTCTGAAGCCAGTACAGCAAACTGGCGCGCAGATGCTGGTTTTTGCAGGGCAGGCGTTGGGTTACGCGGCATCCTCGGCTAAGGTCATCTTTATGGCCATAGCTACTCTGCTCTTGGCCTTTCACTGGACACTCGAGGGGCCTCGAACTATCCAGTCATTGTTGCTTCTGGTCCCCAAGGGGCATCGTGAGAGCAGCCGTGAACTGATTACCTCGATGGAATCGAAGGTTGGTTCCTACGTTGCCGGTCAGGCGGTCCTTTGTCTGGCCATCGGCATTCTGGCGCTGGTCGCCTATCTGCTCATCGGTTTGCCCAATGTCCTGGTGCTGGCGCTCCTGGCTGGCGTGCTGGAGGCCGTACCGATGGTTGGTCCGTTGCTGGGCGCCATTCCTGCGGCGGTGATTGCCTTATCCATTTCGCCTTCCAAGTTGGTCTGGGTGATCGTCGCTACGATAGTGATCCAGCAGGTGGAAAACAGCTTGCTGGTGCCGCGCGTCATGCGCAAGGCGGTGGGGGTCAATCCGTTCGTCTCCTTGCTGGCGATTTTTGCCTTTAGCTCGTTCTTCGGCATCCTTGGCGCCCTGATGGCCATTCCCATCGCGGCCATTATTCAGCTCTTACTCGATCGCTTCATCTTTCATCCAGGAATGCTGGAGCCGGAGGTCTCGGCCGGCCGCGATTATGCCAGCCGGCTGCGCTATGAAGCGCAAGACCTGGCCCAAGACCTGCGCAAGCAGGCCCGGCTCAAGAAAGGGGGCTCGGACCTGAGGGTCAAGCAAACCGATCAGGTGATGGATGAGATTGAGGCTATTACAACCGACCTTGATTCTCTGCTGGCGCAAGTCCAGACTTCAGGTACACCATGACGAAGCGATTGGTATGGTTCGGTTTGGCGGTTATGACCACCTTGCTGGCGCTGGTGGTGCTGTGGCAGTTCCGGATTGTGGTTGTTTACCTGCTGATCTCACTAACGATTGCGGCAGCTGTGCGTCCATTGGTTAAGCGCCTGGTCGGGCGAGGCTTTGTGGTGCGCCTGGCCTGGATTTTACTCTATTTGGTTGCCTTAGGCAGCTTCGCTCTCTTACTCTTCCTGGCCATTGGGTCGGCAACCTCTGAGATTCAGCATTTTGCCCAGAGTTTATCGGTACAGGATACTTGGAGGCTGCCAATATGGTTGCAGGGCAGCTCGTTCCAACAGAGGCTGGTAGCGCAGATGCCGCCGCCGAGTAAGCTCTTCGAAGCAGTTACCGGCAGCCAGGGGCAGCTCGTGCTGCCGGCTTTACTCGGCTTCTCGCAGGGCATTGCCGGTGTGGTAAGCGGCGTACTCGTCATTCTGTTCTTGAGCATCTATTGGATCGTCAATCAAATTCATTTTGAACGCCTCTGGCTCTCGCTGCTTCCATCTGGACAACGCAAACAGGCGCGTGATGTCTGGCGCACCATCGAACCTGACCTCGGCGCTTACATACGCAGCCAGCTAGTCCACAGTCTGCTGGCCGGGCTGCTATTAGGCCTGGGTTACTGGGCGCTCGGGTCGCCTTACCCGGCGCTGCTGGCGCTGGCTGGCGCTCTGGCCTGCCTGATCCCTGTGGTTGGGCCGGCCCTGGCGGTCATTCCAGTGCTTGTGGTGGGGCTGCTGACGGGTGTGCAGCTTAGCCTGCTTACCGTACTCTATACGCTCATCGTCTTGATCGCTCTGGGAGTATGGGTCAAGCCGCGCCTTTTCAACCGCAGGTGGGATAATCCCATTCTGACATTAGTGATCCTGATTGCCATGGCAAACGCTTTTGGTTTAATCGGCATCATCGTTGCGCCCCCCCTCTCAGCCGTCTGCCAGATCCTGTGGAACCTCCTGTTCAGCCACCGTCTTGCTTCAGGGGCTGCGGCTCAGGTTTCAGATCTTAAAGAGCGGCAGGAACAGGTCTGGGCCAACATCAGAGCCATGGATGGACCGCCTCTCCGCCTGGTTACCAGCAGCATGGAGCGGCTCACCCGTCTGATTGAGAAAGCAGAACCAGTTCTGCAAGCCGGCTTGCCGGCCGCTGGCTTATCAGCCGCTGATCTGCCGGTTGAACCTTCCGAGCCATCCCACTCGCCCCAGCCTGTCACCGCTGAAGGTCGCTCACCTGTATCCATAAAACCCTGAAGAAACAGACCATGACCGCCAAATACATGATTAAAATTCCAATCAATGAACGGGAAGTCGCGATGTTAAGCGAAAACGAGCCGACATCTGCCAGAATCGAAAATAGCTCTATTTTAATTCTCAGTGTGATATTCATCGCGCTTCTTCTCATGGCGATCTGTGCGGTGAGTGTTATGGTGCTAAACCAACTGAAGGGAACCCGCCCAACACCACAGCAAGCTATACCGGCGGCAGCGCTCCCGATAGTAATGCCACCCACCCATTTTTCGATAAGTTTGCCTGTTATTCTATCCGAGTCCGATTCCTTATCCGAGCAGATCTGGAAAGTAACGAAAATAAAACTTCTGGGGTATGAATTGGATGGTCAGCACTACGACTTAGCAACATTTACCCGCATCGATGGTCAGGATACTGTAAAGGGATATTGTATGAATCGGGGATGGGATACACCCGATATAGGAACTGAGTATTTGCTAAACGCAGAAGGTATTTTCGTTCCTTTGGTTGAACCTGATGCCGATCCCCTCCAGCGATTCTTAAAGATTAAATCATAAATAAGAAAAGAAATGGCGGATTGCCTTATGAAAGAGAAATGGTTCAGCTTCGATAAAGCAAAGCAAATCGGTGACACTTTAGGCATAGACTGGATTAAGTTTGGGGTCGAACAATTCTGGATGGGGCTTGAAGTGGAGCTTGAGCATGGCGCCAGAGATCCAGAAACGAACGTTACCAATGATGACCCTCTTCTCACCGGAAAGATTGCCTTAGCACATCTCAAAGAATTTCCGGATTATTACACGCGCCTGCAAGAAATGGAAACGGAGGCCGATGAATTCTGGGCCAAACGATAGAGCTGCTGTGACGCTTTTGAGACTCTCCATCAGTATACTTAAATTAATCGAGCGCAGGATAAAATCCTTCGCCTGGTCACAACAGATTAACTGGATAGATAGAACTGGAGAATAGAATGGGAATACTTGCCTGGATTGTAGTAGGTTTGATCGCCGGCTGGTTAGCCGGAATGGTCATGAGAGGTGGTGGCTACGGTGTGCTTGGTGACATCATCATCGGCGTAGTTGGCGCATTGTTGGGTGGTTGGATTGCAACCACATTCCTGCATATCGCTGGTGGGATGACGGGGATCAACCTGTATTCGATCCTGGTCGCCTTCGCCGGGGCAGTGGTATTGCTTGTCCTGCTGCGCTTAGTGGGCGGTGGCAGAAGGGTATTCCACCGCTAAAGTCAGCATTGCCTCCGTGGGGCCGCGTCTGTAAGATGACATAGACGTAGCTCCGCGGAGGACTACAAATTTGGTGTAGCCCGTAGGGTGCGTCGCCGACGCACCGCTTTTATTGTTCGCCAATACAAGTAATCCACAAATAATCACATTTTTCCTCCCACAATCATTATAAAACATATTCTGAGACTTCGTTAGAAAACCAGGCTCTCCACCATTCTGAACCTCAAATATTAAAACCCCGCCTGCAATGCCACCCACGATCCAAAACCCCCGCCCTTTCGTGCCTTTCGCCTCTTTCGCGCTTTTCGCGGTCCAAACTCCCCCCCTCAAAACATTCGCAAACACCATTTCCCCAATCGCTGTCACTCGCTCGCTTCCGGGACCTTGATTTTTTGTAAAAAACAGGCTATACTCCAGCTAATCCAGTTATCTGGAGGTGGATGGCCTTGCCATCGGAAGCCCCGAAAGGGGCTTTTTTCTTTCAGGGGAGCCATTTGATTCCCCAACCGTCAATTCTTCCGGAAGGGCTGCGATAGTATTTTTCCGCCAGTAATATTTGACCGATTTGTGCTCCAAAATTATCTGGTATTGCCTCATTATTTCGGCGAGCAAGAGCTACCTTATAGCTGGGGTGGGCTACAATATCCGCCAGTTGCAACCCGGCAATGTTGTTGGCTTTGGACTTTATTTTTAGTTGGCGGCTGGTCAGGTGCTCATGGATTAAGGCTGGCGTCACCCATTCACTGCCTTCTTCATACACTCGTTCGAATGAATTCTTCAAGCGCAGATCCTCTTTCCCTTGTCTGGACTCAGCCATGACATCGCCTACTGCCCGGTAAAACTGAAGCCAGCGTACATATCGCTCGATCAAGATTTTCAGGCAATAATGATAAGGATCGTAGCGCCACGTCGTGTACATTTCGGTGTGCTGTAGTTTGTCTATCACCACCGTGATCACGATGTATTGCCAGGTTTGCAACCTGTCTAGCAGTTCTATATTGAATGCGCTTTCCACCGCCGGGTCCCTCAGCGATCTAAACGGCGCTAACTTATTCACCAATTCCTTGCGGTGGAAAATAATCGGATCATCTGGATGAGAGCGAAAATACTTACGCTTCAAGTTCTCGATTTCCGGGTAAACCACTTCGTCCACATAACCAAGCTCGAGGATCACCCCGCTCAAACTCAAATAACGCTGGTTTGGATTATGTGAAGAACCCAGGTCGGAATTGCCAACTTCATCCACGTAAATGCGATATTTCACAGGCATTCTGTCTCGACCAGCATGTAAAGTGCCTCAGAACCGCATCGCTTCTCTTCTCTCTTGAGCATCATTGCAAAAAATCCGCACACGACCGTGCTTTCCTCCCACAATCATTATAAAACATATTTTGGCTCTTACCTCAGGATCGAAACCTCTCTCCTCCAACCTCAAATTCCCACGCACCCTCCTCCTGGACTAATAGCCCTACCAACCCACAAAACACCAAATATTTCCCTCATGAAGCCGAGCTATTTCGTGCCTTTCGCCTCTTTCGCAATTTTCGCGGTCCAAAACCCCCTCCTCAAAACATTCGCAAACCCCAATTTCCCAATCTCGCTTGACACCCCCCCTCTTCTGGTGTACAGTTGTTCTAAGAATAAGCAGAGCCAATCATCCATCCACATTTGAATGCCTGGTTGCTTCTTGCCTGCCGGCTGGCAGGCGTAGCTTTGCTCGTTCATAGACAGAAAAAGGAGTAACACCGATGACAGACACTACCAGCACAACCAAGAATAAGAAACGAATATCCAAGAGTCAGCGCACGCACGTGCGGCGGCTGAAGCAAGAGGCCCGCAAGACCGGTCCCGTTCTGAAGTAGCCGGCTTGTACATCGCTCACCCATCCAGGCTCATCCGAGCATCCACCAACCTGGTCGCCAAACCCGGCGACCAGGTTGGCTTTCCCTGCCATGTAGCACTTGCCACCTGTTCCCCCCCCACACACACATTAACGCTTCCTGAGAAATTCCTCATCGCGGTTGACAAACCACCCCAATACCAGTACAATTGTTCTAACAATCCTGGCCGTCTCGCCTCGCTCGGTCACACCGCCAGGATGTCCCCTGGCAGACCAAAATCAGAAATCAGAAATCCCTCCCTCCCCTTCCGGAATTGATCCTCTTTTGTTTTTTAGGAACAATACAACTCCATCCTCCCCCCATTTTTGATAACTTTTTGCACGCGGTTCCAATCGAAACGAACATTTTTTCCTCAAAAATCCCTTCGGATGGTACGAGTGGGGTGGTACCACCCCGCTCGTACCATCCCATGGTATCATCCGTTTGTGACCCTCCGCCCTCCATACTGCCTCCTCCTCCTGGCCCTCTGCCTGGCTGCCTGCGGCTCCCAGCCGTCCGCCATCCAGCAGCCGCCCGGCTTCCTGCCGCCCACTCCCTCCATCCTCTCCCCCTGGAGCTACGCCGACCTGCGCCTGCTCGACCCCGCTGACGCCG
>Ga0315297_10002091_pt1 | contig 12529 bp, 16 predicted proteins | sample YL17G15_0_MG_FD_203628 | JGI IMG/M metagenome (GOLD analysis project Ga0315297, IMG submission 203628) | Sediment microbial communities from Yellowstone Lake, YNP, Wyoming, USA - YL17G15_0 | ecosystem: Environmental > Aquatic > Freshwater > Lake > Sediment | place: USA: Wyoming | collected... | reverse complement strand
ACTTTACAGGAGGCGAAAAAGTTCATAGACGATTATTTTGCCAGGTACAGTTCCATACGCCAATTTATGGATGGTGTCGTCGAGCAGGCGACGAAGAACGGTTATGTCGAGACGATTCTGCACCGTCGGCGAAAAATTCTTAATCTTGAAAGCCCTAACCCCGGCAAAAAGGCGCAGGCGAAGCGATGAGCCATAAATACGGTCATACAGGGTTCCGCGGCCGATTTGATTAAGGTCGCTATGGTCAATATCCAGCGCAAAATCGAAGCGGAAAACCTGCCCGTTAAAATGATTCTTCAGGTCCACGATGAGCTGGTTTTTGAATTGCCGACCGCGGAGGCCGAACGGCACGCGAAGTGGATTGCCGAGGAAATGACCGGCGCTATCAAGCTGGACGTTCCTTTGAAAGTCGATGTTACCTTCGGCCCCAGCTGGCTGGCTGAAAAATAAATATGGCAAAAATTTCACCCTTGCGACGATTGCTGAAATTAGTACACCCGGAGGCGATGCGGGGGGTTGGGGCGGCGTTTTACAACGCGGTCAGCGCATCGGCGATATTTCAAAGGCATTTCGAATTGGTGGCCGGGGACATATTGAGTTATTGTTCACGGGGGGCATTGCTCGATGTAGGCACGGGGCCGGCGTATCTTTTACTGAAGATTCATCAACAATCGCCAAATATGCGTCTGGCAGGTATCGACCCCTCGGCTGTAATGCTCGCTAAAGGTCAGCAGAATGTGTCAGCCGCAGGTCTGGGTAAGGTTATCGAGCTCAAAGACGGCGGCTCAACAAATGTGCCGTTTCCGGATGAGTCCTTCGATATTGTGGTAAGCACCACATCTATTCATCACTGGAAAGAGCCGACCGCGGGTATCAATGAGATATATCGAGTGCTAAAAAAGGGGGGCTACGCACTTTTATATGATGTTGTAAGCGATACGCCCAAAGAGATACTTGAACAGTTCAGCCGGGAAACAGGCAGGTTAAGGACGTTTTTATTCTGGCTGCACGGCTTCGAGGAACCATTTTACGATTGTAAAAACTTTGCGTCCCTTGCGCAACCCACTTTGTTTAAGCAGGGCCAAACCCGGTTCGTTGGACTATTTTACTGCCTAATCTTAAAAAAGTAATCTTCATTTCCGGCCTTAAAAAGAAGGTTGTTAAGTCCAATCCCGTAAAAGCCGACATTCCTGACAGGGCTAAATCTTAACCATTGGGGGTAAGGATAAGTCCGCGAGTTTATTACGCGGCTTCGCAATTTTGAGCACTGGGTCATAAGGTCTGATTGGGGAATGGCCTATGTCTGTGAAATATACGGTCAATGATAAAGGGACATTTGTATACGCGGTTGCCACCGGAACACTCAGGCCCGATGAACTAAACAAATACCTCGTCGATATGACCAATGATGAGCGTCTCAAACCCGGATATCGAGAATTGTTCGATATGACCCAGCTCGTAGAGTCGCTGATAACGCCTGCCTCGTTTCCCGAAATTATGGAACTTATCGCGGCCAACCCGAAAAAACAACGCGGCAACAAATTGGCCGTAGTGGCAGGACCTGAAGGCAGTTTCGAAACGGCTCGGGAATTCGAACATCTGGCCAGTTCTGATGTGGTAAAGATAATAGTATTCAATGATATCGAGACGGCGAAAGTGTGGCTGGGTGTCGAAGCCCATCAAGTTCAATCATAGTTTTTCTTCCGACAGACATCGCCTTGGCCTCGGTTTTTGATTATTACCTTTTTACTTTTACCTTGCCTTTGGCGATAATTCCGACCACAATATCCTCCACGGCGTCGGATGCTGATACGAGTCGCAATTAGGCCATTGGTTTTTGTATGAACCATACAATCAATAAGTTGGGAGGCGATTATGACTGATGGAACGAATTATGTAAGAACCGCGGTGGACGCGGCCCAGAAAATCCACGCTATCGCAGCCAACTGTTCTCACTTCAAAATCGGCAAGACCGGGCGAGACCTGTCCGATGTGTTTAACAGCGAGTTCAAAGACGCGTATGACAGGATTGAGGCCATCCACGAAACCCACCTCAAAGCGGAGGCCGATGAATTAGAATCATATCTCATCGACCACTTCCAGTCACACGATAAATACGCTTCAGAGTGCGACAACAGGGATAAAGACGACAAAGGGATGGAAGATGCCGACACTTACTACATTTACGTGGTTGTGAAGAACTGACGGCACAGCATATAATTCAACTTATGAAAGCAAACTACGATGGCTAAACTTTCAGCAATGCGCCGGTTAATGAAACTTGTTCACCCGGAAGGGATACCGTGGCCCGGGTCGGTGCTTTATAACGCGATTAGCTCGTCCGCGATATTTCAAAGGCATTACGAACTTGCGGCGAGGGACATATTGAGCCATTGTTCGCAGGGGACGCTGCTCGATATCGGCACGGGGCCGGCCCGGCTGCTGATGAAGATTCACCAGGAATCCCCCGGAATGCGATTAGTCGGTATAGATTCATCGCCTGCGATGGTAATCAAGGCCCGGCAAAACATTATCGAGGCGGGCCTGTCGGAGTTCATCGAAGTAAAAGAGGGCGGCGCCGGCCGGATACCGTTTCCCGACCGGACATTTGATATTGTCGTCAGCACCGCCTCGATGCATCACTGGAAGGAGCCGACGGCGTGTCTCAACGAGGTATATCGCGTGCTGCAGGACAGAGGTTTCGCTTTGATGTATGACCTTGTCAGCGATACGCCCGAGGCCATAATGAACGATATAAGGCGTGAATTTGGCCGGCTAAAGGCCGCACTGTTCTGGCTGCACAGTTTCGAGGAGCCGTTTTATACCCGCCGGAACTTCGAGGCGCTCGCCCAATCGACGTTATTCAAAAACGGCAGGACTCAATTCCTCGGCCTGCTCTGCTGTTTGATACTGAAAAAGTAATTCGTTTTGTTGACGTGGAATCCGCCAAGCCCTAAAATCCGTATGTCAGTAAAATTTGAGCAGAACTTTTATACAGCCAGGCAGGAAAAAACAAGATGATAACGGTAAACGAGAATTTTTTGAAATTACAGACGGGATATTTGTTCCCGGAAATCGGCAAACGCAGGCGCGCGTTTCAGCAGGCGCATCCCGACGCCAAAATTATCAGCATGGGAATCGGCGACGTTACGCAGCCGGTGGCGCCGGCGGTAATCGAGGCAATGCACAAGGCCGTCGATGAGATGGGCAGGAAAGAAACGTTTCGCGGCTACGACGACGGCGGCATTGGCTACGCCTTTCTCAGGGAAGCAATCGCCAAAAACGATTTCAAATCGCGAGGGGTCAGTATCGACCTCGACGAGATTTTCATCAGCGACGGCGCAAAATCGGACACCGCCAACATACAGGAGCTTTTCGGCCTCGATAACATCATAGCCGTCGCAGACCCCGTCTATCCGGTTTACGTTGATACCAACGTTATGGCGGGGCGGACGGGCGCGGTCGCGGGGCAGGGCACGTATTTGAAAATCGTTTATATGCCCGCTACCGCGGACAATAATTTTGTCCCTGAGCCGCCAAAGGAAAAGGCGGACATCATTTACCTGTGCTTCCCGAATAACCCGACCGGCGCGGTGGCGACTAAAGAGCAGCTAAAAAAATGGGTTGATTACGCGAAGGAAAACAGGTCGGTAATTTTGTTCGACGCCGCATACGAGGCGTATATCAGCGATTCGCAGATACCGCACTCGATATATGAAATAGATGGCGCAAAAGACGTCGCGATTGAATTTCGCAGTTTTTCGAAGACCGCGGGGTTCACGGGGCTTCGCTGCGCGTTTACCATTGTGCCGAAAGAGCTTCGGGCGTTTACCAGGGCGGGTCAAAGCGTAGCTCTCAATCCGCTGTGGAACAGGCGACACTGCACCAAGTTCAACGGCGTATCGTATGTTACGCAGGTTGCGGCCGCCGCGGTATATTCCGACGAAGGCAAAAAGCAGATTCGCAAAACGATTGATATTTATATGAACAACGCGAAGGTAATTCGCGAGTCGCTCACGGGAGTTGGCTATCAGGTTTATGGCGGGGTTCACGCGCCGTATATCTGGGTAAAAACGCCTGAGGGCGTCGGCTCGTGGCAATTCTTCGATTTGCTTCTCAACAAGGCGCACGTTGTAACGACCCCCGGCGCGGGATTCGGGCCGGCAGGGGAGGGTTACGTGCGACTGACGGCGTTCGGAAACCCGCCTGATGTTGTCGAGGCGCTTGGGCGAATCAAGGCCATAGGCAATGGATTCGACAAGCTCACCATAAAATGAGCCGAACTATCGCATACATCGGTTTGGGCAGCAATCTCGGCGACAAGAAAGATTTTATCGGCAAGTCCCTGCAATTGCTGCGTGAAACGCCGGATGTTACGGTCGAGCGGGTCTCAACTATTGTCGAAACCAAACCATTAAGCGATGCCAACCAGCCAATGTATCTTAACTGCGCCGCTGAAATAAAGACGTCACTGTCGGCTGAAAAACTTTTTCATCGCCTTGTTCTCATCGAGAACGCCCTCGGTCGCAAAAGAGACGGAAAATGGGCGTCAAGGACCATAGATTTGGATTTGCTGCTGTTCGGCAATGAAGTAATAAATAGCGATACGCTTACCGTTCCCCATTCGCAGATGCATCTGCGTTCGTTTGTGCTGACGGGTCTGCGCCAGTTGAATCCTGAGCTGTTGCATCCCGTTCTTAATGAGACAGTTGACACGCTTGCAGGCCGGCTGAATGGCGGCGACTTTGCTCTCAGGCCCGATAGGCCGCAGCTTATCAGTATCGCGGGCAATATCGGCGCTGGCAAAACCACGCTCGCAAAAATACTCGCCGAAGCGTTTAAATGCCTCGCAATCTTTGAGGCGTACGATACCAACCCGTTTTTGGCCAAAGTTTACGCCGGCAATCACGACCTTGCCCTCGACAGCCAGTTGTATTTCCTTTTTACTCAGCTCGAACAGTTGACCCCGGCGTCACTCGAAAAAGGAAGGCCCGTTGTTGCCGATTACCTTTTTCAAAAAGAGCAGATATACGCCAAACTGCTTTTGAACGCCGAGCAATTAGCGTTGTATCAGAAATTTTATTCGATTGTGTCGCCCGTCGTTGCCGACCCGGTATTGGTGATACACCTGCAAAACCCGCCCGCGCAGTGCCTTGAGCGGATTCACAAGCGAAGCAGGCCATACGAACAGCGAATTGAAAACAGTTTCCTTGAGGCGGTCGGCGCGGGTTACGAACAGGGTTTACGCGACTGGAAGGTTTGCCCCGTCATCCGGCTGGCAAATTTCGACTGCCTCGACAAAAAGGCGGTCGATTCGCTCGTCAGGCAGTTGCAATATTACCTTGTATGCGGATAATAGGTTTGAAATGAAGGTCATAAAAACCATTAAATCACTCAGAACGTTCGTCATCGCCGCCCGCAACGCGGCCAGAACAATCGGTCTTATTCCCACGATGGGCGCGCTGCACCGGGGACATATATCACTTATCGAACGCTCCGGCAAACACGGGGATTTCGTTGTGGTCAGTATCTTTGTCAACCCGACGCAGTTCGGCCCAAAAGAAGACCTCGCCAAATACCCAAGGCCCCTGCGGGAGGACTTGCGAATCTGCGAAGACCACGGCGTTGACGTGGTATTTGTCCCCGACGCGAAGGAAATGTACCGGGAAGAAGACCTCGCCTGGGTCAACGTGGATAAAATTTCGGAGCCGTTGTGCGGGCGTTTCAGACCGGGGCATTTTCGTGGTGTCGCCACCGTCTGCGCAAAACTTTTCAATATCGTGCAGCCCGATGTTGCTTACTTTGGCCAAAAGGATACCCAGCAGCTTGCGGTGATAAAGCGAATGGTCGCCGACCTTAATTTTCCTCTCAAGGTCATTAGCTGCCCGACGGTCCGGGACGCTGATGGCCTTGCGCTTAGCAGCAGGAACCGGTATTTGTCGCCGCAACAGAGAAAAGACGCGACCTGCATATACCGCTCGCTCAAGACCGCCCGCGAAATGATAGAGGCGGGCCAGACAAATCCCAAAACAATCGCCGCTAAAATTCGTAAGATAATTACTGCCGCAAAATCGTTCAGCAGTATCGATTACATAAGCATCGTTGACGCCGAGACCCTTCAGGACGTCAGTCGCATCGAAGGAAAGGTGCTGATTGCCATCGCGGCACGGTTCGGCTCGACCCGGCTGATTGACAACCTGACAGTGGACTGCCGGACAAGATGATGTATAATACTTGCTTTTAATTTTATAAGAAGGCAGGCAAATAACAATGCTCATAAAGATGTTAAAATCGAAACTGCATCGGGCACGCGTGACCGATACCCGGCTTCACTACCCAGGCAGCATCCTCATCGACTCGGCCCTGATGAAGGCCGCGGGAATCTTGCCTTACGAAGGCGTCCTCATCGCTGACCTGACCAACGGCAGCAGGGTCGAGACATACGCGGTGCCGGCGCCGGCGAACTCGGGCCAGATAATCGTCCTCGGAGCCGCGGCAAAACTGATGAAGAAAAACGATATAGTCATAATCTTCAGCTTCGCCTATTGCACGCCGGCGGAGGCAAAAAAGCTCAAACCGAAGGTCATCTTGCTCGACGAGCACAACAAGATTCGAAAATCCCTTAAACAATAAATCGAAAAACAGCATATGCACCCGGAACTATTCAGAATACCTTTTATGTCGTTGACGGTTAAGGGCTATGGCCTGATGCTGGTCATTGGTTTTCTTCTGGCTGTGCACGTCATCAGGCGCCTGAGCAAAAACATCACTCCCGACCCGCAGATGATTACCAATGCCTCACTGTATTCTCTTGTCGCTGGTGTCATCGGAGCACGCGTATTTTATATCCTGCATCACTTCGACAGCTTCGCGGGCAATCTCAAAAGCGTCTTTGCAATCTGGGAAGGGGGGCTTGAGCTTTTGGGAGGCGTTATCGCCGCTATCACTGTAATTGTTCTCTACCTTCGATATCACAAGCTGCCCGCACGCCAATACCTCGACATCCTCGCAATCGGCCTTATGCTTGCCTTGTGCTTTGGCAGGATGGGCTGTTTTCTCAATGGCTGCTGTTTCGGCAAACCAGCCGATTTACCCTGGGCAGTAAGATTTCCATACGGCTCATTTGCCTACACAAGCCAGGTCGAGCCAAACCCGTCCCGGAATCGCCCCTCGCCTCAACTGCAACTGCCGGATGACTTCTTTAATTCCGGGATACTTAAACCTTACGACAAGTTGACCCCGCAGCAAAAAGAAATGGTTGCAACAGGCACTTATCGCTGCTTGGCAGTTCATCCGACGGAATTGTATTCATCCGCAGACGCGGCTGTTATCGCCGGCATACTATACCTGTTCTGGACAAGGGTCCGAAACGCTCAAAAAGCCAAAAACTTCCTCAAACCGTTCGCAAAACCGGGCGGCACCTTCGCCCTTATGTTTATCCTTTACAGTTGCGTCCGCTTTTTTGAAGAGTTCCTGCGTGACGACAACCCCTTCGAATATGCGTGGTGGATGATTTACAAGGGCGGCACTATCTCCCAGAACCTGTCCATTTATATGCTTATTTTTGGTATTGTCCTGATGCTCTTCTTCCGGAAGCTTCCCGCCGATAAACAATCATCCAAAGCCCGCTGATTTTTCTGAACAATTCGCGGGTTTTTGATATAATAGTACCAATCACCAAACAGTGGTTTTCTTAAGGAAACTATGGGGCTTTACGACAGAGATTACACCCAGGAGAAAAACGACTCGCAGCCGGGTTATGCGCCGCAGATGCGCCTGGGCTTCCCGTCTGTAACCCCCGTTGTAAAATGGCTCCTCATTATCAATGTCTCTGTTTTCTTAATTAATATCATTTTCTCATCCCATGAAGAGACGGGGATGACGTTCCTTCAAACGTATTTTGTCCTGATACCCGCTACGCCGATGCTTACCCTTCAACTATGGCGGCTGATTACTTACCAGTTTCTTCATTGGGGTTTTTATCATATCTTATTCAATATGCTCGGGCTGTTCTTCTTAGGCCCATCGCTTGAGCGTCAGTGGGGCGGCAGAAAATTCCTCACGTTTTACCTTTCCTGCGGTGTGGCAGGGGGGCTGTTCTATATTATGCTCGTTACAGCCGGAATCCTGCTTCCCGCCCCGATGGCAGGCGCATCAGGCGCAATCCTTGGTGTCCTCACCGCCTGCGCGATTCTCTTCCCGCACTTCGTCGTATTTATCGTTGTCTTCCCTGTGCCAATTCGCGTTGCCGCGGTTATATTGATGGGTATCGCCTTTTTTACCGTTCTCTCCAAAGGCGCAAACGCCGGCGGCGAGGCCTGTCATTTCGCGGGCATAGCGGTGGGGGCGATATACGTCCTGTCTGATTCCTTCCGAAACGCCCTTAAATTACGCTTCAAGGCGTCAAAATGGGAGAAATATATCGAGTCCGAACGCCGGCTTCGCATCGAGGTGGACCGCATCCTCAAGAAAGTCCACGACCACGGCATACAGTCACTTACACCGTCTGAAAAAAGCATCCTCAAAAAAGCCACCCGTCTCGAACAGGAACGTCTTCGTAAATAACAAAGCATCAATCCGCAATCGAAAATTTTACCCTCCCGCCGTCAGGCGTCCCTTTCGGGAGTAGCTTCAGCGAAGGAGGGCGAAAATCATCAATCAGAAATTATACGAAGTACGAATAATTAATGCGCTTAGCATCTAAACGCCGATATAGTTCATAGTAGTTAAATAACAATCTATCAAAGCATGGAGACTATTATGAATGTCAAAGAGCATCACACTGCAAAAGAACTTCAATCCCGTTATCGAATAGAAAAAAATGCAAGGATGGCTCAGCGAATACAAGGCGTATGCTTGGCCAGAAAAGGATTAAAATGCCCTGAGATTATGGCGATTACAGGTGTCGCTCGGCGTACGGTTCAGCTGTGGATGCGTAAGTATAACAAACATGGAATTGTCGGATTAAAAGACAAGCCGCGTCCCGGACAACCCACTATATTGCCTCGTGAACAGGAACTGAAATTTCGGAAACGCATTGAAGCCGGCCCAACTAAAGCCGATGGTGTTTCTGTTCTCAACGGCCCTGTGATTCGGCGGATTTTGGAACGTGAGTTTGGTGTTCTGTATTCCAGGCAGGGATTATATGACCTCCTGCATCGCTTGGGATACTCCTGCCTTTGTCCTCGTCCGCAACACGAAAAAGCTGATCCTGAATTGCAGGAGCATTTTAAAAAACTTCATCGAGACGCTGGCTGCAGTCCAATCAGAGCATCCAGACAAAAAAATAGAAGTATGGTTTCAGGATGAAGCACGTTTTGGTCAGCAAGGCACAATAACAAGAGTGTGGGCGTTGCGTAGTTCACGACCTCGAGCGGTGCGGCAGACAAAATATGAATGGCTATATGTTATCGGCGCGGCTTGCCCGCAAACAGGCCAGAGTGTTGGATTGTTATCGCCAACGATTAACACCGATATGGTGAATGCTTTTTTTGAGCAGTTTGCGGCAGAAGTTTCGCCTGAAGTTCATGTGGTGATGGTGTGGGATCAGGCAGGCTTCCATACATCAAAGAAATTGAATACTCCAGCGAATGTAACGATTGTTCCTTTGCCTCCATATCCCCCTGAACTAAATCCTATTGAGAATCTTTGGCATTACTTGCGAAGCCATTATTGGTCGAACAGAATTTATGCCGATTATGATGCACTGCGAGTAGCAGCAATTGATGCGTGGCAGAAGGCTGCTCTTGATAAGGAACTTGTTAAATCTGTTTGTTGTGCTCCATATACGCGGCGCAACTATTAATCGGAATTGGTATTAGTTGTCCCACTCGAACTTTTCCTTTTCGTTAAGAAGCTCGGTAACCCGTTCTTTTACCCTCTGGCTCTTGAAATCCTTGCTCTTCCATTTCTCCACATCTGTCTTTTTCTGGCCTACCTCTTTTTGCAGGTCCGCCAGCTTCTTAGTCAGGTTTTCATAAGCCATTTGTTTTCGTTTGACAATCAGGTCGAACTGCTGGCCGACAATCTGCTCTAACTCCGTGGTCAGCGTCTTTTTCTGCTTTTCATCCGTCGTCGCCCTGATTTGCTTCAACAACTCTGTCCGTTTACCTCTAAGCTCCATCTGACCTTTCAGCACTTTCGCGAGATTCGGGTCATCTTTGACTGCCTGGCAAATCGGCCCATATTTCTTCCCGCTAATCATCATCGCTCGCATAAACTGTTCAGGATTATCCTTTTTGAGTTGTTCCAGCTTAGCCGCTTCATCCGGATAATTTTCCTTTAGGCATTTCAAAAACTCCTCGGTTTTTTCCTGAATTTTTTCACGCATCATCTCAGCGCCGGGTCCCTGCATCGCGTGCGGCTGCCCCTCAGGCCCGCCTTGCTGCCACCTGCCCTGAGCATTGTCGAAGGGCCTGCCCTGTTCACCCCGCTGTTCATGCATATGCGACATAAACTGTTCTCGCATAGCGTTTCGCAGTTCCATCCTGAAGGCATTGGGGTCTTTTTCCCTTAGTTGCATAAGCTCATCGGCCTTTTGAGGATTCTTCTCTTTTAACTCGGCCAATATATGGTCCGTCTGTTCCGGCGTCGGCTCAAATTGCCCTTTGCCCATCATTGGCCCGCCAGGTCCGGGCAGAGCAACGCCAATCTGCTCTTCCTGTGCGAGTTCTCCCGCCCTGGTTTGGCTCAGGCCCGTTATCGCCAGTACGCAGCAGACGATTAACACTGTTTTCCATACGTTGATTCTCATATCCTTATCCTTTCCACATATCGCCGTTAACTTCGATTAATTCTGTTTCCAAATCCCCGATGTCATTACTTCCATTGCCGCCGTCATCAGAGTGAGCCCCCGACAACTCACTCTGTATATTTTCTATTTCCGCCGTCAAAACCGTAACATCCGCGTCATCCGCGCCTTCCCACACACTCGCGGGTATCGATGCCGCAACCATTCTGGTTTGATGGCTGCTCTGCTGATTGCCATAGCGCATCAGGACCAGGCCTGATACTATAATCACCGCCGCCGCGACAGCCGCCGTAAGAATCCTTCTCTGGAATACGACCGTTCGCCGTCGTCTTACCGCGGCCACGACGTTTTTCTTCACCTCGGCGAGTACCCGTTCATCCGGCTGAGGCGCCGAATACGCCCCCAGAAGCTTTTCCCCATTTTCTATATCCTCAGCCGTCTGCCGGGCTGCGGCCTCATCCATAAAGCCGGCCAGCAGCTCTCTCAAATTTTCGTTCGCTGAATTATTCATATATGGTCATCCCATCAACTCCCGCAATCTCTTTAATCCGCGGTGCACCTTCGACAATATCGTCCCGATCGGCTCTCGCCTCGAATCCGCTATCTCCCTGAACGACATCTGCGAGTAAAATCTCATCATTACCAGTTCCCGCACATCGCTGTCTAATTCCACCAACACTCTTTGCAGTTTGTCGGCGTCGCCGTCGTATCCGCCTGCGACACCCGCCGATTGCGACTTTATCCGTTTGCTGTGCTCGTCCAGCAATCGTGTCTGCCGCTGCTTGAACCGCAAGTGGTCGTGAAAGATATTCGACGCCATCGTGAATATCCACCCGTCGAAGCTGCCGCCGCGGTAGGTGCTAATCTTTTCCACTAACTTTACAAATAGCTCGCTAAGCAATTCATCGCTTAAATCCCTGTTGCCGGTCAGGCGGTAAAAATATCCGAAACATCGCCTGCCATAAATATCGACGAGCTGCGTAAAGCACGCCTCGTCGCCTTTTTTGCACCCTGTAATTACCCGGTCTATATCACGCTGCGCCATAATTGGCCATTTTTCACATAATTAGACGTATCTGCCCGGCTGTTTATTGCATTTCCACGCCGAAACGCTATACTTATACCCTGATTATGGCTATTACTGAAGTAAAACAATCCCCCAAAAACACCTGGGCCGCCAAACTCAAGCGGACAGTAACCGCCTTTTTGCCCGTCTCAAAAAACCGCCGGGGCCAGTGCCTCCGCTGCGGCGCATGCTGCAAACTCCCGAATGTCTGCCCCTGGCTTAAATTCGATGCCCAGGGCAAAGCAATATGCAAAATATACCCCATCCGCTCCTTGAACTGCCGAAAATACCCCAGGACCGAATCCGAACATATCACTCCCTCCGCCTGCGGTATTCGCTTTGATAAGTAGCAAGGCGATTAAGAATTATTGACCGTCTTTTTTAATTTAATTCGGCAGATTGCAAAGCATCGTATAGCTTTCCTGCCTTATTGTTCCGACTTGAAGCGATAAAGTTTCCTATTTTGCAAATCCCGTTTTAAAGGCGGCCAGAATATTTCGTCACCCTCATCATTCGCCGCAAACAATAAATCGTGGCCCCAAACTCCTTTTCCCCCATCATCAATAAAATCAGGCCCCACACTGTAAAGTTCGAATTCATCCTTCAGTAAATGATAAACCAAAGGTCCATCACTAAAGGGGTCTTTCGGCAGCTTCTCTATATATTTATATTTCAGCAGCACCTCAAGGTTCTCGGGATAAGTGTTATGGTCT
>Ga0315297_10002090_pt1 | contig 12533 bp, 13 predicted proteins | sample YL17G15_0_MG_FD_203628 | JGI IMG/M metagenome (GOLD analysis project Ga0315297, IMG submission 203628) | Sediment microbial communities from Yellowstone Lake, YNP, Wyoming, USA - YL17G15_0 | ecosystem: Environmental > Aquatic > Freshwater > Lake > Sediment | place: USA: Wyoming | collected... | reverse complement strand
ACTTATATTGCCAGCCAGTTGAGCCGGTTTCTCCGCCATTTTCATGGCTCTTCCCAACATTTTCAAGGAATTCCTTGTATTTGGATAAATCACCTTTCTTTGGCTGTTTTAATGAGAAAGTATCGTGTATTTCCCGGGCTGGATGGTCCTGTGGCATATAAAGCGCATCATTGTTAAAAAAGGATAATTCAACAAAAGGACCGCTCATTTCTTCGAAACCAAGCGCAATCATCTTTTGTTTTACATCATCAACAAATTTGCGGTATGGCTGTTTCTTTCCAATCATCAGCGGTGGTGCTGGAGCTTGGATGTTATACTTACGAAACTCTTTTCCTTTCCATTTACCGCTTAAAATCATGCCTTGAGTAAGCAAATCAATCTTGTCTTCTATCCTTATGTGCGGCAGAATTTTCTTCCCCTCACTTGTTACAAAAATTCTTTTTATCTTTTCGTTCTCACGCCTTATCAAACTTCGTTCAAAAAGAGGTTGGATATACATTCTTAATTCGGCTGGTATCTCATCCAGGTATGTCTTATGTAAAAGCAGTTTAAGCAGCTCTTCTTCGCCGCCCTTTTTCTCCAGAAGTTTCTTTCCATCAGAAGTTATTGCTACGCGTTCGCCTTTAATGTCTATTAAGTCATTCTTTTTCAAAAGTCCAATTGCGACATTAAACTCATTTTTGTCGAGCTTTGCCTTTTCTGTTATTTCATTGATTTTAAGTTCTTTGTCTTTTATTGTGTGAAGAAACCTTTTCTCTGGAAGAAGTTTTGTCGTATATTCTGCGCCAAGTTTTTCTGTCAAAAATAATTCTTTACGAGTCTCCTCAATTGTTATGAAACCCTTTTCTTTAAGAAGTTCGACGCCACGATTAACAGAGGCTTCTGGAAGTTTTGTGTTTTCTTCAATTATTTTATTGCTTACCCCGTCGCCAAGTTCTTTTAGAGCTAATAGTACCTTCTTTTCGATGTCATGCAATGTTTCTACTATAGCCTCCATGTAATCTAAAGAATAAAAAAAGAGTTAATAAAGGTTTATCTTTGCCCTTTTTCTTTAATCAGATGTTTTGTAAAAAATTCCTTGTCCTTGTCCTGATTCAATATCTTACAAGAAATCAGAATTTTTGGTTTACTTGCTGATTCAAGTTTATCGTTCTTTTTTCTATACCACATTCCATTCAGTTCGTAATATGTTTCTCCATCATCTGCAAGACATTCTTTCAAGCTTATCACCATACTTTTCTATATTAAACTAAACATAATCTATTTATTAAACTTATTGGCGATTCAAAATCACTTTGAAAGGTAGCGTAACTCCATCTTGTAAAGCTTGTCAAGCGAAGCTACTATTTCTGCTGATTCTTGCCCTATTTTGTGAAACAGCTCAATACCTGCCTGGAATAGATGCATTGATTTCAGTGCAGTTTGCCTGTCTAAGCCTGGGCGTCCAAATATGTACGGATGTTCCAGCTTTCGAAATTTATGTGCTGCATCATCCATCCCTTTTGTTTTTGCTTTAGTGCTTTCAGCAAATTTTCTGATCAGTAGTTCAAATTTCTTGTCTTTTGGTACCCTACGGGCAATTTGTTGTGAAAGTTGCGCAAGTTTGTATTCTTCCCTGAGTGCAAGATCTAAATGACGGATTGTGGAATCTATTGCGGCATATCCGTATTTCAGATAGTTTGCTGCTTCTTTATCTTTTCCATGATGGAGATGCGCAAGTGCGACACCAATTTCTTTAACAACTGCATTCGCCTCGCCATGAATATTCCTATACATCTTCTGTATCTTTCTTGTTTCGCCTTCTTCTCTTTTTTCAAGCCAATTCTCAGTTGCTTTATTAGTACCAGAACCAAACAGTCCCATTGTTAATACCCCCTATGACAATTTTTCAACTAATATCTTATTAATTTCGGATATCTTTATCCTGTCTTGTTTTAATGTATCCCTATTTCTTATAGTTACGGTATTATCCGCCATTGTCTGACCATCAATTGTTATGCAAAAAGGCGTTCCTATCTCATCCTGGCGTCGATACCTTCTGCCTATTGAACCTGAATCATCATAAAATGCTGAAAAATGCTTTTTTAGCTCTTTGTAAACATTTCTTGAGATTTCGGGCATTTTCTCTTTGTTAACGAGCGGGAAAACTGCAACTTGATAAGCTGCAAGTTTTGGATTTAGTTTTAAGACAATGCGCTTTTCTCCCTTAACTTCCTCTTCATGATAAGCATCAGTAATTACTGTCAGGAACAGCCTGTCAACGCCGCAGGAAGGTTCTGCAACAACATGAGGAATGACCCGTTCCTTGGTTGCCTCATCAAAATAACTAAGGTCCTTTTTTGAATATTCTGAATGCTGCTTTAAGTCAAAATCTGTGCGGTCTGCGATACCCATCAGTTCTTTCCAGCCGATATCATAGTTGTATTCGATATCAACTGTCGCAGAAGAATAATGAGAAAGCTCTTCGTTCTTGTGTTCACGAAGCCTTAGATTCTTTGGAGTTATGCCAATGCCAGTAATCCATTTGTAACAGTAGCCTGCCCAATAAGCGTGCCATTTTGATTTAACGATTTTGTTTTTGTATAGGTCGCCGATTGTCATATGCTCTTCTTTGTTATCGCTGGATTGGGCTTTTGCAGTAAGGACTGCGACCTTGACATCTTTTAATAACTCAAAATCAGGACATTCATCTTTTTTATTAGGGTGTGCAAAAAATTCAAGTTCCATCTGCTCAAATTCTCTCAAGCGGAAAAGGAAGTTGCGGGGTGAAATCTCATTTCTAAAAGCTTTTCCTATCTGGGCTATTCCGAAAGGAAGGGTCAACCTGCTTGTTTCAAGGACATTCTTAAACTGAGAAAAAATAACCTGAGCAGTTTCGGGTCGTAGGTAAGCAATTTCTCCTTTTCCAGGACCAACTGTTGTCTGAAACATTGTATTAAACCTAGTAACTTCTCCAAGTTCGCCTTTTTTGCAGACAGGGCATTTGATTTTATTTTGTTTTATAAGAGCATTTATTTCCTCAATTTTCATTCCTTCAATATTTTTCTTAAGAACATCCTCAACAACATGGTCTGCCCTGCTTTGGGCGTTACAACGTTTGCATTCAACAAGCAAGTCTATAAAATTTTTTACATGTCCAGAAGCTTCCCATACTTTTGGACTCGTGATTATACTCCCATCCATGCCAACAATATTGTCATTCTGCTGGACAATTGCGTTCCACCATTCTTTTTTGATGTTTTTTGAGATTTCTACACCAACTGGACCATAATCGTAAAAGCCTGCTATCCCGCCATATATCTCAGAACTAGGGAAAACTATGCCCCTGCGTTTGCAATAAGATGCCAATTCTTCTGTGCTTATTACCATAACAAAGATGTATGTTGTTATATATTAAAAGTTATAGTAACCTTTATAAAGTAGTGACAATTTAAACTGTAAAGTGGTGGGGTTCTCGAGGTACATAATGCCAAAATTTGAAAAATCTCCGTTACGAAAGTGTCCAAAATGGCTGCTGACAACCCAGGGCAAGGAACTTGCTGAGCATGGTTACAAGAATCACTTTTACAAAGACAGCAATCCTTATTCACAGAGCGGATACTATGGTTACATTTATTGTGCCGGGTTCCTGGGTAATTCTATTGATGATATCCAATTAAGTATGTCCAGTGGAGTAACTGCGCGTTATTACATTGGAGGTATCTCGTTTAAGGATGACACTGCTTATTTTTTTAGTAGAGCATTGGACTGGCCAATGGAGCACTTTACTCAAGAATTTGAAGGCCAGGCAATTGCTTTGGTTCTTACTGGTAATGGCAAAAATAGGGATGGCCGTGGCAGAACAGGAAAAGTTGACTTCGGAGTGATTATTCCTGAGAACGTATACAGGCCATTAACAAAGATGATTAAAAATGACTACAGGCAGGCAGTTGAACTGATGTTAGACATATTCCCTGAAGATTTGGTTAAGATAATCAGCTTGGAGCCTAAACCTAAACTAATGTTCAGGGATACTGTTAATAATGAATTTATTAGGAAATAATCAAGGATAATAAAATGGATTACAAACAATTTGTGCTTGATAACGGAATGAGAGTCGTGTATTGTCCTACAAATGACAAAGGCATGATAATGGCTCATGCTATAATAGATGCAGGTTCTCTTTATGAAGACAAGTTGTGTGTACCAAAAGGTACATCACATTTTGTTGAGCACATAGCTGGAAACTCTTTGAACAAATATATTGACTTTTTAGAAGATTACATAGAGGTAGCTGGATGGTTAGGCACTCACTTGGGCACAAACCAGACAGAGATACAGTTTTTAAATACAAGTATAATGTTAAAGGAAGATTTGGGTACCTTTTTGAAAGCACTAAAAGGAATTCTAACTCCTGATTTTAAAGAGAAAGTAATTGAGGATGAAAGAAAACGCATAATAATGGAGTTCCATGAGCAAGAAGAGCAGTTTAATGGAAGTTATAATGTTGATTTGGCAAAACTACTTATTGGAGAGGACCATCCTGCGACTGATTTGCACAGAGTGCTTGGGACACCTGAGTCCATCAACAGCATAACTGAAAAGGAGCTAAAGACATTTGCAGCAACGTACCTTACTCCTAATAAAGTCACGATATACGTGAGTGGGGATATCCCTCCCAATATTGAAGAACTGGCATGCGCACTGTTTTCTGATCTCAGCAGGGGACCACAAACTGACAGGATAAATTTACAAAAATCAGAAAAAATGGTTACGGGCAGATATGAAGAACATGACCCAAATGCCGAGCTTGCTACTATAACACTTTACTTTCCGGCACCTATGGGCAATGAACCTGGAGCTTTAGAGGCAAACATACTGACAAGTGTTCTACACGATGAAATATTTAATGGGCTGAGCAGGGACAATGGTTTAGCATACAGCGCCGGTACAATTACTAAGTTTATTGGTAAAAACAGATTTTGCGCGATATCTGCCCAAATAAAACCTGAAAATATAGAAAAGGCATATGAGATTATCTGGACGACAATTGACGGTATCAGAGAGGGCAACATGCCTAAAAATTTGTTAAGGAAGTTAACACATTCCTGCAAAGTAACAGTCGTAAATGATGAACTGAACCGAATAAAGAGTAAGATTGAGAGTTTTATCACTAAGGATAGGTTAGGAATCTGTCTTGACGAACGTATGGACAGTCTGCTGAAGATGACTGAAAAAGATGTAATCACAGCTGCAAAGGAACAGCTGCCTAAAAGAGAAGGCGGAAAATACCTGGAATATGTGATTCTCCCTGAAAAAGAAGAAGCTGAAAAAGAGATTTAAAACCATAACTATTCTTTCTAATCATGTTATTTAAGATAACTCGCGAGTCAGGAATACCACTTATTGGAACAATTTACTTTGGGATAATTGACCGTGGGACAAATCTTCTGCAGGTCAGGCCGAGCTGTAGTTGTAACCTTAACTGCCCTTTCTGCAGTGTTGATGCTGGACCGTGCTCGAAGACAAGGGTTACGAACTTTGAGATTGAACTGAATTATCTCTTGGGTTATGTAAAAGAAGTCGCAGAGTTCAAGGGCAGCGGAGTAGAATGCCATATTGACAGTCCAGGAGAACCAATGCTTTATCCAGAAATTGTAAAGCTGGTAAAGGGATTAAGGGAAATCCCAGAAGTTTCAGTTATTTCAATGCAAACAAATGGCACTTTGCTCGATAAGGAGAAGATTAAACATTTAGAAGAAGCGGGGCTTGACAGGATAAATCTCTCGATGATGGCGCTGGATGGAGAATTAGCTAAGAAACTTGCTGGATTTGACTGGTACGACATAAACAAGATTAAAGAAGTTGCTGAAACAATTGTGAAAAGCAAGATTGACCTGCTGATTGCGCCAGTTTATCTGCCTGGGATAAATGACGCGGAGATACCAAAGCTAATCGAATTTTCAAAAAGTATTGGGGCGGGCAAAAAATGGCCTGGTTTTGGAATACAGAAATTTGAAAAATACAAGCTTGGAAGAAAGCCAAAAGGTGTCAAAATTCAGAACTGGTGGAGATTCTATAACCAGAGCATCAAAAGCTGGGAAAAAGAATTTGGAGTCAATCTGATCTTGCATCCTGGAGATTTTGGGATTGAAAAGCGAAAAGAACTTGCCAAAACGATGGAAGAAAGTGAAAAAGTGAATGCTAAGATTGTCGGGCCTGGATGGCTAAAGGACGAGAAACTCAGTGTTGCAAAAGAGAGATGTGTCTCTATCCTAAATTGTAAAAAAGAAAGCGGAGAACTGAGGGTAAAAATTCTTAGCAACAAGCACAATATCTATGTGGCTGAAATTGTTTAGCGTTTTCTTCTGCTTTCAAAAACTGCAATTGCAATTAGTGTTCCACAAAGCGCGCCAGTGACTAATAAAATTGCAACAGATTCGAGCTGCTGGCGAGTATCTATCCTAACAACTTCTTCATAGAATTTAACTGCTTTTGGGGGTTCGCGGGATATCACATTATCCCCTGCAATTGCGACAACTATCTCTTCAGAAATCTGTGCCATTTCTTTGGAATAGCTTAGGAATACCAAAGCTTCAACTGGGTCGCTTTCTCTCAGAGATTTTGCAAACTCCATATAACTAAGCGCAAGTATTGGGGTAAGTCCTTTTTCTTCTGCATTTTGTATTGCTTTTGCTGCTTCGTTCTCAAGATAGTCTATCTTAGCGCCAACAGTATCATTTGTAACTCCGCTGACCTCAAGTGCTAAATTAGCAAGAGCTCTTGCTTTTGCAGCAGAAAACAGTGAAAAAACATATTTTCCGTCATTATATGCAAATTCTGAATCTTGCAATAATGTCTCTGCCTGTGTTAAAAGGTTACTGCCTGCAACTGTTTGAGAATAAATGACTGAATTCCTGCTCTGCTCAATGCGCTGCAGTGCAAAATCCTTTAGTAATGACTGATCAAATCTCAAAGTCAGATTACCCTTGAATTCATCAGCTAAGGTTAACCATTCATATGCTGTATTTTTGCGCACTTCTGCATAAGCTGCCAGATACAATGCCGTATCACTCTTGTTTTCGGCTAAAGCTGTTTTTGATTCGTTAATCAGTTCTTCAGCTTCTCTCATCCTGTCAATTACAACAGCAAAAACTTCGATGTCATCAATACTGTCAACTGTCTTATTGTTCAGGAAAAGAGTTTCAAAGGTGATTATTTGCTCCTCAACTCTACCAATCATCCTTATTATGGCTGTATCATTTTTAGTCTTGTCATAGTCTATCAAATTTTTAACATAAAGTGAATCAATATATGAACGGACCGCATAACTTGATGCTGAGTAATAATTACCGTCTTCAAAATTTGTTTGAGCTTGACCAAGATAATTCTCCGAACGATTAAGTACTGGATCTATCTTGTCTTTTAGTTCAAGAGCAGCGGTGATTGCACCGCGTTTTGCTGATGAAAGTGAATCTTCGGCTTTTGGCATTAAACCCTGGCTTAACTTCATTAAAGCAGAATTAAGTTTACCTGAAGCGATTTCAGTTGAAGAAACATAAACTTTCTGCAGTTCTATGCCGGCCATATATTTGTATACATCAATTACATCCTCTACCGGAATTACTATCAATCCCCATTCGTTTTTGGCTTTAGCAATCAGGTTAACATCCAAGTCAGTGACTGGGTCATGTTGTATTTCCTGATTTGCGGGGACTAAAAACACAGTTACATTCATATCATGCACAGCTTCAGCTTTTTGTAAAAGTCCTCCTACAGGACCTACACTACCTGCAGGATTTATGGTCCCGCTAACAACAACATCTTCATTTAGTTCAACGTTTTGCAGCGCAGCCATTGTTGCAACTGTTAATGCAGCACCAGCGCTAGGTCCGCCAATCATAACATAAGATGACCTTATTATGTAAAAGAAATCAAGATTGGAACAATCAATGCTTAATGTCTGGCAAGCAACTTCTCTCGCCAAGCGAGCAGAAGCTTGCGTGTCTATCTTTGTTAACGGGATTGTGTCCATAAAGACGTGTCCTTCGCCTGGACGCACCTCTACAGTCAAATCAGCTATAACGCCACTGTATTGATTATCCCCTAGTTCACGTATGCCTATTATTTTTGTATGGGCTGAACTGTACTGGTCCTCACAAAAGCCGATTGGTATAACTAATGCTAACAGTAAAAAAGCAAGTAAAATTCTTTGGTTCATAAACGAAAAGAGTTTAGGCTTCCTTAAAAATGTTTTGAAAAATTAGATTGTATAAATCTGGGTCGTGCCTGATTTTTGGCTTAATGGATACTTAACAAGGTCAAAAAAAACGTTGTTGCCTTCGGTGTACATCAAACAAATAGATATGCTGTCTTTAAGCTGATAACATGTGTGTGGTTTGAGATTTTCTACAAGCTCGCTATTAACATAAAGGTCTACTGAACCCTCATCTGTTACACTTAAAATCTGTATCTTGTATGAACTCAACTCAAAGTTACTTGTGTATTCTATTATCTGGGTTATTGGTGAAAATGCTGGTTCGCCTGAAGAACGTGTTGCTTTAAGCCATGCACTTCCTGAACTTGTTCCATAAAATATCACAAGAAGTATCATAATCCCGGCTACAAGTCCACAGGTTATGGCTTTGTTTTGTTCTCTGCCAAGTTTATCCATGGCATGTTGTAGTAATTCGCTATTTAAAAATTCTTTCAAAATGTTTATAACATCATTTTTATTTAGATTACACAAATGGTGTTTGAAGAAATCTTAAAAGCAGAGTGGATGCACAAAAACCTCTTGGGCATATATGGCTTAGCGCTGCTTTATTCGGCTGTTGCTGTAATGTGCGCTGCCATTGTTTTCCCAAACAACATTGACCTGATTTCTGTTGCATTTATAGGAATCATATTCCTTCCGTCCCTGGAACAGATACTTAGTTTTGAAGCAAGAACTGCTTTCAAACACAGGGCAATAAAAATAAGGGAAATTTTGATGCAGCATGCCAGCATATTTTGGATATATCTGGCAATTATGCTTGGTATATTCTCTGTTTTCCTGGTAATCTCGCTATTGCTTCCAACGACTGTAACTTTGGGTTTATTCAAAAGCCAATTAGCGATTTATGGTAATGCCGGAACTGGTACATTAGACTTCAATTCTATTGCGCAGAACAATCTTAAGGTGATATTTGTAACATTTTTCCTTTCAATGATATACGGGGCAGGTTCAATATTAATGATCGGCTGGAACGCCTCTGTCTGGGGCGCGATAATTGGGTTTTTCATAAAAGAAGGTATTGAAAAAGGAGGAAACCCGCTTTATTACCTGACAAATGTGCTTATGCCAATGTTACCGCATCTAATTTTTGAGTCTGGGGGCTATCTTTTGGGGGCCATAGGAGGCGGATTATTGGCAATATCTGTAGTAAACGAAAAAATAATGTCAAAACGATTCAAATGGATGTTAACAGATTCTCTTGCAATTTTTACATTAGGGATTGTCCTGATAATTTTTGCTGCGTGGATTGAAGTAACAATGCCTATTGGCTAACTTTTTCTAAAATCAGGGTATAATCATTAAACCCCATTTTCTTGTAAAACTTGATTCCGTTGATGTTTTGTGCTGAAGCTTCTACTTTAATATGTGTCAGACCTTTTTCATTACACCACTCAAAGAATAAAGTAACAAGTTTTGAACCTATACCTTTGTTACGGTACTCGTCCATAACATACATGCTGTCAATCTCGCCAACATCCTTAACTATCCGGTATGGATATGATTTTGCTATGCCACCTGCCAGGTAACCAACCATTTTTCCATCAGCTTCGGCAATAAGAGTACATCCTTTCTTTATCCTGTTAACAAAATGTTTCTTTCCTGAATCAGAATAAGTCCAGTTCATGTCAAGGTATACGTCATATTCCTTCTTCTCTTTATCAAAAAGCATAAGAGAAAGTTTCCGAATCAGTTCAAAATCAGTTATTTCAGCTTTACGTATGTTTATCTCCATATGTTTAATCCTTCAAGATGAATTTGTTGAGCTGGCTTTTTGCTTTCTCGCGTTTTTTCTGGTGCTCTTCAAGGAATTTTGTCATTTTTTCTATGCAAATCTGTTTCATTTCGCCAGAAAGCAATTTTCCGCTCTTATAATCATCATAAATTTTCTTAAGTTTCTTATCATCAGGCTCAAAAAATGTACTGATGTACTGGTAAGCGACATCAATATCTGGATTACCACCATATTTCCGGTGTTCAGCAAGAGTGTCCTTGCCCCCTGAAAATGCATGTTTCAATATTTTGTCTTTGGCTTCGTTTGGTGTATCTGTTAGCGCGATGTATGATAATGGATCACTACTTGACATTTTTCCGCCCTTTAGTCCGGTTAGGAATATGTTGTAAGTTGAGCTTGGCAAAATAAAATTAAATTGTGATTTCATCCTTGCCGCAATATCGCGAGCAAGACGCAAATGCGGGTCCTGGTCTATGCCTACAGGCACTACAACAGGGACAGGGCCCTCAAATTCTTTTAACTGTGGATGCAGCATATCTGAAACCTGTAAAAGCGCGGATTCCAGTTTACCTGGTGCAATATCCCCGTATATCGCCTTGACCTCATTAGCTGTAACATGGCGAGCTGCCATTCCTGCTAATTTGTAATAAGCATTTGATTTTTTTGCGTCATTGGAACGTTCGCTCTGGAAATAGAAATCACAGTTTTCTGGTTTTAACCCAAGCGCAATATAGTTCAATAAGTATTCATTAATCGCAATGTCCCTAAGCTGTTTCATGTCTGGGATTCTGGTGTTATAAGCTTCAATGTCTGCAACAGCCAAGTAAATTTTGGCTCCCAGCGACTGATAAAAAATAATCTGTTCTGCAACTAACCTATGCCCAAAATGGAACTTACCTGAAGGCATCAGTCCAGTCATCATAACAAATGGCTTCTTGTTTTTTATTGCAGATTCGATTATCTCAAAATCACGCTGGGCAAAGACAGCGCCCCGCCTAAAGTACATATTATCGTTAAACTGCTTCAGTTTTTTACTAAAGGGCTTAATACCAAATTCGTTCATGAGTCGGTCATAATCGATATTGCCCTTGACTTCCCATGGTGTTACAACAAATTCGTCAGCCATTTTTGTCACCTTTTTAAAATCAACCCCGCTTTAAATCTTTTGTATGTCGTTATTGACTTATCAGCTATGATCCTGAGAGTATCAAAAATTGGAACCTCAACATCATCCTGGCTTATTATCAGGGGCAGTTCAGTGCACCCAAGAACAATCCCGCCTGCACCATTTTCAACCATTTCCTTTATAATCCCAGTGACGATGCATTTATCTGTTTCTGAACTGATGCCGCAAACTATCCGCTTTATAACAGTTGAGATACAATCCAAATTTTCTGGAACAATTGTTTTAATTCCAACGCTCTCCAGCTTGTCCTGATAAAGCCTCTCTGTCAAGGTTGTCTTAGAACCAATAATCCCGACTTTCCTGATGTTCGTATTTTTTATCAAATTAACAGTTTCGTCCACAATGCTGATTATTGGTATGTTAACTGATTTTCTTAATTCATCAATAAAAACATGAACGGTATTGCAAGGGATAATTATGAAGTCAGCACCGGCGTGCTCAAGCTTTTTTAGACCATTGTTAATCATTGCTAATGCTATGTCCCCTCTCTTTTTGTCGCTTATCAAGTCAGGGACTGGCAGATTGTATATAAGCATATGCGGATACTCATCGTTATTTTTCATCCCAAACTCTTTTTGACATGTTTCAATTATGTTGCGGTAAAGTCTGATTGTTGCCAAAGGGCCCATGCCCCCTAATATACCCATCATCTGTCATCACCACCTGTTTTCGATGGGGCTGTGGGGAATTTAACCCCAATTTCCAGGTTGCTCCGATTTCCACCAGTGCTTTGCGAAGCGAAAGGGCTGTCTGGAGCCTGGTGTTCTGACGTTGAACTACAGTCCCGCAATATGACAATAATCTGTTTTCCGAGCGCTGTCAACTCAACTGGTTTCCCTTTGTCAAAACTAACCAGCCCTGCACTTCTGAGCTGCTTAAGAATAAACTTAGACGTGGATGGCGGGCAGCCAAGTCTAGAAGCAATTGAGCTAAAGCTGAGGTTTTGGAATGACGCGAGTTTGCCAGAGAATCTCAGCCTGTTTTTTGGAAAGCATTACATCTAGGAAAATCCTAAATTCTCTTTTGCCAGAGTTTAATGCTTTTCATGTAATCACTTCATTTAATGAAGTATTTGGATTATATATAGTTTTTGGACAAAAATGTTGACCCCGAACGCTAGTGAGAATAATATTTAAATTAGTTACGCGTTGAAGCTTTTGAGGTTGAAAACATGTTAATCAAAAACTATCCGGAATTTTTTGCTTCATATAAGATATATGAACTTGTGAAAAACACAATGAAAGGCTATATGCGAGAAAAAGAAGTTGAACAGGTTATCTCTGGTTTAATGGCAGCAGAAGCCAAGCCTGACAACTTCATAAAGAAACTTGCTGTGGTTGCAAGCAAGTACCTACCAC
>Ga0315297_10002089_pt1 | contig 12533 bp, 11 predicted proteins | sample YL17G15_0_MG_FD_203628 | JGI IMG/M metagenome (GOLD analysis project Ga0315297, IMG submission 203628) | Sediment microbial communities from Yellowstone Lake, YNP, Wyoming, USA - YL17G15_0 | ecosystem: Environmental > Aquatic > Freshwater > Lake > Sediment | place: USA: Wyoming | collected... | reverse complement strand
TTCTGGAAGTAGAGAATCCAGAAGCCCGAGTACACCACGATCATCAGCATGAAGCGCGAGTCGCCAAGCACCTCGGCCGCGCCGGCGAGCACCTGCTTGAACGTCTTCGTATTCTCCGGTTTCGGGGGGTCCGTGAAAACGAAGATCGTGGGCAGCAGCATCAGGGCGCAATACAGCGATGACGCCATGAAGACATACTGCCAGGAGAACCCCTTCAGGTAGCTGACGACGAGCGGGGCCAGGAACGCCCCGAGGTTGATCATCCAGTAGTAGATGCCAAACCCGACGGCGGAATTGCTGTCGTCGGTCGATCGCGCAATCGTGCCCGAGATAATCGGCTTGAACAGGCCGGAGCCGGTGGCCATCACCAGCAGGCCGAGGAACACCATGGCGTAGGTCGAGGCGTAGCCCGTCGCGAAGTACCCCGCCGCCAGGAACGAGAACGCCACCATCAGCATCCGGCGGTACCCGTAGCGATCCGCCAGCGCGCCGCCCAGAATCGGCAGCACGTACGTCATGGCGTACACGATGCTCTGGAGGAAGCCGACCGACTGCTCGCCGAACCCCAGGCCGCCCTCGGCGACTGAGCCCGTCAGGTAGACGGCCAGGACGGAGTTCATGCCGTAGTAGGCCGCCCGCTCGAACAGCTCCATGACGTTGGCGGTCCAGAACGTGCGCGGGAATCGGCTGCGGGGTGTCATCTCAGGCATGCACTGCTCCTCATGCGCGGCGGGATGGCCGCGCCTGAAGCGGAATTCTATCCCAGACCCGCATGCAACATCGCCGCCGCGTGCACTCCACGCCGCGTGCGTTCCAGGCCGCCGCCGGTGACCTGCGGGGAGGTCGGTATTAGAATGGACACATCATGGCGACCCCGGACGACGACCTGACGTCGGCACGGCGTGCGGCCGAGCGCGTCGGCATTCCCGTGGCCCGGCGGCACATCCTGCTGTGCTGCGATCAGACCAAGCCCAAGTGCTGCGACCGCGAGCGATCGATCGTCGCCTGGGATTACCTCAAGAAGCGGCTGACGGAACTCGGCCTGTCGGACGACGGCGGCGTGCTCCGGACCCGGGCGAACTGCCTGCGGGTGTGTGAGTCGGGGCCGGTGGCGGTGGTCTACCCCGAGGGCGCGTGGTACGCGCACTGCGATCCGCCCGTGCTCGAGCGCATCATCCAGGAGCATCTCATCGGCGGCCTCCCCGTGGAGGACGCGCTGATTCTTGTGCGCCCGCTGACCTGATCTACAATCCAGATCTACATGGGCTCAACGCTGCTGAAGAAGGTCTGGGACCTTCATACGGTCCGCCGCCTGCCGACCGGGCAGACGCAACTCCTGATCGGCCTGCACCTGGTGCACGAGGTCACCAGCCCCCAGGCCTTCGACATGCTCCGGCTGCGGGGCCAGCGTGTGGCCTTTCCCGATCGCACCTTGGCCACGGTCGACCACATCGTCCCGACCGATGGACAGCCGAGGCCGTTCGCCGACGACATGGCGGAGCAGATGATGGCAGCCCTCGAGCGCAACTGCCGCGAGTTCGGGGTTCCCCTCTTCGACCTTGCGAGCGCCGATCAGGGCATCGTGCACGTGATCGGGCCGGAACTCGGCCTCACGCAGCCGGGCATGACCATCGCGTGCGGTGACAGCCACACGTCCACGCATGGCGCGTTCGGTGCGGTGGCCTTTGGCATCGGCACCTCACAGGTGCGCGACGTCCTGGCATCGCAGTGCCTCGCGATGGAGCCGCTGAAGGTGCGGCGGATCGTGGTGTCGGGCACCCTCGGGCGGGGCGTGTACGCGAAGGACGTCATTCTGTCCATCATCCGCCGCCTCGGGGTGCGGGGCGGCGTCGGGTTCGCCTACGAGTACGCCGGCGCGGTGGTCGACCGCATGACGCTGGACGAGCGGATGACGCTGTGCAACATGTCCATCGAAGGCGGCGCGCGGGGCGGGTACGTGAACCCGGACGACACCACCATCGCGTACCTGCGCGGACGACGGTTCGCACCGTCCGGCGACGCCTTCGAGCGCGCCAGTGCGTGGTGGCGATCGATCGCCTCCGACGCGGACGCGCCGTACGATGACGAGGTGCATGTGGACGGGGCGTCGCTTCGGCCGATGGTGACCTGGGGGACGAATCCCGGCCAGTCCGTCGGCGTGGACGAGGTCGTGCCCGGTCCGGCCGGTGTCGTCGACGCGGAGAGGCCCGCCGTCGAAGACGCCCTGGCCTACATGGGGCTGACGGCCGGCACACCCATCGCCGGGACGCGCGTGGACGTCGCGTTCATCGGCTCGTGCACGAACGGGCGCCTCTCGGATCTGCGCGAGGCCGCCGGCATCGTGCGCGGACGGCGGATTGCCGCGCACGTGCGGGGTCTCGTGGTGCCGGGGTCGAAACGGGTGAGCGACGCCGCCGAGGGGGAGGGCCTGCACGAGGTCTTCCGCGACGCCGGCTTCGAGTGGCGCCGCGCCGGCTGCTCCATGTGCCTGGCGATGAACCCCGATCGGCTCAACGGCCGCGAGGTCTGCGCGTCCTCGTCGAACCGCAACTTCAAGGGACGGCAGGGCAGCCCCACCGGGCGCACGCTCCTGATGAGCCCGGCGATGGTGGCGGCGGCGGCCGTGGCGGGCGAAGTGACGGACGTGCGGCGGCTGCTGCCCGCGCGGGAGGCGTCGTGACCATCACCGGCAGGGCCGTCGTGCTGCGCGGCGACGACATCGACACCGACCGGATCATGCCAGCCCGCTTCCTGCGCGCCGTGAGCTTCGACGGTCTCGAGGCCCATGTTTTCGAAGACGACCGCCGCGCCGACGCGGCGGTCGGCGGGTGCCATCCCTTCGACGCCGCGCAGTACCAGGGCGCGACGGTGCTGCTCGTCAACAAGAACTTCGGCTGCGGCTCGTCGCGGGAGCACGCGCCCCAGGCGTTGGCGCGGTGGGGGATTCGGGCCATTGTCGGCGAGTCCTTCGCCGAGATCTTCTTCAGCAACGCCACCGCGCTTGGCGTGCCGTGCGTGACGCTCTCGCCGGCCGACGTCAGGGCGCTGATGGGGGGCGTCGACCAGGATGCCACCGCCTCGATTGCGGTCGACATCGGCGCGCTGTTTGTGACGTCCGCCGGTGTGACGGCGGCCTGCGCGATGCCGGCGTCGGCGCGCCACGCATTCCTCTCGGGCACATGGGACGCCACGGCGCTGCTGACCGCCGACTTCGGCGAGGTGCGCGCGGCGGCCGCACGCATCCCGTACATCGCCGGGTTCCCGCGCTCGGGAGCCTGATTCGCCGGCTTGCGCGGGCTGACCGCCTCCGCCAAGGCTGCGGCGAGTCCGCCGAAGCTCCGCGCGAAGGCGGAAGCCCCCGCGCTCCATTCCCGGCGCATCCCCAACACAACCGAGCGCCGGGCTCAGTCGCGGGCGAGATCCTGAACGACGCGCAGGAACTCGTGGGCCGCGTGCGAGTACGCGCCCGTCTTCCGGTACACGAGACGCAGCCGGCGCCGGAGGCGGAGTTCCGGGACCCGCACGGCCACCAACTCCTTCCGCGCCAACTCGGCGACCGCACAGCGCCGGGGCAGGATGGCGATGCCAAGCCCGAGGCCGACCGCCCGCTTGATGGCGTCGAGGCTGGGCAAAGACACCCGGATGTTCAGCGGGTCGTGCCGCTGCTCGTAGATCCGGAGGACGCGATCGCGCGCCGGCGACGGGTCGTTGTGCGCCACGATAGGCTGCAGCCCGACCTCGTCCATATGCACCAGGCGCCGCTTCGCGAAGGGATGCGCCGGCGGCACCAGCAGCACGAGGTCATCGACATCCACCACCACCGTCCCCAGCCCGCGCTCGGTGGGATGGAACGTCACGATCCCGAAATCCAGGCTCCCGGCGGCCACCTCGATGCCGACGTTTCGCGCGTGCACACGCCTCACGTCCACATGCACCGCCGGACACCGCTCGTGGAAGCCGGCGATGAGCGGGAGGAGGCTGTGCACCGTTCCGTCGTTGGCGCCGATGAGGACGCGGCCGCGCTGCAGGTCGGCCAGCTCGCGGATCGCCGTTTCGGCCTCGTCCGCCAGGCGCATCAGGCGTTCGGCATAGTCCCGCAGCACCAGGCCCGCCTCGGTGAGCCGGCCGTCCTTCGTGGACCGGTCCACCAGCCGCTCGCCCAGCTGATCTTCCAGTCGCCTGAGAGACTGGCTCACGGCCGACTGCGTCCGGTGGAGCCGCTGTGCGGCCTTCGAGAAGCTCCGCTCCGACGCGATCGCCAGGAAGACCTGCAGCTCCGAGATGTTCATAGATAAGCATCCCTAATGAAAACGTAATAATTATAACCTTGAGTGCCTGCCTCGTGCCAGCGTAAAACATGGAGGAGGGAGGCTCCCATGGCACTCGATCGGCTGACGGTGTTCGACACGACGTTGCGCGACGGCGAGCAGGCGCCCGGTTTCTCGATGCGGATCCACGAGAAGGTGCGCCTCGCCAAGCAACTCGACGCCCTGGGGGTGGACATCATCGAAGCCGGATTCCCCATCGCGTCCGAGGCCGACGCGGAGGCCGTACGCGCCGTGGCCGCCGCGGTGCGCCGGCCCGTCATCGCCGGCCTGGCGCGCACCTGCTCCGGCGACATCGAGAAGGCGGGCTGGGCGCTGCGCGGCGCGGCACGCTCGCGCATCCATACGTTCATCGCCACGTCGGATCTGCATCTCGAGCGCAAGCTGAACATGACCCGCGACGCCTGCCTCGACGCCGCCCGGTCCGCCGTGGCGCACGCGCGCCGCTACACAGACGATGTGCAGTTCTCGGCCGAGGACGCGACGCGCAGCGACATCGATTTCCTGTGCCGGGTGGTCGAGGCCACGATCGCGGCCGGGGCGACCACCATCAACCTGCCCGACACCGTCGGCTACTCGACGCCCGAAGAGATCGCCGAGTTCTTCACGGGCGTCATCGGCCGGGTCCCCAATGCCGACCGCGCTATCTTCAGCACCCACTGTCACAACGACCTCGGCCTGGCCGTGGCGAACTCCCTTGCCGCCGTGCGGGCCGGCGTTCGCCAGGTCGAGTGCACGATCAACGGAATCGGCGAGCGCGCCGGCAACGCGTCGCTCGAAGAAGTGGCGATGGTGATCCGCGTGCGGCCAGACCGCCACCCCTACGCCACCGGCCTGAATACCCCGGCCATCTACGCCACAAGCCAGTTGCTGACCGAGTTGACCGGGCAAGCGGTCCAGGCCAACAAGGCCATCGTCGGACGCAACGCCTTCGCCCACGAAGCGGGCATCCACCAGGATGGCATCCTGAAGGACCGGCGGACCTACGAGATCATGCGCCCGGAGGACGTTGGCGTGCCGGCGACCACGCTGGTGCTGGGGAAGCACTCCGGCCGGCATGCCGTGCAGAAACGATGCGAGCAGATGGGCGTGGTGCTGTCGCGCTTCGACGTTGATCGGGTGTACCGTCGCATGGTGACGTTCGCCGACGCGCACAAGCACGTGAACGATGCCCAGTTGCGGGCCATCATCGACGAGGTGCAGGCCGGTGACGCCGCCGGGGCCCGGGCCGGGGCGCCGGCTCCGACCGCCGCGACGCCGGCACCCGCGCGGGAATTCCAGGGTGCGATCACCGAGGGGGGGTACGGGCACGGGGTGTAGCAGCCCGTGGTGATGGAAATCGGGAGCCTCGCACGGGGTGACTGAGGCGACGCATGGGTGTGTCGAAACGGATCGTGGTGCTGCCTGGGGACGGGATAGGGCCCGAGGTGGTGGATGCCGCGGTGCGCGTGCTGCAGGCCGTCGCATCACCGTCCGGCCACCAGTTCGTCCTCGAGAGCCGGCCCATCGGCGGCGCCGCCGTCCGCCAGTCGGGCACGTCGCTGCCCGAGAGCACACTCGACGCATGCCGGTCTGCGGACGCGGTGCTCCTGGGCGCCGTGGGCGACCCGGCCTTCGATGGCGCCCCACGCCTCCAGAGCCCGGAGTACGCGCTTCTCACCCTGAGGAAAGCGCTGGGCGTCTACGCGAATCTCCGACCGGCAAAGTTGTGGCCTGGGCTCGAGGATGCCGGTCCACTGAAGGCCAGCCGGGTGGCCGGCACGGACCTCTGCTTCGTCCGCGAGCTCACGGGCGGGCTCTACTTTGGCGAGCCGCGCCTGCTCGACCTGAAGACCGGCGATGCCGTCAATACCTTGCGCTACTCGCGCGAGGAAATCACCCGTGTCGCCGACGTCGCCTTTCGCCTGGCCAGGCAGCGCCGCTGCCTGGTGACGTCGGTCGACAAGGCCAACGTGCTCGAGACCTCGCGGCTGTGGCGAGCCGTCGTGTCGGACGAGGCCGCGCGATTCCCCGGTGTCCGGCTCGAACACATGTACGTCGATGCGTGCGCCATGGCCCTCGCGCTCGACCCTCGGCGGTTCGACGTGGTCCTGACCGAGAACCTGTTTGGCGACATCCTGTCGGACGAGGCTGGGGCTGTCGTGGGCTCGCTCGGCCTCCTGCCGTCCGCCAGCCTCGGACAGGGCCCCGGCTTGTACGAGCCGGTCCACGGCTCGGCGCCTGCGCTGGCGGGGAAGGACGTGGCAAACCCTGTCGGCGCCATCCTGTCGGTGGCGATGATGCTGCGCCACGGATTCGGCCTGATCACTGAGGCGCACGCGATCGAAACTGCCGTCGGCCTGGCGCTCGAGCGGGGCGCCCGCACCAGAGACCTGGTCGATCGCGACGACGACCCCCACCTGACATGCTCGGGAATGGCCCGCTACGTGGCTGAATCGATCGCGTCGCCGACCAGCGCCCGCACGGCCTGACCGGCGCCTCCTGCCTAGACATCTTCTATGGGCCTCATCTTGCCGGATGAAGCACGTTCTCGTCACCCCGGCGGATGCCGGGCCTGCCCCGGCGAAGGCCGGGGGTCCAGAGAGGTACACGACTGGATTCCGGCGTACGCCGGAATGACGGAATGGAAGGGAGTCTTCCGACGCCGATTGCTGGCGCGAGCACTCGGCGGTTTGAGGCGGAGCTTCGCTAAAACCCCCGATCTTCCCGTCTGCGGCCAGTCAGCGCGAACGAGCGCATCGACAGCGAGCCGTAGCGGAAGCCCTCGTAGATGTCGTAGAGCACGTCGCCCGGAAGCGCGGTCCCGAGCGTAAACAGCAGTGGGTCGAAGTGCTCCGACGTGGGCGCCGCCGCGCCGGCGTGGGGTGCGAGTCGCAGGTATCCCGCGAGTGACTCGGTGTCGAAACTGCCCGCCTTCTCGCGCACCCACGTGTCGAACTCGATGGCCCAGGGGTCGGGCGGGGGGCTATCCATGTCCATCTGCAGGCGGGCCAGGTTGTGGACGATGCCGCCGGTGCCCACGAGGAGGACGTGCTCCGAGCGCAGCGGGGCCAGCGCCCGGCCCATCGTGAACAGCATCTCCGGTGTCGAAGGGAGCGGGAGCGACACCTGGACGACCGGGACGGTCGCCTCCGGAAACGCCAGGCTCAACGGCACCCATACGCCATGGTCGAGACCGCGGTCGGGATCGAGACGGGCTCCGATCCCGGACCGCTCGAGCCGCACGGCGACGGCCTGCGCCATCGCGCGGTCTCCCTGGCAGGGATACGCGATCTCGTACAGCCATCCCGGAAACCCCATGAAGTCGTAGATGAGCGAGGGCTTCGGGTTGCTGGTGACCCGCGTCACGCCGGGCGTCTGCCAATGGGCGGACACCACCACGATGGCCTTGAGCCGGTGCTGGCGCGAGGTGAACTTGCGAACCGCCCCGGCGTACGTCTTGTCCAGGAGAGTCATCGGCGACCCGTGCGCCAGGAACAGGCTCGGGACGCGACGCACCTGCGCGGCGCGGCGCTCAATCGCGGGTCCGGTCGTGGATGTGGTCGGCATGGTCATGGTCGTGGGTGGGCCGATTATACTGCGCGTATGGCATCCGAACCGAAGATGGGAACCGTCGGATGGATCGACCTGACGGTGGCCGACGCGACGGCGGTACGCGACTTCTACAGCCAGGTGACGGGATGGGCGCCCTCGCCCGTCCCGATGGGAGGATACGACGACTACAGCATGGTGGCGCCAGGAACGGGCGAGCCGGCCGCCGGCATCTGCCATGCCCGAGGAAGCAACGCTGATCTCCCGCCCCAGTGGCTGATCTACATCACCGTGCCGAACGTCGACGCGAGCGCGTCGAGGTGCGTGGAACTGGGCGGGAAGGTACTCGCGGGGCCGCGCGGCATGGGGTCGTACGGCCGTTATTGCGTCATCCAGGACCCGGCCGGCGCCGTCGCGGCCCTGTTCACGCCCGCCGCAACGTCGTGACCTTACCCGGGGGGCTGACCGCCTTCTCCAAGGTTACGGCGGTCCGCCGACGCTCCACGCGGAGGCGGGAAGCCCCCCGGCTACGACGCCATCCGCTGGGTCTCATCGCCTTCGGCGACCCGGAGGCTGAAGCCTCCGGGCTACGACGACGACAAACCCAAACGCGTGGAGACGACGACAAACCCAAACGTGGAGCCCGGAGGCCCGTAGCCCGGGGTCTTCAGACCCCGGGTGGCCGCAGGCCATGAATCACCGTACGCCGATCGGCAGAATCGGCCCGAGCGTGTCGCGGTGCGTCGAGATCAGCGTCCGCATGTACGGCCCGATCGCATCGGCGCTCGCGAACCCCGCCTTCTTTGCTGCGACGGCCGTCACGTCGGCGGGTATCGTCTCCTGCTCGGCGTAGTGCCGCCAGTTGCGGTAGACGCCGAGCGTGACCACATCCCACGCGGCGCCCTGGTCGTGGACGAAGATCAGGGTGCCCCCGCGTCCGCGCGCGCGGTTGAACACGTTCTCCATCTGCCGTTCTTTGATCAGGCCGTCACGCTTGCCTGGCAGCGCCTGGAGCATCTCGAAGTGGGCGAGGCCCGCACCGCGAACGTGCTCGCGGAACACCTCCAGCGGAGGTCCCTCGGCGTACAGATCTTCGTGCCATGCGACCATCGAGTAGAACTGCTCGGCGAACGCGGCGCCGGGCACCCCTGACGCCGTCGCGGCCGCGTCACGCCTGACCACGCGTTCGCGGCTGTAGTACTCGGTGAAACTGCCACTGGGGTAAATGATGCACAGGTCCCAGTGGTCGCCCTGAGAGTGCCGCACGATGAACGGGAGTTCATCGTCCCCCGCCTGGATGACCGGGATGCGGTTCCGATACAGCTCGATCAGGTCCAGCAGGCGTCCCGGCGCGGCCTGGATGATGACGAACCTGTACAGGTAGCTGCCGGTGTCCTGGAGCGGGGTGGTGCCCTGGCCTCCCAGGGCCGGCACCAGCAACGTCAGCACCAGAACAAGCGCGAGAGCGATCGGCGCGGGTCGAGTCGGTGACATGGGTGTGCCCTCTCTTATTTATTCGCCAGTTCCACCGTGGACAGAAACACCAGCCGCGCAAGGTCCTCCATGATCTCGGGCGTCAGAATCTCCCAGCGATCTTTCGTCGTGTGATAGCTCGGGTAGGAGAGTGGCGGCGCGTCGGATACGCCGATCGACACCGTCGGGATGTTCGCCCACAGGAAGTGCGCCGCATCCTGGCGCGGGCGCGCGAGATTCGCGTTCGCGCTCGCGCTGATCGACCGGTGAATGTACTTCGCGTTCACCTGCTCCAGGACCTCGTAGATCTGCGGGTAATTCTTACCAGATCCCACACCGATGCGTTCCCCTCGCCCGACGCTCTCGAGATTGAGAAACGCCGTGACCTTCGCGTTGGGAATGAAGGGATGCGCCACGTAGTACTCCGAACCCTTCACGCCCTGTTCTTCGGCCCCGAAGAGGATGACGACCACGGACCGCTTGAGCGGGACGTTGGCCTTCGCGAGCGCTTCGGCGGCGGCCAGTGCCACAACGACTCCGGACGCGTTGTCGTGGGCGCCAGGCATCATCTCGGGATTCAGCCCCAGGTGATCGAGGTGACCGCCGACGATGATCACTTCCTGTTTCAACACGGGATCAGAGCCCTCGACCCACGCGATCACGTTGGACCCGATGCCCTCGGGATGATGCTCGGTCACGTTCTTCATTGTCATCGTCGTGCCGAGCGGAAGAGACGCCGGCGCCAGCGTCTTGCGGATGTGCGCGATGACGTCGCTGTGCTTCTTCCCCGTCCCGGCGAACAGGTCGTCCATCACCGCGCGGTTGACGGCGACCCACTGCAGACCCTTGATGAACACGGCGTTGGGATTGACGATGAAGTAGTCGTAGACGATGCCGATGGCGCCGTGCTCGGCGGCGTTCTTCATCTTGTAGTCGTGGAAGGAGTACGGCCGCCACTTCTTGAAGCGCTCCGCGTCGGGCTCGGGTCCCATTGGCACTTCGGGCTCGAAGGCCACGAACTTGCCCTTCACGTCCACGCCCTTGTAGTCGTCGTAGTTGAGCTCGGGCGCCGTGATGCCGTAGCCGACGTAGACCACCTCGGCCGTGGCCGAGGCGGAGTCGGAGGTCGAGCCCGGGTAGTAGTCTTCTTCGAAGGCGTAGGACTTGACGATCGCGCCGCCACCCGGCAGCGGGACATGGAGTTTCAGTTCCGCACCGGGCTTCACGAGCGTGTAGGGGTTCGGGAACTTCTGATAGTAGGTGCCCGCATCGCCGGCCGGCTTGTACTTCCACGACTTCAGCAGGTCGGCCGTCCACGCCGCCGACGCGTCGTAGGTGGGTGTGCCCGTCAGCCGGCCCTGGTACTTCTCCGAGACCAGTTCCTTCACCCAGTCCAGAATCGTGTTGCTCGAGATGCCGTGCATCGCGGCGAGCAGCTTGTCGTCGATGGTCTGGGTCGCGGCGGCGGGCGGCTGGGCGAGCGCCGACGAGACCGCAGGGGCCAGAAAGGCGATGGCAAGCAGGAAGCAGAACGGGCGCGTGCGCGAATGCATGAGATCACCTTTCGGGACACGGAAGACCAGCCGATGGGCCGATCGAGCGGGGGCAAGCGGTGACAGGGTATCACGGAGACGACGTCGCGAGGCTGGAGGCATGACGGCCTGGTGGTATGACGGCCGTCATGCCGGCCGCGAAGCCTATGCGCTACACTGTGCCGTCCCCCACAGAACGAGTCGTGCAGCCGGAGGCTCGCCCCCGCCCGGTATCGCCAGGCCTGTTCTGCGGGCTGGCGATCACTTTTCATGGAGGGGGCATGCATTCAAGGTTACTGACAGTGCTGACCGTGGCGGCGGCGGTTGTCCTTCTGGGCAGCGCGGCGCCGGCGTCGGCGCAAGCGTGCGTCGACTGTCACAAGAAGATCACGCCGAGTATCGTCACCGACTGGCAGCTGAGCAAACACAGCAAGAACGACGTGGACTGCTCAACCTGCCACGGTGACGAGCACACCAGCGCGGCCGACGTGGCCAGGGTGAAGATCCCGACGCCCGACACGTGCTCGGTGTGTCACGAGAAGCAGGTGGCCCAGTTCAAGGGCGGCAAACACGCGATGGCGTGGGTCGCGATCAAGGCGATGCCGACCGCGCATGCCCAGCCGGTGGCCCTGATGGAGGGATACAAGGGCTGCGGGGGATGCCACAAGATCGGCATGAAGACCGAGGCCGAGCAGTTGGAGATTCGGAAGACGTCCGGCGGCTTCGGCGTCGCCGGGTGCGACGCCTGCCACACGCGCCACACCTTCTCGACGCTCGAAGCGAAGCAGCCGCAGGCGTGCCAGACCTGCCACATGGGCTTCGATCATCCGCAGTGGGAGATGTATTCCGCGTCCAAGCACGGCGTGAGGGCCTTGCTGAAGCAGTCGAAGGTGCTGCCCGAGACGACGGCCGCGCCGACGTGCCAGGACTGCCACATGCAGGACGGCGATCACGGTGTGATGACCGGCTGGGGGTTCCTGGCCGTCAAGCTGCCGCTGCCGGAAGACAAGACGTGGGCCGCTGACCAGGTCACCATCCTGCAGGGGCTCGGTGTGCTCGACCCCGACGGCAAACCGACCGGCCGGCTGGACGTGGTCAAGGCGGGGAAGGTGGCTCGCCTCACGGCGGAGGAGTTCCAGGCGCAGCGCGACAAGATGCTGAAGACCTGCAATACGTGCCACTCGGGCAACTTCGCCAAGCTCGAGCTGGAGAAGACCGACGGCCTCATCAAGCAGGCGGACCGGCTGATGGCCGAGGCGATACGCACGGTGGCCGGGCTCTACAAAGACGGCATCCTGCCGAAGCCGAAGAACTACGCCTACGCGTTCCCCGATCTGCTGACGTTCCATGACGCCCCGACGGCGGTGGAGCAGAAGCTGTTCGTCATGTTCCTCGAGCACCGCATGCGGACGTTCCAGGGCGCGTTCCACAACAACCCGGACTACTCGCTGTGGTACGGCTGGAGCGAGATGCAGCGAGACCTCACGGAGATCAAAGAAGGCGCGGCGGAGATGAGGGCGAAGAAATAGGAAGACAGAAGACAGAAGACAGAAGACAGAAGACAGAAGACAGAAGACAGAAGAACTGCTGCTCGGGGCCGGCGGTCGAGCGTCGGCCCCGAGTCGTGTACGCTCCGTTCCCCAGCCCCCAGCCCCCAGCCCCCAGCCCCCAG
>Ga0315297_10002088_pt1 | contig 12535 bp, 10 predicted proteins | sample YL17G15_0_MG_FD_203628 | JGI IMG/M metagenome (GOLD analysis project Ga0315297, IMG submission 203628) | Sediment microbial communities from Yellowstone Lake, YNP, Wyoming, USA - YL17G15_0 | ecosystem: Environmental > Aquatic > Freshwater > Lake > Sediment | place: USA: Wyoming | collected... | reverse complement strand
TGGACACCGATGCCGTAGTCGGGGAAACTGCGCCGGGACAACTGCGACATGACGGTCCCATAGCCGCCCACAAGAATCGGATCCGGGTTGTGCGGAGCGGCGCCAGGCAACGTCAGCGGATTGATGTCGCCGGCCAGCGCGTTATTTCGCGCGCTGGCAACCAAATCCAGCGATGGCCGTAAGGCATCCTTGCTGCCCTGCAGTGCCAGGCGTGTGCTCTCAATCTGAATTCGCGCCTGGGCGATGTCCGGCCGGTCTTTCAGCGCGCGCTCTGCCAGTGTTTCCGGCGCCGAGATCTGTTCGTTACGGTTCACGGTGAGCGGATCGGTCGGAACGATCCTGACGCCGGCAAGTGTTGGATCGTCTACCGTTTTCCGGCTCAGATAATCCTTCAGGACCGTCTCCTGCTGGCGCACCAGGCTTTCCGCCGCGATCAAGTCTCGGCGGCTTCGGGCTACCTCCGCCCGAGATCGAACTACCTCGATCGGCGCCCGGGTTCCGGCATTTACCTGTTCCTGGTTGTCGCTCAACAGTTTCTCGGCTCGCTGCACTGCCTCGCGCCGCACCTTGATGTCTTCGTTCAGGCTGACCAAGTCCCAGTAGAGGCGGACCACGGCCGCAACCGTGCTGATCGTTTGCTGTTGAAAGACCAGATCGGACTGCCGGCTACTGTTTTTGGCGATCCGAATGAACCGCGAGTTCAACGTTTTCCCGAACCCCCGCAGCAGAGGTTGTGTGAAGGCAACCCCCAAAGAGGATGCGGTGAATGGGGTCACGTCGTAGCGGCGGTGGTTCAGGGCCTGGCGGCTGTTTTCAAAGCTGGCGGAGAGCGCTCCGCCCGAAAGCAAACCCTGCTGCCAACCGAAACTCCAGGTGCTTGTGTCCGTGATGAGCGCGGGTGTCCCGACGAGAAAGGAGTTGGTTTGCGGAGCCGTGGAATGGTTCCGAAGGATCTTGCCCGTCAGGACGGGATCAAGCGAGGGCGGCACGCTGCCGCTTGTCAGCGGCGCCGCGCCGGCGATGGAGAGGTTCGTATCGGAACCCGGCCCCAGCAAAGGCGCGAGAATGTCGGCACCTGCGCCACTGACGCTTTTCGGGCCCTCCCGAACGGACAGCGGCACACCGCGTGGCAGCGCCCCCCCCATCGTTCGCTTGACGTCCGTTTCCGCGAACCTCGAACCGAAGCGCTGCAATTCCACGTCCAAGTTGTTTTCGAGCGCGAGCGCAATCGCGTCCCGCAGAGAGAGATACAGGTTTCCGCCGCGGACCAGCGAACCGAGGCGCGGCGAGTCGCCGGGCGTCTGGCCTGGCAGCAAAGTCACCGCCAGGAGAAAACTAAGCAGCAGGAACCGCTTCATTTCGCTTTGCCTCCGTCTACGGGAGCCATCGGTGTTGTGGCGGCGACGGCTTTCACCTTGATCCCTTCCCGCACCTCGTCAGTCAGGTTGGTGACCACCATTTGTCCGGGCCGCAAACCCTCGAGCACCTCGATCTGGGCGCCGTGATCGCGTCCCAGTTTCACGGTCTGCAAGTGAACAGAGGGGCCTTCGCGCAGCACTGCCACCACGGGCCCCTGCTCCGTGTTACGGAACGCGGCCGAGGGGATCAGCAGCGGCGGCCCCGTCCGGCGAATCCGGAAGCGCACGGTGGCGTACATTCCGGGCAGCAGTTCGCCGGCCGGGTTCGGCACCTGGACCTCGGTGAGCAGCGTCCTGGAGGAGGCCTCGAGCGAGTTAGCTGTCCGCGTCACCTTCCCCGCGAACTTCCTGCCTCGAAGCTCCTCGGCTTCCAGGGTGCAAAGGATGCCCGGCCGGATGCCGGTCATCTCACTCTGCGGTACGTTCACGAATACGCGGAGGACATGAATCTGAGCCAGCCGATACAATTCCCGGACCGAAGTGCTGCTGCCGGCGCTGACCAGCGAGCCCACGTCTATATTCCGCGCTGTTATTACGCCGGCAAACGGAGCGCGAACCTGCCGGAAGGACTGCAACTCCAACAGCCGCTGCACGGTGGCCTGGTTGGCCACGACGTTGTCTTGAGCCGCTTGTACGGCGGACTCAGTCGCTGCCACGTCGGCTCTGCGGGCATCCAGCGCCGACTGTTTTTCGTCGCCGTCTTGCTTGGATAACACGCCTTTGCTCACCAGCGTTTGCCATCGCCGTGCCGTAACCTCCGCCAATCCGAGGTTCGCTCTTGCCTGCGCGAGACCGGCTTCCGTCTGGCGCAGACTCGATTGCGCGCGTTTGAGCGTCGCCTGAGCTTCTCTGATCTGCTGGTCCAGTTCGGGAGACTCGATGTCGGCAAGCAGTTGTCCGCCCTTCACGCGATCTCCGATGTCTACCAGGCGGCGTTTTACGTAGCCATCCGCCCGTGCGAATACGACTGCTTCGGTCAGGGGCTGCACATTGCCGGGCAGGTCCAATTCAGCGTCCGGGGACGCCTGCTTGACAGGGGCGACAGTCACGACGGGAAGAGCCCGCTGCGTGCTCCGAACGGTGTCGGCCAGCTTTCGCGCCCGCGCCGCGCGGGGCCAGTAGCCGGCCGCGAAAAGTCCGCCTAGCACTCCGATGAGCACCACGACCGTGAGCAAAACGCTCTTTCGCGACCCGCGTGTCGGTCCGGGGCCGGTCGTTTCGGTCGCCTTCATCTCTTGGTCGGTGTTCATACCAGCAACTCCGAATCTTCTTCCGGTGGTTTCGCGCGGACTCTCCCGCGCAGCAGGGTGTAAGCCACGGGTACGAAGAACAGCGTCGCACCCGTGGCGACCAGTAGTCCTCCGATGACCGCCCGGCCGATCGGAGCGTTCTGTTCTCCGCCTTCACCCAACCCGAGCGACATCGGCAGCATGCCGAGAATCATGGCGCCGGCGGTCATCAGCACCGGCCGCAGACGCGTCACTGCCGCCGACAGTGCGGCCTCTCCGGCTGCGGCCCCTTCCGCGCGCCGCTGGTTGGCAAATGTGACCAGCAGAATGCTATTCGCGGTGGCGACGCCAATGCTCATAATCGCGCCCATCAGGGAAGGAACATTGACGGTCGTCTGCGTGACGTACAGCGACCAGACGATCCCGGAAAATGCGCCCGGAAGAGCCGTCAGGATGATGAATGGGTCCAGCCAACTCTGGAAGTTGATGACCATGACCAGGTAAACCAGCGCGACCGCCAGCACCATACCGCCGGCCAGGCCACGGAAGGAGTCGCGCATCGTTTGCACCTGCCCGCGGACCTGGATGAAGGACCCCCGTGGCAGCCTGGCCCCGGCGCTCTTGACGATCTCGTCGACCTGGGCCGCGACGCTGCCCAGATCGCGGTCCTGCACGCTTCCGTAAACATCGAGTACGGGTTGGATGTTGTAATGACTGATGGCCGTCTTTGTGGTCGCTCGTTCCATCGTCGCCACGTTGCTGAGGAATTGCGGCGTGTTGTTTCGCCCGGAGACGAGCGGCGTGTTCCGCACGTCGTCGGCGGTGGTTACGCGGTACTCCGGCGTCTGCACGGCGATCAGGTAGCTGACGCCGCTCGCCGGATGCAGCCAGTAGTTCGGAGACACCTGCCCGCTGGAACTCAATGAGACAAGCACATTGTTGGCCACATCCCTTTGCGTGAGCCCCATCTGATTAGCCCGGACCCGGTCGACGTTGATTCGCAATTCCGGCGCGTCCAGCACCTGATGCAGTCTCACGTCCACCGCGCCGGGGACCTGCGCCAAACGCCGCTCGATCTCTTTCGCTATGCGGAAGTTGGCCTGCTGGTTGCGGCCGACAACCTGGATGTTGATCGGCGCCGGGATTCCAAAGTTCAGGATCTGACTGACCATGTCCGCTGAGCGGAAGAAAAAACTCACGTCCGGAAAGGCTGCGGGCAGTTCCTGCCGCAATCGGCGTGCGTACTCCCAGGTCTCACCGCGCTTTCTGTCCCCCTTCAAGGAGATGAGGATCTCGCCGTCCGCCGAGCTGACGGTGGCCGAATCGGAGTACGCCATGTTGATCGGCAATACGGGCAGTCCGATGTTGTCGAGAATCGTGTCGAGCTTGTCCTCCGGAATAATCAGGCGGATTCGTTCCTCCACCTTTGCGAACACCGCTTCGGTGTTCTCCAGCCGCGAGCCGACCGGCGCCCTTACGTGCAGCCTTAGCTGGCCCGCATCGACCTGCGGAAAGAAGTCCTCGCCCAACTGGGTGGCCAGGAAACCCGATCCGACGCAAAACGCCGCGAACAGCGCGATGGCCGTCCAGTGATGCCCGAGCGCCCATGTCAAAGCTGCGCGGTATCTCAGGCGAAAACTCTGGAAGCCGCGATTGAACGCATAGTGGACCCGCCACAGAGGTCCCCTGCCGCCGACTGCGTGGCCCTCTCCACCTCGATAGAGGTGCAGCTCCGGCGTGAGGAGGTAGCGCACCATCGTCGGGATAAGGGTCCGCGACAGGATATAGGAGGCGAGCATCGCAAAGACCACGGCCATCGCCAGCGGCTGAAACAGGTACTTTGCGGCGCCCCGAAGCAATACGACAGGCACGAAAACGATGGAGATCGAGAGGGCCGAAACGAACGCCGGCACGGCGATTTCTCGCGCTCCGTCCAAGACTGCCCGGAGGATCGATTTCCCTTGCCCGAGGTTGCGGTGGATGTTCTCGATTTCCACCGTCGCTTCATCGACCAGGATACCCACCGACAGAGCCAGTCCGCCAAGCGTCATGACGTTGATGGTTTGACCGAGCGCGTACAGCAGAGTGATCGACGTCAGGATCGACAGCGGAATCGACGTGCAAACGATCAGCGTGCTGCGCCAGCTTCCGATGAACAGTAGAATCATCAGGGCCGTCAGGCCGGCGGCGAGCAGGCCTTCCTTGAGCACCGCGTTGATCGACGCGCGAACAAAGATGGACTGATCGAGAAGGAGCCGGAGATCCAGTTCGGGCGGCAAGGTGGAAAGAATGCGGGGGAGCTCCTTTTTCACCCGCTCGACAATATCCAGTGTCGAGGCCGCGCCGGACTTGAGAATGGAAATCAGGGCGCCCCGCCGTCCGTCCTGTCGAACGACGTTGATCTGGACGGCGCCGCCGTCCCGCACCTGCGCCACGTCGCGAACGTAGATGGTGGCGCCTCCCTGTTGGCGTACCGGCAGGTCGTTGAGCGTTTCCACGGCGTCGGGATTGCTGTTCAGGCGCACATTGAATTCCTGCGCGCCGATCTTCGCTGCGCCGGACGGGAGAATCGGCGTTTGCGCGTTGATCGCGGCTGAGACGTCCGCCGGAGAAATCCCGCGTGCATAGAGCGCCTTCGGGTCGAGGTCCACCATGATCTGGCGCGCCTTGCCTCCGGCCGGCATCAGCACCGATGCACCCTGCACGGTCGCAAGCTGCGTGCGCAGGAAGTTGGCGCCGATGTCGTAGAGTGCCTGCTCGGACAGCCCACGGCCACCGAGGCCCAGTTGCAGGATCGGTACGCTCGAGGCGTTGAAGCGGATGATCAGTGGGGGTGTAGTCCCAGGCGGCATCTGTCTCGTCACCGTCTGAGAAATTGCCGTCATCTGGGCAACTGCCGCTTCGACCGGCGTGCCGGGGTGGAAAAAGACCTTAATTACCCCGATGCCCGCAAGCGACTGCGATTCGATATGCTCGATATCGCTGACCGTGGTGGTGAGGGATCGCTCGGAGAGCGTGGTGATACGGTTCTCCATCTCGTCCGCCGAAAGCCCCTTGTACTGCCAGATGGCGCTGACGACCGGGATGTTGATTTCCGGCAGGATGTCCGTCGGCATCCGGAAGATGGCGATCCCGCCGAGAATGGCGATCAGAATGGCCGCTGCGACAAACGTGTACGGGCGGCGAAGCGCGAGCTTAACGATCCACACAGTGAGTGTTTCTCCCGCCCCTCGTTGCACCGGAAGTCTCATCACCGGTCACATCGAGGGCGCTCTCCACCTACTCCGTCAGAAGGTGAAGAATCCGAAAATATGGGTCAATGACATGTAGACACCCGCCACGATGAAGACGATGCCGGTTACACCGCGCGCCCACCTTTCGATGCGCGCGACCCGGTTGAACGCTGCTGCAAGCCGCTGAGCGCCGAGAGCGAGAAGCGTGGCGAACAGGAATACTGGAAGCGCGGTGCCAACTCCATACATCATCGGAAGCAACACGGTGGAACGGTGGCGGAGTGACAACGGTATCAGGCTCCCAAAGAAGAGGGCCGCCGACACCGGGCAAAAGGCGAGAGCGAAGAGCATGCCGAGAGCCGCCGCGCCGCCCAGCCCCCATCCCGCCGCCCGTTGCCCAAGTTCGGAAACGGAATTCGAGCCGAGGCGGGGGCTGATGAGGCCGAGCATTACCATGCCCGTGAGCACCAAGATGGGACCCAGCAGCTTGCTCATGTAACGCTGCAAGGCGATTGACACCTGGGGAATGGCCAGCAGACTGGCCACCAGGAGCGCCGCCAGCGTCACGTAGACGAGCGACCGGCCCAGCGCGTAGAGCAGGCCGGCCACCAGAACGCGCCGCGGACTGCCCACGTTCTTGCCGACGTAGGAAATCGCAACGATGTTGGTCGCCAGCGGACAGGGGCTGATCGAAGTGAGAATCCCGAGCCAGATGGCTGCGAGCAGCTCGAACATCGCGTTCTACATCAGCCTTTCTTCATGAACGTTCGAAGCTCATCCTCGACGTACTTCTGGAACACGTTCTTGTTTCCCACAAGCTCCCAAATCTTTTGCAGGTTCTTGTAGCCTTTCTCTTGTCCTTTGACAACGCGCGACACAACTACCGACTTGGCGAAAAGCTGGTAATCGCGAATGTAGTGACGGTTTTCGAGCGGCTCCACGTTCACCAGTTTCCATTCCATGCGCCCAGACGACAGCTCCTTCATGAACGCACGGGCCACCGCCTCCTGGGCGTACTGTTCGATCTTCCGGCAGGTCACGCAGCGGTAGGTGGTGTGGAAATAGTAGACGATGAAGCGCTCATCCTGCCGCGCCTCGTCGCCCGGCTGCTGCTCGGGCTCCTGCCGGCCGCCGCTTGCCCGGGCGGGCGATGCTTCCGGCGGTGAGGGCGACACAGGCCCGACGGCCTGAGCCGTTCCAAGCGCCGAGTCAGCCGAAGCAGTCGTACTTGCGGGGACAGCCGCGCTGCCCGCCCCCTGCGTACCACTCGCCACGACGTGGTCCCAAGTAAGCTTCGCAGAGCTGATAAGGACAAAGGCGACGAGCACCCATTTCACCGCGCTCTTGACTGGCATATGCGAACCTCGCCCTTTCTACGCGAGAAACGCCTTGATCTTCTCAGCCGTGAGGAGTCGGCCCGAGGCCTTCAATGTACCGTCCACGACCAATGCCGGCGTAGTCATCACACCAAACGGCAGCCGGTTGCTCTTGTTTGCCAAACCGCTGGAAAGCCAGGTACCCAATGCTGACGATTACGAACGCCAGCAGTACGACGGTGATCGCCGATTTCGCCTTCATCCTCATAATCTCCACATAAACGGGGACGCCGCTGCTTCTGTCACTCAATCTTCCCGCCGATCAATTGGCGCAGGCGTTGTCGACCAACGGGCGGATCGGTTGTCCACGGAATCAATGCCACTCGCGCCGCGTGTTTCTTAACAACCTCGTCAATAAAGGCGAACTCACGCATGCCGCGTTCGACAAGAAGCGGGTCGCGGAAGCCGTCGCCGGCAAAACTCTGGTTGATCACCCAGGCGAATGGCTGGATGCCGGCGCGAAGCAGATCGTCCTGCAGTCGAGCCGCCTCATGGACGGGAGTTGCCTCGGGCAACGTGACCAGAATCACGCTTGTGAAGTTTGGATCGCGCAAGCGGGGCAACAGGGACCGTACAGCCTCCGGCATGTCGCTCATGGTTCGCGATACCTGGCGGTGATAGGCCTCGGTGGCATCAAGCAGCAGGAGCGTATGGCCGGTAGGAGCAGTATCGAGAACCACGAATCGCTCTTCGCCTGCCGCAACCGTTTCGGCAAACGCCCGGAAGACCGCGATTTCCTCGGTACAAGGCGACCGCAGATCCTCTTCGAGAAGTGCTCTTCCTTTTGCGTCCAGTTGCGGTGCGCACTTCGCCAACACCTCTGCCGAATAGCGCAGCACCTCGGCCTGGGGATCGATCCTGCGGACAGACAACCCGCTCACTTCGTTTTCGATGGTTTCGGCAACGTGGGCGGCGGGATCGGTGGTGCTCAGGTGCACTGGATGACCGCGGTGGGCGAGTTCAGCGGCGATGGCAGCGGCGACCGTCGTTTTTCCCACCCCACCCTTGCCCATGGTCATGACCACACCGCGTCCGCGCCGCTCGATCTCATCTATGACAGGCCGCAGCGATGGGGGCAACGCTCTTGCGGCATGGTTCAACCGCGGGGCCGTTCCAGTACGAACAGGCGCAGAGAACTGGCGCAGCAGCTCGACTCCCATCGGGGCAAAGGACAGCAGCGGCACCTCGCAGCGAGGCATCTGCGCCAATCCGGCCGGTATCTGATCGAGTGCCTTCCGGCCTCTCTGCTCCAATGCGCGCGCGGCCTCGTCCGTACTGTCTTGCGCCGCGAAGATACCATTCAAAGCGAGCCATTGGTTCGTCAGGCCGAGTTCCGCGAGTTCCAAGCGAGTTCGTTCGGCTTCCTGCAATGCGGAAGTTTCGGGTTTGCTCACAAGCACTACAGTCGCGGCGGAGCCGTCGGAAAGCACTCGCACTGTCGATTGGTACAAATCCTTTTGAGCCTGCAATCCTGCCAACGGTCCCAGGCACGATGTGCCGGTGGTATTCGTGGCAATGAAACCCGTCCATGCGGCGGGCAGTTTCAGCAGGCGCAGGGTGTGGCCGGTCGGGGCCGTGTCGAAGATCACATGATCGAAGGACGAAGTCGTGCTCGGATCGCCGAGCAGCTTGCTGAACTCATCGAAGGCGGCAATTTCGGTGGTGCACGCGCCTGAGAGCTGCTCCTCGATGGAGGCCACCGCAGCCTCGGGAAGCAGGATGCGGTAAGGTCCGACAACACGCTCCCGGTAGGCGCGCGCAGCGGCCTCCGGGTCGATATTTACCGCGAAGAGGCCCGCGGCGCCGGGAATCGGCCTGGGCGTTCCGGCCAGCTCGGTGCCGAGCACCTCGTCCAGGTTCGAGGCCGGGTCGGTGCTGACCAAAAGAACGCGGCGACCCCGGTCGGCAAGCGCAACTGCCATGGCACAGGCAAGAGAAGTCTTGCCCACGCCACCTTTCCCTGTGAAAAAGACGATCCGCGTCGCCGTCTGGAAAAAACCGACCGTCGTGTTCACGAGCAGCACCCCCCAGTCTCTTTCCCCTGGGAACTCTCCGGGCCACAGCAACCGCCGATGACGGGAAGCGAGGCCGAAGCCTTTCCGCGGCCGAGCAGACGGCCCGCCAGTTCGAGGATCGAGCGCGCCGGGCTCTCCTTCACGGCCTGAGCCGTTTTCACGGCCCGCTCCATATCCTCATTAGAAACCTCCAGCTTTCGCGCCTTATCGTAGTGGTACTTCAGGCAAACCTCGCAATTGGACGCAATGGACGCGCCGATGGCCACCAGTTCCGCGACCGCCTCCGTATACAAGCCGGCCGGCGCCTTCTCAACAAGGCCGGTTAGTCGCGCGAGTTCCTCCCGCGAGGGATAGCACGCGCGGCTTGCAATCATGCCGTTCACGACGATCAACGGCAGGCACTCATTGCCCTCTATCGATAATGCGTTTTTCACCGCTTCATTAGCGGCAAAGGCCTGAGGGTCCTGCGCCAGATTGTAGCGTTCCACCGCTACGCCCTCGTTGACCAGCCAATGGAGATCAGCCATGAACCGCGGCAGAACCGGATCGACGTTCGGCCCACAAACGCCCGTCGCGCAGCACATGGGAGGGTCATAAACCTGAAGCTTGGTCATCGTTATCTCTGCTCCTGTTACTGAAAGTTGTCGTCCGGAATCGACAGACCATCCGGCCGCAGCATTCCAGTTCCTTGCTCATTGCAAACTTCCGTTTGGGCACGTTGCTTCCGTCGGAAAGCTTATGTCTCGCTTTCACTCCCTTCAGACCAGGCGCCAGCCAGGCACTCGTGAGCCAGTTTGGCCCGCGAACGTGGAATCGCCTTCGCACGTAGCATTTCCAGTGCGCCGAGCAACGGGTTTAATAACGCGCCGGGGAACCCCAGCACGGTCTCGCCCGGTGTCAGGTCCGTGGCCTCGCGGCAGCCATAGCAGCCCAAACTGAAATTCAAGCGCTGTTCAAGATGGGGAATGACAGTTGCGTCCACGCAAGTCGCCTGAAGAACGGCCGTGTTTCCGGTTCGCCGCTCGCCTCCATGGACGTTCAGGTCGGCCAACAGCAGCCACATCAGTACCTCAGCCGGGCCTTCCACCACGACCACGTCCGGGACACGAGGCGCGAAGCGCAACGGGCACAGCGCGATGCCTGCAATGCTGCTGTCGGCGAGCCGGGGCATGCCGGCGAACATGCGCTCACCCACCGCCTCGTCGGCGACAATCCCGAATCCCACCAGCCCCTTGCCGTTCGCCAGTTGCGCCGGCAGCAGACGGAAACCGAAGGCCGCAGCCGCGGCAGGGCAAGACAGCCCGGCGGGTTCCAACAAAACCGATTCGCCGTGCCGCGCCTTCATCAGCGCCTGGCAGTACCGGTGACCTCGCACCGGGTCGAACCTGGCGAATGCGCCATTTTCCTGGCCGTGACCCAGTAGAAAGACGGCAACCGGATCGGTTCCATCCCCGAGCAGGTTCCGAAGCGAGGATCCCTTTGTGGCTATCTGCGGCATGGCTACGCCTCCTGTTCGCGGCACGCCGTCACCGTTTCAAACCGTCCGCCAAAGTACCGGCGATTGATCCAGAGGGCGGCGTTGACTAGGGAGATCAGGACCGGAACCTCGACCAGCGGACCGATGACGGCCGCGAACGCGGCGCCGCTATCGATACCGAACGTAGCAATGGCGACGGCAATGGCCAGTTCGAAGTTGTTCGATGCGGCCGTGAACGATAAAGTTGTCGACTCCGCATAGTTTGCACCGGCCTGTTTGCTCATCCAGAAAGAAGCGAAGAACATCAACAGGAAGTAAACGGTCAGCGGAATAGCGATCCGGACCACATCAAACGGCAGTTGCACGATCATCGCGCCCTTCAGCGAGAACATCACCACGATCGTGAACAACAGCGAGATCAGTGTGATAGGGCTGATCTTCGGAATGAACTTCGTCTGGTACCAGTCCTTGCTCTTGATCCGCACGAGGCTGAACCGGGTCACGATACCGGCAATAAATGGAATGCCGAGATAGACAAACACGCTCCCCGCAATGTCGCGCATGGAGATGTTTACCCGGACCGCCGTCATTCCGAGCCAATTCGGTACTACGGCCAGGAAGAAGTATGAATAGACCGAGAAGAGCAACACCTGGAAAATTGAATTGAAGGCGACAAGACCCGCGCAGTACTCGCGATCGCCGCGCGCCAAATCATTCCACACGATCACCATCGCGATACAGCGGGCCAGACCAATCAGGATCAGCCCCGTCATATACTCGGGCTTGTCGCGAAGGAATGTAACGGCGAGAACGAACATCAAAATGGGACCCACCACCCAATTCTGAACAAGCGACAACGTCAGAACTTTGCGATGACCGAACACGCGGCCCATCTCCTCGTATTTCACTTTGGCCAGCGGCGGATACATCATCAGAATCAGACCGATAGCGATCGGGATCGAGGTGGTCCCGACGCTGAATCGGTTCAGAAACGGAACAATGCCGGGAATCAGGTAACCGGCGGCGACACCCACGATCATCGCGGCGAAGATCCACAGTGTCAGGTAGCGATCCAGAAACGAGAGACGTGACGACGTTGATTGCTTCATTTTGATTTCTCCGCTGCCCCTTGCAATCCCTTCAAGACGCCGATTGCCCAGCCTGCGATTGGTGTCCGGCTTCCTGCGATGCGCGGCACCCACTGGTGCCAGCTAACCAGAGCTGGCTCGCTACACCTGCTGCTCCTGCTGCGTGGCTCGTTCAATAGCGCCGTAGGGGCGCCACTCGGTCATCGTGCAGTGGCCGGTCCGAATCGCTTGCTTGAGCTTGCGGACATCGTCCTGAAGCGCCTTCTCGCGAGCGAATGCTGCCCGCAGGAACTCGAATAGGCCGCCCAGAACAGGGGCGTTTGTGTTGTTAAGACGATAGAACATGCGCAGGCCATCGCGACGGTCGAGGACCAAACCGGCGTGCCTCAGCGAAGCGAGATGGCGCGACACGTTGGGTTGGGGCGATTCGAGGACCCGCTGGATATCGCACACGCAAAGCTCACCGTGCAGCAGCAGGTTCATGATGCGCAGCCGGTTCGCATCGGCCAGAGCTTTGAAATAGTCTTCTAGTTCACGCATATTTGACTCCCTCCGGGGTGCGCGGCGCTAGCGCGCGCTGACCCAAGCCCTCACTTCGTCCAGCTTGGGTATACGTCCTGCTACCTTGATGACTTCGTTCACGGCAACGGCCGGCGTCATGAGGATGCCAGCCGCAGCCAGAGCCTGAATGTCGCTCAC
>Ga0315297_10002086_pt1 | contig 12540 bp, 10 predicted proteins | sample YL17G15_0_MG_FD_203628 | JGI IMG/M metagenome (GOLD analysis project Ga0315297, IMG submission 203628) | Sediment microbial communities from Yellowstone Lake, YNP, Wyoming, USA - YL17G15_0 | ecosystem: Environmental > Aquatic > Freshwater > Lake > Sediment | place: USA: Wyoming | collected... | reverse complement strand
ATGGGAACCGCCGAGCATTTCCCCGAGTACCGCCTGGCGTTGGAAGAATGCTTTAGGGTTTTAAAGCCGGGCGGGAAGGCCATCATCGGAGTGCCCAACACATTCGACCCGTTCCTTCGCCCGCTCCAAGTGGCGGTCCTCAACCGGCTGGGGCTCTATGCCTACGGCTACGAAAGATCGTTCACCCCGTCCCGGCTCGAAGGACTCCTGTGGAGCATCGGGTTTCAAGTCGTGGACAGGACCGGGATTCTTTTTATGCCCGGGCTGCTTCGCCTGGCCGACCTGTTCCTCTATGTCCATTGGCCCGGGTCTGCCGCGGCCCTCAAGCCATTGATTGCGCCCTTCGCCTGGCTGTACCGCCGGTCGAATCGGCTGAAGCGGTCCGGATACCTCATTGCCAGCGTTGTGCGCAAGCCTTGACCGCTCTTCCCTTTGAATCCAGGGCTAAAGTGTGCTAGCGTTCGGGCGTGATAGTACGCCTGGCTGCGGTCGCCCTGGACCTGATCCGCGTTCACGGCGCTCCGAAATTCTTCGTCCGCATCCTGCCCTGGATGATCCGACGGCGGTACATATTGTACTCGGGCTCCTTCGACACACCCCTCCCGGATTTCAGGGCCGATATCCCCCTCAAGATCGGTCCGGCTCGGCCGGCCGACCTGGCACTCATCGCCCGAATCCGGCCTGGATTTTTTAACCTTGACCGGGTTCGCGAGCGATTCGACCAAGGACATGTCTGCTTCCTGGCTTGGGCAGGGGACAGGCCGGTTCATGCCCGATGGGCGTTCGGGGGCTCCGTCTTCCTGCCCTATCTTTCCAAGAGGCTCGTTCTGGGGGCGAGAGACATCTTCTATGACGAGACCTACACAGTCCCGAGCTTTCGGCACCGGGGGGTGGATTACCAGACACTGCGGGTCCTGTTGGCCTGGTTCAAAGAGAAGGGATACGCGCGGCATCATTGTCTGCTGACCTCGTGGGATATTTCCCTGCACCGCAGGGCCTCGGCTTTTTGTATGAAAAGGACCGGCGAGGTCGGAGGCTGGAGCGTTTTGGGCTTTAAGGGGCTGACTTGCCGGGGCTTGATCCGGGACGAGGGCCGGGGCCTGATGTCCATCGTTCCGCCCGAAGATTAGGTGAGCATTCGGGAGACGATCAGCGCTTTTATCATACCCAACCAATAGCGGCTGTTTATCAATTTTGACGGAGGGAGAACCTTTCTCCTGCCAACTCCGTATTTATTGATGATGAGCGGTGGAGCCCTGAGGTTATAAAAGGAATGATTTTTGAACATCTTGATCGAAGGATGGCTATGAAGAATATGACAAAAACGGCCTTGGGCATGATCCTGGCTTTGGCCTGCGCGGCCCCGCTTCTGTCCGCGGCGGCGGTCGAAGTCCCGCGGGCCGTAACCGCGCCCGTCATCGACGGAAAATTGGACGACCCGGCCTGGGCCACGGCGCTCCGCCTGGCGGATTTCAAGACATTTAAGCCGGACTACGGGAAAGACCCCAGCCAGAAGACCGAGGGCTATATTCTGTTTGATGCCGACAGCATTTATTTCGCCTTCCGGGCGAGCGACACCGACCCCAAAAAAATCAAGGCCTCGATCAGCAAGCGCGACGCCATGTTCGCCGACGACTATGTCGGCATCTTTCTTGATACCTTCAACACCAAACAGGAAGCGTATGCCTTCATGGTCAACCCCCTGGGCATCCAGGGCGACGGGATGCTGAATCAAAACGGAAACCTGGACGACAAGTACGATATGGTCTGGTACAGCAAAGGCCAGATTGACGACCAGGGCTACACCGTCGAAGTCCGGATCCCGTTGCAGAGCATCCGCTTCCCCGGGAAAAAGGAAACCACCATGATGCTGGCTTTTTTCCGGCAGTTCGTCCGGACCTCGGAAATGGCCAGCTCTCCCGCCTTTTATCCCGATAAGGGCGCCCTCATCGCCCAGACCCAGCCCGTCATTTTTAACGGCTTGAAATACAAGCGCGTCGTCGAATTTCTGCCCGCCACCACGCACACCCTGAGATACATGCCCCAGGACGGACAGCTCAAGCGGGACATCAATCAGACCGACTTCAGCCTGACGGCCAAGGTCGGGCTGACGTCGGATATGACCCTGGAAGCCACGGCCAACCCGGATTTCAGCCAGGTGGAATCGGACGCCGGCCAGGTCGATTTCAACCGGCGCTACGCCCTCTACTTCCGGGAGAAACGGTCCTTTTTTCAGGAGGGCAACGAAATCTTCAATTTCGCGGCCGCGGCCGAGGAATCCTATTTCGCCGCGGCCGTCCACACCCGGACGATTATCGACCCCTTCTTCGGCTTCAAGCTCAACGGCAAGCTGGGCTCGGCCAATTCGGTGGCGGCCATTTTCGCCCGGGACGATGTCTCCAACGGTGACGGCGGGCCGAACCCGACTTTTTCTATATTGCGCGTCAAGCACGCCCTGAAGGACGACTCCTACATCGGCGGATTCTACACGGCCAGGGACCAGGGAGAGGGCTTCAACCGGGTGGTCGGCGCGGATGGCCGATTCCGTCTGTCAGCGTCATCCGTCGCCGAGTTCCATGTGTTCGGCTCTTTTTCCCGGCCGGCCGAGGGCGGGGATAGGGCCGACGGCTTCACGGGGGCGCTGCGCTACAGCTATGGCAACCGGAACGTGAACGTGGAGCTCATCTATGAGGAGATCTCCCCGAACTTTCAGGTCGACACCGGCTTCCTGATGCGCACCGGCATCCGCAACTTCACTCATTTCGTCAACTATATCTTCTACCCCAAGTCCAATTTTTTCCTGTCGATCGAGCCTTTCTATTACGGCGTTCAGCAATACGACACGGCCTATCACATGTTTGAAACGATCAACGTCCTGGCTCTGCGGATCAACCTGCCTCGGAGCAGCCAGTTCCGGCTGGACGCCATTCTGGGCAACGAGCAGTTCTTGGGACGCCTCTTCGACCGTAACGCATGGAGGGTCCAGGGCTGGACGCAGATCACCAAGAAGATATTCTTCCATGCCATGTTCCGCCGCGGCGGCGCGATTTTCTACGACGAGGACGACCCTTATCAAGGCTACAGCAACCAGTCCTCGGCTATGCTCCAATATCAGCCGACGGAGAAGCTTGACTTGGAGCTGGATTTGACCTATGTCGACTTCTTCCGCCAGTCCGACCACAGCCAGGTTTACGACTACGCCATCGTTCGCGGCCGAAGCACGTTCCAGCTCAACGAGTATTTGTTCCTGCGGGGCATCGCCGAATACAACAATTTCCGGAAGCGTCTGACTCTGGACGTCCTGCTGTCCTTCACCTACATCCCCGGGACGGTGGTCTTCGTCGGCTACGGTTCGGCCCAGGAAAAACTCCGCTGGGACGGCCTGGATTATGTCGACAGCAACCGCTTCCGCGAAATGCAGCGGGGCTTCTTCTTCAAAGTCTCCTACCTCTGGCGCCTCTAAGGATTTGATCGGTTATTTCGCGGCCCGCTTGTAGGTGATGGACATTTTTTTAAACAGATAGAAAGCCGGCACTCCCAGGGCCGCGGTCAGAAGGGCGATCGAGGAGGGGACCGGACGCTGGAGAAAGCCCAAGCAGAGAATAGCGACTCCGGCCAGGACATAGACAGCCGCGGTCACCGGGAATCCGGGCAGTTTCACGGCGCTCTTTTTGTCCCGCCTGAGCTTGAACAGCCCGATGACGGCCAGGATGGGGAATAGGCCGAGGGCGAATCCCATGTAGGTCAGGATCTGGTCGAAGGACCCCGAAACCGCGATGAGAACGGCCATGAAACCCTGGAGCAGGATAGCCTTGGAGGGAACGCGGAACCTGGGATGAACCTCCGCAGCGAATTTGAAAAAGCACCCGTCCCTGGCCATGGAATAATAAACCCGGGGGCCGAGGATGATGAAGGCGCTCAGTGAGGAGAAAAGGGCCACGGCGATGAGTACGGAAACGACGTTTTCAAAGCCCGGGCCGAACAGGTTCCCCGCGGCCAGCCCTCCCACCGAGATGACGCCGGCCATTTCTTGGGGAGGGATGGCGTAGAGGTAGAACACGTTGAGAAGAAAATACAGGAGGATGACGGCGCCCGTTCCCAGGAGAAGGGACCGGGGCATGTTTTTCGACGGGTTTTTAACTTCCGAGCCGACATAGGCCGATGCATTCCAACCGCTGTAGGCGAACATGATCCACATCAGGGCTAGGCCGATGACTTTCCACCCGCCGAAACCGAGGCTGATGTCCCGGCCCTGAGAGAGATGGCCCAGGCTTCCTTTTCCTGAAGCGAAGCCGAATGCGACCAAGCCTATGATCAGGCCGACCTTCATCACGGTCAAAACGTTCTGCACACGCGCTCCGAGCTTTACCCCTCGGCGATGAACCAGGGTGAAAACGATGATGATTAAGCCGGCGTAGGTCTTTTTCAGGACGGATGCCGCCGCCTCTCCGGAAAAGAGCCCCAGGCTCAAGAGCCAGGGAAAAGCCCGGGTGATGTACTCGGCGAACCCGATGCCCGAGGCGGCGATGGGCGCCGAGAATCCGACGAAAAACGACACCCAGCCGCTGAGGAATCCGAACAGGGGATGGAAGAGCCTGGAGAGGAATGCGTACTCCCCTCCGGCCTGGGGAATGGCCGCCCCGAGCTCGCCGTAGCACAGCGCGCCGCACAGGGCGATGGCGCCGCCCGCGACCCAGAGGGCCAGCATGAGCCAGGCGTTTCCCAAGTCTTTCATCAGCAGGCCGGACGTGGTGAAGATTCCGGCCCCGACCATGTTGGCCACCACGATATTGGTCAGGGGGAAGAGCCCGAGTCTGCGTTCGAGCATGGGGGGCATCGATGTCTCCTTCACTTCAGCCTATGCGTACCAGCTCCACAAGGATTCACTATACCAGTTTTTTCCGGATTTTAGACAGTTCGTTCCGGGACAAAGCCAAGAGCGATAATATTCGGCCGGGGTTCAGTCATCAAGAGCCCGATGGGGCCGGACGCAGCCCCAACGACGGATGAGGTCGGACGCGCTGAACTGCCGACGGATACTTGCCTTAGCGGGATGGAAGATGCTATCCTAAGCGTCGCCGGGGGATGGAATGGGCCGACGCCCGGGGTTTGAGATCGTGCCCCGGGTGCCGATTGAGCCCGGGAATTTTAGAGAATGCTATGACTAACGCAAACGCAGCCATAAGCCCAGGCTTGTTGGTCGCCACCGAAACACCGGCTCAATATGATGACCGGATTTCTTCCGGACTTGACGGGACCTGTAGAGTTTTTTTCTGCGGGAAGAAAGACAACATTTTCACGGCTCTAGAAAACAAAGGCATCAAAGTCGTCGTCTTGGACATTGCGGATGAGGACGCCTGGGATATGAAGCTTCTGAAAATCATAAAGACGATCGACCCCATTATCGATATTGTGGTCGTCGGACCTCATCTCCCCTCGGAAAAAGCCATGGACTGGATCAATCAGGGGGCCATCGATTATTTAATCCGTCCTCTCCAGGTCGAGGCTCTGGAATTGATTTTGCAGCGGCAGGCGGAAAAAAGAATCCTCCGGCAAGAGACCTATGAGCTGGAGGCCAGGCTTGAAAAGAAGTATGTGTTTCAGGGCATCGTGGGCAAGAGCCCCTTTATGCTGGATGTGTTCGCCCTGATCGAAAACGTGGCCAAGTATTTTTCGACGGTCCTGATCACCGGCGAGACCGGCTCCGGGAAAGAATTGGTGGCCAGAGCCATTCAAAAATTGAGCCCTGTCCGGAACAAGAAACTCATCACTTGTGATTGTGCCTCCCTGCCGGAAAACCTGTTTGAGTCCGAGCTCTTTGGATATGTCAAGGGCGCCTTCACGGGCGCCGACAGGGATAAAAGAGGTTTGTTTGAAGAAGCGCATGAGGGCATCATCTTTTTGGATGAAATCGGGGAAATTCCTCCGGTGATCCAGGGCAAGCTGCTGCGGGTTCTCGAACTCAGACAGTTCCGGCCGCTGGGGTCGAACGTCGAAAAAAAAATCGAGGCCAGAGTCATCGTCGCCACCAACCAAAATTTAGAGGAGAGGGTCAAGGCCGGGATTTTTCGCGAAGACCTGTTCCACAGGCTGAACAAGGTTGAGATCCATCTCCCCCCTCTCAGAGACCGGACCGAGGATATCCTTCTTTTGGTCCGGAATTTTCTGGCCAAGTATAACCACAAATTCGAAAAATCGATCAAAGGTGTTTCTCGCGAGGTTCAAAAATTCTTCCAGATCTATCCCTGGCCGGGGAACGTCAGGGAGCTGGAGAATTCCATCGAAAGCGCTTGCATCACCTGTCAAAGGGAATTCATCGATATCATCGACCTGCCCAAATCTCTCCAGAAAAAAATCCCTATGATATCGAAAAAAGTGCCCTACTATAAAAGCCAATCCCTCTCCCTTCAAAATCTGGAAAGGGAATACATCGCTCATCTTTTGAAGGCCAACAACGGGAACATCAGAAAAACAGCCCAGATATTGAATATATCCAGAGCATCGCTTTACAATAAGCTCAAAAAGTTTAAGATCGAGAACGCCAAGCCCGAGGCGCCCGACGCCCTGGGCTAGCTCCATTCTCATTCTTTATTCATGGCATTCAGGTATTCCATCTAGCTAGAGCTATTCCCCGCGACATGCCCAGCTTCTGGACATGCCGTTCGGTATTCACCTATCTTGTTTATTGACAATACATTTGCCCTTTCCCGGCTTCTAGCTATCAAGAATTCAAACAATAAATCCATTTTACCGCCTAAGAGCCCAGTGCGCCCTAATTCTATTGTTAGCAATAAGTTAATGGGATTTTTCATTGATGGTCCTCTCCCTGCAATAGCTTGTGACAGAAACGAGCAAGGAGAGAAAGAAAATGATAAGCAAACAACGGAAAACGTTCTTAGGGTGGATCCTAGGCATCATGGCCTTATTCTTCTTCATCCAGGCGCCGCTGATGGCGGACGTAGAAGCGACTCCAAACCTGAAGTCTGAAAGTAGCTTCCAGCTTCAGTCCTTCACCCTGAAACAGGCTGATTCTTTGCCTGAGGCCGAGGGGACCCTTGATCTGGCCCAAGCCCCTGCTCCTATCAACTTCAGGCCCCAAGCCCCTTCCCTTGAAATCATCCCTGGAAGCTCGTTCGGAAATTCGATGTTCACGGCCAGCTTGGCCTTAAACCTTGTTCTCAACGCAGGCGATTATTTCACGACACGAGAAGCGCTTCGGTATCCGGGCACGATGGAAGGCAATCCCTTATTAAAGGGCATTGTTAAAAGTCCTTTTGCTTTTGCCGCGTTTAAGCTCGGCGCCACGGCCTTGAGCGTTTACTTGCTGGGCAGCATTTATAAGAAAAACAAAACTTTGGGCTGGATCATGTCCATGGTGGCCAACAGCGTCCTGGCCTATGCCGTGGTCAATAATTACCGGGCGATCCAAATCGCCAGGCGCTAAGGAAGACGACGATGAGCATGAACAACACCGCCGGTCTTGTGAATGAAGCTGCCCTGATCGACTATGGGGATGCCTTGGCCAGAGTCATGGGGGATGAGGGCTTCTTGGAAGAACTCTTGGGACTTTTTTGTGAAGACTTTCCCGAAAGGATTGCTCAGATCAGCAATGCCATTCTGATGAAGGACAGCGTTAAGGTTCGGGACATCAGTCACTCCCTGAAGGGCGCCGCCGCCAACCTGAGCCTTGGCCCTATCCGGGAAGCATCCTTCTCCTTGGAAAAGGCGGGAGGGGAAAACCGCCTGGGCGACGCTGCCCGGATTTTGGTGAAATTGGAGGAAGAATTCCTGCGGCTCGAGGATTATAGGCATATCCGAGCCTTACGCCATCCAAAGGCCGCCGCCCCGGGAAAAGAGACGGATTTTTCTATGACGACGGGTGAAAGCCCGCGTATTCTGGCTGTGGAAGATACCCGGGAGAGCGGACTCATCCTTGAAATGATGGCCAGGCAAGAAGGGATTCCTTTGGATGTCGTTCAGACTGGCCGGGACGCTTTGCGCCGGATTGAATCCAACGCCTATGTCCTTGTCCTCTTGGACCTTAACCTTCCGGATTTGAATGGATTTGAAGTCCTTAAGGAGATTAGAAAAATCGAGAAGACGCAGGGCCGCCCCGGGATCCCTGTCATCGCCTTAACCGCATCTTCGTTTCCGGAAGACATAAAAAAGTGTCAAGCGGCGGGGTTTGCGCGCTATCTGGAAAAACCCGTCCGGAAGGACATACTGTTAAGCGTTCTTCATGAAGTCCTGGGCGGGAACGCCGGGCTTGTCGCCCCGTCGGGTTTCCGTTTCCAGGACGAATCCATCGCGGACCTTGTGCCCCAGTATCTGGAGAACAGGAGAAAGGACCTGAGAAGGATGAAGACCAGCCTGGAAAAAAACGACCTGGAGACCGTCGAATCGATCGCCCATCAAATCAAGGGCTCGGGAGCCAGTTTTGGATTCATCCGGATCGGCGAAATCTGCCAGAAAATGGAGACGGCCATCCGCAAAAGGGACCGGATGACGCTCGAGTTTTGGCTGAGGGATCTGGAGGGCTACCTCATAAGCGCAGGCCCCTCCTGACGGTCAAGCCCGCACGAACGCTTCGAGGGGGATCGACACCGCCTTGTCCTTTGTCCGCCTGCCGGGCTTTCTGAGTTTTCCAAGGATACGGACCTTTTAAATGTTGCTTTACGAAAAAAAGAAATGAGCTTATAATTGTAAAAATTGTCATTCAAGAAACCAATGATCGACCAAAGAAACCCTGGGTGTTGAAGGGGATAACAATGGCCGGGAAGAAAGTGCTCATTGTCGATGATGATAAAGACCTCGCCAAGCTTCTGACCAGAAAAATATCCCAGGAGGGCTTTGAAGTCCTGGTGGCCCACGATGGATTACAGGCCGTCCATCTGGCTCACCGCGAAGCTCCCAGCCTGATCATCCTCGACATCAAGCTTCCCGCCGGGGGTGGAATCGGAGTCATTGTCAACCTCAAGAATTCGTTAAAGACGGAGTTGATTCCCATTATCGCTATCTCCGCCTACGAAAGTCCGGACATACCGCGCGAACTGCAAAGCTACGGTGTGGAGGAATTCATGTTGAAACCTTTGGACATCGAGGCCCTCTTGCGAAAAATAAAAAAAATAACGGGGACGACGGATGGGCCGTCTGAAAAATAGAGGGCTTCGGGACGCGATTCAGGGGAGGGCGATGATGACGTCTCACCATCCGGACAAGCGGCTAGAGTTTTGGTCATGATCCGCAAAATTGTCGTTCTTGATGATGACCGGGTGACCCTGAGGATGCTCGAAGAGGTCTTATCTCAAGAGAATGTTCAGATCTTCACCGCCCGGGATGGCGAGGAAGGGTATAAGCTGATTCTCAAAGAGATGCCCGATATCGTCATCAGCGATTTGCTCATGCCCAAAGTGGATGGGTTCGACCTATGCCGAAAAATCAAAAAAGAACCCCAGCTGGCCAATACAAAAATCATAATAATGAGTGCCGTCTATAAGGGATATTATCACAAGAATGAAATACGGGAAAGCGGTGCCGACGACTTTGTTCTCAAGCCGATTGACACAGACGATCTCAAAAATAAAGTCGCCAAATTCTTGCTGGAATCATAATCGATAAAATATCCTAAGATAGGGAAGTCGTCCTTCAACTTTTTTTGAATATCCTGTCAGGCGCTGGGGCAGGCCGTGCTGCGCTCTTGATGAAATCGGGTTTTTCGGCTATAGTAACGGCTTTAAGAGTGGAAGGACATGACCAAAACCGAAGAAACGACCAAGAAGAAACCGGAATCGAAAAAGAAACGGGACCGAGGCGTGTTCCGCGAATACTTTGAGCTCATCGCCGAGACGGCGGTTTTTGTCTTTTTCGTTATGACCTTTGTCGTCCAGGCGTTCCAGATTCCCACGGGCTCGATGGAACCGACCCTGCTCGTGGGCGATTTTCTTCTGGTCAACAAGCTCGTCTATGCCCATTCGGATTTCCCCCTGGAGAAGGCCATCCTGCCCCATCGGGACCTCAAGCGCGGGGATATCGTCGTTTTTAAATACCCCAACGACTTGGCCAAGGATTTCGTCAAACGGGTCATCGGCCTGCCCGGAGAAACTCTGGAGATCAAGGACAAGCAGGTCTTCATCAACGGCCGGCCTCTCGAGGAAAAATACAAGGTCCACATCTATCCCGAGGTCTATTCCCGGAACGGCATGTCCGGGTCGTCCACGACGACCGAGTACCAATTGGACAACATCAATCGCGACAATTTTGGACCGATCGTCGTCCCCGCCGGCCACATCTTTGCCATGGGCGACAACCGCGACAACAGCAGCGACAGCCGCTACTGGGGGCCTTTGCCCTTGGACAACATCAAGGGACGTCCCTGGCTGATCTATTTTTCCTACAAAGCCGACCGGGATTCCCATCTGCGCACCGGTTTCGGCGACAGGATCAAAAAGATCGTGAGTTTCATCCCCCGGGCGCGCTGGGGCCGCATCCTGAAGGTTGTGCACTGAGCCCCCGACTTCAGGGGCGTTCCGGACCGGGGGACAGGGCGTAGTCCTCGTAGGATGAGATGGCGAAGATCGGATTCTCTCCGGTAAAATCCCTGTTGAACAGCGAGCTCAGGACAATACCGTCCATGTCCTTGCTGACCGGCAGTCCCAGATAGTACAAGATGGAGGGGGCCATGTCGACCAGCCGCATGCCCTCGATGTTTTTCTCCCGGTTGATGTTCTTGCCGTAAAAGAAGACCACGCCTTCCGGGCCCAGCTCGTGAAAAGCCGAGACGTCGGTGTGGCCCGTCAGCCAGTCCACCACCCGTTTCCAGAAGGGCAAGGGCTCCATGCCGTGAGGGGAGAAGACGATGAACAGCTCGTCCTCTTTCAGCCCGGTGAGGTACTTGCCGATGACTTGGTCGTAGAATTGGTAGTAGCGTTCGATGACCGAGCCGTACCTGGCGGTTTCCTCGGGCGTCAGGTTGCCGAACACTTCCGGGAAGCTGTAGCGGTAGAAGTATTTTTCGACCAGGTTCAGCCCGTTGAGGCGGAGGCCGTAGACCTGGGGCGAAACGCTTGTCCGCTCTTGGAAGGCCGCCTCCTCATACAGGCTGTCCCGTAAGAAGGCCAGACGGGCCAGGCGGACGGCGGGGGTGAGGTCGCGCTCCAGGTCCTTGTAGAACAGGGTGAACAGGGTGTCGGCTTTGGCCGTGACCTTGGATATGTCGGCGGCATCCGGGTTGTCCTTCCGGACCTGAGGCAGGCGGCACTCGGCGAATATCTGCCAAATGTCCTTGGGGCGAAAGGCCGGCCGGTTGGCCGAAACCGTGAGCAGCCCGGTGCGGATCAGCTGCTTAATGAAGAGAAACCGGGGGATGACCTCCAACTCCTGCTTGAATCGCCCCACGCGGTAGGTCAGGGGCGAAATCTGCCGGTGTTTGGCCGGGCGCTTGCCGGTGCTGAACGTGGCGTTGAGGACGAAGGCGTCGCTGGGAGTGAAGGGCTCCAGGCGGCCCCAGCTGCCCTGCTCGACCAGGAGCGAAAAATTCGGCAGCTTGTCCTCGGAGATGAGGGGGATGATGAAGTCCAGGCTCAGGCCCTCCAGCTCGAGGATGGTCACTTTTTTGCCCGAGTTCCTGGCCTCGAGATGGATGAGCTTGTCCGGCGGCCGAGGCCAAGCGGTTTCCGGCCTTCGATAGAAAGCGTAGCCGAACAAGCCCGCCGAGATCAGGAAATAGGCCACGAAGGCCGGAGCTTTTTTGCCGTACTTATAATAAATGAAACAGACCATCGGCCCCAGAACGGCCAAGGCGAGCAGGGCGATCATCTGGTTTTTGACGAGAGTCCGGGTGTGGGTTCCGAAGAAGGAGGAGAAGTACTGGGTGTTGTTCCAAAAGATAACCAAAAACAGGGAAGTCAGCAAGGAAAACCCCAGGGAGAGGAAGGTGGGCGAGATGAAGGCGATGTTTTTTCTGGCCGAAAAAAAAGTGTAGAAGGCGAAAATGAAGAGGCACAGGCCGGCGGCGATCAGCCCGTAGGTGATGAACAGGACCAGGGCCAGCCGTCCCAGAAAAAAGAGGTCAAGCCGGGAATTGATGTTCAGGTCGGCGAAAAGCAGGGCCAGGAGGCAGCAAAAGAAAAGGCCGCATACCAGGCTGTTAAGGAGCGCCTTGAGAAATTTCATCGGAGGGAAAATTATCATGATTCCCGTCCGCGGTCAACGAAGGGAGGTGAAGGAAGCGTTTCCAATTTTATTTATTAAATGAACGGGGCCCCGCTGGCGGGCATCCCCCGGCAGTCCTCGCGCTAAAGCGCGCTCCGGTCTGGCGGGGGGCCCCCTGCCCTTGCCCCCCGTTCATTTTTGACTGCAGGTAGATAACGCGATAGCTGGAAATGCTTTTGAGGGGAGAGAGGGGACTGTTAGTTGGCCCCGCTGGCGGGCATCCCCCGGCAGTCCTCGCGCTAAAGCGCGCTCCGGTCTGGCGGGGGGCCCCCTGCCCTTGCCCCCCGTTCATTTTTGACTGCAGGTAGATAACGCGATAGCTGGAAATGC
>Ga0315297_10002081_pt1 | contig 12556 bp, 12 predicted proteins | sample YL17G15_0_MG_FD_203628 | JGI IMG/M metagenome (GOLD analysis project Ga0315297, IMG submission 203628) | Sediment microbial communities from Yellowstone Lake, YNP, Wyoming, USA - YL17G15_0 | ecosystem: Environmental > Aquatic > Freshwater > Lake > Sediment | place: USA: Wyoming | collected... | reverse complement strand
GTTCGCCCAGGAGTACGGCGGCATGTTCCTCGAGGAGGCCGCCGGCGTCTTCCACGGCGTCGAGGGCTGCATCTACGGCGAGCTCGAGGAACCCGACCGCGCCCACCGCTACGTCCACGGCTGGGACATCGCCAAGAGCCGGGACTGGTCGGTCCTGACCACCATCGACACGATGGCCGAGTTCGACGGCCATGTGCGCCCGCACCTGTGCAACTTCGACCGCTTCAACAGCCTGCGCTACGACATCCAGGTGGAGCGCGTCGAGGCCCACTGGAAGCGGTACGGCGGCTACGTGCTGCTCGACTCCACCGGCCTCGGTGATCCGGTCTACGACATGCTCCAGCGCCGCGGCGTCCCCTGCGCGCCCTACGTGTTCACCAGCCGCAGCAAGGAGATGCTCATCCAGAACCTGGCGATCGCCATCCAGACGCAGGACATCTCCTACCCCGAGATCCCGGTGCTGCTTCAGGAGCTGGGCGCCTTCCAGTACCAGATGAGCGACGCCGGCCGCATGAGCTACTCGGCGCCCGAGGGCGACCATGACGACTGCGTCATCAGCCTCTCGCTGGCCGCCTGGGCCGCGGCGCACCCGATCTGGCAGCAGGAGCCGATCATCACCTACGAGTACGAGGAGGAGATCTCCCCGATCTGACGAAGTAGACTGTTGCCGGCGACCTTGAGGGAGGTATCTATCGATCGGCCCCAACCTTCAACTCCACCTATCGTTGTTCGTTCAGGAGCGGCCCTTCGGGGCCGTTTCCCTTGGGCGCACCAGATGCGACCAGAACACCGCGTACACTCTTCGCCGTGGGAGTTCTCTCAGCATTTCGAGGCGACAACGGCTCGGCGCCAAGCGCCGACCACGCGCTGCTGGAGAAGGCCGTCCTCGAGGTCGCGGCGATGAGCCAGAACGAAGAGGTCTTCCAAGAGCGCATCGCCGAGCTCGAGCTCGCGCTCGAGGATCGCGGCTGGGACCGCATGGACGCGGCGATGCCCGACGGCTTCCAGTTCACGCGCACCGCCCTCGATGACATCGTCCACTCCTCGCGCCTCTACTACCTGAAGAACCCGGTCGTCCGTCGCCCTGTCGATATCCAGACCATCTACGTCTGGGGACAGGGCGTTTCCATCTTCGCCGAGGGACCGATCAACGACATCGTCCAGGGCTTCCTCGCGGACCCGTCCAACCGGCGCTCGTTCACCGGCCACGACGCGATGATGGACATGGAGCGCCGGCTGCGCGTCGAGGGCAACCTCTTCCTGCGCTTCTTCACCAACCCGTCCACCGGCCGCGTCCAGGTCCGCAAGCTGCCGCTGGAGGAGATCCGCGCCGTCGTCTTCAACCCCGACGACCACGACGAGCCGTGGTTCTACATCCGCAAGTTCAAGCGCGGCAAGGACAAGCACGACGTGACCATCGCCTACCCCGACTGGCGCTACGCGCGCCAGCGCAAGGTGGAGGAGGCGGCCGGCGAGGGAGTCGCCATCGGCGGCGTCAGCATGGACGTGCTCGAGAACTACCAGGACGCCGTCATCGAGTGGGAGACGCCGGTCATGCACCGCAAGACCGGCGGCTTCGGGGACATGGACTTCGGCGTCCCTGAGACGTACCCGGCGATCGACTGGGCACGCGCCTATCGCGAGGCCTTGCAGGACTACAAGAAGACGGTCAAGAGCCTCGCCACCTGGGCCTGGAAGATGAAGATGGGCGGCGGTAACGCCCAGCTCCAGGCCGCCGCGGCGCAGCTCGGCACCACCTTCGGCACCACCAACGGCACCGATCCCTTCAGCGAGGAGAACCCGACGCCGCCGGGTGGCTCGATGATGGCCTACACCGGCGACATGGACTTCCGCGCCATCGATGTCTCCAAGGCCGCGGTCGATCCCGACGGCTTCAGGCGCCTGCTGCTCATGGCCGCCAGCGCGATGGGGATGCCCGAGGTCTACTACGGCGCCGCCGAGGGCACCTTCGCCACCGCCAAGGCGATGGACCGCCCGACCGAGCTTCAGTTCAAGGACCGCCAGGCGCTCTGGGCCGAGGTCTTCATCGAGGTGCTCACGTTCGCCGTCGAGGCAGCCGCGGTGGCGCCCGCTACCAGCGCCATCTCCTCGCACGGCTACGACGAGCTCACCGGCCTCATGAAGATCAGCGCCGGCGGTCAGGACGTGGAGATCGAGATCGACGTGGACTTCCCGCCGATCCTCCAGAAGGACGTTCAGGCCTACCTCCAGTCGCTCGCCACCTTCGTCACCATGAACGGCCAGGCGATGCAGACCCTGAACGACGGCCCCACGCTCTACCGCATCGCGCTCACCGCCCTGGGCATCGACAACGTCGAGGAGATCATCGAGGTCTTCTACCCCAAGGACGGCAGCAAGCCGACCAACAAGCCCATCGAGACGTTCGAGGCGCCGAAGTCGCCGGCCGAGGTCGAGCTCGAGAAGGAAGAGGCCGCGCAGTCGGAGCTCGACAAGCTCAAGGCGCAGCAGGCGATCGCCGCCCAGGCGCCACTCGGTAACCAGCCCAACTCCCAGGGCGCTGCCGGCGGCAACAACAAGGCTCCGGTGGCCCGCGCCGGCGCCAACGCAGGCGCACCCACCCGCGCGCAAGAGTCGCTCGAGGAAGAGGAGCGCACCGCGCGCATCGACTTCATGAACGGCCTGCTTGAACTCAGGGCCGACATCGCCGCGAAGGCTGGCGAGCCATGAGGGTCTGTCCTGGCTGCGGGACTGAGAAGGGCGACGAGGACTTCTCTCGCTCAAGCCGCAACAGCAGCGGACTCCAGAGCCGCTGCAAAGAGTGTTCTGCGGCCAGCAGCCGCGCGTACTACGAGCAGCGCGTAGCTGCCGGCGTTCGGCCATCGACCGCTCACAAGTACTGCCCGCGCTGCCGCGAGATCAAGGTGTTCTCCCTGAACAAGGGAGCCAAGGACGGCCTGCAAGGATGGTGCAAGGACTGTCTGGTCGAGAAGGCGCGCTGCTACAACCTGCGCGTCCTCTGTGAGAGGTTCGGACAGCCGCCAGAGGTCATCGCCATGCTCCAGCAGGGGCCGTGCGACATCTGCGGCGCGACCGTCGCTCGCGGAGGTGGCTCGTTCCACGTTGACCATGACCACACCACCGGAGCTATCAGGGGAAGTCTTTGCCACTCGTGCAACGTGGCCCTCGGACAGTTCAACGATGACCCAGACAGACTCAGGCAGGCCGCAGCCTACCTTGAGAGACACACACTGCTGATGGAGATGCGGCGCGAGTCGCTGGCCTCCACGCCACCAAAGGAATAAGGAGGCCTCATGGCCGGTTGCAGCAACTTCACTGAGCAGAACTTCCTCGACTTCTACTACAGGCGCGCTGCCGTCTTCACGGTAGCCGGACTCTATACGCGCCTGTTCACCACCAGCCACACCGACTGGGACGCCGGCACCGGCGGCACTGAGCTCTCGGGCACCGGCTACGCCCAGTACGGCCAAGCGGCTGCGGCTGGCACGACCAACTGGAACACCGCCGCCACGCAGGGCAACGGCTACCGCACCGTGAACAAGGCGGTCGCCGCGTTCTCCTGGTCGGTCGGCTCCGACTGGGCGGCGCTCAACGGCGCCGGCATCTACGACGGCAACCTCGTCGGCTCCAACCTGCTCTGGGGATCGACCTTCACCACGCCGCGTGACCCGGCCAGCAGCGACACCTTCCGCCTGCACAACGGCTCCACCGGCCTGATGAACTTCGACCTCGACGTGACCACGGCGGCCGGGATCACCAACACCGCCAAGCAGGCGCTGCTCAACCACATCTTCTACGGCGACACCGGCCAGGTGCCGGCGACCGCGTACATCGCGCTCTACACCAGCGCCTCGGCGCTCAACCACTACACCGGCGCCAGCGGCACCGAGGTCAGCACCTCGGGCACCGCCTACGCGCGCCACTCGGTCACCAGCTCGACCGCCTGGCACGCGGCGGCCTCGGTCGGCACCGGCTTCCACATCCACAACGGCTCGGCGTTCAACTCCTTCGCCGCGGCCACGGCCGCGTGGGGAGCGATCCGCTACGCAGCTCTCGTGGACACGGCCTCGGGCGCCATCGGCAGCTACTACGCCATCGACCAACTCGCCGCCGACGTGCAGATCGACCTGGGAGACACCTTCTCCATCGCCGCTGACGGCTTCCTCATCAGCATCGATGAGTCGAACTGACCGGGGGAGGTGAGCGGACATGGCCGAGCACTACCTGGCGACCAGCACCTACGTCTACCGCACCACCTACCATCAGGACGGCGCCAACTACATCATCGACGCCGTCCACGTCAGCGGCACGGGAACGCTCCCCGATGGGCAATCGCTCGCCATGATAGACCAGCCGACCACGGCCGCGAACATCGTGGTGGACAACGTGCTCGCGCGGACCTCGGCCTCGACCGTGGCCGCCTATCGCACGGCCGTCAAGGCGCAGGCCGACGCCAGTTGGACGTGATGACGGATGGCAGATGACCTCACCCTCGATGAGGGAACCGGCACCAAGAAGGCCGCGACCGACGAGGTAACCTCGAACCGCCACGTCCCGTGGGTCAAGCTGGCCTCGGGCGGCGACAACGAGACGTACGGCGCGCTCGTGGACTCGAGCGGCAACCTCCAGGTCGAGACGACCAACCCGTCCATCGCCGGAACGGCGGGCACACCCAACGCGGGAGTCCTGTCTATTCAGGGCATCACCTCGATGACGCCTCTCGTGGTCGAGAACGTACAGACAGTAGCGCAGGGCATCCAGTGGTCGCACATCAGCGCCTACTACTCGTCGGCACAGACCAGCGCCAACATCGTTGCGCTCTCTGGCACGACGAAGTTCTACGTCGGACGCATCATGGTCGCGGCGCACTACGCGGCCAGCCAAGCGGGACGTACCACCGTGCAGGTTTACTTCGGCACGAGCACCGTCTCCGATACGTCCATCCACGTCGCCCGTGCGACCTTCATCACCGTTCCCGGCACCGGCCTGGAGTCGTATCCCGGCCTCGTCGTCGGAGACGGCTCCGCGCCGTTCGTCATCTCAGCGGCGGGAGACAACCTGCGGATCACGACGACGACCAGCGGCACTCACTGCGGCATCTCGGTGCATATCGACTACATCAGGGTGTAAGCCGTGGCTATCGCGTACCGTGGCGGCTACAACGACGGCGGCGCAGCCAACACGAACGGCAGCGGCCTGAACTTCAGCTTGTCAGGGAGCAGCGCCTCCGCGAACGACGTTGCCATCGGCGTCATCTACTGCCGTGCCAACACGAAGACCGTCACCAGCGTCAGCGGCGTCACCCAACTTCAGTACACGAGCACCGCCAACGGCGGCATGATATGGGTCGGCTCTCGCGTCCTCGACGCGACCGACATCAGCAACGGCTACTTCGGCAGCTTCACGCTCAACAGCGTCAGCAACGGAACCGTGGGCCGTGCGGTCGCCGTGTTCAGCGGCGTCGATACCACGAACCCGGTGCGCGTCTCGGCCACGCCCGCTTCCGGTGGCGCGTCGAACACGCCTGACCCGCCCGCCATCAGCGGCGGCACAGCGGAAGACACCGTGGTCGCCATCTTCGGAAAGATGGACGACTGCGCTGGGTCGGGCAGCGGCGGCATGACCGCACCGACGAACTACACCATCGGCACCAACGCGGCTTGGCAGAGTACGGGCGGCACCGACGGTTCGTCGGCCATCGCCTACCGTCTGAGCGGCACGTCAACGACAGAGAACCCCGGCACATGGACGACCACCAGCGGTGGCCTCTCGACCTACTGGTACGGAGACACCGTCGCGCTCAAGCCCGCTCCAGCGGCTGCTGCTTACGTCCCTGGAGTCCCGTTCATCGGCGGCGGGTTCTTCTGATGGCGACCTTCGGGACTGCGGGATACACCTTCAACTACAACCTCGGCACTGCCGACAGTGTCGTCCTCGGCAAGTACACGCTCACAGAAGCGGGAACCATCACCGCCCTCAGAGTCGCGTTCTACAACTCGTCTACGTCTTCGGGCGGCTCCTTCAAGCTGGTCATCTACGACGATGACGGGACGGCAGGAGCACCTGGAACGCGGTTGTTTCTCGGGAGTCCGATCTACTGCGAAGCCGACACTTACGATCTGGCTCTCGACAGCACGCTGAACCTGCCGCTTCTTCCCGGCAGCTACTGGTTGGGAGCGGTCCTACGCGACAACTACTGCGTTGCCACGGCTGCTGCTACGACCGGCGGCACTCATGGCATCTACACGGCGTCTGGCGCCTACACGAACCCACCGTCCACTCTTCCGACGCTCACGTCATCAGGAACGTATACGGTCGAAGTTCTGGCGACGTACACGCCCGACCTGAAGCGGGTTGTCAGCGCAGGACTCGTTGCTGAGTACGTTGGAGCGTGGGCGAAGAACGGGAACGCGCCCGGTAACAACAGCGACCCGACCTCAACGTGGCAAGACCTCGCGAGGAGCCACCACGGTGCGCTGACCGGGTTTTCGTACACGGGCACTGACGGGTGGAAGGGCGCAGGCACGGTGTCGAACCCGTTCGCCTTGGTCAGCGACCGCACGGGTGGCCGGGTCAGTTGCACCGGGGCCGCCGACCTGCGCTCATCCACGTTCTCGGTCGAGGTCTGGATGAACCTGACCGCGCTGGACGCCGCGAACAACCAAGTCGTCGTGGACAACTGCGCCGACGACGTGGCGAACGGCGGCTGGTGGGTCTACTTCGCCGTCAACTACGCCTACCCGACTCTCGGCTACCGCAACGGGCTGGGCGGCTACGGCTACCTGAACGTCCAGAGCGGGGTTGACTTCCGAAGCGGGGTGCATCAGGCCGTCTGGACGTGCAACGGCTCCAACCTCATCTCGTACAAGGACGGCAACTACGGCACGACCGACACGGCCCAAGGCTACACGCCGAGGTCGGCCAACGTGAACTTGAGCCTCATGGCCCTCACGTCGGCCGTCTACCCGTTCAACGGGACGCTCGTCGGACTCCGCGTCTACGACCGCGTCCTCACCGCCGACGAGGTCACGCAGAACTACGCCGCTGGCCCCTGCGCGGCGAGCCTGCAAGACCTCTCTAGTCTCATCGCCATCGGTAGGTTCTGATGGCTTGGAAGGGCTATCTCGCGCCGCTCTTCCAGCGCGTAGTCGCCACCGGCGGCGCCACGACCTGGGAGGCGGGCTTCACCTCCGAGGCGAAGAGCGCGGTCGTCGCCTCGGCCAGCAAGACCGACTGGGTAGCTGAAGCAGGGTTCACATCGGAGACGAAGTCGTCGGTCGTCGTCAGCGGCTCCGTCACCCACGCCGTCTACGAGGCCGGGTTCACCACAGAGGCCAAGTCCAGTGTCGTCGTCTCGGGCAGCAAGACTGAGTGGATCGCTGAAGCCGGGTTCACCTCTGAAGCCAAGTCGTCCGTCGTCGTCTCGGCCACGAAGACGGACTGGATCGCGGAAGCGGGTTTCACTAGTGAGGCGCTGTCCTCCGTCGTCATCGCGGGATCGAAGGCCGACTGGATAGCAGAGGCCGGGTTCACATCTGAGACTCTCTCCAGCGTCGTCGTCAGCGGCCAGAAGACGGCCGGCGGCGCCACCTACGAGGCCGGGTTCACTGACGAGGCCAAGTCGAGCGTGGTCGTCGCGGGATCTGTCGCCCACGCTGTCTGGGAGGCCGGGTTCACGACGGAGTCGAAGAGCGCCGTCGTCGTCACCGGCTCCTGGGTCCACATCCAGTGGGAGGCCGGGTTCACGTCGGAGTCCAAGTCCTCGGTCGTCGTCAGCGGCCAGAAGACCGACTGGACGGCTGAAGCGGGCTTCACCAGCGAGTCCAAGAGCGCAGTCGTCGCCGCCGCTGGGCCGATCGTCTACAGCGTCGGGTTCACGAGCGAAGTGAAGTCCAGCGTCGTCGTCAGTGGCGGCGTGTCGCAGTGGGTGGCCGAGGCCGGTTTCACGAGCGAGGCGAAGTCGGCCGTCGTCATCGCCGGCCAGAAGGCCGAGTGGGTAGCCGAGGCTGGCTTCACCTCAGAGGCGAAGTCTGCGGTCGTGGTCGCCGGGACGAAGACCGACTGGATCGCAGAGGCAGGGTTCACGTCGGAGGCCGTGACCGCGGTCGTCGTCACCGGCATCAAGCTGGGGATGCAGGAGGCCGGCTTCGTCAGCGAGGCCAAGTCCAGCGTGGTCGTGGCCGCCGGCCCGACCTCCTACGCCGCCGGGTTCGTCACAGAGGCCAAGAGCGCAGTCGTCGCCGCGGGAGCCGTCACCCACGCCACCTGGGAGTGCGGCTTCACGAGTGAGGCGAAGAGTGCCGTCGTCGTGGCCGGCTCCAAGACCGACTGGATCGCAGAGGCAGGGTTCACGAGCGAGGCCAAGAGCGCGGTCGTGGTCGCCGGCCAGAAGACGGAGTGGGTGGCCGAAGCCGGGTTCACCAGCGAGGCCGTCTCCAAGGTCGAGGTCACCGGCAACAAGTCGGGCGCGGTCTACACCTGGGAGGCCGGGTTCACGACCGAGGCGGAGTCTGCGGTGGTCGTCACTGCCGGCCCGATGGTCTACAGCACCGGCTTCACCAGCGCGGCCAAGTCTGCGGTCGTCGTCAGCGCAACCAAGACCGACTGGATCGCGGAGGCGTCGTTCACCAGCGAGGCCGTGACCTCCGTCGTCATCAGCGGGACCGGGACGCATGCCGTCTGGCAGGCCGGGTTCACCTCCGAGGGCAAGACCAACGTCACCATCGCCGGCCAGAAGAACGGCGTCTTCGTCTACGACGGCGGCTTCATCAGCGAGGCGAAGTCGCGGGTCAGCGTCACGGGTACGCGCACGGTCCCGCCCGATGTCGTCTTCATCGTCGGCTCGCCGCAGAGCGGCTGGCGCGTCGAGCCGCCGCAGACTGGCTGGCCCTCGGGCGCACCAGAGAGCGGCTGGAGAACGTCCACAATCAAGCAGGGCAACTGGACCGTCTCCGCACCGGAGAGCGGCTGGCCCATGAAGAAGCCCAGGTAGGAGGCGAGATGCTACGAGTCAACAGCCAGTCCCTTGAGTACGTCAAGGTGCCGGTGTTCGCGAAGAAGGCCGGCGTGGCCTACGACCCGAGCAGCGACACCGTGAAGATGACCTTTGTGCAGAGCGAGACGCTGCCGGCCAGCCCGACTTGGTACAACGCCACCTGGGAGGACACCACCGGCGGCCACATGGCGCGCTGCCTGGTCGGCCCCAGTCCCGGCGTCGTGCAACTGCTCGCTGACCATGACCCGTGGTACGTCTTCGTGCAGATCACCGACAACCCCGAGGTGCCGGTCATCGAGGCCGGTCCCATCGAGGTCTATTGATGCTCTCGATGGACTTCATGGAGGAGACGCTCACCCGCGCTCTTCAGAAGGCCATGTACTGGCACCAGACCGATGTCCAGCGGCAGCCGCGCGAGCGCATCGAGAGCCTCGCCGCATCGGTGTTCGCGGCGCAGTCCTACGACATCCTGCTGGCCTTCTTCCAGGCCGACCTCTCCGAGGCGACCAAGGAGGAGGAAGATGAGCGCAAGATCGCTGCCATTCTCTTCCTCATCGCCGCGGCCCTGACCGCCCGCCTCGGGCGCGACGTGGCGGCGCTGTCTCCCGGCCTCGAGGACGCGCTGCGCGTGGCCCTGCTCAACGGCGGCCTCACGCGCTACGGCATCACCGCCGACATCCGCGCGATCGACGCCGAACGCTACCTGCGCCAGCACGGCGCAGAGCTCGTCAAAGGCATCAACGAGTTCACCATGAAGGAGCTCCGCGAGGTGCTCGCGCGCGGCCTGCGCGAGGGCGTCTCGATGGAGGATCTCGCCAGTCGCCTGATGACCAAGATGGACGACTATCGCATCTACCGGGCGCGGCGCATCGCCATCACCGAGTCGAGCAAGGCCTGGAGCTTTGCCGAGATGGAGAGCGCCGGCGCGATGGAGCAGGCCGGCTATCGCATGGTCAAGGAGTGGCTGCTCGGCCCAGCCCATCCCCGCTACGACATCTGCGACCACAACCACGAGGAGGGCGCCATCCCTCTCAACCGATCGTTCTCGAGCGGAGACATGGCACCGCCGCAGCATCCCAACTGCGGCTGCTCCCTCATCACCTACCCGGCCGATGGCGACCAGCCCTGGGGCACCCAGGTGCTCGGCGGGCTGCCGTTCATGCCGTTCGGGTCCGACCAAGGAGACAGGAATGCCAACCGATGACGAACTGAAGACCGTCGAGGCGGGCGACTTCGACAGCGAGCTCGTGCCGCTGGTAGAGCGCGCCGTCCGCAAGGACAACACCATCGACCTCAAGCTCATCGCGCCGGGTTGGGGAAGCAGCGGCTACTACAGCGCCGATGTGCTGCGCGCGGACGGCCCGCAGGCATGGCCGGCGGGAACCCACATGTACCTCGACCACCCGACCGTCTCGGAGGCCAAGGAGCGGCCCGAGCGCAGCGTCAAGGATCTCGCCGCGGTCACCGTCTCCACGCCCGAGTTCCGCGAGGACGGCATCCACGGCGCCGGCCTGTACGCCAAGGCCAGCGTGCTGCCGCCCTACCGGGACGTGATCGACGCCCTGGCGCCGCACATCGGCGTCTCCATCCGCGCTCACGGCTCGTTCAACGAGGGCGAGGCCGAAGGCCGCAAGGGCCGGGTCATCACCAAGATCGCCAAGGGCGAGAGCGTGGACTTCGTCACCAAGCCCGGTGCCGGCGGCAAGGTGCTCGCGCTCATGGAGTCGATGCGGGCGCACCAGAATCAGGCCTCCGCTGTGGTTTCATCTGAGGCGATGTCCAGCGCAGCGACAAACAACCTCTACGTCCAGACCGACAACGGCAACTACGTCCCGTACACGACAACCACCACGACGACCAGCGGGACGATCACCCTCTCGCCGGCCGGCGTGTCCGAAGCCCAGAAGGCACAGGAGGCAGAAGAGATGGAGTTGACAGAAGCACAGGAGCAGATCACCGCGCTCCAGACCGAACTGGCCGAGTCCAAGACGACCGCCCAGGAGGCCACCGCCCGCGCCGAGCGCGCGGAAGGCGCCCTCATGATCCTCGAAGCGCAGGGCGAGGCCCGCAAGCTGACGGAGAACATCAGCCTCCCGGCCGCCGCCAAGACGCGCATCGTCACCAAGGTCAGCGCCGATCCCCAGATCGTGGACGGCAAGCTCGACATGGACGCCCTCAAGGAGGCCGTCGAGGTCGAGGCCAAGATCGAAGCTGAGTACATCGAGTCCATCGTCGGGGCCGGCAAGGTCACCGATCAGGGCACCGCGTCCGGTGCTCCCAAGGACGAAACCGCCGTCAAGGAAAGCCTGAAGACTGGCCTCGGCAAGTTCTTCAGCCTCTCCGATGACGCCGCACAGCGCGCCGTCGAAGGCCGCTGAAGGAGGTAGAGAGACGTGCCAACGAACGAAGTCTTCAAGGAAGCGGCATACATCCCGCTGACCGTGGGCGCCAGTGTGGCCGCCCGTAACCCGGTGCTCGTCGGCAAGGTTCCCGGCGTCACCCTCACCGCGACCGGCGCCTCGGGCACCCAGGTCGCGACCGTCGCGACCGTGGGCATGTACCGCTGCTCGGTCATCGCCAACGATGGCAGCGCCACCACGGTGGCCCAGGGCGACATCCTGTACTTCTCGGGCACCAACACCTCGCCCGTGCTCAACAAGAACACCGGCGGCACGCGCTGGGGATACGCCGCCGAGGCCATCAGCGCGAGCGGCGCGACCCAGACGATCAAAGTCATCGTCGGTTACTGAGGGTGGTGACCGATGGCGACGAATGAGGCATACCAGAAGGCGTGGATCGTCCCACTGACGGTCGGCGCGAGTGTCGCCGCGAGAACGCCCATGTGCGTTGGCAAGCTCTCTGGCGTCACGCTCACAGCGACCGGATCGAGCGGCACCCAGATCGCTTCGGTGCTCCGCAAGGGCGTCGTGGACGTGACCGTGGACAGCGCCTGTGACGCCGTCACCCTGGCGCTCGCCACAGTGACGACCACGCAGACGGTCATCTTCAACGGCACCACCTGCACGGCGAACACCAGCGTCAACACCTGGAGCACCCGCACCTTCTCCATCGCGGGCGCCGACGGCGCGGACGCAATCCTGCTCGCCAAGGCCATCAACGGCGGCCAGATCGCCACGCTCGTCGGCGTGACCGCCGGCCAGACCATCACGGTCGCCGGCCTGACCTTCACCGCGCACACCTCGACCACCACGGCGGCCAACCGCGAGTTCAGCATCTCCGGTGCTGACGCCGCGGACGCTACCGAGCTCGCATCGGTGTTGAACGACACCACCTACGGCATCGTCCCGCTCGGCTACATCGCCACCGCGGGCGGCGCCAACGAAGTGCTCATCCAGCCGGTGACGCTGTTCCCGACGCCGGCCTACCCGACGCCGAGCATCACCAAGGTCGCCGCCGGCATCACCATCTCGACTCTGGCTTCGGCCCCGAGTTGTACCGCGACCGTCTCCTCGGCCACCGTCACGGTGCGCTCGAGCGAGGTCATCAGCGCCATCACCGGCACCGCTCAGGGCGCGACCGTTACGGTCGGCCACTCGGCCA
>Ga0315297_10002079_pt1 | contig 12560 bp, 9 predicted proteins | sample YL17G15_0_MG_FD_203628 | JGI IMG/M metagenome (GOLD analysis project Ga0315297, IMG submission 203628) | Sediment microbial communities from Yellowstone Lake, YNP, Wyoming, USA - YL17G15_0 | ecosystem: Environmental > Aquatic > Freshwater > Lake > Sediment | place: USA: Wyoming | collected... | reverse complement strand
CGAGCATTTTGATTTGTCGGCGGAATGTGGTGATGTTTTCTTCCGTCGTCACGCGCGGGTGGATGTTTGTTTGCATCGCGTACCGCTCGGCAGGCAATCCGAACGCATCCCACCCCATCGGGTGTAATACGTTGAAGCCGCTCATCCTTTTGTATCGACAGAGAATATCTGTAGCCGTATACCCTTCCGGGTGGCCTACGTGGAGTCCTGCCCCGGATGGGTAAGGGAACATGTCAAGAACATAGATCTTCGGCTTCCCTGATGACTCCTCGACCCTGAACGTCGCGTGCTTGTCCCAATACTCCTGCCACTTCTTTTCGATTTCGAGGAACTGGTACTTCATTCGACTAATAATTCCTTTCCATAGCCACTTGCCGTTCTACGGAGCATCCGTTCCAGAGCTCAGTCTGCCACAAGCATGAATGACCAATAAGACCTCTCCGGGTGAACAATTCAATGCAAATGTAGCAAATATGCGCAGCAATTTCAATTCAGCCGATGGTGTTGGCGCAGAACAATGACTAGCCTGAGAGAGGGGGACCAAAGCGTCAGAGGGTGCGGAGGACCAGCATCGTGATGTCGTCGGATTGAGGAGTGCCGCGCGTGTACTTCTCCAGCGCTTCCCGAACACTTTCGATGATCTTCTGCGGGGGCTCGGATCGAACAGTCTTCAACAATGCCTCAAGCCGCTCTTCGGTGAAGTCCTCTTGCTCTGCGTTCATCGCTTCGCTGACTCCGTCAGTGAACATGACGATGACATCGCCGGCGTTCAGGGTGACGCTTCCTTCCTGATAGGGAGAGACGGTCTTCATGAGGCCAAGGATGATCCCACCGACATCGAGTCGTTCGATCGTGCCATCGGCGCGGAGAAGAAACGGCGGATTGTGTCCGGCATTCACGTATCGCAGTTCGCGGGTTGTTCGGTTCAGGGAGGCCCAGAAGAATGTGATGAACTTGTCCTGGCCGGTGTTCTGACACGTGAGATCATTGATCCTTCTTGTTGCATCTGGCAGCGACATACCCATAGGAGCGAACGCTCGCAAGGATGCCTGGACGTTGGCCATCAGGAGCGCTGCTGGCGTCCCCTTCCCCGCCACATCGCCAATGGCGAATATGAACTGATCGTCCTGAATGGGTACGACATCGTAATAATCCCCCCCGACCTGCTTCGAACTGATATTCACGGCGGCAATTTCGAATCCGGGGATCACCGGTAATGACCGCGGCAGCAAACCTTGTTGGATCTCTCGGGCGATTACCAGCTCGTCCTCGAGCCGTTGCTTCTCAATCGCCTCGCGGAAGAGACGTGCGTTCTCGATCGAAATGATTGCCAGGTTGGCAAGCGAGTAAAGAAATTCCAAATCGGCCTTTGTGTACTCACCGCCCCGGAGCTTCTCTCCCAGGAGGACAGCCCCTTTCACCTGATTCTGGATCTGCATCGGCACAACGGCAACGATACCAACCCTTGCCAGATCTGCCGCGACAGCACCGAACTTCTTCTGCCGCCCGAGATTCTCGACCAGATCAGCCCCCTGCAATTTGCAGAGTTGCCGCAGCAGCTCCGACGCACCAAGAGGTAGGTCAAGCTTTGAGGCAACGACCTGCAATTTGCCGCCATCGTCGAGGCAAATCGCGTAGCGATGAACTCCGACCTGGCCAAGGAGGGAAAACGTGAGGAGCCGGATGACCCTTTCGGCATTCAAGACGACATTGAATTCCTTGCTCAGATCGAACAGGGTATTCAACTCCTGGAACTTGCGATCGAGGCTCCGGTTGACATCTCGCAGCTGCTCAATCATAACGGCCTTTTCGATAGCGGCGGCCGAGAGATTCAGAAGCGAGTTGATGAGCTGGTGATCTGAATTTGAGTAGCGCTTCCCCCCCAATCGTTCACCCAGGCTCAGGAGGCCGACAACCCGCCGTTGGGCCACGATGGGAACCAGAAGCTTCTGCCCTCGCTCGCGAAAGAACGACACCCAGGGCTGGGCGCCACCCGCCCGATCCATCGAACCGATGCTGCGAAGCGGCCGGTCCACCTGAACCATGCGCCCAACCGTGTCTGCGTCAAGGCCTTTTGCATTGAGTACCTCAAACTGACCCGGCCGGCGCTTCAGCAATACCATTCCCCTCGACACGAGCATTTTGCCCATCACGGTGAGAAGCACAGTTCCAAGAATGAATTTGAGATCGACGGATGAGTGAACGACGTTGCTGAATTCGAAGAGGGGAAGAAAGTCTGAGGAGCCACCGACGCCGTTCGGGTGCGTGCGGGAGCGCTTCGGTCGTGCAGGGCTGCTCACGGCAGGTGATCTAGGAGTGCGCTTGCGATTCACTGGCAGTCAAGTACTTGGTGAGCCGCACCTCGTTGCGTTTGCCAGGTGCGTACTTGTATTCGACCTTATCCATGAGGGTTCGCATGAGGTAGATACCCAACCCTCCGCGCCGATAATGACTCAGATGCTGCTTCAGATCGGGCAATCGTGCGATGGACGGATTGAAAGCTTTGCCGTCATCGATGACAGTAATGTGGAGGCTGTTTCTTTCCGGTTGGATTACAATTTCGATGGTCCGGTCGGGCGCATATTGATAGGCATGTTTTATCACATTGGTACAAGCCTCGTCAACTGCCAGGACGATCTTTGAGGCCTCGTCTTCGGAAAAGCCGAAGCGACGCGACGCCTGCAGCACGAATTCCCGAACTTCCAGGAGATTGTCCGTGCGGCTCTCGATCGTTTTCTTCAGTTTCTGCGCCTTACCAGCCATGGTTGAACGCAAGTTTATTGGTGAGGTGTTTCATCGCTTGACAGCTAAGCCTTTTTCTGCTCGCGGAACTTTACAACCGCCTCTTGCTCTTCCCGGTAAATCTCATAGAGGATTGGGAAGCCGAGCAGATCGAATACGTTGTAGACTTTGGGTGACATGTTCGACAACTTGATGTCACCTTTGTTCTTTCGAACGTCTTCGATAAAAGCCATGAAGACACCCAAGCCAGCGCTGCTGATATAGGTAAGATCTTTGCAGTTGACGATGATATTGTACTTTCTATCCGTCAGCAGCTTTTGGAAGGCGTTTTCGAGATCCGGCGCGGTGTGGGCATCGAGATACCCTTTCAGGTCGATCACGCTCACCCCTTCTCCGTCTCGCTGGTGGACCTTGAAATCAGCCATGGTGGTTTGCTCCTTCTTGATTCGGTGAAATGTCGTGCCGCCGCTTCCTGCCCTCTCCGCGGTTCCTTTTGATGCCCTCACGAATCCCAGGATTTCCTCCGGTCATACGACTTTCACCACCACGAGTGTCATATCATCCCCATACGAGGAATTGCCCGTGTAGTTGCGGATTTCCTGGAGGATTGAGTCCTTTATCGATTCTGAGGAATTCGTTCTCGCGTTGAGGGCAACGCTGACAATCCTGTCGTACCCGAACTCCTCCCCTTCTGAATTCCTCGATTCACTTAAACCATCTGTGTAGAAAATACAAACATCTCCCTTCTTTAGCTCAATCGCCGTCTCTTGCGTCGCTTCCTCAAAGATCGATTCGTGCGTAAGCCCGAGGCCAAGTCCGGTCGGTCGAACCATCTCAGCGTGCTCTCCTGAAACATGGATCATCGGGCAATGACCCGCGCGCGCGAGTGTCACTCGAGATCGCGGCACATCGAAAATCGCATACAGCAGGCTAATGAACGCTTTGCGCTCAAGACTGTCAGCCAATGCCTCGTTCGCCCGAAGCAAGAGATCGCGCGGCGATGCTGCGACCCGGCTCAACGACTGAAAAATCCCTTTCACTTCTGCCATGTAGAATGCAGCAGACACCCCCTTCCCCGACACATCTCCAATGACAACGCCGAGTCTCTCAGCACTTAGGGAAATAAAATCATAATAATCTCCGCCAACTTCAAGTGAGGGTTCGGAAACCGCCGCGATATCGAGCGAGGCGTGCTGGGGAATTTTCTGCGGCAGCAGCCTTTTCTGCATTTGCTGAGCGACCATGATCTCCTGCTGGAAGCGTTCGCGCTCCAACGAACTCGCGATCAGCTTTGAGTTTTCGATCGCGATGGTCACGTGATCCGCAAACGTCGTCAGGACATCGACATCGTCCTGATCGAACCCATACCGGAACTCTTTTGTCGCGTGGAGGAAGCCTATCAACTCCTTATGCGATATGAGCGGCACACAAATGAGAGACCCAACGGCCATATCAAGTTTCTTGATGTGCCGAGTCCTGCGGTCATTGCTCACGTCATCGACGACGAGCGGACGTTTCGATTCGATGACGAACTGCCGGAGGGAGACGTCGCTGTTGACGGTAATTGCCTCGATCTGCTGTCGCGTTGTATTTTTCAGAGACACCACCTCGACAAGAACGTCTCCTTGCTCATTACGGCCTTTGATGAGCTCCAGCCAGGCGCTGTTCGCGCCAACCACCTCGAGCGTCATGCCGGTGACGCTTTCGACGAGATCCGAGAAATCGAAGACCTGTGTGACAAGCCGGCTGAGGTTGTGGAGGGAGGTCAGCTCTGACTGCTTACGCTCATAGACCTCAGCAGTCGGCATATGGAACAACGTGCTCACGAACGCCATTCCGAAATACACCACGCCGAAGATCGCATTTAGCTGGATGAAACTCTGCAGCGGAGGATGGTACCCAACGAGCGCTCGCTCCAACGGCGTTTGATTGATGAGGATGTTGATTGCGAGAAACGAAAGGAACAGCAATGACGTATAGGCGATGGAGTAAAGTTTCTCCCGCCTTGAAAGATAGACAACCCAGTTTTGTTTAAACGAATTGATGATGATGACGATCAGCGTCACAGAGAACAGCAAAGGACCGATGAGCCTCCCCTCAGCCGGAAGGAGCGGAAGGGTTGCGGCGTTCGCCACAAGCAGAGAGATGACATACGCACCGAAGTTCCTTTTTGTCCATTTCTTTCGCTTGTAGAATACGAGATCCCGGATTGTCAACAACGCCGAAATGGATAGAAGGCCCAGCGCAACGGCGGTCATGGAAGAGAGAAGAGTACCGATGGCACCTTGCGATTGGGCAACCGTGGCTTCCGTCTCTGATTCCGGAGTTTGGTATGCCGCCATCGCGCCGATCATGGCAAGCACAACGACAGAGTAGGCGAGCAATCGGCCGATATTCTTTGGCACAGCGAGAGGCTTGGTGCTTCTTGTACCGCTGAGGTAGGCAAAAAGAAGTGCAAAGGAAATCAGAACGGCCAGATCGCGAAACGTCATCCAGCCCGCCGAGCCGATGTCTGCCGCCATCCGGATGACATCGATGAGGTAGACAACGAGCAGCAGCACCAGCGCACCGACCGCGAGCAGAATCTTCTTCAGGCGAGACATGCAAGGACCCGGATTTCACTCCAATTGAACGCGGAGAGGATGAACCACTTCTGATGTTTCGTCAAAGACAGCGAAAAGTTGCACACCTCTCGGTGGATATTCCTGCTGAGGCATCGCCAGGAGTGCATTCAGGAAGGAGGCTGGCACATTCGATGGCTTCCCTCCGAGGTGGGAAACTCGTTCCGATCAGCTCTTTGAAGCTCGACGTCCGATTTCTCCCCCTCCGTTCTTAGGAACTCGCCTCGGCAATCCATCGATCGATGTCACGAGCAATCGCTGCGGTCTGATGATCTTTCTTGATCTTCTTGAACAGCTCCGTTGCTTTTTCCTTGTTGCCGGCAGCGAGGTAGTTCTTCGCAGCATGGAACATGTTGTCCGCCGCATTTACGTCTTTGGCCGACTTGAACGCTGCCTTCTCGAACGCGGAAGCAGCCTTCTCATGGTTTCCCTGAGCCTCATAACAGGCTGCCGCCCCGGAGAGCGCGGATGCCGTAATGAGTTCATCGCTCACATCGACGTCGAGATAGTACTTTAGTGCTTTGTCGTAGCTGGCCTGTGCGAAATAGGAATTCGCCAGGTAGAACGTGGCCAGCTCTCCTGCTTTGGTGCTCCCGTAGTCATCGACAATCGACTGCAGTCCCCTCACGTTCTCCTGGAGATTCCCGCCGATTGCCACATCGTATTTCCCCTGATCATAATAGCCGGTGATCTTCCCCAACTCCGCTGTAGCTTTCGCGTTGTTTGAGTTGACGTTGTTGACATACGCAACGATCACGACAGCAAGGACAACAACACCCGTGAGGACTCCGTTGACCGTCTTTTTATTATTCTGATACCATGTCGTCGCTTGAACGTACGACGTGACGAGCCTGTCTTCCTTGATTTCCTTCTTGGAGATCTTTTTCTTCGGTTTGAGCATTCTTGAACCTTTAGTTTGTATGGTTATCGATTGCGTTACTCAGTGCGCCCGGGGCGATTCGAACGCCCGGCCTACAGCTCCGGAGGCTGTCGCTCTATCCAGCTGAGCTACGGGCGCAGATGGAGCACTGTTTGCTTTAAGCACCGGTGCAGATCCCGTTTCGCTTCCCGCCTGCCTTCCTAGAACTCCGAGGCGGGTCCCGTTCTTCGGGATCCCGTAAAGCGGGACAGGCGCTCACGGGATTCTCAAAATCACTTCCACTCACAGAAATCGCTCGTGGGTGATTTTGGAAGCTACGGGCGCAGATGGAGCACTGTTTTATTTAAGCACCGGTGCAGATCCCGTTTCGCTTCCCGCCTGCCTTCCTAGAACTCCGAGGCGGGCAAGCTCAAAACGGCAGCCACTCGCCAACCTCGCGCTCGTGGGCCGTTTTGGAAGCTACGGGCGCGGACTATTGCATAATGGTGGAATTCAAAATTGGCTAGTTGATTGCCCAGTTGCCAGGTATTCCGCCTTCAGGGCATTTTCCCCGCCTGACTGCTCTCGACGGGATTTCTATGCAAAGATACGAAAGAAATCGCGGTAAGGCAAGAACGTTCCCCTGCTGCTCGTAGGGAACTATCTACGAGAACAGGGCAATCGTCAGCACTTCGAGAGTACATCAAACGGTGGGCAGGATGTTATTCTACTCACGGATTCCCGGCAGCATGAGGATCGGACATCGGCCGAGTTCCGGACAATGAAGGGGCTGGTGTGATCAGACCGGGGGCAGGACCTTCTTAACGAGCCCAACAAAGTCTTCGACGTCAAACGGCTTGTTTACATACGCCATGGCCCCCAGCGACTTTGCGCGCTCCTGGCCAAGCCGATCATCCAATCCTGTGAGAAAAATGAAGGGAATGGTACGGGAATTATCGATCGATTTGATTCGCTCACACATCATAAACCCGTCCATTTTCTCCATGCGCACGTCGGAGATCACGAGATCGGGCAAAAACGACGAAAAGGAACCCAGCGCTTCTTCGGCACTCAAGCTCTTCGTAACCGTGAATCCTTCGTCCTGAAGGACACTGGCCATGATAGAGACAAGCTGCTCCTCATCATCAACGAGCATGATCTTCTTCATAATCACCTCTCGGGGAACACTACCTTCCGCTCGCACGCGAGCACACTGTTGACTGTGAACAGTGTACCATATACGTCCTGAAACCGCTATGATGGGAAGCACAAGCGGGCATGATGCGAGCATCCAATAAAAAAAGGCCCGGATGGCAATCCGAGCCCTAATCTGACACTGAATCCGCAGGGAATCTTCATTTCTTCCGGACTGACTTCTCCGGTGTGCTGTCCTTCCTGGCAACGGGAGAACTCTTCAGGCTCGCAATCTCAGCGATTCTGGATTGCACGAATTCTCTTACCCCCCCACCCGAGCCGTATTTGCTCTCGATCCTTCGAAGGATGTCAACAGCCTTATCGTACTCACCGAGACCCTCGTAGGTTTGAGCCAGAACAACATAAGGATTGTACTGTGACAACTGCTCATCGGCCCCAGACTCGATCAGGGTGCTCAGTTCCGATACCACTTCCTTCCGAAGCTCATTGCTTTTTTGCTCGTCCCCCGACATCTGATAGAACATGGCGACGTCAGTTTTCATGCGGAAATCCATCGGATGAAGGGCCCTCGGCAGTACGTGTTCCATCCGATCAAGAATCGGAAGCATCTCCTGAGGTTTGCCCTTTGTATTCGCAACGTACATCGCGAGCGCAAAGAACGGTTGCCGGTAGCTGGCGAGCATACGACGCTGATTTTCATCGAACCGGACGGTGGAGTCGCGTAGCCCTCTCCAGAGGAATCCAATCGCCGGTTCCTTCGAAGGTTTCTGCGCATCCGTGAAGAGATGAGCCCTGGTTTTCTCCTCGTTCAGCGATGCGTATCCTTGACGGCGGGATGGCATCAGTTTGAACACCAACCCCTCCAATTCAAGATATTCACGTAAGCCAATCCTGTTTTCCTCGCCGCCTGCGGTGATGCCAAAATAGATCGGGCGCTGCCATTTCGTCGTACGAACGATATCGAAGACCAGGATATCTTGCACCCGGAGAGCACTGACATTACCGTACTGGAGTGTCGCAGGCATAACGAACCGCATTGTGTCCACGATTGCCGTACTTCCGGGATCATTGTTGTCGGGACTCAGATATCCTTGCGCTGCGAAGCGCGGGATCGGGATGTTGATCGTCTGAGTCTTGTACAACATCGGCTGGATCCCTTCGATCTGGTCATCGGGGATGCTGATCGGAACCGGCTTGGCTCCGTATGGCCGACTGTGCTTCAATTGTTTGATGTACCAGTCGGTGTTGGCAAGGCTCAGGTTCACTACCCGCACGTCCCTCCTGATTCCCTCGACATCTTGCAGGTACCAGAGCGGGAACGTGTCATTGTCTCCGGCTGTGATCAGAATCGCGTCCTTCCCCGTGCTCTGCAGGAGATTGTATGAATAATCCCAGGCAAGATAATGACCCTTCCGAGACATCGGTTTGAGATTTGCCCGGAACATGTTGCCGGGGACGAGAAGAACCAGAAGCACGAACATAGTGACCAAGACAGGGGTTTGGTTCTTCTCTGTAAGCCGTTCGCGCATGAAGTCAAACAGTGCGAGGGCCCCCATACCGATCCACAAACAGAAACTGAATACAGAGTAGACGAAGAAATAGTCGCGCTCCCTCGGCTGTGGCTCCTGCATGTTGAAATAGAGCGCGAGGGCGAAACCGGCGAGGATGAAGAAGACCGTCATGATGAAAGCAGTTTTCTGGTCTTTCTTCCAGTGATGGAACAGTCCTATGATGCCAAGAAGAAACGGAATTCCATACAGCTGTGAGAATCGAACACCGGCATCCTGCCAGTCCGCTTCCTTCCCGATGAAGTTCCATCCCATGTAGCGAATGTACATGTGGTTGATCTGATATCGCCAGAGATAGTCGAGATCGCTCGTATATTTCTTGAAGCTCTCGATTTTGTCCGGTTCGAGCGAGAAGCGGCGGTCGATCAGCGGAGTTTCTCCATATTGATCCCGCTCCAGGTATGATACCAGCCGTTTGAGGCTGCTGGGATCATTTTCATTCATTGGAGTATCGGCATTCGCACGGATGTAGGTCGTGAGATACGTCGAGTAACCGAGGACGATCAAGAGGAACGAGAGCGACGCAAGATTCAAGATCCTGTTGTTCTTCTTCGTTGAGTAGTAGGCGAGGTAAATCGCCACAAGAAGGATCCCGATTGCCACAAACACCCACAAGGAGCTCTTGATGCCGAAGACGTCGCTGTCAAGCATCGAGGGGAGCCATTTGACGATTCCCGGATAGGCTGTCCAGAAAATCAACGAAGCAACGATACCAAATTTGATAACATCTTTCGAAAAGAGGAATTCCCTGAGCGACTTCCCGTAGTGCCGGAAGTAGACAAGGAGAATGGCGACGAAGAATCCGAGCAGTCCGTGAATATGAACGCCGACTGTCAGACCTACGAGAAACGTGATTAGGAGAAGATAGAGATCGCTGTGCTTATCATCTGCCTTCTCATACCAGACAAGGACGAGCCAGATGATGAGCGCCGTGAAAAAGAGACTGGTGTTCCGTGTTTCGACTTCAATGGAATTGAACCAGAACGTCGTGCTGAACGTCAGGGCCAGCGCGCCGATCATGGCCGAGCCATAGATCGCAAGGGCTTCCAGGTCTGTTGAGGGCGGCGAACGCCAGAGCTCTATGAGCCGGACTGTGATGAGATAGAGCAGCACCACAACAACGCAACTCGCGAGGATGTTCACCAGAATCATCCGGACGGCAATGTCGCCTGCCATAGGGATCATCGATGCCACCCGCATAACCAACACAAGAAGCGGCGATCCGGGAGGATGCTGGACCTGTACACCAAAGGACGCTGCGCAGTGTTCTCCGACATCCCAGTAGACGACCGTTGGAGGCATCGTTGTCAGGTACGTAGCCAGGGTAACGACAAAGACAAAAAGTGCAACAAGCCGGTTCAACAATTTATGATTCATGGTGCTCTTGGAAGTGGTAGTTCAGCCTATGCTGTCTCGTTTCGCCAAAATAGCGCGAAAGTGAATTTATGGAAAAATCCGTCCCGATGAAACGACTTTTTTGCTGAAAGATTGGTCTTAGCGCGAGGTGGTCGAGCGGGCGATTGTCTCCATCGCAGTCCGGAAGACTCGCTCGTACGAAACATCGACCATACAGTCAAAGGTCTTGATGGGACATTTGTCGCCCCCGTGAATCGAGCACGGTCGGCATTTGAGCCCCTCTGTCTCGACGACACGATCGAATGGGCCAGGAGGACCGAACCCGAACGCCGGGACGGTCGCGCCGAACAGTGCAACTACCGGAGTACCCACACCTGCGGCCAGGTGCATTGGCGCACTGTCATTGCAGACGAGTAGAGCGCACCGCCTGATCAGTTCGGCTGATTGAAGCAACGAGAGCATGCCGGCGACCGAATGCACATGCGACGATCCGCTGAGGGCATGAATCTCGGTGCAGAGACCGAAATCTCCCTCTCCCCCGAGAAGAACGACATCATATCCTTCATCGTCAAACTTCACGGCGAGCGAAGCAAAACGCTCCTTGAGCCATCGTTTCGTGTTCCAGACTGTGCCAGGAGCCATGGCAATCATCCGCCCCGGCCGCCCGATCTCCAGCTCGATCAGCAGGCGCTCCACTCGTTTCTTGTCCGCATCCGATGGATAGAGACGGGGCAGCTCACGTCGCAGAGGAACATGAGTGAGCTTCCCGAGGAGTGAGAGGTTTCGATCTATCTCGTGTTGATTCTTCCGGTAGATCTCTGTCGCTGTCAGGAACATACGGCCGGCACTACGATTGAAACCGATACGCACTGGCACACCGGCCAGAAGCGTGAGGAGCGCACTTCGCAGCGATCGGTGTGGAACGAGAGCCGCATCGTACGACCGCGACCTTAACACTGAAGCGATCCGTCGAAGGCCGCGCAATCCCCGATCGGCACCATTTTTGTCGAAGCCGATTGCCTCGCGAACATCCGGATGGTTCTCAAACAGTTCCCTCGATTGGGGTGTCACAACCACGTCAACGGAAGACTCAGGATACAAGGCCCGGATAGCTTGTATCAGAGGCAATGTGAGGACGACATCGCCGATGAACGCCGTTTGTATCACAACGACGGAACGATATTCGCTCACGGCGCCGGTGCCTCCGAATGGGTGTCGGGAAGAGGCACGTGCTTCCACCGTTTGTGCATCCACAACCACTGGTCGGGAAACTTCCGGATGAAATCCTCCGTGATCTTGACATGCCTCCGGGTCAACTCGACGATATTCTCTTCGGATGGCCCCGTAAGGTCTTCGGACGGAACTTCCATCATACGGGCATCGTACGTGCCATCGGCGGCGCGGACAGCGAAGACGGCCACAATTGGTGAGCCGACTTTGAGGCTAAACACAGAGGGGCCCTGGTGCGTGGGCACCATCGTTCCGAAAAACTCCACTGACACATTTTCTTTGGGAGCAGCCTGGTCTGCTACAATGGCGACCAGTTCCCCATTGCGCAAAGCGCGCAAGACTTCCCTCAGTGAAGTCTCCATCGGGATGACCTTTGGCCCGAGACGCGCACGACGACGGTCGATGCTCCTGTTTACAAGCCTGTTCGACTGTGTCTTGGCGAGTCCGTTGATGGGAAAGCCAAAATGCACATATATGGCCTGACCCAACAATTCCCAATTTCCGAAATGGGCAGTGAGAATGAGAACTCCCTTCCCTCTCTCGTACGCTTTCGTCAGGATCTCAGGTTTGTCGAAGCGGACTGCCTTGAGCACCCGTTCGCGGGTCAACCTCGGGAACCACAGCAACTCCAGAAGAGAGATTCCGATATTCTCATACGCTCCGCGGGCGATCTCCTCAAGCGCGAGGTCCGTCTTTTCCCGAAAGGCACGGCGCAGATTGCTGAGAGTCACATCCCTCCGGTAACACAGAACGCCGAAGACAAATCGACCAAGCCTCCGACCCAGCCACTGAGCGCCCGAGAGGGGCAACAGTTCGACGAGAAATGCTGTGAACTGAAAGGCGATATATTCAAGAATGTGGCGGAGTTTCACCGTTACTGATCCTGATCTGGCTCAAGAGTTCCCCCTGTTTGATTCCATGCTAATCACCCAACACCTTCACAATCACCCGCTTCCGGCGCTGGCCATCGAATTCCGCATAGTAGATCTGCTGCCAGGGACCGAAATCGAGGTTCCCCTCGGTCACGGG
>Ga0315297_10002078_pt1 | contig 12561 bp, 10 predicted proteins | sample YL17G15_0_MG_FD_203628 | JGI IMG/M metagenome (GOLD analysis project Ga0315297, IMG submission 203628) | Sediment microbial communities from Yellowstone Lake, YNP, Wyoming, USA - YL17G15_0 | ecosystem: Environmental > Aquatic > Freshwater > Lake > Sediment | place: USA: Wyoming | collected... | reverse complement strand
CTTCTCTGGCACTTGTATGCTAAGACATTTCTCCAGTCCCCTAAGAGAAGCATATCGGTGAGATAGAGTGCAAATCGCGCATATTCTCGGGACAATGCTGAGGTTCTCCGACGGGAGCTTCCCGATTGTGAGGGTCTCGAAGAGCCTGGGTCCCTCGATTATCTCGAACCTCGCTTCTCTGACCTTCCTTCCTTCGATCCTGACGGTGATTGCCCCGTGCCCCTCCACTCTGGCGAGGTGTTTGATCTCGATGGATCTCACTTCTTCACCTCCCTGAGCTTCTGGAGCAGCTCCGCCATCGGCGCTCCGCCGTACATCATCGCCCGGTTCGTGACATCCTCAGCGGAGAAATGCACCCTTGTGGGGAAGTGAGGATGCCTCATGCTGATGAGCATCTCCGCTTCGCTCGCAACATTAGCCTCGACCACCGGGCCTCTGCAGCCGAAGCAGGGGACGTTCACATTTATGCACACAGAGTTGCACCCGGCGGCCGTGATTGGCCCGAGACACAGCTGGTTCTTGAACAGAAGGCATTCGTTCTCGTTGTACTTGCACTCGACGCAGACCGGATAATTGATCGCGATCGGCGTGTCTCCCTTGACCAGCCTGCTCAGCGCTGCCAGGAATTCATGTTTGTCGATTGGGCATCCCGGGATCATCATATCCACTTTGACATGCGCGCTCACCGGTTTCGGTTCCATAGGCACCGGGATGTCGAACTTCTGTTCTCCGTAGACGGATTTGAGCCTCTCCCTCCAATTGCGGTCCAGCTCCCTTCCGGCCTGCGGCCCTCCATGGCAGGCGCAGCCGCCAATTGCGACGATCGTCTTCGACTTCCGCCTGATCTCTTTGAGGAGCTCCAGGTCCCCGTCGCTCGTCACCGACCCCTCGACGAAGGCGATGTCGAGCTCATCGTCGGTGTTGTCGCTCTTTGCCATGAGGAACGATTTCATCTCCGACGAATTGAAAATGTCCAGCAATTCATCTTCGCAATTGAGGATCGTCAATTGATCTCCCGCGCAGCTTGTCAGTCCGTAGATGCCGATCCTCAGGAGCCGTTTGGTCGGCTTCGCCGCGTCATCGAACGTGTGATGCGTCAATAGATCAGCTCCTTCATGTTGAGGACATCCCAGTAGGAGAAGACCGGGCCGTCGATGCATGTATAGATGTGCTTCACGACGCAGTGGCCGCACTTCCCCACGCCGCACTTCATCCTTCTCTCGAGGGTCATCAATATCTGGTGCTTCGGGATCTTCAGCTTCAGGAGCTCCTGGAGGACGAACCGGTACATCACCGGCGGGCCGCAGGTCGCCGCGAAAGTGTTCTTGGGGTCGATGCCCTTCAGCTGCTTGAACAGCGCCGTCACGAGCCCCACATTCGCGGGCCACTTGTCCGTGTCGTCCTTGTCCACCGTCAGCAGGCAGTGCAGGTCCTGGCGCTCCCTCATGTCGAGGAACTCTTTTCTGAAAAGCATCTCGCTGGGAGTCTTTGCGCCGTACAGGAAAAAGATCTCTCCGAAGTCATCCCTGTTGTCCAAGGCATATTGAAGCAGCGATCTCAGCGGGGCGGCCCCCAGCCCGCCGACGGTGATTATTAGATTCTTCCCCTTCAAACGGTCGATCGGAAAGCCGTTCCCGTACGGCCCCCTCACTCCTATCGCGTCGTTCTCCTTCATCCGGAACAGCGAAGAAGTCAGCTGGCCGGACTCCCTGATGCAGAACTCGAGCAGCCCCGGCCTCGAAGGGGTCGAGGAGATGGAGAACGGCGCCTCGCCGACTCCCAGATTCGAGAGCATCATGAACTGCCCTGGTTTGTAAGAAAGTGCCAGCGCCCTGGAAGCTTCTAGGGGCCTGACCTGGAAGAACCGGACGTCATGGGTCAGGTTGTACCTGCGCACGATCCGCATCATCTCGGGCTGGAAGGGATTCACAGTCTTCTGGCGGTCGCCCCCTCCATCGATCATTTGAAGAACACCTCCTCGCCTCTGAGAGTCTTCGCAACGGTGTAGACGTTGATGTCGACGGGGCAGGTGACGAGGCACCTTCCGCAGCCGACACAGCTGGGCTTCCCGAACTCCCCATAGAACGCCTGGAGCTTGTGAGTGTACCAGAGCTTGAGCCTGTCAGCCCTTGAAGCCCGGAAGTTGTGCCCGCCGGCGACCAGCGAGTATTCGCACAGCGTGCACGCGTCCCAGGATCTCCTCCTGTCCCCCTCGAGCTTGGTCAGGGCGACCGTGTCAATTACATTGTAGCAGTTGCACGTTGGGCAGACCATCGAGCAGCTCCCGCAGGCTAGGCATCTGTCGCCGATCTTGTCCCACGCCTTGTTCCCCAGGGTCAATTCGAATATGTCTGGCATGCCGTCAAGATCGATGTCCAGCTTGAACTTCCTCTCCCTCCATTTCTTCCAGTCCACGAATTTCTGGATATCCTCGACCGTGATCCCCTCGTCGAAAAGGTTCTCAGCTGTACGGACCAGGTCGTCCCCCAGGCTGGAGCCGACCCACGTCAGATAGAAATCGCTGCCGACCTCGCTGAGGAAGAGGTCGTAGCCCTCCTCGATCGTATCCGTGTGCGTTTCCCTGCAGAAGCAGAATTCGTCAGGGATGCACGAGGTCCCGATTATCGCCGTCTTCCTCCGCCGCTCTGAGTAATACGGGTCCGGATATCTCTCCATGAACAACCTGTCCAGGATCAGGATGCCGTGTATGTCGCACGCATGAAGGCCGAAGAGGACCCTGTTGGGGGCCTTCCCCAATTGCTCGACATACCCGTTGTGATCGTACTTGAACATCGATGCGCTCTGAGGCAGCATGAATTTCTTGGGAGGCAGGATCGTCCGCATGGCTTCGAGGTCGATATCCTTGGCGCTATCGAGTCTTGAAAAGGCGGATCTTTCACCTTTCTTGCGCGCCCCCCAGAGTTCCCCGAATCCGGATGTGCTGTCGATGAACCTCGTGAGATCTCTCTTCTTCAACTTCAGGATTCTCAACTGCGATCCCTCACTCCTTTCCCCTCATTCGACTCGTTCAAGATTCTCTGCGGCCCCCTTCTCCGAATAGGAGCACGGACCATCGGTTTCGGGTTCGGAATCCCTGCGTAACTGTGCAACTTGCATAGGTCACGGCGACATATTAAACCAATTGGCGCTTGCCCTTTATGCCCTCCAAGATTCCTGTGGTCCCCTATAGGTTTGGTTCTGAGCTGTGGCATGTAGTTGAAATAACCCCAAATAGGGGTGCGAGCAAATCCTATATATGCGGGCAACATCCACCATGATGGCTTCGTCGAAATAGGATGAAAGATTGACGGTTGTCGTTGAACTCAACGCCGTTAGAACTGATCTGCGCGGTCCAAGTGCAAATTACTGATAGATAGACGGAATGCGGCAGGGGAGTCATGTGAAGGCAGAATCTCAGGAACAGGGCATCTCAAAGCGCTATGAAGCCTCGCATGGTGCTGTTCTCGTCGTCGGTGGAGGCATCGCCGGCGTTCAGGCGTCCCTCGATCTTGCCGATTCCGGTTTCAAGGTCTATCTGATCGAGAAGAAGCCGAGCATCGGAGGGCACATGGCCCAGCTCGACAAGACCTTCCCGACGAATGACTGCTCGATGTGCATACTCTCACCGAAACTCGTCGGCGCGGCTAGCCATCCGAATATCCAGATGATGACGCTCGCCGAGGTGACCGGGATCTCCGGTGTCCCTGGAGATTTTACGGTTACAGTGAAGAAGAAAGCGAGGTTCGTCGATCCACTGAAATGCACAGGCTGCGGGGATTGCATCCCAGTCTGCCCAGTCTCACTGCCAAGCGAATTCGACATGGGCGTCGGCGACCGGAAAGCGATCTTCCTGCCATTCCCCCAGGCCGTCCCGAAAATCGTCACGATCGATAAGCGCGGGACAGCTCCATGCTCGGAAGCGTGCCCCGGAGGACTCAGCGCCCAAGGCTACGTGGCTCTCATCCGTGAAGGAAAATACAAGGAAGCCCTGGAACTGATAAGGGAGAAGGTCCCGCTGCCGTCTGTCTGCGGCCGCATCTGCCATCATCCATGCGAGCAAGCCTGCAACCGGAAGGAGATCGACGCCCCGCTGGCCATTGCGGCGCTGAAATCGTTCATCGGAGATTTCGCAAGAACCTCCGGGATGGATGTTCCTCCGGAGATTAAAGAGATAAGACCGGAGAAGGTCGCGATAGTCGGGGCAGGTCCCGCAGGCCTGACCGCCGCATACAGGCTCGCGCTCAAAGGGTTCAAGGTCAAGATATTCGAGGCGACGCAGAAGCCGGGCGGCATGCTCTGGTGGGGGATACCTTCCTACAGGCTGCCAAAGGATGTCCTCCAAGCTGAAGCCGATTTCATTCTGAAGACCGGGGTGGAGATCGAATACGGGAAAGCCGTAGGCAAGGACATCTCCTTCGAAAAGCTCCGGAAGGATTTCGATGCCGTCTTCCTCGCAATCGGCGCTCATAAGAGCCTGAGACTCAACATCGAAGGCGAAGATCTGGACGGAGTCATACATGGCATAGATTTCCTCCGCAAGGTTGCAGAAGGCAAGAAAGTGCATCTCGGAAAAAGGGTCGCGGTCATAGGCGGGGGAAACGCGGCCATGGATGCCGTCAGGACAGCTCTGCGGATGGGTTCGGACGCATTCATTCTGTACAGAAGGACGAAGGACGAGATGCCGGCGATCCCCTCCGAGATAGAGGCCGCCGAGGAGGAGGGCGTGCAATTCCAGCTCCTCGTCGCCCCTGTCCGGATAATCGGCGTTGGGGGAAAGGTAAAAGGCATCGAATGCCAGAAGATGAAGCTCGGCGACCCCGACAAATCCGGCAGGCGTAGCCCGGTCCCGATCGGGGGATCGAATTTCACTATCGAGGTTAACAATGTTATACCGGCTATCAGCCAGGCACCGGACATGGAGCTGTTTGGACCTGGCGAGATAGCTGTCACGAAATGGGGTACCTTCAAGGTGGACCCCGCCAACCTCACGACCAACATACCAGGCGTCTTCGCCGGAGGGGACGCCGTCACGGGCCCGGCATCGGCGATCGAGGCCATGGCGGCGGGCAATAAAGCCGCAAGATACATCGAGAAATACATCAAAGGCGAAGGCGTGGAGCCAGATGGATCTGCGACCGAGCCGTACATCATCACACTGGACGATATCAGGGACCGGATGAAAGGCATCATCCCCCGAAGGGAGAGGGTGCAGAGAGCCCACCTTCCCTCGGCGAAGCGCAGGACGACTTTCGAAGAGGTCGAGAAGATCTTCACGGATGAAGAGGCGCGCGAGGAGGCGTCGAGATGCGTGAACTGCGGCCCCTGCTCGCTCTGCGGGAACTGCAAGCGGGTATGCCTCGCGGGCGCTATCAACTTCGACGACAAGGACGAGATCGTCGAACTGGAGGTCGGCTCGGTCATTCTGGCGCCCGGCCTCGAGACCTTCGATCCGTCGCGCACGCCGCAGCTCGGATTCGGCAGGGTGAAGAATGTCGTAACGAGCCTGCAGTTCGAGAGGATAATGAGCGCGAGCGGGCCCACCAGCGGTCACATAGTCAGGGCCAGCGACGGCAAGGAGCCTGTCAGGATCGCCTTCGCCCAATGCGTCGGTTCGAGGGACGAGAAGGTCGGGAACAAGCACTGCTCTTCGGTCTGCTGCATGTACGCCCTCAAGCAGGCCATCATCGCAAAGGAGCATCAGCCCAACATCAAGCCCACCATATTCTACATCGATATCCGCGCCTACGGCAAGGAGTACGAGGACTACTACATCAGGGCGAAGAATCTGGGCATCGAGTTCGCCAGATCGAAGATAGCCAGCATATCGGGATTGCCCAACGGCGACGTGGAGGTCAGATTCGACAGCGAGGCCGGTCCGGTGGAGCGAGGCTTCGACATGGCGGTGCTCTCCGTCGGCTTCAACCGCTGCAAGGCGACGGACGACCTCGCGAGGATGTTCGACCTACAGCTCGACGAACACGGTTTCGTCCCAGGGGACCTGCTGTGCTCGATGGAGACCTCCAGGGAGGGGATCTTCGCCTGCGGGACCTTCACGGGACCGAAGGACATACCCGACACCGTTTCGCAGGCATCGGGAGCGGCGGCCCTCGCCGGATCGGTGATCGCGAGCAGGAGAGGGGAGCTGGAAGTCAAGAAGGAGTATCCGCCGGAGCGGGATGTGACCTTCGAGCGCCCGAGGATAGGCGTCTTCATCTGCAACTGCGGCGCCAACATCGGCGGCGTCGTCGATGTGCCGTCCGTCGTGGAATACGCGAAGACCCTTCCATACGTCGAATACGTCGAGGGGAACCTATATACATGCAGCCAGGACACCCAGACGAAGATAGTCTCGATCGTCAAGGAGAAAGACATCAACAGGGTCGTCGTTGCGGCATGCACGCCGAGGACGCACGAGCCGCTGTTCAGGAACACATGTCGCGAGGCCGGTCTGAACCAGTACCTCTTCGAGATGGCCAACATCAGGGACCAGTGCTCCTGGGTGCACATGAATGAGGAAGAGGCTGCGACCGAGAAGGCGAAGGACCTCGTCAGGATGTCGGTCTCCAAGGCCAAGCTGCTCCAGCCGCTCCCGAAACAGCTTTTCCAGGTCACGAAGAAGGCCCTGGTGATCGGGGGAGGGATAACCGGCATTGCTTCCGCCATACAGCTCTCCCGGCAGGGATTCGAGAGCGTCTTAGTCGAGAGAACGGGGAAACTGGGCGGGCACCTGGCCGAGACCAGATACCTCATGGACGGGGTGTCGCCGAAGGGCTATCTCGACAGGATGATTCAAGAGGTCGAGAACGACCCGCGCATCACGGTCCTGAAGAACGCCTCCATCAAGGACGTCAAGGGTTTCGTCGGCAATTTCGAGACGACAATCGATGCCGCCGGCCAGGAGATGAGCGAGAAGCACGGCGTGATAATCGTCGCCACCGGGGGCAAGGAGTACGCTCCGTCGGAATACGATTACGGCAAGGACGTCAGGATCGCGACCCAATCTCAGCTGGAAGAGATGATAGCATCAGGGAAGCTCTCCGCGAAGAGCGTCGTCATGATTCAATGCGTCGGCGCGCGCTGTCAGGAGAGGACATATTGCAGCAGGATATGCTGCAGCCAGGCCGCGAAGAACGCGGTCGAGATAAAGAAGCGCCACCCGGAATGCGAAGTCTATGTTCTCCACAAGGACATCAGGACCTATGGGACCCATGAGATGGATTACCGGAAAGCCCAGGAGTTGGGGGTCCGATTCATCCGATTCCGCGAAACGGAGCCGCCCCATGTCGAACGCTCTCCCGAAGGCCTAGACGTCCATGTTGAGGACGCGGATCTCGGCGACGCCAAGTTGTCGCTCCCGGCCGACCTGCTCGTGCTCACCGTCCCGGTAGTCCCAAACATAGATTCGCTCGAACTGGCGAAACAGCTCAAGGTCCCACTGAGCAAGGACAGGTTCTTCCTGGAAGCGCACATGAAGCTGAGGCCAGTCGACTTCGCGACCGAGGGCATATTCATCGCCGGAACAGCTCACTGGCCGAAATTCGCGAAGGAATGCGTCGACCAGGCGTATGCCGCGGTCTCGCGTGCCTCGACAATACTCTCGAAGAGCATGATCGAGGGCGAGGGAATCGTCTCAACTGTGAACGCGTGCAAGTGCACCGGATGCGGTCTGTGCGTCGACGTCTGTCCGTTCGGGGCCATCGACGTCTCGACCGGCGATGCCGTCGTCAACGAAGCTCTCTGCAAGGGATGCGGAGGATGCGTCGTCACCTGCCCCAGCGGGGCCATCCAGCAGAAGAACCTGAAGGACGAGCAGATAATCGAGATGATAAAATCGGCGGTGATCGGATGACCCAAACGGAAGGACACGCCCCGAAAGTGATCGCATTCCTCTGCAACTGGTGCTCGTACGCCGGCGCCGACCTTGCCGGGACCTCGAGGATCCAATACCCTCCGAACATCCGGATCATCAGGGTGATGTGCTCGGCCCGCGTCTCTCCCCAGTTCGTCCTGAAGGCCTTCCTCGAAGGGGCGGACGGGGTCCTTCTCAGCGGTTGCCACATCGGGGACTGCCATTATCTCAAGGGCAACCTCTCCGCACGCAGGAAATTCGCATCCTTTGTCAACCTGCTTCAGTACGTCGGGATAGAGCCCCAGAGGTTCCAGATGAGCTGGGTGTCCGCCTCCGAGGGAGGGAAATTCGCGGACGTCGTGACGAAATTCGTGAACGAGCTCTCCGGACTGGGACCTCAGAAGAAACTGGTTGTTGGGGATCGACTGGACGAGATCATCTCATCGGAGGTGCCGAGTTGACGACGACTGATCCGAACGAGCTCAGGAACGCCATCAGGGCTCTTCTCGAATCGAAGAAGATCAGGACGTTCATAGGCTGGGAGCAGGGGTCGAACGCATTCCGATCGAGACCGCTGTTCCTGAGATCGCCCGATGAGGTCGGAAATGAGATATTCTCTCCTGCATGCACTCCCTGTCTCGTGAGGATGATCATCGAAGACCTCCGATACCCGCTCGATAAGCCAGACGATAAGCGGCCGCTCGGGATTGCTCTCAGGGGATGTGACGACAAGGGGGTAATCGAACTGATCAAGGACAGGCGGATCAAGCGCGAGGAAGTCATGATCGTCGGAGTCGATTGCCCCGGAACCGTCGATTGGACAAAGGCTAAGAAGCTCATCAAGGACCGCAAGATCAGCACGGATGACATCGTGAACGGGCGCCTCATCTGGAAGGACCGAGGGATCGCCATCGCTACCCCCTCCGGTGAGATCAGCCTTGAACGAGAGAAGATACTGATGTCCAAGTGCCTGGACTGCGAGGGGCACACGCCGAGGATATATGATGTCCTGATAGGCAAGGAAGATACGAAACGGATCCCCGCGGAGCCTCCGAAAGAAGTGCGCGAACTTGAGGCCAGGAGCCCCGATGAGAAATACGAATTCTGGGACGATGTCTTTTCCCGATGCATCAGATGCTATGCGTGCAGGAACATCTGCACATATTGCCACTGCGAGGAGTGTGCGGTCGATCCGACGACGCTCGCAATCGCTGCAGATTCCATCGCGGCGGACAAAGCAAATCGCCCGGAGTGGGTCGGCCGCGACAGCACCGATTCATCAAATGGGTTCTATCTGATCACCAGGGCATATCATGGGACTGGCAGGTGTATAAGCTGCGAGGAATGCGACAGGGCCTGCCCGATGAGATTGCCGCTCAGATTGCTCAACCGAAAGGTCAGGAAGGATGCGAAGGAACTGTTCGACTATGACGCGGGCAAGAGCGTTGAAGACAAACCGCTTCTCAGCGAAACCTGCGACAACGACCCGGGTGATTTCATATGGTGATGAAGGCCCTCTCACAGAAATTCCTGCCGAAAGCGAGGCTTCAGGAATTCAAGGGGAAATTGCTGGAACTCGGGGAACTATTCGCACCGGTCCAGGAAGGAGATGTCGCAGCAATCAGGCGCATCGAGTCCCCCGGCGAGATAGTCGACGATTTCGACCAGACGCAGAACAACCTGAGAGCAGTCATTGAACCGCAGAACGAGGTCATTCTCACCTTCAAGGACACGCTGAAACCATCGTTGACCGAACAGCTACCGGCTGAGAACAAGAGGATAGTGCTGTGGTGCAGGCCCTGCGACGCAAGGGCGCTTTCCCCCCTCGATGACAACTTCGACGACGCGCTTCTCCCGGATCCCTACTATCTCCGCCGCAGGAAATCCACGACAATCATCGGCCTGGGATGCGAGAAACCATTTCCATTCTGCTTCTGCGGCTCGGTGGGAGGGAATCCCTTCAGCACCGACAACCTCGATGTCATGATGACCCGCATCAAGGATGGATATATCTTCGAACCGCTCACAAAGAGAGGGAAGGACCTCGAAGCACAACTGGCCAGCCTGTTCTCTGAGATCACCGTGGAACAGAAAGATTTTCTTCTTGAGATCCAAGGAAAATCAAGGACACTTCTTCCCAGAACCGCTCCAAATCCCGAGATGGTTCATGCCAATCTCGGCAAGCTCTTCGATTCCCCTCTTTGGAAAAAATGGGGGGACAAATGCATCGGCTGCGGCATCTGCACTTTGCTATGCCCCACCTGCTGGTGCTTCGATATCACAGATGTCGAGACCCGAGGCAAAGGGTACAGGATAAGGACATGGGACAGCTGCCAGTTCCCACTCTTCACGCTCCACACGTCCGGCCACAACCCGAGGCCGACGAAGGCTAGCAGAGTCCGCCAGAGGGTGATGCACAAGTACCGGTACCACCCGGTCAATTACGCCGGCCGAATCGCCTGCGTCGGGTGCGGCAGGTGCACCGAACTCTGCCCGGAGGACATCGACCTCATAGAGATACTGAACGACATCATGAAGGCGGGTGAGCAGCAATGAACAAGAATCCATACCTGCCGGATCTGGCGACCGTGGTCGATGTGCGGCAGGAGACCGGCGGGGACCGGTCGGTCAGAACGCTAACTGTAGAATTCGACGACAAGGAGGTCGCGTCGTCCTTCACATACAAGCCAGGCCAGCTCGCAATGCTCTCCGTGTTCGGAAAGGGGGAGAGCATGATATCCATCACCTCCTCGCCGACGATGGGCAAGGCTCTCCAATTCTCAGTGATGAGGATGGGCCGCGTCACGAGCATACTCCATTACCTCAACAAGGGAGAGAAGATCGGCGTCAGGGGGCCCTACGGGAACGGATTCCCGGTCGGCGAATGGAAAGGAAAGAACCTAATCTTCATCGGGGGCGGGATCGGCAGCGCGCCATTGCGCTCGGCCTACTCCTACGCTCTCCACAATAGGAAGGATTACGCGGACATCTCCATCATATACGGTGCCAGGACCAGCAGTGACATCGTCTTCCGGGACGAATTGAGGGCGATCGCCGAGAGCGGCGGCGCCAAGGTCGAGCTTTCGATAGACAAGCCAGAAAGCGACTGGGACGGCTTCGTCGGTTTCGTCGCGATGAACGTCAAGCGCCTGGCTCCGAAGCCGGACAATGCGATCGTCATCACATGCGGCCCGGTCATGCTGATAAAGACGGTCATCAAGGAGCTGATGGATCTGCATTTCAAGCCGAGCGAGATCTACACGACGCTGGAGAACAAGATGAAGTGCGGCGTTGGTAAATGCGGCAGGTGCAACATCGGGCCGGTGCTGGTCTGCAAGAACGGCCCGGTATTCACTGTCGAGCAGATCGGGCAGCTGCCGAGCGATCTTTAGAGTCGGCGGGTCCTCGTTTCATTTCTACGTCGAGCCCTCGCGGATGCCAGGTGGTGAGCCGCAGAGCAGGGCTCGAACCGCTACCCCTTCCAGCTCTCGATTTTATCGCATCTGTAGCATTTCCCATTGTGTATTGAGACTACCCCATCGCACCTGTCGCATTTGAACGCCTTTTTCTGCCTCACGAGGAAGTCGTTGATTCCAGACTCCTTTATCTCCCTCAGATTGCCGATCAGACTCACGCCATATTTTTTCCTGTATCTCGCATCCAAAGTCTCCAGCCGTTCGCACGGGAATCCGTCGCACTCGAAGCAGAATCTTATCCTCCTATCACCGATCTTCGCGCAACGCCTCTTGAGGAACGCGCAATTCTTTTCCCCGGGCAGACATCCTTCACAGTGATGGATCTTCCCCCTTTTCTTCGGGAGGTGGTGGGAGTATGCCAGATAACCGCTGCATACGTTGCAGTTCATCCCGCAGGGCGCGACGAGCTCAGGCTTCATTCTATTGTGGAAGATGGACCGCATCCGATGTAAATTTTCCTGTCCTCGGCTCAGCCAAAGAGACCTATCGAATCTCATTCACGACTGCTCTGATGAAAGCCGGGAGGGATTTCTCCACTCGCGGGGTCCGCTTCTCGCTGAATGTGCTGATATCCTCAGCCTGCATCGCGAGGAAGACGATCTCCTTAGGCATCTCTTCCGGTGCGGTCTGCCTCCCGAGGGCGATCGCGGTCGAGATGTTCACTCCGTGCGGCGAGGAGCCGTGGACGGTGTGCGAGAAATCCTTCTCGTCCAGCCGTAACACCTCTCCGGGCTCATGATCCGGCCACATTATCGCGTCAACGACAACGACTTTCTCATAACCGAGCATCATCTCCATGACCTCGATGCCGCTGGCGGTAGCCTCCTCCACGTCGACGCCGGACAACCTCATCTCCGATATCTCCCTGGCTGCGACTATCCCGATCCCGTCGTCCGTCAGCAGCGGGTTGCCGATCCCGAGCAGCAGCACCTTGTTCTTCTTCACGATAGATTCTCCTCGACGGTTGAAAGATGAAAAGGAAGAGATTGAGAAAGGGTTTTCGGTCTGAACATCAGAAGTTCGTCAGGACTTCCTTGACATTGCCGTCGCTGTCCAATATCCGGACTTCCAGCGCCCTTGACCCGTCCGGCAGGATGTGCGTCCCGCAGGAGTTGCACGGGTCGTAGCACCTGAAGCTCATCTCGACCATGTTGAGCAGGCCAGGCGACACCATCCCGTCCTTTATCAGCGCCATCGCGTTCTTCTTGACCTCGTGCGCGATCGCGGCGTTGTTGT
>Ga0315297_10002075_pt1 | contig 12565 bp, 13 predicted proteins | sample YL17G15_0_MG_FD_203628 | JGI IMG/M metagenome (GOLD analysis project Ga0315297, IMG submission 203628) | Sediment microbial communities from Yellowstone Lake, YNP, Wyoming, USA - YL17G15_0 | ecosystem: Environmental > Aquatic > Freshwater > Lake > Sediment | place: USA: Wyoming | collected... | reverse complement strand
GCCTATCAGGCTCTGGCCGGCGCGGCAGGATAAGGCCGGGTTTGGAATGAGCAGATTCGGCGCCGGGGATTTCGGCTATGACTCGGCTGCTGCTGTGGGATTTGGGAGGGGCAGTTTCGGTAACGGCCAGTTCGGCCTGGATGCGGATGGGATTGAATGGGTGAGCCCAGTATTGTCGGCGGGCGCTTACAGGTTTGGCGTTCGAGTTTGTGACTCGGCAGGGAATCAAAGCGCATCGAGTGAGAGCGGCGAAGTCGCAGTGATACCCGGGGCCAGGCCGGCAGAGAACGTGAGTATTTCTTCATTCGATAAGGTGACAAATCAGTTGGTGCTAAGCGTTTCGTAATACAGGAATGTTCTGCAAGATGGTCAAGAAATGTCATGAGCCCTGCAAAATTGAAGTTGGGCATACTTTGAAAAGGAAGTATCGGTGTTCGAGCTTTTCTCTTCAAACAGTATATCGTCAGACAGCGCCTTGCGGCGATTATTTGAGGAAATTATGAGGCAAATTTCCTCAAATAATATATGCCCAACTTCAATTTTGCAGACTTGGGAGAGAGTAATAAGGAGCATACTATGGCGGAAGTTTATCCATCAGACAATGAGCTGTTGAACATACAGTCCGACAGCGAGACAGGGGTAGAGTACATTGCGACCGGCACGGCGCCCTATTACCTGGAGTTTCGCAAGCTGCTGTACCGGCTGCTTCTGGCCACGGGGCGGGCAAACGACCTGCGGGTGTATGACGAGGGCGGGCTGGATGTCGGAGTCAAGGCAGGGGAGTTCTGGCTTGGTACGGAGCTTATCAGCTATGAAGGCTCATCGGGCAATACGCTGGCAGACGACAAGAGCAACATCTATATCTACCTGGATTCGAGCGGGAATCTTGTGACGGATGAATACAGCGGTTTCCCGGATATGGCGACGACGCCTCACGTTCGGCTGGCGACGGTAAGCACTTCCGGCGGGGACATTGATTCGATAACCGACTGCCGAGCCGGGCACAACGTAGTGGTGCCGTACGAGGCGGGCGGGGTCAAAAAGACGATAGAGGCTCATACGAGCAACGATACACTGACGGCGGCGGAGTCCGGCAGCGTTCACAGCAACCTCGGTGCGACGGGGGCGGTTACTCTTACACTGCCCGGCTCGGCGCCTGCGGGGACGGTGTTTACGTTTGCGGTCCAGGCGGCGCAGGAGCTGCGAGTCGATCCCGGCGCGGCGGCTATTCGGGACAACAGCGGCCAGACTGCGGGCAAGTACAAGTCGGCTGACGCCGTCGGAGAGTGCATAGCGCTTGTTGCCGATGCGAACGGCGACTGGGCGACAATCGCGAAGAATGGGACATGGACGGAAGAGGCATAAGCTGAGGTCCGGGCGGAGCGTTAAGTGGATTTGGCATAAGGAGGCGAAATGTATTTTCTGGATTCAAGCCACGTCTGGCACGTCGCCAAGAGCGGCAATGATTCAAACGGTGGTCACGCGGGCCAATATCCGGTCAATCTTGCCAACGATGCGAAGCTGACAATAGGAGCAGCGGTGTCGGCGGCGGCGGGCGGTGATACGATTATTGTCTGGCCCGGCGATTATGCCGAGAACGTGAGTTTCGGCACCAAGGCATTGACGTTGATTGGCACCAACCGCAACAAGTCGAGAATCATACCAACGAGCGGGTCAGGCATTGTTGCTGCCGACAACAGCGTTTTGCGCAACTTGTCGGTTGAAGCGGTTGCAACAGGCGCAAAGGCCGTCGATGTATCATACAAGACGAATATTGTTATCGAGAACTGTGACATCTACGGCGGATACAACGGGTTGTACGGGTATGGCGTCAAGAGGGTTTTCCTGCACGGCTGTAGTGTCAGGGGCAAGTACGATGGCGGCAATTTTGGCGCCGCCGAAGGAGTCGTTGTCGAAGGCTGCATATTCATCGGCTACGGTACGTACTCAAGCGGCGTTGACTGCCTGGCTTTGTTTGGAGCGGGCGTTGGGACGTACAGCAACTGCGTTTTTAGGGCCGAAAGGAATGACACGACCGACAAAGCAAATGGGGCGGTTTGTTGTACGTCGAATAACCAGGCCGTGTTCAAGAACTGCACTTTCGGGGCTGTTGCCGGCAGCGGCCACACCGGGCAGGCGTATGGGATTCTGATGAACGGTTCGGATGCGGCTGCGGTGCTTGAGGGCTGTGCGATCAGATCGGCTTCCGAAAATGCCGGCTATGGACCTTATGATTTGTGGCAGGCTGACGGAAGACTTGTGGTGTGCGGCTGCGCATACGAGACTGTCAGCGGGACAATCATACAGGGCGGGTCCGGCTGGGCTGACGCGGTTGGCACAGAAGTTGATACGGCCCTGGCGGATGCAAATCTTGATAAAGCAGCCAAGGTGCTCGTCAACAAGGCTGTTCAGAACAAATTAACCGGGGCGATTGCGTACTACGGGGATGATGGAGAGACGGTATTACTGACGCACACGCCGAGCGAGGAAGAAACCACGATTACAAGGACACCGAGCTGAACTACTGTACTCGGAGATTTGAGGAGAAGATAAATGGGCAGTTTCAGCAACTACCTGGAAAATGAACTTTTGGATCATGTTTTTGGCAAAGGCAGTTACACTCCGCCGACGATCTACGTGGCGCTATCGACGGCGAATCCTCTGGATGACGGCTCCGGGTTGTCTGAGCCGAGCGGCAACGGCTATTCGAGGGTTCAGACGTCCGGGGCCGATTGGAATGCGGCATCGGGAGGGTCTATCGACAACGCCAGCGAAATCACGTTCGATGAGGCAACCGGCAGTTGGGGGACTATCACGCACTTTGCTCTTATGGATGCTGCATCAGGAGGCAATATGCTGGTCCATGGGGCGTTGGGCGCGTCGAAATCAATCGGCAGTGGAGATACGGCGAAATTTGCAGCCGGCGATCTGGATGTATCGTTGGATTAGATAATACCTGTAATTTCGCAGAGGGTTTTTGGCAGATAAGTCAGGAGGATTAGTAATGGCGGATATAAAAACGAAGTACGCCGGTGCGGCGGACATCACGATAACCCTGGCGTCTCTGGCCGACGCTGCGAAGCGGCAGTCCGCTGCGGTTGACAACAGCAGCAATCTCTATCTCGACGCCAACGTGCAGTTGAAGGTTAAGACGGGCGGCACGGTCAGCGGTGATAAGGCTGTCTATGTCTATGCTTACGGCGCAGTTGATTCGAGCGGACTGGGCTACTCGGGCGGGGCATCGGGTAGTGACGCGGCGTTTTCCGGGACGCCGGCCAACACAAAGCTGATAGGCGCTATCAGCACGCCGGCGTCGAGCACGGCTTACGAATCGGACGTTATGAGCGTGGCGGCGGCGTTTGGCGGGTCGCTGCCGAACAAGTGGGGAGTCATAGTGGAGAACAAGACGGGGTCCGCCCTCGATTCCACCGAGGCCAACCACGTCAAGAAGCACATAGGAATCCTGGCGCAGTCTGTATGATTTTACCTATCACGTACAAGATGAAACCTTCTGTGGCGGCACGGTTGATCCGTGGTTACCCTCTCGCCAGAGATATTGTTTGTTGCTATCTCATGAATGAGGGCAGCGGGACGCGTCTTTTTGATTTAAGTGGAAATAACAACAACGGCACTTTTGCCGCCGGCGCAGCCTCACCAAGTTGGATTGGCGGTAGATTCGGGCCTGCTTTAAGTTTTGCCGGTGATGATTATTTCACCTTTTCTTCGAATATCACATTTAGCGGGGCATATACAGTAGCAATGTGGTTTTACGCGGACGCGTGGGACGCTAATTACCGTATGATGATTTCACGAGGCCCAAGCGGGACCTACGAAAAAATTGGGACAAATAACGATACGGCCCACTTTCTTGTTAGGAGTAAAGTTTATGGGGCTTCTGACGCAACGGTATCACTTCCATCGACGGGCGCTTGGCATTTTTTAACTCTTACAAGAAATTCTCTTGATAAAGTCGATTTATATATTGATGCCGGCCCCCCGTCACGATTATACGGGGATGCCGCTCAAACAGGCAATGCTGTGTGGGGGGCAATTGGTTACAGCGCGACTCAATTTTGGAATGGGAAACTCGACAATGTTTTGTTGTGTAATCGTGATCTTTCGGCCCAAGAAATCCGGCAACTTTACCTTAACCAGTTTGCGATGTTCAATCGTCCGGGCAGGGCGGAGTTGATGTATGTGCCGACGACGGCCGTTGTGAGCTTAGCGGGCGCGTCGGGCGGGGAATCCGGGGCGTCCGGGAGCATCGGGTTGACCAGAAGGCTCGCCGGTTCGGCCTCTGCGCACACGGCGGCGAGCGGCGAGATAGGCGTTGCGGGTGAATCGCCAGGGGTCGCGCCGCAGAGAACGTGGCTTAAAGAGGCGCTGTTTGCCGGCATGACGGCAAATGCGTTCAAGCTCGGCACAACGTTGAGCTTAGGCTGGTTCTGGATGCGGGTGGAAGGATGCTCGGCGCTCTATTGCGGAGGCAGTATGAGCTGTATCGAGTTTGAGAGCATATTGAGCGTGGGCAATCCGGATGCAGGATTTATTTCTCCACCCGGCTGTATTCCGCACGACAGCAGCTCGACATACTTTTATGTTGTTCGTCGGTTCAATCGGTGCGGCATCCGGGAAGATACGCTCGCCGGCGCGGTCAAGGTGTCGATTGGTGCCGATGGAGATTTGGCGGCGCCGCAGCCGAACAGTATTTTCAGTTCGACAGCGGTGGCGGCAGAGGGCGATAAGGTGCGCCTTACGTGGTTCTACAATCCGCTCGAACAGAAGTCTGAGCCGGCGCGCTTCAACATTTACTGCGACAACCGGACGGGGGAGATTGACTACGACAATCCGATCTGCGTAATCAGTTACAGGGGGCGGAGATTCTACAGCTATAAGAGCGGCGCACTAACAGCGGGCAGGTACTTGTTTACCATAAGGGCCCAGGATATTGACGGTGCGGAGAATAATTCGCTGGGGCCGTTGAGGGTTCAAGTGTTGGCTGCGAGTCCGGATGCGATTGACATTGTGAGTGTCGAGGCTGTTTGAAGGTTCGAGGGTCTTGCGGATGTCCAATAGAATCGATTTTTTCCAATCGGCTCAGAGCCGGCTTGCCCTGCCGGCAACGACGGTATCGATCCAGGTCGATGGGCGGTTATGTCCGGTGGCAGAGCCGGTGGAGGTAGTTCGGGGCGGCTGGCCGGAGTTTGCCTGGGCCAGGCTCACTTACAATCCTGCGGCATACACGGGCGCTAATCCGACGGCTGCTGAGGACGTTGAAACTGAATTTGCGATGGGCAAGTCCGTCTGTATCCGGCAGTATTACAATGGCGTCCCGCCGGGGGCAGCGGCCTTTAGCTTGCCGATATTCTGCGGACGGATAGAAGGCATCGAAACAACGCTTGGGCCAAAGGGCGAGCGCGTGGAGATTACAGCGAGGGATTTCAGTGCGGAGCTGAGTCGCATCACCGTCTATGGCCAGCGCGTAGCGGGAGAAGGGGATTCCACTTTGTTTCTGGCGGGACTTGATGCCGTGTTCAATCCGGATGGAAAGGCCAACGCCAATTCCTCGGCTGCTACGGTGAACGGAAAAAGCTACACAGTCTTCTGTGCCGAACCTTCGCAGGGGAGGCCCTGGAGGTACGCGGAAGTAGTCGATTATCTGCTGAGCGAATATCTTCCCGGCGGGCAACTGCAAATACCGGAAACTCAGCGACTGGCGGCGCTGACTGAGGACCAGATAGTCCGGGACCTCGATGTCACCGGGTTGAGTCTCTTGAATGCTTTGCGCCGATGCTGCGAGAGGATTGGTTTGCAGTTCAAATTCGTGCCGCGGCTTGCGGCGACGGGTCCCGGCCAGGCGATTGTGTTCTACAAGGGCGGCACGGGCAGGGTCGTCGAGCTGAATCTGCAACGGGCGGGCGAGCGGCTCGGCATTTCAAAGACAAACATAGCAAGGCTGAACAGCAGCAAGAGCTTCTGGCCGATAACGCATAGGTACATCGGCCAGAGCGATTTTAAGGTCTATGAGGCCAGTTTCGATCTGGTCAAGGCCTGGGACGCGGGCCTGGAGGACACCAAGTACGACAAATTCTCGCCCTCTACGAATCCGGATTTCTATCAGGTCCGGGATGTGTATCGCAAATGGTGCCTCAACGAGGCGGGCGACTACACGACTGAGCCGTACAATCAGGGCGATGCGTTTGATTTCTCGAAGATTTTCGGCACGGGCAATTATGCGCATCGGCGAAGGCGCTTCTGGCCCGCGTTGACGGCCGACAAGCAGGGAAAGTCGCTTGGCTATTTCCTGCAGGTCTCGTGGGACGGCGGGGACAACTGGTGGCAGTATCTTTACGCCTTCAACAATCTGCTCGATGAGTGTGGAATATGGCTCAGCAGCGACCAGTTAGATATGGATACGTGGGTGGCGGCGTTGAAGGGCGTGCTGAAATTCAGGATAACCGCGTCGGTGATCAGCGATGAGCGATTGATGTGCGAGGCCGCCGACGGGCCTGTGAATTCAACTGCACCGGTCGTTGAGCATCCAATTACGCTGCCCCGCCAGTTCAAATATCGCAGGGTCTCGCCGCAGAGCATCTTCGCCAACAGCTCGGATGAGGCGCTTGGCGTCGCGGACGAGGTCGATGATACGAATGCTCTGTACGAGTTCATCCGGCACACGGCTGATACTTCGGGCGAAATCATCGAGACAGCGGACGTCCAGACGCCATACCTTGTATTGAACTATGAAGTCGGCGACAGGGTGGGCACAAGCCCCGAAAGCAGAGACCTGCTTTCGTGCAGGAGCGATAACCGCAGCACGAGCACGATTCAGCGGGTGCAGATAGACTTCCAAAAGCAGTGCACCAATTTGAGGATTGTTCGGAGAAGGTGACATCGGATGTCATCCTGAGCGGAGCGAAGGATATGGGATGCGAAGAGATACGTTCTTACGCTGCGAAACACGAGCCTCACTCGTTAGCCAGATGCTTTACCTCGTTCAGCATGACAAACGGGCGACGAGGACACAGACAGTGGGAGATGCAGAAGAATGACAAATGCGATGGATAGCCAGCAGACGCTGGAGAGGCTCGCCCGCGAGGGTTCGCGGGGGATGCAGGAGGTGTCGGCTGTGACCTCGCCGGGGGCGAGGGCGGCTGCGTGGGCGATAAAGGTCAAGAGTCACAGCTCTTACAACGTCTATGACGTCATCGCGGTCGTGATAGGCGACGCGGGAACGACGCCTTTGGAGATAGGCCAGCAGACGCAGGCGGTGAATTTGGCCGAGTCGTTCGAGGCCGAAGGGACGCTCGCCGCCGGGACGTATGCGGCGATGTTCAGAGTCGGCGATAAGAATGTCTTTTACGCGACGCCGTAGTGGCTACGAAGAACGGTGCTTGATGCTCGATATTGGATTCTCGATGCTCGTGTGGCATTCCGGGTCATTTGGCTGCGATCAGGACAAACCTTGAGCCGCAATTTAGTAAGTACCGGTCTGACCGGACTTCTGCTTTTGCAGGAGTGACAACCTTGCGCAGGAATGACAATTGAAAGAGTTGACTATGACTAACGATAATTCCAAATCGTGGCAGTTCAATCGGCAGATAAATGTCTCGACGCTGGTGCAGCTTGTATTGCTGGCGTGCCTGATTATCGGCAGCTACGTCAATCTGCAAAGGCAGCTCGATCTATTGCAGCGTGATGTCACGATGCTCCTTCAGTGCCAGAAGGACTCCAGCCGAAAGTTGGAAGACCTCTCGGCGACAAGCATCTCATACGAATACCGCCTGCGAGCGCTCGAAAAAGATCTGCATGGAGACGACACGGCAGGTAGAGGTTTCTGACAGATAGGGCCGCATAATGTGATTCAGGTTCAGAGCGAGGGGGATTATGTACTGATCACGGCCGGCAACACTAGTACGGCAGCTATGGGCCAGAAGAGGGTCCAGCAGATGACGCCGAGCATGATGCCAATCGCACAAAGGCGTATCCAACGTCGGGCACGCCATCCTCGTACAGCGATCAATCCAGAAACGGCGAGGATGAACTCCGCCAGCCACACCAAGAGGTTCAGGGCAGTCGGCCCAAGGTGCAAGCGAAGCAGGAGCAGTTCAATGAGTATCAGCAGTGAGCAGATGAGGACTGATATGATGATGAACCTTGCTTTGCGTTCCTGGTCTTCCATTCGATGCCTCGAGTTCTTAGTTCGTGAGGGTATTGTAGCAGAACAGTCTTGTCAATGTCAAATTGAAAGGAGGACACGATGAACAAGAAACTAAAAGGTGGAAAGACAGTAGTCAGACTGACTTACGCGCTTACTACTTGTGCACTTATGAACTTGGCTGGTTGTGATTCGCTGCGGTTTGCGCCGAATGAAAGGCAGAAGCAGAATGCGTGGCTGCACAATCGCACGGCTCTTGCGGCGGCTCAGACTGCGAAAGTACAGGCCGCTTCGGGAGAGCTTCAGGATTTGACGGAGCTGAGCGAGCTTCAGAGCAGGGCTTTTACGACTTACTTCGGGCTGCCGGAGGAGTTTCCCGCAGCGGAGACGACGGACGATATTTTGGCCGAGTCGAGCCGGGAGCTTGCGAAGGACGCTATCGCGGATTCGGCGGCTCGCCCGGACCCGTGGCAGACGGCGGATGCGGCGATGGAGCTCGGCATCGGGATATGTGCGCTGTTGGGCGGGGTCTATGGCGCGAAGGCGGCGAAGTTCCTCAAGGATGCGAAGGCCAGGTCAAAGGCCCTGAAGGAAATCATCACCGGCAACGAGCTTTTCAAGAAAGCCAACCAAACTCAGGCCGAGGCCTTCAAACAGGCCCACGCCAGCCAATCCCCCGAAACCCGGCTAATAGTCACGGGGGTCAAGGGCGGGGCGTAGGATTCAAAATCGGCTGCGGCGTTAAAGATTCTTGACACGCGGGCAGCGGCGGTTAGACTTGGACTCTGGATTCCTGCTTACGCAGGAATGACATCGTGGACGCATGATTTACATCACGGACGCTCGAATGACAGCACAGACGCTGAAATGTCACCGCGGACGTAAGAATGACACGGTGGACGCTGGAATTACGGCTGTCGATTGAGCAGTAGAAAGGAGTCGAAAAGTGAAGAGGTTGATCATTGTGCTGCCGTTAGCTGTGATGCTTTGTTCGTGTGCGCCGGCGAACCGCAGGCACTTGGGGGAGTGGAAGTCGATTGTGCCGGGCATAGGCGAGCTGAGTCTGAAGATCGACCAGAGAACCGTCGAAATGACAACGCCCGAAGGCGTCCAGTCCGGCGAATACACCATCGACTACGGCAAGACGCCCATCTGGCTTGATGTATCCTGGGGCGGCGAGATTGTCAGGTGCATCATGGAGTTCATCGACAGGAACACGTTCAGGATAATCGGCGAGGATGATGCGGACAAGCCTCGGCCGAGCAGCTTTGCGCCGGAAGAAGACGTCGTGCTGTTTCAGAGAGTGAAGAAAAAGGGCCAGCCGTCGCGGAGCACAGGCTCCAAGCCGGCCGGGAGCATGTCGCCAACAAACCCTCAATAGCCGACGGGACACTCGCCGCCACTCAAGCGGATCAGGCCCACAATCGCATCCAATTCATTTGGTCTGTGCGTGGGGCCGGGCTAAACCGGCTGGCCGGGGAGGGGCCAGACGTTTTCGGGCGGGATTTCGACCGTGCCCTTCTCAAAATCCTCGGCGGTTGGCTTGAGCGTCAGGTTGTAGTATTCGGGCTTGGCCGCCGGATCGGTCATTATCTGGCTCCACGTCACCTGCTGGCCAGTGTAGGCGGAGATTCGCCCCATTACAGCGGTGGCGCTCGACTCGGCGACCGCCTTAGCCTGGTTCACGGGCTTGCCCTTATTGACATAGTAGAGCGTATCGACCTGCTCCTGAATATGGCTGCTCGGCGCTTGCGGCAGGTCTGCGGGAATCGGGGAGTTGCGGCACTTGGCGAAGTTTGCGCCGTCGGTGCGTCCCTTCTCATAGACGAAGTCGTGCCCGGTCCAGTTATAGCAGCCGTTGATCTGTCGGCACATCGAGTGTATATGCACGCCGTCGCCGTAGTCGTAATCGATGCTGAAGAAGTCGTACATATCGCCGGCGTTGCGTCGCCCGCGGCTGCCGAAGCCAACGGCGCTGACCGGCGGGCGTTCGCAGAACCAGTTGGCGATGTCGATGTTGTGGACGTGCTGCTCGACCAGGTGGTCGCCGGAGAGCGTAATCCAGTTCTGCCAGGACTTGACCAGGTCATCGGCGGTTTTGGGGTTGATCGGTTTCGACCAGAACATGTGGCCGATGCAGAAGGAGACTCGGCCTGCGTAAAGTTTGCCGAGCTGCTTCTCGACGACGACGGCCTGGTGCGTCTTGCGGTAGTCCCAGTCGTGGCGCATCTCGGTGCCGGAAGTAATGACCAGGCCCTTCTTCTCGGCGAGCTCGCCGGCGGCGATAACGCGACGGCAGCCCGGCGGATCGACCGCGACGGGCTTCTCGATAAAGACGTTCTTGCCGGCGTTGATGGCCGCCTCAAGGTGCAGCGGGCGGAACAGCGGTGCAGTCGCCATCAGCACAATCTGCACATCGGTTTCGAGCAGCTTGCGATAGCAGTCGGCGCCGCCGAAGCATCGCTCCGCCGGGATGTTGAACTGCCGGCCGGCTTGCACGGCCCGGTCCGCGAAGTAGTCGGCGGTGGCCGTGATGCGGATGTCGAAGCCGAGAATCTTGGCTGCATCAAGGGCGCCTGCGGCGGCGCCCCGGCCCCGCCCGCCGCAGCCGATAAGCCCGACCTTGAACGTCTTACCTGCTGCTGCGGCCCTTGTGCCGAGGATGTTCGGGGCGCTGAGGGCGGCGCCCGCCCCCAATGCGGTTCGTACGAAGTCACGTCGTGATAGTGAGGCTGGCTTTTTCATAGGACAAATCCTTTCATCGATTGGTTTGTTGTCATGCTGAGCGGAACGGAGTGGAGCGAAGCATCCCGCCCGCAAATAGAAGGCATGCTTCGCATCGAAACCGACTCTAAATTCGAGGGCCATATCCTTCGTCCCTTCGGGACTCAGGATGACAACCATAGAATATTGAACCACTTCTGAACGCTTCGCACACAATCATAACAAGACCTGGTGTGCCTGACAAGGGCCGCGCATCGATACTGGATTCTCGATTCTCTCTGTCATTGCGAGGCCCGCAACGCGGGCCGTGGCAATCTCAGGCGTGCGACAGGTTGGAGCTACAACGCAACGCTGCTTACGCTGCAAATATTGGTTCTACGTGCCCAAGAATCGCGTTTATCGCCTTTAGGCTGCCAGCAGGCAGAAGGCCAGCCCCGGCCACCGCAGGCTTGTTCTGCTGGTAGCCGGTAAAGCGCAAAACGCAAATTCGGGTTCGCCAAAGTGCCCTTAAAGCCGATTTGATCGTTTATATTCGACAGTGCTATCGTAACTGCTTATGCAACAAGAGATTATGCTTGTCGGCAAAATCCAAGTAGCGTTGTAGTAATAGTATATGCCCACGCACCGGACTGTCAAGCATAAAATTCATATAACTGCCTTATTTTACAAAGAGTTATAACAATTGTTTTAACCCAAAATACTTTTGACGCTGGCATCAACAATATAGGCCTAACCTGCAATTTTGCAGAACTCATTTCTTACCCGGATTCAGCCAGTCTTTTAGGTTCTTGGCGAGGATTTCCACGTCCTGCTTCTCCATAATGTGCCGGACTATTGCCGGTTGGACCTTGAGCTTGAGCATTGCCTTGTGCGCCCTTTGCCAGAGCCGGTCTCGGCGGGCCGGCGTCTCGGCTAAGTAGAGCTCTGTTACCAGCTCGCCCAGCTTCTGGAGCGATATGGTGTCGAGGTTACCGTAATAGCCCGATATTACGCCCCTTTGGTACTCTGAATACTCATCCTTAGCCATACCGGAGGTCCTTTAACTTAAGCTCTGTGCGGAGACCCTTTTCGCCTCGTCGGAATGCCTCCGGCGAGGCGAAAATACTAGCCCAACTTTCGCAGTTGGGTGGCCAAATCGCGATTTCGAAAATATTTTTCCCGTATAACGCTTCAATAATGCCCCAAATGGTCTCAAACCCCACATGGTGAAGACCTATCCTGTTGCGAGCCAATGTTTCTGACGCCAAACTATCGGCATGTTTGTGAGAAGCTATAAACGCAAAAAGAACGGCAAGTGGCACGAATACTTCAGCGTCGTCGAGAACCGCAGAGTTGCCGACGGCACGACGGTTCAGCGAACGGTGCTGTATCTGGGCGAAATAACCACCACGCAGCAAGACACATGGCGTAAAACGCTGGAGGTCTTCGATGAGGATACCGGCAAACAGGAGCAGAAGTTGCTGTTCGCAGACCATGTCCAAATCGCAGAATGTGATATAGATTCGATAAGGGTAAAGCTTTCCCAGATGCAGTTATACAAGCCTCGCTCGTTCGGCGCCTGCTGGCTGGCCTGCTGGCTTTGGCAAAAGCTCGGACTTGATGAGTTCTGGTCGGGCAGGATTGACGGCGTGCGATCGGACATCCCATGGTCAAAGGTGCTCAAGCTGCTGGTGGTAAATCGTC
>Ga0315297_10002074_pt1 | contig 12567 bp, 10 predicted proteins | sample YL17G15_0_MG_FD_203628 | JGI IMG/M metagenome (GOLD analysis project Ga0315297, IMG submission 203628) | Sediment microbial communities from Yellowstone Lake, YNP, Wyoming, USA - YL17G15_0 | ecosystem: Environmental > Aquatic > Freshwater > Lake > Sediment | place: USA: Wyoming | collected... | reverse complement strand
GACTCATTTTGTTTCCTCGGTTTGAATTAGGCTTTTAAATTCCCCATAAGCCGGCTTGGTGGTTCCGTCGGGGTAGGTGAGACCCCAGTAATACTCGACCGCCTGGAGGTCGTTGGGGCCGGGCGTTCCCGGGGGATCCTCGAGGTGGAAATAAAAATATCCGGCCCCTCCGTTTTCCTCGGTAAACCGGGTTGATTTGCTCAGATATTGAACCTGGAGGTTTTCCGAATAACCTTTGGCGGCCGGTCCGGAGGGATAACCGGTTTCGAGGACCAGGACCGGTTTGTCGGTTAGACCTTTCGTATTTAGCACCGCGTCGGCCAGGAGCGAAGACATAATCGGGGAGGCGAAAAGGTAATTGGGATAAGCGCCGAGCCCGATGAGATCCAGGGGACCGGACCAGTCGCGGATTTTCTGGAGATAGGCCGGGTCGTGGATATTGAAATTCATCGTCGCCAGCGCGGAGGGATTGCCGGCCTTGATCCCGTCCGCCAGGGTTTTTAAAAGCCGGCGGCAGAATTCCGGGTCGGACCAGGCGTTGCCCACCCGCCAGCCGGCCACGCCGGTATGAACATAGGCCCAGTTCAGTTCATTTTCCAAATTCCAAATACCAATCCTGTCCCGGTATCTCCGGGCCAAGGCGGCGGCATGAAGATATGCCTGGGCCAGGTAGGCATCGCGTCCGATCCCGACATAATCCACGCAGGTGCCGAGGATGCAGGCCGAGCCGGTCCAGCCCTCGTCTTCCGGAGCGATCCGGGCCTGCGTGCCCGGGGCGAGGGGGGCGGTGGTGGCGTCGGCGATCAGGGGCAGGGGGGAAACCCCGGCCTGAATCAGGTTTTGGACGAAAGTGTCGAATTCGGTCCAGGTGAGGTGGTCGGCATATTCGTCAATCAGGTTTGAGTTTCCCGCGATGGATTCGAGGGAGGGGAGAGTCGCCGGATTTAAACGGAAGGTAGTGGCTTGGATTTTTGACCAGTCGAGCCAGAAGCGCCCATAGTTCACGCCCAAATCGTCCAGATTTCCAATCTGTTCCGGCAGGTTTCTTTGCCCGGGATTGAAAACCACCCCCCACTGGAAGCCGACCAGGATCGGGAGCAGGATGGAAGCCTGGGTCCCGTCCGGCCATTTCAGAGTAAGATCCAGATGGTTCAACCTGAATCGCCGCCCGTCAATCTCAACCTGAAATCGATAAATTATTTCCGTCGGGGATGATTCCCGTTCTCCATTTTCAAGCAAATCAATCTTTTCCTGATTGAGAGGACCCAGGTCGAGAACGGCTTCCTCTGGCATTTTGATACCTTTGGGAATACCGAGGCTAAAAGTAACCGCGCGGTTTTCGGCAGGGGAAATCCAGACGGGCTCGGCCTTGATCCAGATCCGGTTTTGAGCCGAAGAGGATGGGGATTTCTCGGAACAACCAGACAAAATAATAGCAGGGATAAAAACCAAAAAGGTTAAACAAAACCGCAGGGTTTTGGAATACCAAGTCAAATAGTTTTTTACATCTAGGGGGATAAATTTCATTTCCAAATATTTTAAGCTAACATTAATAAAATAAGGAGAGAGAATGAAATTTTTCAAAATATTCATTAAATTTTCCTGGGTATTTTGGTTTATTTTGGTTTTCGGTTGCCAGGGTGAAAAAGCCAAGATGCCATCTCCCGCCGCACCTTCAGACCTCGCGGCCACGGCGGTTTCGACCACCCAGATTGATCTGGCCTGGCAGGATCATACTGACTACGAGGAAGGCTTTCGGATCGAGCGGAAGACCGCGAGCAGCTCCTACGCGCTGCTCGCCGAGATCCCGCTGGATACGGTTTCTTATTCGGACACCGGTTTGAACCCGGATGCCGCCTATTCCTACCGGGTTTACGCTTTTAACCAGGCCGGTGATTCCAATTATTCCAACGAGGTTACCGTCCAGACCCTGAGCAATCTCCCCGGCGCCCCCTCCGGGCTCGTGGCCGAGGCGGTTCCCGGCCACCAGATCAATCTTTCCTGGTCGGCCGGTTCCAACAATCAAGACGGTTTTGAGATTGAACGCAAAGCGGGAGACACGGGCACTTACGTTTCCCTGGGCACCTTGGGAGCCGGTGTTCTTACTTATTCCGACGTTAATCTTACCCCGGGCGTTGATTATTATTACCGGCTCAGGGCTTTCAACCTTTACGGAAATTCCATTTTTTCCAACGAAGCATCCGCCCGGGCCCTGGAGCCGGCCAGCCAGGTCTCGGCGGGGGGATTTCATACCTGCGCCTTATTGCCCGGGGGGAAGGTTCAATGCTGGGGGGATAATTCCTACGGCCAGCTCGGAAATGGGACCACCACCAGCGTGAATGTCCCGGTCCCGGTTTCGGGCTTGACCGAGGAGGTAGCCGCCATCTCGTCCGGGGATTCCCATACCTGCGTTTTAACCCACTCCGGCGGAGTTAAATGCTGGGGGCGGAACGATGATGGACAGCTGGGAATGGGAGACAGCACCGGTCCGGAATCATGCTGGGAAAATATCCCTTGCAGTAAGTCCCCGGTAGACGTGACGGGGCTTGGCTCCGGGGTCGCCGTGGTTTCCGCGGGGATGCGGCACACCTGTGCGGTCATCGGGGCGGGAAAGGCCGAATGCTGGGGCTATGACGGCTACGGCCAGCTCGGGGATGGAAACAAAACGGGCCGGAGCGCCGTCCCGGTGGACGTGGCGGGTTTCGCTTCCGGGGTGACCGGGATTTCCGCCGGAGCCTATCATACCTGCGCGGTAACCAGCGTGGGAGCGGTGAAGTGCTGGGGGTGGAATGATTCGGGGCAGTTGGGGATCGGAACCAACAATGGCCCGGAATACTGCACCGCTGATCTCAGCTGCAGTTCCACCCCCCTCGGCGTATCCGGAATCACCTCGGGATTCACGGCCGTTTCCGCCGGCGGATTGCACTCCTGCGCCTTGAATTACCAGGGAAGGATTCAGTGCTGGGGGTATAACGGGGACGGGGAACTGGGGGACGGGGGTTCCTCCGGCTACAATGCCAATCCCGTCGGAGTTTTTTATTTTAACACTGATTTATCTTTATCCAACGACGGGGCCCAAGAAATTTCCGCGGGGGCCTATCATACCTGTGCTTTGACTACCGGGGGCGGCTTGAAGTGCTGGGGCACTGGTGAAGCCGGTCAGCTGGGGAATGGAACCACGGTCAGATCGAAGATCCCGGAAGCGGTGACCGGATTGTCTTCCGGGGTAATCGGGGTTTCTTCCGGGGCCTGGCATACCTGCGCTTTAATCGAAGGAGGGTGGGCCAAGTGCTGGGGTAATAACGATTACGGACAGCTCGGGGATGGGACCCAGACCCTCAGTGACACCCCTGTAGGCGTGGTTGGGATAGGCCCATGAGGTTATTGACGCATAGCGAGGAATGATGAATTGTCAAGTAATCAAGGGGAATAATCTATTGTTTTTATTTTTCCGAAAAGAGTAAAATATAAGCAATAGGGGTTATTATAAGTCAAAATCACGGTGTTCAAATTTCTGGTTGGAGGGCAAAGCTATCGCCTTAAATAAAGACCAGAAAAACCAACTTAACCAGCCAGGCGGAGGGAAGTCGTGAAGAAATTCGGTCGGTTTGGCTTCATGGCTTTCGGGATGGTTTTGGTTGGCCTGATCTTTTGCTGGGGAACAGGTTGCTCCAGCGACAAGCCCAAGGACAAGGAAAATATCGCCAAGGGCAAATCCCTCCTGGCGGAGGGCAAAGGCGACGACGCCCGGGTGATATTCTCCGCGGAACTGAGCGACAATCCGAACAGTTGCGATGGCTTGTACGGAAGGGTTCTCGCCGATTTCCAGGCCCTTTTAAGGCTGACCAACGACCTCCTGGCCGCCGGGGCCGGACTGTTGGTGGGGGGGATCGAACCGAAAATGGTGGTGGATGCCTACCCCTACCTTGATTCCTTCCTGGATCCGTTCCGGAAAAATTTTATCGAGATGGAGGCGGATACCGACCGGATCGCGGAACTCAATTGCACCTTTTTTACCGACTCTTATAAAATCCTGCTGACTGCCGAGGGAGAAGACCCCGTCCTGAACGTCGTGCTTTCGGGGGAATGGTCCAAGGTTGAAGCCCTGTTTATCGGGGGCCAGCTCCACATGATTCTGGGCCTGATCGATTACATCTCCGCCCATAACCTAATGGTGGATCTGGATAGTCTCCTGAATATGGTCCAGTTCGACGTCCAGGGAAGCAAGTTTATCTTCCAGGCGCGCTCCCTGGGAGGATTTATCCAGGTCAATCCTTATTTTCTGGGCCAGAGCGAGAACCGCTGGGAAATGATGGGAAAGGTGGACGATGAATGGGCGGAAGGGCTGGCGGAGTACTCCGGGATGCTCGAGGCGCTTGAGTCGGAGAAAGATGATCCTTCCGATGATATCGTGGGATTTATCGATAATGATAATAACGGTTTCAGCGCGGGTGATGAAATCACCCTGGGAACCGAACGGGTCAGCACCGTGGGCGGTTCCACCTTCCTGGGACGGATCAGGGTTCTGGTCCCGGATTATGTCTCCCGCGATGTTATCCTGAGCTTGAAGGGCTTTCTGGATAAAGCCCGGGCGGCCCTGGAAGCCGTGGACGGCGGGGGCCCGGCGGAGCGGATCGTGCTGGCGGATCTCAACCCGGTGCTGGAGGTTTTTTACCGGGAGATCGGGGCTGCGCTTTCCTTCACTCCGACCCAAACCTTTCCGGATGTAATCCAGCTGGACCTCAAGGCCTTTTTCACCGATCCCAAGCCGCTCCGGAATTTTCTACCGGCGATCTCGGAGGTGCGGAGCGGGGTTTACGAATTCATGATCGAAGGCGAGGCGGCTCCGGGCGCGGGTTGCCCTTCGGAATGTATGGCCGACGGGGTGACGATCGTGGTGGGGGATGCCACCCATTTCCAGGATGGCTACCTGATCCCGGCCGATTGTATTACCGCGGAGGCGGACGGAATTATTAACCCGATTCCTTATGTCGCTTTTGCTGATCCGACTTTTAACGGACTGCTCTGGGTCAACCTGGAACCGATTGATGATAACGTGGGTTCCTGCCCGGCCGACCCGGCCGGGTACCAGACCGCAAACCGGTATTCTTTAAACAAGTTGATCGCCGGTCTGATCGTGGGGAAAATTCAGATCCCTGATTTCGGGATTTTTTTCTAAGGCCTGGTCCGGGGGGCAGAAAAGATTCCTTCTGGATCAACTTTTCCGGTTAAAAAAAGAGAGCGGCATGAAAGCGCCAAGATTAATTAAGGCCCTGGTCTGGGTAGGGGCAGCGGTTACCATTTTCGGTTTTCCGGGCACCCTCCAGAAATACCCCCGGGATTTGATGCAAAAGATAGTTAACAGCCTGAGGGAATCCCGGGCCAGGTAACTTCCCCCGCGGCCAGATGATCCGGATTGGCACCTCGGGCTACAGCTACGCGGACTGGCGCGGATTTTTTTATCCTCCCCAACTGGCCGAAAAGGATTTCCTGGAATATTACTCCCGCCAATTCAACGTCTGCGAGCTGAATTTTACCTATTACCAGATCCCCAGCACCAAAACCTTTGACCGGATGATTGAGAAATCCGGGGGAAAGGTTGAGTTTGTCGCTAAAGCTCACCAATCCATCACCCACAGCCGGGACGCCGGGATCGAGGGAATCACCCGTTTCGGGAAATCGCTGGAGCCGCTCTGGCGGGCCAAGTTGCTGGGGGGAATTCTTTTCCAGTTTCCCTTTTCTTTCAGGTCCGACAAGATCAACTACGAGTACGTGCGGAGGCTCCGGGATTCTTTTGCCGATCTTCCCCTGGTGGCGGAATTCCGGAAACGCTCCTGGATCAAGGAGAGAACCTTTGATTTTCTCCGGGAGATCAATATCGGGTTCTGCAACGTGGATGAACCCCAGTTGCCGGGATTGATGCCGCCTACGGCGGAGGCCACTTCCGAAATCGGGTATTTCCGCTTCCACGGCCGGAATAAGGCCAAGTGGTGGGAGCACGAGGATCAGGCCGAGCGTTATGATTATCTATATGCCGAGGAGGAGTTGCGGGAGTGGGTACCCCGGATTCGGAGCGTGGAATCGAAAACCAAAATAACATATGTTTTTACCAATAATCATTTCCAGGCCAAGGCGGTAACCAACGCTGGGATGTTGAAGGACCTGTTGAAAAAAGAGGAAAAGGAAGAGCCAGAGAAATAAAATTCATTCAAACCAACATGGTTTTTTATCTTGAGTGAGAGTTCCGAGTTCTATCATTACTGTGTAAACAGGAATCTAGAACTTATTGATTTTTCTGGATTCCGGATCAAGTCCGGAATGACAATCAAAGGAAAAGGGTTTCCGACGCATTACCCGAGCGGGATTAATTAATCATGGGAAAAAAGCCTAAATCCAAAAAGAAAACCTCGGGGAAAATCTGGATCCTGGTTCTGATCCTGGCTCTGGGTTTTTGCGCTTGGGTTTACTGGGGGAATATCCCGGAACGCCCCCGGCCGGTTTCACCCCCAGCCCGGCCGCAGGCGGTTGCCCCGGGTGGAGGTGGGCAAACCGGGATGGTACCGGGCGGGGTAAAATCTTCCCTGCCGGCGGGAAAACCAACCCGGTCTGTGGCGGGAAAAATAAATCCCGCTGATAACGAGGAACAATCCTTAATGGAAAAAATCCAGCGCAGCGAAGCGGCGGGGAGGATGGAGGAAGCGGCCCGGTCCCGGTTTGAACTTTCGGATTTGTATCTGCAAAAAGCCCTCTGGGAGTGGACCGAGTTCGGGCGGAAAGAACCGGACCCGGATTTGATCCGCGGGGCCCGGGGGGAACTTGACGAGGTGATCCGCCGGCGGCCGGGAACCGAGCTGGCGGCGGAGGCCCAGCTCCGGCGGGCGAAGATTTATCACAATGGCTTGAGCGGTCTCTGGGATCAAGCCCATCGGAAGGAGGCCCGGGAGGAGTTGAACAAGGTCCTGGAGGCTTATCCTCGCAGTTCCGCCGCCCGGGAGGCCAGGGAAATGCTGGCTAATCTGGGAAAGTGAGAAGTATTTTGCAGATCGAGGTCGAACGCAAAGCCTGGGTTCCGGATCCGGAAAAACTCGAAAGGGAGATCCGGAAGATCGCCCGGCCGGGAAAAACCGGGCGCAAAGCCGATTTTTATTATGCCCCCGCCGGGGATCGGGACCCGATCAAGAACTGTTTCCGGATCAGGCTGGAAGGGGGCAAATCCTGGGTGACCTTCAAGGATAAAAAAATCCTGCGCCAGAGCGAGATCAACCGGGAAACGGAAGTGCCGATCAAGAATCCCGCCCTTTGGGCCGGGCTTTTCGAAAGTGTCGGTTTCCGGATGTTTGTCCGGAAAGAGAAGCATTCCCGAATCTATCGGCACCGGCAGGATCCGGAAATCACCATTGAGCTCAACCGGGTTTCCGACCTGGGGAACTTCATCGAGGTGGAGATTCTCTGCCGGGAGAAAAGGGAAGCGCCGCAGGCCCTCCGGAAGATCGAAAAGGTTTTCCGGGATCTCGGGATCGGCCGCCGGGAGGTAGAACCGCGGCTTTATATTGAAATCCTTTGGGAAAAGATGAAAGGAAAAAGATACAGGTTCCATCCGCGCGCCCGGGGCCTGGAAAGGGCCTATTCCTTGCCTGCGCGTGATTGACAGGCCGGGGGGATCGGCATTACTTTTGAAAGGTTTTTAGGGTGTTGGAAATGTTCATGGCGGTGTAGCTCAGTCGGTAGAGCAAGCGGCTCATATCCGCTAGGTCGGGGGTTCAAGTCCCTCCACCGCCACCAGTCTTAATCGCCGGAAATCCTGGGCCTTGAGTATTTTCCCGAATAAAGTGAATTTTGAGAATCCCCTTAATGAATTATTCTCACCCTCCCCTTTATCCCCTCCCGTCGAGGGAGGGGAGGTTGTAATCAGATGGAATTTGAAGCCCTGCCTTGTGAGGCAGGCATTATTAACAATATATTCCTCCCCCTTGAGGGGGGAGGGCAGGGTGGAAAGGAATTGTTTTGAGCAAGAGCAATAAAAACATTTTCACCCGGAAGGTCGCGGAAACCATCCGGAAATATCAAATGATTGAACCCCATGACCGGGTTCTGGCGGCCGTTTCCGGGGGGCCAGATTCCACGGCCCTGCTCCTGGCGCTCCGGGAGCTCCGGGAACGCCTGGGTTTTGAACTGGCCGTGGCTTGCTTCCACCACGGTCTCCGGAAGGAAGCCGGCCGCGAGTTGGAATGGGTCCGAAAAAAATCCATGAGCCTGGGAGTGCCTTTTTTCGCCGGGAAAGCGGGAAAAGATTTAAAGAAGAAGGATTCCCGTTCCCCGCAGGAAAGGGCCCGCCGGGCCCGGTATGATTTCCTGGGAAAAATCGCCGGGGAAAACGGGTTCAACCGGATCGCGCTCGGTCATACCGCTACCGACCAGTCCGAAACAGTCTTGTTGGAAATCATCCGGGGAACGGGACGATCCGGTCTCGCCGGTATTCCTCCCCGGCGTCCCTTAAGCCCAAAATCCGGAAACTCCATCATGGTAATCCGCCCCCTGCTGGAGAGAACCCGGGAAGAGATCGTCGGATACCTCCGGGAAAAGAAGACCAACTGGCAGGAAGACCGGTCCAACCGGGATCCTAAGTACCTTCGCAACCGGATCCGGGGGAGGATTATGCCGGTGATTAGAAAGGAGGTTGCTCCCCACCTCGATAAAATGGTTCTCCGGCTTTCGGAGATTTTAAGGGATGAAGAGGAATTTCTGGAGACCTTGGCCCAGGAAGCTTTTAAAAAATGCCGATTGACTGAAGATGAAGGCATTAGTTTGTCAGTAGCAATGCTTGGGAGCCTGCCTCCGGCGATTCGCCGGAGGGTTTTACGTTTAGCCATTTCCAAGGTTAAGGAGAATCTGCCACCCCCGGGCTGGGAGGTTCTCCGCGAGCTGGAGGTAGTTTTGGGTCCGGGAAGACCGACCCGCCGGCTTTCACTTCCGGGCGGAGTGCGGGCGGAGCGATTTTGCGATCGACTGAGAATTACCCCCGGGGGTCAAAAGCGAAGAAATCGATAAAGGGAATTGACGAATGACGAATGACGAATGACGAGTGAAAAACCAAGAAATTGACGATTGACGAATGGGAAAAGATAGGGTTCAAGGGTTCCAGGGTCCAAGGGGCCAAGCACAGCGCAAAGAGCATAGTGCATAGAGAGGTAGCCGCAACCTTTAGGTTGCGTAATTCAAGGAGGGCAAGGCTTTAGCCTTGCGAATAGTTTTGAGTTAGCCCGAAAGACCCGAGACCAGAGACCCGAGACCAGAGACCAGAGACAGATGATGACAGACGGAAGATTGAAGTTTGGGAAAACATTTCCTATTATTCAAGTATGAAAAATATCTCGAAAAATTTAATGCTCTGGGCGATTATCATCCTGACCATGATCGTGCTGTTCAATCTCTTCCGCCAGGAAAAGAAAAAAGTAACGGAGCTGAAATATTCCGAGTTTATCAGTTCGGTCGAGCTGGGGAAGATCACCGAGGTGACCATCGACGGCCGCCGGATCAAGGGTACCCTCGGGGACGAGGCTTTCACCGTGATCGACCCGGGAGACCAGGATTTGATTCGCTTCCTGAAGGAGAAAAAGGTCCAGATCAGCGCCAAGATTACGGACGAGAACTGGACCTGGAAGGGGTTCCTGATCACCTGGATACCTTTCCTTTTGATCATTGTTCTCTGGGTAGTAATTTACCGGCAGATCCAGACCGGGGGAGGCAAGGCCCTTTCCTTCGGGAAGAGCCGGGCCCGGCTCCTGACCGAGAGCCAGCACAAGGTGACCTTCAAGGACGTGGCCGGGATTGACGAGGCCAAAAACGAACTGGAAGAGATTATCGAGTTCCTGCGCGATCCCCAGAAATTCACCCGCCTGGGGGGAAGAATTCCCAAGGGGGTTTTGCTGGTCGGCCCCCCCGGAACGGGGAAAACCCTCCTGGCCCGGGCGATTGCCGGAGAGGCCGAGGTGCCTTTCTTTTCCATTTCCGGCTCCGATTTCGTCGAGATGTTTGTCGGGGTCGGGGCCTCCCGGGTGCGGGATCTTTTCAACCAGGGGAAAAAGCACGCCCCCTGCATCATTTTCATCGACGAGATTGACGCGGTGGGGAGGCAAAGGGGCGCCGGGCTGGGAGGAGGCCACGACGAGCGGGAACAGACCCTGAACCAGCTCCTGGTGGAGATGGACGGGTTTGAGTCCAATGAAGGGGTGATCCTGATTTCGGCCACCAACCGTCCGGATGTGCTGGACCCGGCCCTGCTGCGCCCGGGCCGGTTTGACCGCCGGGTGGTAGTGCACCGTCCGGATCTGAATGGGCGGGTGGGAATCTTGAAAGTGCACACGCGCAAAACCCCTCTTGCCGATGATGTCAACCTGGAAACCATTGGCCGGGGAACCCCCGGTTTTTCCGGGGCGGATCTGGAGAACTTGGTTAACGAGGCGGCCCTCCTGGCGGCCCGGAAAAACCAGGATAACCTGAAGATGCCCGATTTTGAAGAAGCCAAGGACAAGGTCTTGATGGGTGTGGAACGAAAATCCATGATCATCAACGAAGAGGAGAAGCGCCTGACCGCTTATCACGAGTCGGGGCATACCCTGGTGGCCAAGCTCACCCCGGGGGCGGATCCGATTCATAAGGTGACCATCGTCCCCCGGGGGATGTCCCTGGGGGTGACCCAGCAACTCCCCATCGACGACCGCCATAATTACACCCGGGATTATCTGCTCGCGATGGTCACGGTCCTGCTCGGGGGCAGGGCGGCGGAGGAAATCGTGCTCGGTTCGATCACCACCGGGGCCGGCAACGACCTGGAGCGCGCCACCGAAATCGCCCGCAAAATGGTCTGCGAATGGGGGATGAGCGAAAAACTCGGGCCCCTGACCTACGGGAGAAAGGACGAACTGATCTTTTTAGGGCGGGATTTCGTCCAGTCCAAGGACTACAGCGACACTACCGCCCGGCTGATTGACCAGGAAGTCAAGCGCATCGTTTCGGAATGCCATGAACGGGCCCGATCGATTATCCAGGCCAACCGGGAGACCCTGGAGCGCCTGGCCACCGCCCTCCTGAAAAAAGAGGTGTTGGACGGGCCGGAGATCGAGGAGATCATCCAGGGGAAAAATAGCGTCCCCGATTCCGGCGGCGACCAAAAAAACGAATCGGCATCGCCAGTTTGAAGCGGTTTCTATCCGACAGGCGAGAAGGTATTGCCAGTTATTGATCGCAAAAAATAAAAAAGCAAATATTTTGGGGGCACGGCCGAATGTGCCCCTATTTTTTTATGAAGCGGATTTGTTTTAAAAATCGGATCCTGGAACTGGACGGGGTTCCCCTGATAATGGGGATTCTGAATGTCACCCCGGATTCTTTTTACGACGGGGGCCGTTATTTCGACCGGTCCCGGGCGGAGGAGAGGGCCTTCCGGCTGGTGGAGGAGGGCGCGGACCTTCTGGATATCGGGGGAGAATCAACCCGTCCCGGTTCGGATTCAGTCACTCCGGAGGAAGAAATCCGCCGGGTGGTTCCGCTGATTGAATTTCTGGCCGGGAGGATACCCATCCCGATTTCCATTGATACTTACAAGGCCGAGGTCGCCCGGGTTTCCCTGCAGGCCGGGGCGGAGATGATCAACGACATCAGCGGGTTGACCTTTGACCCGGACCTGGTCTCGGTGGTGGCGGAGTCGGGTGTACCGGTGGTTCTGATGCATACCCTCGGGCGGCCCCAGGTGATGCAGGAAAACCCGGTTTATCGGGATTTAATTGCGGAAATCAAGGAGTTTCTGGCCGGGGCGATTCAAAAAGCCGAGAGGAGCGGGGTCAGGCCGGAAAATATTATTATCGATCCCGGTATCGGTTTCGGAAAAACGGTGGAACATAATCTGGAGATCATTAACCGCCTGGCGGATTTTCAGGCCCTGGGCAAGCCGGTGATGGTGGGTCCTTCCCGGAAGTCTTTTGTCGGCAAGATCCTGGACGAGCCGGTTGACGAGCGGCTGGAGGGCACCCTGGCGGCGGTGGCGATTGCCGCCTGGAATGGGGCGGAAATTATCCGGGTGCACGATGTCCGGGCGGCCCGGAAAGTGGTCCGGATCGTAACCGCGATAAAAAATGTGAAAAGGGAAAAGCTTGCCCTGAGCGAAGTCGAAGGGTAAAAAGAAAAAGATATTTATTAAACGTGAAAAACAAGAAGTGAAAAGGAAATAAAAAAGCTTGGAAATATTTTAATCGGGGTTTAAAATAATAACAGCTTTTGAGGGGATTATTTAATATTTTTCACTTTTTACCTTTCACTTTTAACTGGTTATGCCGGATTTCTTTCACGGTTTTAATTGGCTCCGGGATGTCATTGACATCCTGATCGTGGCCTATGTGATCTACCGGATGATCCTCCTCATCCGGGGCACCCGGGCCGCGCAAATGCTGATCGGCCTCGCGGTGGTCGTCGGCGCTTTTATCATCTCCCAGCGTTTGGAACTCATTACTCTGAGCTGGATCCTGGATAACCTGCTCAGCTCGATTGTCCTGATCATCATCGTGATTTTCC
>Ga0315297_10002073_pt1 | contig 12569 bp, 11 predicted proteins | sample YL17G15_0_MG_FD_203628 | JGI IMG/M metagenome (GOLD analysis project Ga0315297, IMG submission 203628) | Sediment microbial communities from Yellowstone Lake, YNP, Wyoming, USA - YL17G15_0 | ecosystem: Environmental > Aquatic > Freshwater > Lake > Sediment | place: USA: Wyoming | collected... | reverse complement strand
CAGACGGATGGATCGCTCCGATATCCGACGCTGCACCAGCAGGCGGGCGCGGCCGCGCTTGCCGCCTGCGAGATCGGTTCTTCCGCGGCGCCCAAGCCGAGGCTTCTCGAAGGACGCCCGCCGGCCCACGGGACGACCTGCCGAGTCAACAGTTCCCGATGATCTTGCCTACTCAAGGCCAGACCCACCCAGCTGCCATACCGAAGCGCGCGCTGCGTCACCCCTTCTGGCACGATTCCTCTTTCCGGCCCTGGCGGCGGCCGGCGCGGCGTTGGCCATGGTTTCGTTCGCGAACACGCTCGTCAAGTTCGTGCAGCGCCGCCGCGGAGAAGGGCGCATGCGCCTCTTTCCCCTGGTCATCAATATCGTTGCGATGGTATTTCTCGTAGTCCTGCCCCTCACGCACCTTCTGCGCGCGATGACTCCCTCGGGCGATGGGGCCCCACGAATTCACACGGGATTCGGCGCCTGGCTGGGCGCGGAGGGGTATCCGCTACCGAGTCCCCACCGCGGCGTCGACATCGCAGGCAGCATGGGAGCCGATGTGCTTGCGGCAGCCGACGGCCGCGTGACCGTGGCGCGGGACAACCGCGATTCGTGTGGTCTGATCGTCGTCATCGACCACGATCCTGGCCCCTACCGAACGGTCTACTGTCACTTCTCCGTGATCGCCGTTCGGGTCGGGGACAGTGTCAAGCGCGGCGAGCGCATCGGGGCAGTCGGCACATCGGGGCAGCGTGCGTTCTTCGGCTTCGAGCACGTGCACCTGGAGGTGCAGAGAGGACGCGACGTGAGGGACATCGAAGACCCTCTCCCGCGGATTGTCGGATGTTTCAACGAGACGAAGCTCTACGCCGTGGACCGCTTGGTGCTCACATATCCGGTGAAGTGCTGAGCGGCGGCGCCCGGCGGCGCATCTCACCCTATTCGTCACGGCACGATGAGGCAGGCACAGCATGGTGTGCGCGAAAGCCTTCTTTGATCTTCAACTGCACTTTGCGCACAGAGTGACAGCCCTCTCCGGACTCCCCTTGACACGCGTGTTGCTCGAATACACCAATCTGTACGTCCGGTTCGGGTTGGGTCGCGACTTTCACCCAGCGCATCCGACCTGGGTGGCATACCTGGCAGGCCTGCAGGACACCAACGATCAGCGCGAGTGGACCTATCGCTTCTACGTGACGAGAGCCGCGGCGATGGCGGGGCCGCCTGTCACGGCCACCTTTGGCTGCTTCTCTTATGCGCTGTTGCGTGGGGACCGCATCCGCCTCCACTTCCGGAACGCCGACACGGAGGGGCACTCTTCCCTTGGCGTGGCCTGCGTGGGGCAGCGGCGTGCGGACCTGACCGCCCTCTTTGCACACGTGCAACGGACCCTGCATGAGCGGATCCACGTGGTGGGAGTGTCGTGGCTGTACAATCTCGAGGCGTATCGTCGCCTGTTTCCGGTGTCATACGTCGCGACGGCGCGCGTGCTCGTCGATCGCTTTCAATCGATGCCGCTCTGGGGGCAATTTCTGGATCGGCATGGCGACGTCAAAGAACACATGACGCGACCGTTTCTAGAGCGTCTGGAGCGGCAAGCGAGTGTCGAGCGCCGGCACGACTGCTTTCCTTTTCCGGTGCTCGCAGTCGAGGCTCCAGTGGGGGAGTTCCATGATTTCTACGGCATCTCGTCACGCCGCCACCCGACCGAGGCGTCCAGCTGACGCCTGGCGTTGGGCGCCTGAACTGTCGTAGTCGAAGCATTCTCATCGGAGGGTCATCCATGATCATCGCCCTGCCCTCGCCTCGTATCGCCTCGACCACGGTGCGATGGGCGGCGCGGCGGGGCGCCAAGATCGTCTTTCATCCCCACCACACGGGGAGCGATCACGACGGTGTCCGTCTGACGCAGTGGGGCGCGGCGAGCAACCGTTACTACGAGAAGGCGATGATGATGCGCAGCATCGAGAACACGATCGACTTTGCCAGTGTCAACTATGCTTTGCGCTTCCAGGAATCGGCGACGAGTCTCATCGCCCCGTCAGGCCAGTGGAAGGCGCACTTACCCTATGGGCAGGAAGGCGTACTGGTGCAGGCCATCAACGTCGAGGAAGCAACCGGTTTGCTCGCCACTCGATACGCACCCGAGCGTTATCAAGACTCCGGGTTGGAGTGAGCGTCCAACATCGCATGCAGCCGCCGCCGGACGCGGTCACACGCCCTTGTGATACCCTTCGGGTATGGTTAACCCAGCGCGCGGACTCGAATCGAAGGCCCTGAAGCTCTCGCGCCGGGACCGCGCCCGGCTCGCGCAACGCCTCCTCTCGAGCCTCGATCAGGAAGCAGATGCGGATGCTGAGCAACTCTGGCTTGAGGAGGCGGAGCGGCGCCTGGGCCAGCTTAAGTCCGGAAAGGTCCTCGGGATTCCTGCAGAGAAGGTTATCAAGAAGGCTCGCTCCTCGCTTCGGTGAGAAGCGTTGAGTTTCATCCCGAGGCACAGGACGAGTTCATTTCGGCAGCCCGGTTCTACGATAGCCAAACGGCCGGGCTCGGACTGGACTTCATCCTCACGGTTCAGCGCACGTACGAACGGCTGCTCGAGTTCCCTGCCACAGGCCCGCCGTTTGGCCGCCTGCTCAGGCGTCTACTGGTTCCCAAGTTTCCTTACGGCCTGCTGTATCGTGTCGAGCCTCAGCGCATCTACATCGTGGCGGTCATGCACCTTCACCGTCGACCCGGCTACTGGCGGTCACGGCTCTGAAGCGACGCGGGCGCGCTCAACTGAGCCGTCGAACAACCCGCTGCAGCGGCTCGGTGCTCGCGTTGCTCGCTCCGGCTGCTGAGCCCGACCTTTCGCGTCTCGCACCCGGTCTTGAGCGGCGCACAGTCCGCCGCATGGCCGGTGTCGGGCGTGAGTGCGACGCCGCTCAAACCGGGATGGAAGGAGAGTAAGACCCGCGCTTACCCCCGGCCGTGACGGGCAAGCGCGGAGAGCACCGCCCGGAGCGACGCCGTGATGATATTCGGATGCACGCCCACGCCCCAGCGAAGCGCGCCGTCGACGCCGATGGTCTCGACGTAGGCGGCCGCCGTGGCGTCGGCGCCCTGGCCGACGGCGTGCTCCGCGTAGTCGACCACGTCGAGGGTGACGCCCAGCCCGCCGCGCAGCGCGTCCACAAAGGCGGCGATGGGACCATTGCCGGTGCCGGTCACCGTGCGGTTGGCACCGTCCACCACGAGATGGGCCGTGATGCGCGTGCTCTCGTTGCCGGCCTCCGAGACCAGCTCGTGGCTGCGCAGCCCGTAGACCGGCCGCTCCGGCAGGTACGCGGCCTTGAACGCGTCCCACATGGCCGCCGGGCTGATCTCCGTGCCGCTGTCCTCGGTGATGGTCTGGATGGTCTTCGAGAATTCGATCTGCAGCCGCCGGGGCAGGTCGAAGCCGTGCTCGGCCTTCATGATGAAAGCCACGCCGCCCTTGCCCGACTGGCTATTGACCCGGATGACGGCCTCGTAGGTGCGGCCCACGTGCTTCGGGTCGATGGGGAGATAGGGCACCTCCCAGACCTTGTAGTCCTTCGGCAAGGCCTCCATGCCCTTCTTGATGGCGTCCTGGTGGGAGCCCGAGAAGGCCGTGTAGACGAGATCACCCACGTACGGATGGCGCGGGTGAACGGGCAGACGATTGCAGTACTCGGCCACGCGACGCAGCGCGTCGATGTCGGAGATGTCCAGCTCGGGATCGACGCCCTGGAGGAAGAGGTTCATGGCCAGCGTGATCACGTCGACATTGCCGGTGCGCTCGCCATTGCCGAACAGCGTGCCCTCGACACGGTCGGCGCCGGCCAGCACGCCGAGCTCGGCGGCCGCCACCGCGCAGCCCCGGTCATTGTGCGGGTGGAGCGAAAGCACGAGGCGGTCGCGGCTGGAGATCTTCCGCAGGAACCACTCGATGGTATCGGCGTAGACGTTCGGGGAATACATCTCCACCGTGGCCGGCAGGTTCAGGACGATCTTGCGGTCCGAGGTCGGCTCGATCACGTCCATCACGGCCTCGCAGATCTCCACGGCGAACTCCACCTCCGTGCCCGTATAGCTCTCGGGAGAGTACTCGTAGAAGATCTCCGTCCCCGGCAGCGTCTCCTCGAGCTTGCGGCAAAGCTTCGCCGCGTTGACGGCGATATCGACGATGCCGGGCTTGTCGAGGCCGAACACCACGCGGCGCTGCAGGATGGAGGTGGAGTTGTAGAAGTGCACGATGGCGCGCCGGGCGCCCAGCAGGCACTCGTACGTCCGCTGGATGAGCTCGGGCCGGCACTGGGTCAGCACCTGGATGGTGACGTCGTCCGGCACCAGGTCCTCCTCGATGAGGAGGCGCACGAAGTCGAAGTCGGGCTGCGACGCTGAGGGGAAGCCGACCTCGATCTCCTTGAATCCCATCGCGACGAGGGTCTCGAACATGCGCCGCTTACGCTCCGGGTCCATCGGATCAATGAGGGCCTGGTTGCCGTCGCGCAGGTCCACCGAGCACCAGCGGGGCGCCTTCAGGAGCTTCTTGCCCGGCCAGGTGCGGTCGGGCAGCTCGAGAGGCATGAAGGGGCGGTACTTGTCGAAGGCCATCTTCTTCGGCGTCACTGGTCGCGGTGGCATATGACTCCTCGTCAGGCTCGGGTGCGAGCCGGAAAACAAAAAACCCCCTGGCGACACTGTCGCAGGAGGCTCGGCGAGCGCAGGTTTGCGCTCGCCGCTACATAAGCAGTAGGCCCAGAAACATGTTCATAGCGGCCCAAGACTGCCAGCGAATCCACCCGATGTCAATCCCCTCGTCAAGAGCGCCGGGCTACCCGGCCAGAGAGGCCGCCGAGCTGGCCGGCGAGGGCTCGACCTGCGCCGCCGTCGTCAGCCGGCCCGGCAGCAGCGAGACGAAGATGGTGGTGAGGGTGGCGAGGCCCGCCATGACGAGCAGCAGGGTGGCGAAGCCGGCGGTCTTGACCGTCGGACCAAGCAGGTACACCGCGAGGGAGCTGACCCCGAACGACACGGCGAGCCGCGTGCCCGCCACCCGCGAGCGCATGCGGTCATCGACGTACTGGACGATCAACGCGTCGATGAACGGGATGGCGCCGAAGACGAGAACCATGATGCCCAGGAGAAGCGCGTAGAGCGGCCAGCCGCTCGCATGGGCGGCGAGGACGAAGAGCGGCACGTTCGCCGCCGCCATGGGCAGCCAGATGCGCTTGAGCGGGAAGCGGTCGAGGAGCTTGCCCACCACGAGCTGGGCAAACGAGGCGACCGTGTACACCGCGGCCAGCAGCGCCCCCAGCGTGGCGGGATCGTCCACGGTGCCGCGGAGGCGCTCCGTGAGGAGCTGGCCGTTACCATTCGTGGTGAAGTTGAAGAGGAGGCTCCCCGTGATGGCGGCCAGCGTCATCACCAGGAACGCGCGCACGATCATCGCCTGCGGAAGCGCCATCAGTTTTTTCGGCTTCCGCGCCGGCGGCGCGTCCTCGCGCGGGACCAGAACGGCGAAGAGCGCGGCGCAGAGGAGTGCGACGGCAGCGGGCACGGCGAAGGCCGCCCGCCATCCCAGCTCCTTGACGAGGAAGCCGGTGAGCACCGCCGCCACGGCGATGCCCAGATTGCCCGCAAGCCCGTTCACGCCGATCGTGAAGCCGGGCTTGCGCGCGTTCTGCAGGAGCATGGGGATGCCGACCGGGTGGTAGATGGACGCGAAGGCGCCCATCACGGTGAGGGCCCCCGCGAGGTGCCAGGGGCTCGACGCCATCGTGATGAGGAGCCCGGAGGCGCCCATGCCGACGAAATACACCACCATCATGGCGCGCCGCCCCCACAGGTCGCCGAGGCGACCGGCCGGGAGCGAGCCGAGCCCGAACATCAGGAAGGCCCCCGAGGTATAGGGCATGAGGTCCTGCCAGAGCATGCCCCACTGAGTGGCGATGGCCCCGACCGCGGTGGCGAAGATCAGCAGAAAGAGATGATCAAGCGCGTGGCCCACATTGAGCAGCAGCGAGGTCGGCATTGGGGTCAGGTCTTGAATTACTGCATCACGTCCGGCGGATTTCCTCGACAACCGAGGCGTAGACCGAGCGGAGCGCGGCCGTATCCGACGAGTAATTGATGATGGTAGCACCGAGGGCGATCATCTGCCGCACGCCCTCCACGCTGTCCGCGATCATGGCCACCGCCTTGCCGTGCTTGCGCGCGGCTTCCACCAGCCGCCGGCGGTGCTCATCGAGCACCGGCCGCTGCCTGGGAGTGCCGAGCACGCCCAGGTCCTGGGCGAGGTCCGTGGGCCCCAGCGTCAGCGCGTCGATGCCGGGAACCGAGGCGATCTCGTCGAGACGGTCGAAGGCGCGCTTGGTCTCCAGCATGATCGTGACGTGCACGCGGGCGTTCGCGGCCGCCATGTGCTCGGCGGGCGGCAGGGTGCGGTACTCCGTGTGGGGGCCGAAGCCAAACATGCCCCGCTCGCCCTGCGGAGCGTAGCGGCAGTACGAGGCGACCGCGGCCGCCTGTTCCGGCGTGTCGACCTGGGGCACGTGCAGGTTCCAGACGCCGGCGTCGAGGAGCCGCGTAATCCACTCGCGATTGCCCTCGGGCGGGCGGACCACCATCGGGAAGTCCAGCGCGCGCGCCAGCGTCGCCATGTCGGCCACCGTCTCCATCGAAAACGGCGAGTGCTCCATGTCGATCCGGACGAAGTCGAGGCCGGCCGCCCGGAGGAGCGTGAGCACCGCGGGAGTGCGGATCATCGTCACCCACGTGCCGATCTGCACCTCGCCGCGCTCGGCTCGCGCCCGGTACGCGTTCGGGTTCATCGGTGTGATGCCTCCGCCGGGACGAGCATGAAGGGGACGCTCGCGCTCTTCGCCACTTCCCTCAACTGCTCCATCAGGTCGTCGGGGATCGGGACGCCATGCTGAAGGCGTTCGCGGCGGGTCTCCATCTCGGGGTCTCCGGCCACCAGCACAGGCTGATCGGGCTCGGCCCGCTTCGCGTCGTGAAGGACATCGATCACCTGATCCAGATCTTCCTCGAACTCGCCGTCCGTGCGGAAGGCGCGCGGATCGATGGCCATGAAGAAGTGGCCGATATTGTGCGGATCGGAGGGGCCCTGCGTGCGGTTGCGGATGGGCGAGAATGACGCGCCGCCAAGAATACCGCCCAGAATGTGCACCATCACCGCGAGCCCATAGCCCTTGTGTCCACCGACCTCGCGCGCGCCCCCCAGCGGCGTGATGCCACCCTCCGCGCGCTCGAAGACGTAGCGAAACGCCTCTTCAGGGTCCGTGACCGCCTGGCCATTGCCGTCCACGGCCCAGCCCGGCGGCAGCGGCCGGTGGTTCAACTTGTAGACCTTGACCTTCCCGGCAGCGACAGTGGTGGTCGCCATATCGAGCTGAAATGGCGGATTGCGCTTCGCCGGCGCCGCGAACGCGAGCGGATTCGTGCCCATGATTGGCTCGGCGGCGAATGTCGGCACCAAGGTGACGCCGCGGGTCGAGGAGGTGACCATGCCGATCGCGCCGCGATCCGCGGCGATCCTCGTGTAGCAGCCGGCCGCGCCGAAGTGATGCGAGTTGACCACGGACACCACCGCGACACCGGACGCGTGGCACTTGTCGACGGCGAGGTTCATCGCGTGCACCGAGACCGAATGGCCGAGGGAGGCGTCGGCGTCGATCAGCGCCATGGCCGGCGCATCGCGCAGCGTCTTGAACACCGGACGCATGTTGAGCCGACCGCTCCGGAGCTCCCGGTCGTAGGTGGGCAGCATCGAGATGCCGTGGGAGTCAACGCCGCGCAGATCGGTCTCGAGCATCATTTCGGCCGTGGTGTCGGCGTGGGCCTCCGACATGCCCCAGGCGCGAAGGACGGACACGAGCTGCTGGCGGATGTGCTGCGCGAATACCCGCGTCGTGGCGGCCATCGGGCGGATTCTACCGCGTTTTGCGTCTATAATCACCGCGAGGGTAGGCCCCATGGAAATCGAAGCCAAATATACCGTTTCCGACCCCGCGATCTTCGACACCCTGCACGAGCTCCGGGGTCTGGGCGACTATGCGCTCCGTCCCACCAGGGACCGGGACCTGATCGATCACTACCTCGACACGCCGAATCGCGATCTGCTGCGCGGCGGCTACGCCTGCCGTCTGCGTGAAGGCGAAGCGGACTGTCATTGGGTGCTGACCGTGAAGGGATTGGGCCGCGCCGACGGCGCCGTGCACCAGCGTGAAGAGCACGAGTGCCAGGTGCCCCCGCACACGGCGCCGGCCGAGTGGCCGGAGAGCCCTGCCCGTGAGATCGTGACTCGCCTGAGCGCCGGCCGGCCGCTCGCCGAGCTCGTCACCCTTCGCCAGCACCGTGTCTGCCGCGCCGTGGAACACGGCGAGCGGGCCGTCGGCGAGCTTTCGCTCGACACGGTCGAGGCCGACCTCGCCGGGCGCAAGACGCTCAACCAGGAGATCGAAATCGAGCTCTCGGCCTCCGGCACCGTGGACGATCTCCACGCCATCGGCGCAGCGCTTCGGCCGTTTGGGCTGAAGCCGCAATCCACATCCAAGTTCGAGCGGGCGCTCGCCATGCTGGACGAAACCGGTAAAGCGCCGGCGCCCAAGAAGAAGAAGGCGCCCGATGTGCGCGCCGACGAGCCGCTCGCCGAAGCCGGCCGGAAGATCCTGCGATTCCACTTCGAGCGCATGGTGGCGAACGAGGCCGGCACCCGCACGGGCGAGGACATCGAAGCCCTCCATCACATGCGCGTCGCCACGCGACGCCAGCGGGCCGCTGTCCGTATCGTCGCGCCCTACTTCAAGCGAAAAGCTTTCTCCGGCTTTCGCGACGACTTGCGAACGCTGGCCGAGCGCCTGGGCGCGGTGCGCGACCTCGACGTCCTCATCGAAGACGCGGAGCGGTATCGGGCCCCACTGGGCGCCGATGCCGCGGCGGCGCTCGAGCCCCTGGCCGAGGAATGGCGGGCCCAGCGCGATGGCGCGCGCGATGAGCTGCTGCGCTATCTCGACGGCGACGACTACCGGGCCTTCATCGAGCGCTACGGCGAGTTCCTCGCGACGACGGGCGCCGGGGTGAAGGACGCGCCCGACGGCTCGCCCCTGCCGCACCTGGTTTGTCACGTCCTGCCCATGGAGATCTGGGACCACTACGGCAGGGTGCGAGCCTATGAAACGGTGATGGAGTGGGCGTCGATCGACACGATCCACTCGCTTCGGATCGAAGGAAAGCGCCTGCGGTATCTGCTCGAATTCTTCGGTGAGGCGCTGGGGCCCGGTCTCTCCGGGGTCATCGAGGCCCTGGTCGGACTCCAAGACCACATCGGCGAGCTGCACGACGTGGACGTGACGATCGGTTTGCTCCGTGATTTCCTGATGCGGAGCCCGCAAGCCTCGGCCGACCCGGCGGTTGCCGCGGCGGCAGGCCGCTACCTCAAGCTCAAGGAGGCCCGGCTGCGCACCTTGCAGCGCACGCTCAAGCGGCCGTGGAGACGGGTGGCCGCCAAGCGGCTTCGGGCCGCGCTCGCCCGGGCGGTGGCGAGACTGTAACGCGCCCTTGCGTAAGGCCGCGGCGCTGACTATCCTGCTCGCGGCTCCGGCCCTCTCACGACACCATGCCCAACCTCTGGTCGCAGGACACGCGCCGTCGCACGATAGCCTGGATCGTGGGCATCGTGCTCACGGTCGCGCTGATCGCGCTGAGCGCTTTCCTCATGGGTGGCTCCCCGCCGAGCAAGATCGTGCTGGCGACGGGCCAGCCCGGCGGCGTCTACGACAGCTTCGGGCGCGAGTACCAGAAGCGGCTCGGCGCCCAGGGCCTCAAGGTCGAGCTGGTCAACACCGCGGGCTCCGTCGATAATTTCCGCCGCATCATCGACGGCAAGGTTGACGTCGCCTTCGCCCAGTCGGGCACCTACCAGACAGTGAGCGACCGGGAGCACAAGGTCTCCGGGCTCGCTGCCATCTACTACGAGCCGCTCTGGATCTTCACCAAGCGTGACGTCCGGATCGAAGACAAGATGCCCTCCCGCCCGGACAGCGTGGCGATTGGCCCCAAGGGCAGCGGCACCGAAGCGATTGCGAAGGCCATCATCGCCGAGCAGGGCTATGACATCACCGCTCCGGCCATCGTCAACCTCACATCCGCCGAGGCGCGCCGTCAGCTCATGGATGGAAGGCTCGATGTCGCCTTCTTCGTCATCTCCTACCGTGACCCCGGCATCATGGAGCTCTTGCGCCGCAAGGACCTGCGCCTGACGAGCTTCAGGCGCGAGGCCGCCTATACGCGGAAGTTCCGCGGGCTCACGCCGCTCAAGCTCCCCGAAGGCCTGCTCGATCTCAAGGACAATATCCCGCCGGAGAATATCACCCTGCTCTCGCCCTCGGCCATGCTGGTCGCGCGGGACGGTATCAACCCGCGGGTGGTCGAGCTCGTGCTCAAGGTTGCCCAGGCCGTGCACGGCCCCGGCGATCTCATGGCCCCGCCGCTCAAGTTCCCGACGCTCGAGGGCGTGGACGTGCCGATCAACGAGGCGGCGGAGACCTACCTGACCCAGGGCGAGTCCTTCCTGTCGCGCAATCTGCCGTATCGCGCGCTGCGCTGGGTCCTGCTGCTCAAGCTGCTGATCCTGCCGCTCCTCGCCGTGTGGTTTCCGCTGCTGCGCCTCGCGCCGCTGGTTGCCGCGTGGCGGAGGGGCCGCTGGCTCAAGCGCTACTACGCGCGACTGCGCGACGTCGAGGGCAAGATCGCCACCGCGCGCCAGGCGAACGAGCTGCGCGAGGGCCTCAACGAGCTGGAAGCGCTGCGCGGGGAAGTGCAGGTAGTGTCCAGCAAGCTACCGCCCCAGCAGCAGCAGGACGTCTACCACTGGCGGCTGCACGTCCAGCTCATCCTGAACGAGGCGACGGAGCGCCTTACCAGGATGGAGACGACGGCCGCGCGCTAGTCGCTACCGCCGATCCGCCGGCCCTCGCCGGCCGCAGGCTCGGAGGCGGCGAAGCGCTCCAGATGGTGCTCGGCGTCGCCGAAGGTCTGGCCGATCATGGTGAGCCGGCGGAACGTGTGGCTGATCTTCAGCTCCTCGGTCATGCCCATCCCGCCGTGGAGCTGCACCGCTTCCTGGCTGACATGCCTGCACGCGTCGGCCACCTTGATCTTGGCGGCCGAGACGGCGTGGCGGCGCTCGGCGGCGCCGGCGGAGCCCACCTTGACGCAGGCCAGATAGGCCATGGAGCGAGCCTGCTCGTAGCTGATCACCATGTCCACCATGCGATGCTGGAGCGCCTGGAAGCTGCCGATGGGCACGCCGAACTGGCGCCGGGTCTTGAGGTACTCGAGCGTGGTCTCGTTGGCGAAGCGAATGGCGCCGACGGCTTCTGCGCACAAAAGGGCCGTGGCATAGTCGGCGGCGTCCTCGATGAGCGGTAACGCCCGGCCTTCGGCGCCGAGCATCGCGTCTGCCGGCACCGTCACCCCCGAGAGCCAGACATCGGCCGCCCGCAGCTCGTCGATCGTCCGGTAGTCCTTCACGGTGAGACCGGCAGCGCCACGATCCACCAGGAAGAGGCTGATGCCCGTGGGGTCGGTGTCGGAGCCGGACGTGCGGGCCGAGACGATCAAGGTGTCGGCGGCGGCGCCGTGCAGGACCGCGCGCTTCTCGCCCTCGAGCGTGAAGCCGGCGCCGGCCCGCTTCGCGCGGGCCCCGACATGGCGCAGATCGTAGCGGGAGCTGCGCTCGGTGTGAGCGAAGGCGAGGCGGCGCTTGCCCTGGATGAGGGGCGGCAGGATGCGCTTCTGCTGCTCGACGGAGCCCCCGCGCGCGACCAGGCGCCCGGCCAGCCCCACGTTGACCCAGTACGGCTCGACGACGAGACCTTCGCCGATGGCCTCCATCACCAGCATGACGTCCACCGCGGTCCCGCCGAAGCCACCGTGCTCCTCGGGAAAGGGCACGCCCAGCAGTCCCATCTCGGCGAAGGCGGCCCACACGGTTTCGCTCCAGCCCGTGGGCGAAGCCACGATCTTGGCGCGGGCGTCGATCGCGTACTCGTTGGTCAGATAGCGCTTGAGACTGTCGGCCAGGAGCTGCTGCTCTTCGCTCAGGTCGAAGTTCATGGCGCTAGAGACCCAGCGTGGCCTTGGCGATGATGTTCCGCTGGATCTCGTTCGAGCCCGCGTAGATCGTCGCCTTGCGCATATTGCAGTAGCGCGGGGCCAGCCGCGCCGTGAAGTGGTCGAAGTCCATCGCGTCCACGGGCCGGAAGGCCTGGGCCAGCGGCCCGGCCGCCTGCATCATCAGCTCCGTGATCGCCTGCTGGATCTCGGTGCCCTTGATCTTGAGCATCGAGACGTCGGCGCCGGGCGGGCGGCCCGTGCGGCGCATCTGGTCGAGGAAGCGCAGGTTGGTGATCTCGAGCGCCATCAGTTCCACCTCGACGCGGGTCAGGCGATCGCGGAAGCGCGGGTCCTCGAGCAGCGGCCGGCCGTCCTTCAGGTAGTCGCCGGCCAGCTCTTTGAGCCGAGCGAGCTCGCGCTTGGAGTGGCCCACGCGG
>Ga0315297_10002071_pt1 | contig 12574 bp, 11 predicted proteins | sample YL17G15_0_MG_FD_203628 | JGI IMG/M metagenome (GOLD analysis project Ga0315297, IMG submission 203628) | Sediment microbial communities from Yellowstone Lake, YNP, Wyoming, USA - YL17G15_0 | ecosystem: Environmental > Aquatic > Freshwater > Lake > Sediment | place: USA: Wyoming | collected... | reverse complement strand
GGGGGCTGGCGGTCGCCTCTCATGTGGACCGGATGGGCTTCGGCATCATCGGGCAGCTCGGTTTCATCCCGCCTCGATTAGACCTGGATGCGCTGGAGATCTCGCTTCACATGTCCTGGGACAAAGGCCAAAGGCAGTTCGGCCCGGGGCGCCCTCTGATCTCTGCCTCAGACGCGCATTTCCTGGACGAAATCGGCCAGGCTGCGACTGAATTCCTATTGGAAGAGGGAACGTTCGACGAAATCAAAATGGCCCTCAAGGGCATCAAAAACCGGAAAATCATACACTGACGGAACCATGGAAGACTTATCGCTCCACATCCTCGACATCGCGGAAAACTCTATCGAAGCCCAGGCCAAGCGGATCGACATCCGGATCGAGGAAAATCATCGACTCGACCGGATGATCCTTGAAATTTCCGACGACGGGCGAGGAATGGACAAGGAATTGCGGGCCAAGGCGCTCGATCCTTTTGTCACCACCAAGACAGCGCGTCGGATTGGGCTGGGCTTATCCTTGCTCGCCCAGGCCGCGAAAGCCGCGGCAGGAAAACTGACCCTCCGCTCCCGGCCGGGCCGGGGAACGAGGGTTCACGCGACATTCCAGCTCAGCCACATCGATCGCAAACCGCTGGGCGACATCGCTCAGACCCTGGCCACGTTGATCGTGGCCCACCCCGGCCTCGACATTCACTACGTCCATCAGGCCGACGAAAGGACCTACGTCTTCGACACCCAGGATCTCCGTTCTCAACTCGGCGGTCTATCGCTGGCGACGCCGCAGATTGTCGCCGTGATCAGAAAAGCCATCCAGGAGGGGATCCACGAGATCAGGAGGACATCATGAATGAGCAACGCGTCTCGGAAATCCTGACCCGATATCAAGGAGACTCCAGCTCGATCATCGCCATCCTTCAGGACATTCAAGAGGATTTCAGCTATCTTCCCCCGCCGGTTCTGAAGATAATCTCTCACGAACTCGGAATTCCTCTAAGCCGCATCCTGAGTCTGGCGACCTTCTACAAAGCCTTCAGCTTGAAGCCCAAGGGCAAGCATCGGATTCACGTTTGCCTCGGGACGGCTTGCCACGTCCGCGGCGCCCAGCGCATCATCGAAAAATTCGAGCGTGATCTGGGCATCAAATCTGGAGAAACATCGGCCGACCGGGAGTTCAGCCTGGACGCCGTCCGCTGCATCGGCTGCTGCGGGCTGGCTCCCGTGGTCATGATCGGCGAGGACGTTCACGGAAAAGTCACCCAGACAAAGATCCCGGGCCTTCTCAAGAAATACAAGAAATAAAGGAGAAGCGTCATGCCGAAACTTACCATCCAAGACCTGGAAAAGATCCGAGAACAGGCCCGCCGCGGCCTGGTCATCCGAGAGGGCGGCGCCTTCAAGGCTAAAATCAACGTCCACATGGGGACGTGCGGGATTGCGGCCGGGGCGCGGACGATCATGACCGCCCTCATGAAAGAAGTTGAACGCCGGGATCTCCACGACATTCTCCTGACGAGCTCGGGATGCGCAGGCTTGTGCAGCCAAGAACCGATGATCACCGTGGAATTGGCCGGCCAGGCGCCCGTCAAGTACGTGAACCTGACCGAGGCGAAAATCCTCGAAATCTTCGAGAAGCATGTCCTGGGCGGCGCGATCATGAAAGACTACGCTCTCGGAATCGGGAGCGAGAAGACGGATACCTGAGGAGGAATGCCGTGGCCGAAAAAGCAACTCAAAAAACCTACAGGATGCATTTGATGATCTGCGCCGGAACGGGGTGCGTCTCCAACCATTCCTTCGAAATCAAGGAAGCCCTGGAGAAGGAACTCCGCAAGAACGGCCTGGAGAACGAGGTGGCGGTCGTCCCGACCGGGTGCAACGGATTCTGCGAACGGGGTCCCATCCTGGTCGTCCAGCCCGGCAATATTTTTTACCAACAACTCGCCGTCAAAGATGTTCCCCATCTCGTCCAAGAGCATTTTCTCAAAGGCCGACCCGTGGTCAAGCTCATGTATTCCCCTCCCGAAGCGAAGCAGCCCGTGCCCGTGCTTAACGACATCCCGTTCTTCAAAAAACAGGTCCTCATCGCCCTGCGCAACCGCGGCCTCATTGATCCTGAAAAAATCGAAGAGTATATCGCCCGCGACGGCTATAAGGCGATCGTCAAGGCTCTGTCCGAGATGAAACCGGAGAAGATCATCGCCGAAATCACGCTGTCCGGCCTCCGCGGGCGCGGCGGCGCCGGCTTTCCGACGGGCTTGAAATGGCAGCTCGTCCGCAACGCCCTGAGCTCAAACGGCGGACAGAAATACATCGTCTGCAACGGCGACGAAGGAGATCCAGGAGCTTTCATGGACCGGAGCATCCTCGAGGCCGATCCCCACTCGGTCATCGAAGGCATGGTCATCGGGGCCAAGGCGATCGGGGCGACGGCCGGATTTATCTACGTTCGGAATGAATACCCCTTGGCCGTCGAGAGGCTGAGCATCGCTCTGAAGCAAGCCCGCGATTACGGTCTTCTCGGACAGGATATCTTGGGCACCGGCTTCGATTTCGATATCCAGATCAAGCGCGGAGCGGGCGCGTTCGTCTGCGGCGAGGAGACGGCTCTCATTGCTTCCATCGAGGGGCGACTCGGCGAGCCGAGACCGAGACCTCCCTATCCCGCCCAGAGCGGACTCTGGGGCATGCCCACGTGCATCAATAATGTCGAGACTTGGGCCAACGTTCCGATCATCATCAACCGCGGCGCCAAGTGGTATGCGGGCATCGGAACCGAAACCAGCAAGGGCACCAAGGTCTTCTCGCTCGTCGGCAAAATCAACAACACCGGCCTCGTCGAAGTCCCGATGGGCATCACCCTGCGAGAAATCATCTACGATATCGGGGGCGGGATTCCGGGCGGAAAGGCGTTCAAAGCGGTCCAAACCGGAGGCCCGTCGGGAGGCTGCATTCCCAAGGAAAAGATCGACCTCCCGATCGACTACGAAAGCCTCAGCGAGGCGGGCTCGATGATGGGATCAGGCGGAATGGTCATCATGGACGAGGATACGTGCATGGTCGATGTCGCCCGCTACTTCCTGACCTTCACCCAGGACGAGTCCTGCGGAAAGTGCACGCCCTGCCGCGAAGGCACGAAAGCGATGCTCGAGATTCTGACCAAGATCACCGAAGGCAAGGGAACGCCGGAGGACTTGACGCTCCTTGAAGACCTGGCCCCCGCCATCAAGGACACGGCTCTGTGCGGATTGGGAAAAACCGCCCCCAATCCCGTCCTCACCACGCTCCGCTATTTCCGAAACGAGTACGAAACACACATTCAAAATAAAAAATGCCCGGCTCATGTCTGCCGTCCGCTGAACGTCTACACGATCGACCCCGGCCTCTGTCTCAGCCAAGGCCACGGCTGCGACGTCTGCCGGCGCAACTGTTCCTCGGAGGCCATCGCCGGCCAGAAGAACGAGGCCCACGCCATCTTTCAGGACAAATGCATTAAATGCGGCGTCTGTTACGATGTCTGCGCCTTCGGCGCCGTGAAGGTTGATTGAGGAGGAAGGCTATGGTCAATCTAACGATCGACGGAAAACAAGTTGAAGTGGACGAGGGCTCGACCATCCTCCAGGCCGCGAAAAAAGCGGGAGCCCGGGTCCCCACGCTCTGCTTTCATCCCGTCATTGAGCCCTATGCGGCCTGCCGCGTCTGCGTCGTAGAAGTCGCCCTCAAAGGGAAGAGCGATCTTCTGACATCCTGCAACACCAAAGCCGCGGAGGGCATGGACGTCCGAACGGCCTCCGAGCGGGCTTTGCGGGCCCGGCGCCTCAACGTCGAAATGCTGCTGGCCCGAGCTCCGGCCGCCGAACCGCTCCGCGAGATCGCCAAAGAATTGGGAATCGAGAAAACTCGATTTCCGGTGAAGGATCCGGACGAGAAATGCATCCTCTGCGGCCTGTGCGTCAGAGCCTGCGAGCAAATCGTCGGCGCCTGCGCCATCAGCTTTATCGAACGAGGAACGGACCGCCACGTGTCCACTCCTTTCGAGGAGGAATCCGAGGCCTGCATCGGGTGTACGGCCTGCGCTCATTTCTGCCCGACGGGCGCCATCACGGTTGAAGACAAGTACGGCCGCAAGGTCATCCATGATGAGATGTACCTCGGTCCGACGACGGCCATCCGGGTTCCCACCCGCCAGGCCGTGCCCATGGTTCCGTTTATCGACAAAGAGGCCTGCATTCATTTCAAAACGGGCGAGTGCAAGGTCTGCGCCAAAGTCTGTGATCGCGACGCCGTGAACCATGAGATGGAGGACACCATCCAGGAAATCGAAGCCGGCTCCATCATCATCGCTTCCGGTTTCAAGACGTTCGACGCCCGCCGGATTCCAGCCTACGGCTACGGTCGCTTCCCGAATATCATCACGGCCATGGAATTCGAGAGGCTGGTCAACGCCTCGGGTCCCACGGGCGGAAAAGTCCTCCTGGCCAACGGCGAGGAGCCCAAAGCCGTGGGGATTATCCACTGCGTCGGCTCACGAGACGAAAACTACCACGCCTATTGTTCCCGCGTTTGCTGCATGTACTCCCTGAAGTTCGCCCATCTTCTCGGCGAAAAAACCAAGGCTACGATCTATGATTTTTATATCGATATGCGCTGCTTCGGCAAAGGGTACGAAGAATTCTATCACCGTCTGCTCAAAGAGGGGACGAAATTCGTCCGCGGCCGAGTGTCCGAAATCACGACTCTAGCCCTCACGGAAAAGGAAGAAGGAAAACTCATCATCCGCGTCGAAGACACACTCCTCGGCGCTGTCCGAAGGATTGCCGTCGACATGGCCATCCTGGCTGTGGGGATGGAACCGAGCATCGATCACAATCGCCTGGCCAAGACATTCAACATTTCCTGCAGTCAGGACACATTCTTCCTGGAACGCCATCCGAAACTGGCGCCTGTTTCGTCCTTTTCCGATGGGATTTTTCTGGCCGGAACCTGCCAGGGACCAAAGGACATCCCCGACACGGTCGCCCAGGCCGGCGCTGCGGCGTCGGAGGCGCTGGCCCTGGCCGACTTTGGAAAGGTCGAACTCGAACCGATCACGGCGGTCATCGACGACAAACTCTGCTCGGGCTGCCAGATCTGCGTCGGGCTTTGCCCGTTCACCGCCATCACCCATGAAAAAGACAAAGGGATCTCCGTCATCAACGATGCTCTGTGCAAGGGATGTGGAACGTGTGTCGCAGCCTGCCCGAGCGGGGCTTCCTACCAGAAGCATTTCCGGGACGAACAAATTTTTGCCGAGATCGAAGGAATCTTCCTGATCTAATGAACAAGGGAGGCCAATGATGAATCAAGAACATTTTGAGCCCCGGCTGATCGGGTTCTTATGCAACTGGTGTTCCTACACGGGCGCAGACCTGGCCGGCACCGCCCGCATGGTCTATGCGCCGAATATCCGGATCATCCGGGTGATGTGCACGGGCCGCGTCGATCCCCAATTCGTTTTAAAAGCCTTTCGTGAAGGCGCGGATGGGGTTCTAATTTCCGGTTGCCACCCGGGCGACTGCCATTACCAGGAAGGCAATTATAAAGCTATGCGGCGACATAAGCTCCTCTCCAAAGTGCTCGAGCAGTTCGGAATCGAAAAGGAACGGTTCCGCCTGGAATGGGTTTCCGCTTCTGAGGGAACGAAATTCCAGCAAGTCTGCAACGAATTCACCGAGCAGATCCGGGGATTGGGCCCTTTGAATCTCAACGGGAACAATGGTGAGCATCATGAGCAACGCCAAGCCTAAGGTCGCCTTCTATTGGTGCGCCTCCTGCGGAGGATGCGAAGAGTCTATCGTCGACCTGGCCGAGGACATCCTCAAGGTCGTAGCTGCGGTCGACATCGTCTTCTGGCCGGTGGCCCTCGATTTCAAGAAGAAAGATGTCGAGGCCATGCCCGACAAATCGATCGCCGTCTCCTTCATCAACGGCGGGATACGGATGTCGGAACAGGAAGAAATGGCCCATCTCCTGAGACGGAAATCGCAGATTGTTGTGGCCCACGGCGCCTGCGCCCATCTCGGCGGCATTCCCGGGCTGGCCAACTTCTGGAACAAATCGACCATCTTCCGCACGGTCTATCACGCAACAGCATCCACGGACAACCCCAAGGGCACCGAGCCGCAGCCGAAGACCAGCCTGGACGGGTATGAATTGACGCTCCCCGAGTTTTGGGACACGGTCCATCCGCTCGATGATATCATCGACGTGGACTACTACCTCCCAGGTTGCGCTCCCCATCGGGATCTCATCATCAATGCCGTCACCGCAATCCTGGAGGGGAAACTGCCCCCTAAAGGATCGGTCCTTGCTCCGAACAAATCCTGCTGCGACGATTGTGAGCGCAACGATTCCAAGCCGGACAAGCTTCAGATCAAAGAAATCAAAAGGCCTCATGAGGTCCTTCTCGATCCCAAAACCTGCTTTCTGGCACAGGGCGTCATTTGTATGGGTCCGGCGACCCGGGGCGGCTGCGGAGAGCGCTGCATCAATGGCAACATGCCCTGCCGCGGCTGCATGGGGCCGACGGACCAGGTTTACGATCAGGGCGCCAAGTTTCTTTCCGCGTTCGCCTCGATTCTCGACGCCAATGACGAAAAGGACGTCGAGCGTCTCGTCGATTCCATCGTCGACCCGGCGGGCACTTTTTATCGCTTCAGCTTGCCTTCGTCGATTCTCAAACGGAAAAAATTGGAGGCCGTCAAATGACACAACGCATCACGATCGATCCCATCACCCGGCTTGAAGGGCACGGGAAAATCGAAATTTTCCTGGACGAGCACGGGAATGTCGAACGGGCCATCCTCCAAGTCCCCGAGCTGCGCGGCTTCGAGCAGTTCGCGATCGGACGTCCCGTCGAAGAAATGCCCCGGATCACGCCCCGCATCTGCGGCGTCTGCCCGACAGCCCATCATATGGCTGCGACCAAGGCTGTGGATGCCGTCTTTCATGTAGAGCCTACGCCCACGGCCCGGAAGCTCCGGGAGCTCATCTACAACGCTTTTTTCATGGAAGATCACACCCTCCATTTCTTCTTTCTAGGCGGGCCGGATTTTGTCGTCGGGCCTCAGGCCCCGGCCGCAGAACGCAACATCCTGGGGGTCATCGGAAAAGTGGGCGTCGAGATCGGAGGCCGGGTCATCCGGATCCGCGAAGACGTCCGCGAGATCATGAATTATCTCTGCGGCAAGGCCATCCACCCGGTCTGTGGACTTCCCGGCGGCGTGGCCAAGGGCCTGGACGAAGAGCACCGGCTGAAATTTCTCGAAACGGCCAAGGCGGCCGTCGAGTTCGCCGAATTCGCGCTCCAGATCTTTGACGACGTCGTCCTCAAGAACAAAGCCTATGTGGAGATCGTCGTCGGCGAGGCCTATAAAATCAAAACATACTACATGGGTATGGTCAACGGCCGTAATCAGGTTGAATTCTACGACGGGGATCTCCGCGTCGTAGACCCGGACGGCCGGGAGTTTGCGAAATTCAAGCCCGCCGACTATCTCGAGCATATTGCCGAGCACGTCGAGCCCTGGACGTACGTAAAATTTCCGTTTTTGAAAAAAGTCGGCTGGAAAGGGTTCGTTGAGGGGAACGACAGTGGTGTGTACCGGGTGGCTCCGCTCGCCAGGCTCAACGCGGCGGACGGCATGCAGACGCCGCGGGCCCAAAAGCACTACGAGCGCATGTACGCCACCTTGGGCGGCAAGCCCGTGCATAACACACTCGCCTTCCACTGGGCGCGGCTCATAGAGGCCCTTCAGGCCGCAGAACGAATGGTCGAGCTACTCGAAGACAAAGACATCACAAATCCGGACATCCGGCGCATCCCCACCCAGACGCCGACCGAAGGTGTGGGCATCGTCGAAGCGCCTCGAGGAGTGCTCATCCATCACTACAAGACGGACGAGCGAGGCCTCATCACCAACGCCAACTTGATCGTGGCGACGATCGGCAATGCCGCCGCCATCAACATGTCCATCGAAAAAGCGGCCAAGGCCTTCATCAAGGGCGGACAGATATCGGAAGGCCTTCTCAATATGGCCGAGATGGCCTTTCGGCCGTATGACCCCTGTCATGGTTGCGGCACGCACGCCTTGCCGGGGAACGCTCCCCTGATCATCAGCATTCGCGGCCATCGAGGAGAACTTCTCAGGCAGCTGCACAGGTGACAAGAGAATCCCATTCTCTGGTATAATAGCCATAAAAGAGCGAAAGCCTTATGAGAAGTCCTCAATTTTCTTTGCGGACAAAGCTCATTCTGAGCTTTCTGGCCGTTATTGTCCTCGGCGGCGTACTCTCGCTTTTTATTGGATCCAAGCTCATCCGCAACACCCTCCTCACCCAGGCTCAGGCCAAGGTTCGCCACGACCTTTCCTCCGCCTGGATGGTCTTCAATGAGAAGGTCAGTACCATTAAGGAAATCGTCACCCTGACTGCAGCCCGGGAGGGTATCCGGGGTGCTCTTCAGACAGGCGAGAAGGGTATCCTCATCAACTACCTGGGGCGTGTTCGTTCCGAAAACGGTCTGGATATCCTGACCCTTCTCGACCGAGAGGGTCGGGTCCTCTTGAGAACCCGCTCCTCGGATGTCGCGAGCGATGACCAATCGCAAGATGAAATCGCTCGCCTGGCCCTTGAACAAAAGACCGTCGCCGGGCCGCAAATCATTCCGCGAGGTGAGCTCCTCAAAGAAAGTAAGACCCTCGCCGATCAGGCTCTCATGGACATCATTCCCACCCCGATGGCGGCCCCTCGCGCCGAAAGTCAGGAGACGAGCGGAATGATGCTCAAAGCGGCTGCCCCGGTTCTCAATGAGACCGGCGCCCTGATCGGGGTCCTCTACGGCGGCATTCTTCTCAATCGAAACTACGAAATTGTCGACCGCGTCAAAGAAATCGTTTACAAGGGAGAACGGTATAAAGGGCGGGAGACCGGAACCGCGACGATCTTTCAAAATGATTTGCGAATCTCCACGAACGTCAAGAATGAGCAGGGACAGAGAGCCGTCGGGACTCTTGTCTGGCAGGAAGTCAAAACGGCGGTCCTCGATGAGGGGAAGCCATGGCTCACCCGGGCCTTTGTCGTCAACGATTGGTACCTCACGGCCTATGAGCCCATAAAAAGCGTCTCCGGCAGGATCATCGGCATTCTCTATGTCGGGACGCTCGAAAAGCCCTATCTCGATACCGCCAACCGGGTCATGAGGACGTTCACGATCATGGCCGCCTTGTGCGTCGTCTTCCTTCTCTCCGTGCTCTATTTTTCCACGAGCCGAATGATCCGCCCCCTCCGGAGGATGGCCGCCGCGACCCAGGAAATCGCCAAAGGAACCCTGTCTCACAGAGTTGCGGTGAATTCCCGGGATGAAATCGGGGCGCTCGCCGAATCCTTCAATCAGATGACCGACCATCTCCGGGAAGCCAATGAAAAGCTCGTCGAATGGGGAAAAACGCTGGAGAAAAAAGTCGAGGAGCGGACCCAAGAGCTGCGCGAGATCCAGGCTCACCTGATCCAATCCGAGAAGCTGGCTTCCATCGGCAAGCTCGCCGCGGGCGTCGCCCACGAAATTAACAATCCCTTGGGCGGAATCCTGATCTACAGCCACCTCATCCTGGAAGACACACCCAAGGGCAGCCCCCATTGCGAAAACCTCAAGAAAATCGTCAGGGAAACGACCCGCTGCAAGGAAATCGTCAAAGGGCTGCTGGATTTCGCCCGCCCTAAAGAGCCGCAGATGGTTCCCACCGACATCCATGAGCTCTTGGATAAATGCCTGGCCTTGATGGAGAGTCACGCCTTTTTCCAGAATATCCGAATCGAGAAATCTTATGCCTCCGTCTGCCCGCGGATCATCGCGGACAGCGGACAGCTCCAACAGGTCTTCATGAATATCATCCTCAACGCCGCCGAAGCGATGAACGGGAATGGAACTTTGACCCTCCGGACTTCGCTCGATCCGGCCCGCCAAGAAGTCGCCGTCGAGATCGTCGATACCGGCCACGGTATAAAAGAGGAGGATAAACGGCGTCTCTTCGAGCCATTTTTCACGACGAAAGAAGTCGGCAAAGGCACCGGTCTCGGCCTGGCCATCAGCTACGGCATCGTCAAAAAACACCAGGGGACGATTGACGTCCGCAGCGAGGCCGGCCAAGGGGCCGCGTTCACCGTTAGGCTGCCTCTGAAGAGAACATCCCCATGAGAAACGGCATTCATATGCTCATCATCGACGACGAAGAGGCCGTGCGGGACTCCATGAGCCAGGTTTTGGTCAAGGAAGGCTATGCGGCCAAAGCAGCCGAGACGGGGCGAGAGGGCATGGCGCTTTTCAGCCAGGAGACGTTTGAGGTTGTCTTCCTCGACCTGAGACTCCCCGACATCGACGGTCTCTCCCTGCTCCGCCAGATGAGGGAGGCGAGCCAGGAAACACCTGTCGTCATCATCACGGCCTATGGTTCGATCGAATCTGCCGTGGAGGCCATCAAGCTCGGTGCCTTTGAATACCTGGCCAAACCTTTCACGCCCGAGGAGCTTCGCGTCGTCACAAAAAAAGCCTTGGACAACCGGATGATGATCCTGGAAAACATCCTCCTCCGGCGGGAGCTCAAAGCCCGCCGCGAATTTGATCAGGTCGTGGGCCAAAGCCAAGCCATGCGAAACGTTCTCGATATCGTCGCCCGGGCCGGCCCTACGGATTCCGCGGTGCTGATCACCGGAGAAAGCGGAACGGGCAAGGAGCTCGTCGCGCGGGAAATTCATGGTCGCAGTCTCCGCCATTCTCAGCCCTTTGTCACCGTGGATTGCGGGGCCCTCGTCGAGCCGCTGCTCGAAGACGAACTCTTCGGCCACGCCAAAGGCGCCCTTGCCGGCGCCCGCGAGACCAAGCACGGGCGGTTCGAGCTGGCCAACGGCGGCACGATTTTCTTTAATGAAATTGCTCACCTCAGCCTCCCCAGCCAAAGCAAGGTCTTCCGGGCGATCCAGGAACGGGAAGTGACCCGCTTGGGGAGTGCTCGTCCCATCAAAATCGGAATCCGCATGATCGCTTCGTCCAGCGCCAACATCGCCCAGGCCGTCAACCACGGAGCCTTCCGCGAAGACCTATTTTACCGTCTGAGCGTCGTGCCCATCCACCTGCCGCCTCTCAGGGACCGGAAGGAAGACATCCCGCCTCTCGTCGATTATTTCCTTCAGAAATACGGCCGAAGAGCGGCTAAAACCATTTCCGGCGTATCCAGCCGGGCCATGCTGGCCTTGACCGAATATGACTGGCCGGGCAACATTCGGGAGCTGGAGAACACCATCGAGCGGGCCGTCGCGCTCTGCCGGGGCAGCGAGATCGAGATGGAGGACATCATCAGCCACGGCATCAGCATGGGCATCCCGGCGCTGACCTGGGCAGGGGGCCAATTCAAAACTCTATCCGATATCGAAAGAGAATATATCAAAGCCGTCCTTCGCGATCAGGAAGGAAATAAAAGCCGGGCGGCGACGATCCTGGGGATCAACCGGAAAACACTATGGGCAAAGATCAAGAAATATGGCCTGGAAAGGAGGGATTCCAAATGACAAAAAAACCGTCAAAAATCCTGGTGATCGATGACGACCAGGATTTTGTTGAAGCGGTCACCGTGATTCTGGTCTCGGGCTCGCACGAAGTCACCACAGCCTCTGATCCGGCGGAAGGGAAAAAAAAGATCCTGTCCGAAAAACCGGACCTTGTTCTTCTGGACATCATGATGGACAGTCTTTTCGACGGCTATTCTTTCTGTCACGCCGTCAAAACCTCGAAAGAATTCGAGAGTGTCAGGAATACGCCGATCATTTTCGTTTCGGCCGTCAAAGAAATCGCTGGCTCCCGATTCGGGTTTAAGGGCGATGAGCAGGGAATGGCCGGGCCGGATGATTACATCGACAAGCCGGTCAAACCGGCGGAGCTTCTGGCCAGGATCGACAAGCTGTTGAGAACGTGACTTCGGGCCGGGTTTCGGGCGGAAACGCCCCAGCCCCCGTTCGGATAGTGCCAGGAGGCACTCTAGTCATGCCGGAACCCTTAGTCTTAATCATTGACGATGAAGAGTCCATGCGCGACGCCTGCGCCCAGATTCTCCTAAAGAGCAAGTATCGCATCGAGGCCGCCGGCGACGGAGCCTCGGGGCTTCAGAAAATCCGGGATCTTCGACCGGACGCCGTCATCGTCGACCTCAAGATGCCGGGGACCAGCGGCTTCGAGGTCCTGGAAAACCTCCGGCTCTTCGATCCCCAGATCGCGGCGATCGTCATCACCGGCTACGCGACCGTCGATTCGGCTGTTGAGGCGATGAAAAAAGGAGCCTACGACTTTCTTCCCAAGCCGTTCACTCCGGAGGAATTGCGGCTGATTCTCGCCCGCGCCCTGGAACGCCGGCGGCTCGCCCTGGAAGCCGACGCCCTGCGACGAGAAAAAAAGCTTCTGGAGGAGAACATCATCACCATGGTCTCCCACCAGCTCCGGAGCCCCCTGGTCGCGATCCAGCAGTACTTCGAGGTCATTCTGGCGGGGATCG